>Ga0207941_1000433_pt1 | contig 12405 bp, 16 predicted proteins | sample LakMenEpi13Sep12_FD_150695 | JGI IMG/M metagenome (GOLD analysis project Ga0207941, IMG submission 150695) | Freshwater microbial communities from Lake Mendota, WI - 13SEP2012 deep hole epilimnion (SPAdes) | ecosystem: Environmental > Aquatic > Freshwater > Lake > Epilimnion/Euphotic zone ...
TAGTACGGATGTGTTCACCGTGGCACCCATCGCAGAGGCATTGATCGGCGGTACTTGCGGCGGCTGATGTGCGGGGAGAGCGAGCCCATCGCAGTCAGGCCAATGGATCTGCTCTAATACCTGGTGGTTTTCAGCTGCTCGCTGAAGCCAGGTCGGAACAGAAGCGGCAAGAAACAACCCACCTACGGATCCGTCAAAAACTGGTAATCAATGAACTTTATGCCACATTTACCCAATGATCATTCTTTGGCAGATCCACCGTTGGCACGAGGTCCGGTGGCATCCCACACCGTCTCCTCTCACCCTTTCTTGGGGAAACCTGCCACGTTCTCAGGGAAACCTGCCACACAAGGGCCAGAAGCAGCAGGAAGAAGAGGGGACGATCGGCAGGGTGGCCACCAACGGGCCGAAGGCCTAATCCGGCTCGGCCACTTTGACAAGCGGGGTTCTGTGGGATACGAGACCGGCAAGCAGGAGGTGCGCCATAAAAAATTACGGGCCCTCCAAGCTTCGCGGTAAACCCTTTTACTTTACCACGTTTGGGCCGCGTTTGATCCCTGCGGCCAGGCAGCGAAATCCTCTGCAAGCAACCGGCGGCTCTGGCCTGCTCCCGGGCCGTGGTGGAGCTCAGCAGGGTGGGCTGCCCAGAGTCGTTCTGCGCCATTGCGACTCGGCGAAGGGTGAAGGCCGGGCCTCGGCAGGTGGCTTGAGCGATCGGCAACGTGATCCCTCCGATGGCGCAGAACTCGGGAACGGTGCGGCCTCTCGGTGGTGCAGGCCCGCACCCTCTGCTGGCTGGCTCTGCTAATCGAGGCCCATGAGGAGCAGGCCAGCGATGCCGAGCGCCGCGGCGATGTGGAGCAGGCGATGGGCTGGTTCGCCGATGCGATGCGTCTGCGCGATGTGATCCAGGTGCCGACCTCGATCGAGATCCCCCTTCCCGCCCAAGCCGACGGCAGCGAGCGGGACGACCCCCTCGACGATCTCCAGGACTGGGGCGGTCCGCTGGCGGCCTGAGGTTTGAGGCTATCGGCCGCGGGTGTTCAGCCATGCTGCAGGCGAAGCTCGAATCGCCTTCGAGCAATCGGGCAGCTGCTCTTCCGGCAGCAGCAGCATTCCAAGGGCTCTCTGCAGGGGTGGAGCGGATGGGGGCATGCGCTCGCTCAGCAATTCGATCCACACAACCCGCCGCTCCACAAACTCCTGAACCGGTGTGGGGTCGCCGAAATGGAGCTCCCGCGACGGGCAGATCATCACCGCCTGCCACTGCCGGATCGCTCGGCCCTGGCGATCCTGTTGCTGCAGCAACCGAGCTGTTTCGGCATTCAGCCGCAGCAGGAAAGCTGGATCGGCTGCCATTTTGGCTTCGAGGATCAAGACCGGCGGATCCGGTTGATCGGCTGGGTGGAGGAACAGGCCATCCAGGCGGTATTCCTTTTTTTCAGCACCGGTGCGCTGAACCCATAGCCGTCCATCCTCGGCAGGAGGGCAGCCACCAGGGGCTGGAGGCGTTCGGCGTGCTGCTGGAACAGCCAGTAGAAGAGCTTGTCGCTGGCGACCATGGGGTTGCCATGGTCTGATCAGGGTGCCGAGAGAAGCTAAGGCCGGCAAGGAGTCGCATCGTTGCCACCACGCTCGGCCGCTTGACGCCAAGGCGGAGGGAGCCATGGTCACGAGAGTCGACCGGCCAGCGACGAGGCTGCTTCCGCCTCAGCCGGCGTGGCGGCTCAGCCAGGCGTTGAGGTCTTGTGGTCCCTGGAAGTCGAGCAGGGCAATGGAGAGGGGCTCAAGCGCACTGAGGGGGAGCGCTTGGATGCGGGCCTGTTGGCTGGCGGTTAGGGCGCCGCAGCGGAGTTGGAGCTGGCGGAGAGTGAGGGCGGAGGCTTCGGATTGGCGGCCTTCCTGGCGGCCCTCCTGGCGGCCCAGCCCGAAGATCTCGCGGTAAGCCACGCTGCTCGTGAAGTCGTCGACGGTGATCCCACCCATGGCGCAGATCTCGGGAATGGTGCGGCCGCTGAAGCGTGACACCAGGATAGCGGCGATCACATCATCGATCTCGGTGGCCAAACTGGTGCAGGCGGCCAGGCTGCGGATCGCCTCTGAGCAGGCGGGCAACTGATCTTCCGGAAGCAGCAGCATTCCCAACGCTCGCTGCAAGGGTGGCGCCGTTGGCGGCAATCGCTCGGGGGCCAGTTCAATCCACACCACCCGCCGCTCCACAAATTCCTGTACCGGCGTGGGGTCGCCGAAGTTGAGCAGGCGGGAAGGGCAGATCACCACCACCTGCCAATGACGGATCCGGCGGCCCTGGCGATCCTGTTGCTGCAGCAAGCGGCCCGTTTCGGCTTTTAGCCGCAGCAGGAAGCCTGGATCAGCCGCCATCTGGGCCTCCAGGATCAAGGCCGGCCATTCGGTCTGATCAGCCGGAGGCAGAAACAGACCATCAAGCCGGTATTCCCGTTCCTTCAGCACCGGCGCGCTGAACACATACCCCTCCATCCGCGGCAGCAGCGTTGCCACCAGGGGCTGGAGGCGCTCCGCGTGCTGCTGGAACAGCCAGTAGAAGAGTTTGTCGCTGGCGACCACGGGGAGGGGGCGGATGCCTCATCGAGCCGAGGATGCCACGTTCAGGCGATGGTCATCAACGGGGGTGCCCTGGCGGCCGGAGGTTTCAATCCCGGCGGTACCAGCCCATCGGGTTCAGTGCCATGATGGGAACCAATGCACAGAAGGGAAGCGGTGCCCGAAGAGCCCTGCCAATGCCCTGATTGCCAGCGGTTCTATCGAGAACACGACCGGCTGATCCGGGAGAACTCCAGTCTCCGGCAACAGCAGGAGCTCAACTGGGCCTCCCTCCAATCCTTCCGCACCCTGGCGGGACGGGTGCTGGAGGAGCTTCAGAAGCAGTATGGCGATGCTGAGCCCCCCGCCCCCGAGGGGGCTCGGGCCGCCGGCGCCCCATCTCCTGATAGTGGACGGGGTGTGGCAGCCTCCGCCGCCGGAGCCGAGGCGGATGCCATGCAGCAGGCGATGGCTGACCTGGAGAACATCAACGCCCACCTCTTTTCCATCGAGGTGCTGATGGAGCGCATCTTCGATGTGCGGGTGCCCGAGGAGGTGGAGCAGAAGTTCCGCGAGGTGGCCGGTGAACTGGCCCCCGATCCGCTCAATGCCGATCGGCTGCGGCTCAACCGCCTGCTGCACCAGACCCCCGATCTGCCCGACCGGGGCTGAACCACGCGAAAGCGACAAGCTGCGGCTCAACCGGCGGGCCCGGCCCTGCCAGGGCCGGGCCGGAACAAGTAATGGCGAAACCAGTGATTAAAGAATTCCGTGGGTTGAGATCCCAGGGGACTCTCCATCACTCGTCGAGCTCGCAGGTGATCGTGACCGGGAACGGTTCCGCCTTCCAGATCCGGCTCGCATAGTCGCGGATCGAGCGATCGGAGGAGAAGAAGCCGGTGCGGGCGGTGTTCAGCAGCGACATCCGGTTCCAGCGGCCCCGGTCGGTCCAGGCCTGGCCAACCTCTGCCTGGGCCCGCAGGTAGTCGGCGAAGTCGGCCAGCACATAGAAGCGGTCGTCGCCGGTGAGGTTCTGCAGCAGCGGTCGGAACATCTCGCCATCGCCATTGCTGAAGTGGCCCTGCTCAATCAGCCGCAGCACCTCCGGCATCGGCTCCAGGCCCGGAATCAGTTCCCAGGGCCGGTAGCCCTCCTTCTGCAGGGTTGCGATCTCGGCCGTGGTCTTGCCGAACAGGAAGAAGTTTTCGGCGCCCACCTGCTCGCGGATCTCCACATTCGCCCCATCAAGGGTGCCGATTGTGAGGGCGCCATTCATCGCGAATTTCATGTTGCCCGTGCCGGAGGCCTCCATGCCGGCGGTGGAGATCTGCTCGGAGAGATCCGCCGCCGGATACACCCGCTCGCCCAGCTTCACGTTGTAATCGGCTAGGAACACCACCTTCAGCAGGCCTTCGGTGGCGGGATCGGCGTTCACCATGTCGGCCACGCCATTGATAAAGCGGATGATCAGCTTGGCCATCGCGTAGCCCGGCGCCGCCTTGCCGCCAAAGATCACCGTGCGCGGCGCCATGCCGGCGGTGTCACCGCTCTTGATGCGCAAGTACTGCGCTACCACCTGCAGGGCATTGAGGTGTTGGCGCTTGTATTCATGGATGCGCTTCACCTGCACATCGAACAGCGACTGCGGATCCACCGCCACGCCGGTGTGGCGTTGGATGTAGTTGCTCAGGTGCTGCTTCACGTTGAGCTTGGTGCTCTCCCAGCGCTCCAGGAAGCCGCCATCGCCTGCGAAGCGCTCCAGCTGGCGCAGCTGGTCGAGGTCGCTGACCCAGCCGGGACCCACCGCCTCATCCAGCAGGGCCGAAAGGCGTGGATTGGCCAGGGCCACCCAACGGCGTGGCGTGACGCCATTGGTGACATTGGTGAACTTCTCGGGCCATAGCGCCGCGAATTCGGGGAACAGCTCGCTCTTCACAAGGTCGCTGTGCAGGGCGGCCACCCCGTTCACATGGTGGCTGGCGATCGTGGCCAGGTGGGCCATGCGCACCGTCTTGCGGCCCTCCTCATCGATGATCGACACCTTGCGCAGGATCTGGTCATTGCCCGGGTACTTCAGCCGAACCTGCTGCAGGAAGCGACGGTTGATCTCGCAGATCAGTTCGTAGTGGCGGGGCAGCAGGTTGCTGAACAGGTCCACGCCCCATTTCTCCAGGGCCTCCGGCAGCAGGGTGTGGTTCGTGTAGGAGAGGGCCCGGCTGGTGATGTCCCAGGCGTCCGCCCAGTCGAGGTGCTTGTCGTCGATCAGGAGCCGCATCAGCTCCGCCACGGCGATGGCCGGGTGGGTGTCATTGAGCTGCACCGCCCAGTGGTCCGGGAACTCCTGCACCGGGATGCCGCGGTGGTCCAGATTGCGGAGCATGTCCTGCAGGGAGCAGCTCACAAAGAAGTGCTGCTGCTTCAGCCGCAAACGGCGGCCCTCGTCGGTGCCGTCGTTGGGATAAAGCACCTTGGAGAGGGTTTCGCTGCCCACTTTCTCCTCCACGGCGCCGTAGTAATCGCCGATGTTGAAGGCGTAGAAATCGAAGCTCTCCGTGGCATCGGCTCGCCACAACCGCAGCCGGTCGCAGGTGTTGACTCGGTAGCCCAGCACCGGCACGTCGTGGGGCACACCGATGGCGTGCTCGGCCGGGATCCAGCGCACCCGATAGGAGCCCTTCTCATCCCGGTAGCTCTCGGTGCGGCCGCCGAAGCCCACGAAGCAGGACTGGTCGGGGTGGGGAATCTCCCAGGGCCAGCCACCCTTGAGCCACTTATCGGTAATCTCCACCTGCCAGCCGTCGCGGATCAGCTGGTCGAAGATGCCGAACTCGTAGCGGATGCCATAGCCGGTGGCCGGGATCTCCAGCGAGGCCAGCGATTCCAGGAAGCAGGCCGCCAGACGGCCCAGGCCGCCATTGCCCAGTCCCGGTTCCTCCTCCACCTCGAGGATCTCGTCGAGGTCGGCTACCCCGAAGCGGCGCAGGGCGTCGGCGGCCTCATCGCGGATGCCGAGCATCAGCAGGTTGTTGCCCAGCTGAGGACCGATCAGGAATTCGGCCGAGAGGTAGGCCACCACCCGGGTGGGGGTGGCGTTGATCGCCTCGATGCCGGCCAGGTAGCGCGTCATCAGGCGGTCGCGCACGGCGTAGCTGAGCGCCATGTAGAGGTCGTGGCGGCTGGCCGCGGGGGCGAGCTTGCCGAGCGTGTAAAAGAGGTGCTCGGTCATGCCGTCAAACACGTCATCGGCCATCAGGCCGCTGCGGTCCGGATCGGCATAGCAGCCTGGCGTGGGCAGGCGCAGGTTGCGGCGGCGTGGTTCGGCGGTGGTCATGACGCTCTCCTGCGGGGGCCGCTTGGGGTTCGGCGCATGCCATAAGGCGCCTGGGCAGACCGTAGCGGTCGCTGCCGTTGCGGCATCAGATCGTTGCAGCCAGATCAGGAAGCAAACACGCCGCAGGGCCGCCCTAAGGTCTGCAGCATTCCGCCTGGCAGCTCTCGCTCAGCGTGGCCGCAGGCTCTTGATGTCGTGCCCGTGCTGCCCGCATTGTTGCATCCGGTTTTCAGCTTCACCGCCCTCGCACCGGTGGTGGCGTTGCCAGCCACGGTGTTGCCGGCCCTGGTGCCGCCGGCTCTGGGCTCCTTCCTGTTGATGGCCTGGCCCGCCTGGTTGCTCCAGGCCGACCCCGGCTCGATCGGCAACCACAGCGTGGAGGTGGCCGAGACCCTGATCCAGGTGGGCCGCTTCCTGGTGATCTTCCTGGCCGCCCGCACCCTCGCCGAGGTGATGGTGCGGTTCCAGCTGCCCACCATCCTCGGGGAGCTGCTGGCCGGGGTGCTGATCGGGGTGTCCGGCTTCCACCTGCTGATCCCGCCGGACAGCGGCGCTCGTCTCAGCCAATGGCTCCTCGATCTGGTGGCCGGCCTCTCCGGCGCCACCCCGGATCTGGTGCAGAGCCTCTACAACGAGAGCTTTCCGGGCCTGCAGCAGGTGTCGCTGCTGGGTCTGTATGCCCTGCTCTTCCTCACGGGCCTCGAAAGCGAGCTCGATGAGCTGATGGCGGTGGGTCTGCAGGCCACCACGGTGGCGGTGACCGGTGTGGTGCTTCCCTTCGCTCTCGGTACCCTCGGCCTCTATCTGCTGTTCCACGTGCCCCTGGTGCTGGCGGTGTTCGCCGGGGCCGCCATGACCGCCACCAGCATCGGCATCACCGCCAGCGTGTTCGGCGAGCTGGGCTGGCTCCGCAGCCGCGAGGGCCAGATCGTGATCGGTGCCGCCGTGCTCGATGACATCCTCGGCATCGTGATCCTCGCGGTGGTGGTGAGCCTGGCCAGCGGCAATTCCTTCGCCATCGCACCGATCCTGCGGCTGGTGGCGGCCGCCGCGGTGTTCGTGGTCGGCGCCCTCTGGCTCAGCCGCACCGCCGCCCCCGCCTTCGACTGGGTGCTCGATCGGCTCAAGGCCCCCGGGGAGGTGGTGGTGGCCGGCTTCGTGGTGCTCATCCTCTGCTGCTTCTCTGCCCAGGCGATCGGCCTGGAGGCCGCCCTGGGGGCCTTCGCCGCCGGCCTGATCCTCAGCCGCTCGCGCCACACCGAGGCGATCCAGGAAACGGTGAAGCCGCTGGTGGCCCTCTTCGCCACCGTGTTCTTCGTGCTGATCGGCACCGGCATGGACCTCTCGGTGCTCAACCCCCTCGATCCGGCCAACCGGGAGGGATTGGTGGTGGCCGCCTTCCTGCTGGCGGTGGCGGTGGTGGGCAAGCTGGCCGCCGGCTGGAGCTACTTCAGCCTCGTGCCCACCCGGCGACTGGTGGTGGGCCTCGGCATGCTCCCGCGCGGCGAGGTGGGCCTGATCTTCCTGGGCCTCGGCAGCCAGGCCGGCATCCTCACCCCGGCCCTGGAGGCCGCCATCTTGCTGATGGTGATCGGCACCACCTTCCTGGCCCCGATCCTGCTCAGACTGGTGCTCTCCACTCCGGAGAGCGGCGTTGTCGAGCAACCCCTCTGAAGGCGGCATGGCCGCTCTGCTGCACCGCTGGGGTTTTTCGCTCGCCGGCTGGCGCGACAACCGCCGCGGCGAATGGTGGCTGGCGGCCCAGCTGCTGTTGCTCGCGTCCCTGCTGCTGCCCGCCTGGCCGGCACCGGTGGCCCTCGGCCTGACCTGGCCGCTGGCGCTCCGCCTGGCCGGGGCGGCCCTCGTGCTGCTCGCCCTGCTGGGGGCCGCTCGCTCGTTGCTGCAGCTCGGCGCCAGCCTCACGCCTCTGCCCGAACCGATGCCCGGCGCTGCCTTGGTCACCGAGGGGCCCTATGCCCACTGCCGCCATCCCCTTTACCGCCAGATCCTGCTTGGGGCTGCTGGCATGGCCCTACTGCTGGGAAGCCTGCTCCATCTGACGCTGCTGCTGGCCCTGGCGGCCCTGCTGGGCGGCAAGGCGCGGCGGGAGGAGCGCTCCCTGCTTGCTCTGCATCCTGGCTACCGGGCCTACCGCGCCAGCACCCCCGCGATCGTGCCCCACCTGCCCTGGCTCGACTGGCGTTAGCCAGCCGCCGCGATTCAGGGGGTGGAGGGCGGCATTCAGCTGTCCTTGCGGGAGGCCAGTGCCAGGAAGGGTCCCCACAAGGCCGCCAGCACCCCCAGGCTCGAGGCCCAGCCTGGACCCAGGGTCCAGCCGAGCAGCAGGTCCACCGCCAGCCCCGCCACCAGGGCCAGGATCAGGCTGCCGAGCACCAGAACCACTTCGCTGCCGCCAGCATCCAGAGGCCCTGAGGCCAACCCTTCCTCCAGCCGGCCCAGCTGCAGGCTCAGGGGCACGTAGAGGGCCAGGGCCCAGATGGCGATGCCCGGCAGCAGGGAGCGCCAGTCAGCGAGGGCGTCGGAGAGGGGCATCGGCGGGGCGGCATCCAGCCGCAGCATCGGAGGCAGGCGGTGGTCGTGATCCCGTTCCTAGCATCACCTTCACGTTGGTAATGGCCTGGATGGTGGCGACACAGTCTGGTTCAGCGGCACAGCCAGGTTCGGCGACGCAGGCTGGTTCAGCGGCGCAGTCTGGTTCAGCAACTCAGTCTGGTTCAGCGGCGCAGTCTGGTTCAGCAGCCGGGGCGGCGGCCACGGCGGCCCAAGCTGATGCGGTCCGCCTGGTGTCGGGCGTTGCCGGGGCGGGGGCGGCTGAAGCGGCGCTGCCGGAGGCCTCCTCGGCGACCTCCGGTCGCGGCGCGATTGAGCCCTGGAGCTACCGCGGCCATGCCGTGCATGCGCTGCGGGCGGCGCCGGCGAGCCCCGAGGGGCCGGCGATCCTGCTGGTGCACGGCTTCGGCGCCTCCACCGACCACTGGCGCCACAACATTCCGGTGCTGGCCCAGCGCCATGAGGTGCATGCCCTCGATCTCCTGGGCTTCGGCCGCAGCGCCAAGCCAGCCGGTCTCCCCTATGGCGGCGCCCTCTGGCGCGACCAGCTGGCGGCTTATGTGGAGGAGCGGATCGGCCGCCCCACGGTGCTGGTGGGCAACTCCCTCGGCGGTTATGCCGCCCTGGCGGCCGGCGCCGCCCTGGGGGAGCGGGCGGCCGGGGTGGCGCTGCTCAACGCCGCCGGCCCCTTCCGCGAGGACCAGAAACCCGCCAGCGGCTGGGGGGCGATCGCCCGCCGCACGATCGGCGGGGCGTTGTTCAAGAGTCCGGTGCTGCAGCGTCTGCTGTTCGAGAACCTGCGCCGCCCCGCCACGATCCGCCGCACGCTCAATCAGGTGTACGTGGACCGCACCAACGTGGATGAGGAGCTGGTGCAGGCGATCCTGGCCCCGTCGCGGGATCCTGGGGCCTTCGGGGTGTTCCGCACCGTGTTCGATATCCCCAGCGGTGAGCCCCTCGACGATCTCTTCGTCCAGCTGCGCTGCCCTCTGCTGCTGCTCTGGGGGATCCGCGATCCCTGGATCAATGCCCCTGGCCGCCGCGCCGCCTTCCAGCGCCATGCCCCGGCGTCCACCAGCGAGGTGGTGCTGGAGGCGGGCCACTGCCCCCACGATGAGGTGCCCGCGCGGGTGAATGCCGAGCTGCTGCGGTGGATGGAGGGGCTGCCCGCCGCCCCTCAGCAGGGCTGAGCGCGCTGAGGCCGCCCCGTCTTCAGGTTCCGTAAGGATGCAGCACACCACCCAGCATGAGCGGGAAATCGCGGCTGTTGCGGGTGGCGAGGCTGAGATCGGCGCAGCGGGCGGTTGCCAGGATGATCGCGTCCGGAATCTTCAGGCCATGGCGTTGCCGTAGCCGCACCGATTCCAGGGCGATGGCGTCGTCGAGGGGCAGGCGGGGAAAGGTATCCAGCCAGGCCTGCACGAGCCCGCTTTCGCCCTCGCGGCAGCCCGCCAGCACCTCGATCCAGCTGATCACGCTGATGCGTGGCTGCTGCTGCTGCTGTTCCAGCCAGGCCAGGGCAGGGGCTTCGCCGCGCAGCACGTCGATCAGGATGTTGGTGTCGAGCAGCAGCATCAGGGCGCGTCCCACTCCTGCCGCAGCGCCTGTTGCAGCTCCAGAGATCCTTCCGGTCGATCACGCCAGAGGCCGAACACCTCGCCGTGGCTGGGTTTCTGCTGCTCCAGCCACAGCCGCAGCGCCTGCCGCAGCGCCTCCGCCCGCGACAGCCCACGCTGGCGGCAGAGGACATCGAGCTGGGCACGCTCCGCCGCCGGCAGGTCCACGATCGTGCGCATTCTGATGCCGTTATCAGATGACGGCATCAGAGGGGGCGCGTTTGCCCGTCCAGCCCAGGCGGGGGAGACGCCCTTCGGCCGCCCCACAGAGACTGGAATGGTCACGATCGGTGGTATGAACCACGGTGGGCGTTCGTGGACACGGCGCGACTGTTCCAATCGGGCCGCAGTCAGGCCGTGCGACTGCTTGGCGGCCCAGCGAGCTCCCCAAGCTGCTGATCCGCGAAGTCCACCACGGCCCGCGCCACCTCCAGGGCCAGTGCCCCATCCCTCCCATCGAACAGATCCACCGGAGCCTCATCGCCATCCGGGTAGCGGCTGGCGGTGGTCATCCGCTGCAGGGCTTTCAGCGGCAATGGGCGCAATGGGGCGGTCTCGATGCCAAGCAGCTCCAGGGCGCCGAGCAATCGCTCGATCGAGTGGGTTCGCTCCGGCTCCTGATCCAGGGCCAGCAGCAAGGCCTGGAGTGCCTTCTCGGCAGCCTGGGAGCAGTGGTAGCAGGCCTGGGCATGGAAACCTCCATCGCTGGCATAGGCCGCCATGGCGAGGTCGCTGTGGGCCTGACGCAGCCAGGCGTGCAGACGGCCCGTCATGGCTGCAGGGTTGGCTGCAGACGGATCGCATCGCGGCAGATGCCCCGCCACCAGGGATCGTCGCCCCGCTGCCGCTGCAGCCAGCGGCCCTGGCTGAGGCCGATCACGTCGTCGGCCAGGCCCGTTCCCAGCAGGGCTTCGGTCAGTTGATCAGCGGCGCTCTGATCCGGCGCCACCGCCAGCAGGTCCACATCCGAGCGGGCATCCCAGTCGCCGCGGGCCAGGGAGCCGAACAGCCACACCTCCGCTCCAGCCCTTCCAGCCAGCAGGGGCTCGATGCGGCTGCGCAAGGTTTCAATCCGTTGGCCGCGCAGTCGCTGGCGAATCTCCTGCACGCTCGCCATGGTTGGCCTCGCCGCGATGAATTGAGGTTAGGAGCAGCTCCGGCAGGCTGGGGCGAAGGTGTTCAGTTGCGCCCCAGAGCCTCCAGCAGCTCGAAGGCGCTGCAGATCATTGTTGATCCATGGTTTGTACGTGCCTCGGATCAGTCCGTTTCAAGTAGCTCCGTTTCAAGTAGCAATGTTGCTATCTTGAATTCATCCGGCTCTGATCCGCATGGTCGTGACCATCACCAGCCGTGCCTTCAACCAGGACGCCGCCGGCGCCAAGCGCGCTGCCAGCCAGGGACCGGTGTTCATCACCGACCGGGGCCGCCCCGCCCATGTGTTGCTCTCGATCGAGGACTACCGCCGCTTGCTGGGTCAGGAGCGCTCGATCGCTGATCTGCTGGCCCTGAGCGGCGTGGAGGATCTGGAGCTGCCCCTGATCCAGCCATCGGAGCTGGCCCGGGCGGCCGATCTCTCCTGATGTTCCTGCTCGACACCAACCTGGTTTCGGAGCTGCGCAAGGTGCGCTCCGGCGAGGCGGATGCCGGGGTGGCGGCCTGGGCCGACCAGGTGGAGGCCACGGCGCTGTTCATCTCCGCGATCACCCTCCACGAACTGGAACTGGGGGTGCTGTTGATGGAGCGCCGTGATCCAGCCCAGGGCGCTTTGTTGCGCCAATGGGTCGATCAGGCGGTGCTGCCCGCTTTCGCGGGGCGGATTCTGGCGGTGGATAGCGCTGTGGCCCAGCGGAGTGCCGCCCTGCATGTTCCCGACCCCCGACCCTTTCGCGATGGCCTGATCGCCGCCACGGCCCTGGTGCATAGCCTGGTGGTGGTGACCCGCAACCTGGCCGACTTCGAGGCCACCGGGGTGGCGTTGCTCAATCCCTGGCAGCAGGGCTGAACCTTGCAGGCCGGCTGGTTCACAGTGCCGCCCGCCGCCGCGGCATCCGCCAGATCCTGATCACGGGCCACCGTGGCGCAGGATTTCCGTGCCGCTGGGGGCCGCCAGCGCCGGTTGCGCCGCCTGGCAGAGGCGCTCAAGCACGGCATCACCGAGCGGCTCGTGCAGCAGCACGGCCAGCACCGCCAGTAAGCCAATGGTGCAGAAGGTCCCGGTGAAGGCCAGCAGCCAGAAGGAATCGGCGAGCTTCGGGGGAAGCAGCGGCAAGGCCACCGCCAGCACGAACATCGCCAGCAGCCCATTGGTCGTGGCGGCGGCGAGCG
>Ga0207941_1000434_pt1 | contig 12395 bp, 19 predicted proteins | sample LakMenEpi13Sep12_FD_150695 | JGI IMG/M metagenome (GOLD analysis project Ga0207941, IMG submission 150695) | Freshwater microbial communities from Lake Mendota, WI - 13SEP2012 deep hole epilimnion (SPAdes) | ecosystem: Environmental > Aquatic > Freshwater > Lake > Epilimnion/Euphotic zone ...
GTCTTGCCGCTCTGGCGGGGCCCGTTGAGCAGCACCACGGGGGTGTCGGCCAGGCTCTCCTGCAGGCGCCTGACGATGCCGCGGGGCCAGGCCGGCGGCGAGAGCATGGATCCGCAGCGTCTGAACCGGAGTCTAGCAGCGGCTGATCCGGAATCTAAAGCCGGCCAAGTCGGAATCTGATGGCGGCCAAGTCTGAATCAACCGGCGGCTGATCGGGAGCGGAATTGTCCAACAAGCCCTTGGACATTTGGCGGCCTGGGGCATTGTGCAAGCGGTGCCTGCACGATTGGCCGAAGAGGCCACCGGCACCACGCGGATGGGCGCGGGCACCACGGTCTGCCCATGGGCGGTGATCGTGCTGCGCATGGCGTGAATGACCAAAGCCTTCCGATTGCACTTCAGCGCATCGGGAACGGCATCAAACGATGCCTAAACTGATGCAACCCCTGGGCTGTGCCATGCGCACCACCGTGACGCTCGACGATGAACTGCTGGCCAGGGCGGAGCAGCTGTGCGGCCACCTGGAACGCAGCGCCCTGCTCAAGGAAGCCCTGCGGGCTCTGGTGCAGCGCGAGAGCGCCAAACGCCTGGCGGCACTCGGCGGCAGTGAACCCGCACTGGAGCCGATTCCCCGTCGCCAGAGCGCGGCGTGATCCTGGTCGACACCTCCGTATGGGTGGAGCACCTGCGCCATGGCCTGCCCCGCCTCGCCACGCTCCTGCAGGGGGGCGAGGTGCTGATCCATCCCGGGGTGATTGGCGAACTGGCCTGCGGCAATTTGCGTAATCGATCTCAGGTATTGGATCTGTTGCAGGGCCTACCGATGGCAACGGTGGCCAGCGATGCGGAGGTGCTGCTGCTGATCGAGCGCGAGCAGCTGATGGGCCGGGGCATTGGCTATATCGATGCTCACCTGTTGGCTGCTGCCCGGTTGAGCCACTGCCGGCTGTGGACTCAGGACCATTGTTTGGCCGCCGTGGCCCAGGTGCAAGGGTTGGCGGCAAGCACATCAGAGCCGTGATGCCATTCATTTAGACTATCGTAGAAGATGTTTGTTGGGCCGCTTGATAGAGAAACTCAGGCGCTAAATCGGCGCCATTGGGCCAGGCGACCGTTTCCAGCTCGGGATCGACCCTGACCTGATTGAAGACTTCAGGATTGGCCAGGGGCTCAAACATGGGTCCCCACAGCTCGTGCGCCAGGTCCACGGTGCCTGAAGTGCCATCTAGAAAGCGCACCCAGAGGCAGAAGTTTGGAAGTGGCTTGACCTCGACAACACGTGGGATCATGGCTACTACTCCAGAGGCTCGATCTTAATCAGAGGCAGACGATCCTGGGCAAGAGCCCAATCGTTCACCAACTCGTCCTGATGAAGTAATCGCCACTCCTCAACAAGACGCAGAGCACGTGAGCTGAGGAAGCCCTCGATCACTTCGCCGGTTTCAATACGGTTCACAGCCTGATCAGCTTCATATTTGGCGTGGAAGTGAGGTGGTGAATGATCGTTGTAGTACATGGCAATGATGATGCCGAAGAATCGGGCAAGTTCAGGCATGGGTTTGGACTCCGGTGGCATAGGCCAGGATCTAGCCCAGGTGCTTGTGATCAGTCTGCTCCAGTTGCTTCTCGATCACCACCTGCTGGTCGCCGTCGGTGCAGAGGATGTCGAGCTTGAAGTCGCCCACCAGGTGCTCGGAGGCGACCAGCTCCAGCTCACTGAGGCCCAGGGCTTCGGCCAGGGCCTGCAGATTGTTGTCCTCGGCGAGCCAGGGCGTGAAATTACTGGCTTCTTGGTTCCAGGCCTCCCGCAAGGGCACCCGTTCGAGCTTGCTGAGGGGTGGAGGGCTGGTCATGATTCGGATACGACAGGTTCTGGCAGGGCCTCCACATCGATCTGGCCGGAGAGCAGGCGGGGGAGCAGTAGGTCACGGGTGCGGCGGAGATTTTGGATCTCAAGGTGCAGCTTGTAGATCAAGTCAAAACCAGGCCTCACAACTGATGAAAAGGCATCGAGCAAAATCGGCGAAGGCTGAATAACCAGATAATCATCAAAGCATTTCTCCTGCACTCGCTGACGACCAGTCGCTCCAGACATACTCTTGATAGCAACGCCGCGGAACTCATCACTACGCGCCAAGAGATAAACCAACTCAGGAGTGAGAGACCTGGACCGAAGAACAATGAACTCAGTCGATCCAAACGCAACTGAATCAGAGCCAGACAGAAACTGCACGTAACCAGTTTTGCCGTTTTCAAGACATGGGGTAATTCGTGCAAAAAGCGTGTCGCCATTCTGAAACTTCGAGCCACTGTTGCCTTCGCGGCTCTCTATGTTGCTGATCAGCATTGAGTCGTTAGACAAGCAGCCCATCGGCACAAACGGCTTGATGTCCTCCCGAGGTACCTGGACACGAGGATTCATTGCGACGCAATCTGGCAACAACTTCACCTCCCACCCCTCCGGAATTTCCCCCAGCGGCGACTGCACCAACCGGCAGCCCTCATGGCCGGGGAAGCGGAAGTAAACGAACCACTCGCGGTAGAGCCGGCGGGACATTTCCTCCAGGATCTTGATGCGCCGCTGGCTGTTCTCGATCAGGTCGTCGTAGGCGGAGAGGATGCCGGCGATGCGGCGTTGGATGGGTTGGGGAGGCAGATCTGGTATTGACAAGCTTCGCACATCCTTCATGTTTAGATGCGGAACGGTCGCACCATTTGTCTTTGCATGGACAAGTCCCTGCACAAAGGGCCCATTCAAATAGTAGTTGAGAAAACCACCATCAACTTTGCTTTGATCTGGGCGAATTAATAGAGTTCGCTGGCCAAGGCAGGGATTGAGCCCTGGTGGCACAATCGCCACGTTCCCAACAGGAGCTTCACGAGCCATGATCAGATCGCCGGGCCGTGGAACAGCTCTTTGCGTCCACAAGCGATAGGTCTCCTCTGATACACGATTTACGTTTTCAAGAATTAAATGGCCACGACCTATATTTGGCGTTCTTATTGATGGATGACCAACCTCTTGAGTGGGGGCAGTCTTGTGCTCACAATCGACGATCAACTCACACAAATCGACTAGATGCACGCTCATGGCTCAAGAATCTCCGCCACATTCGCAGCAATGGTGGCCTCCAGCTCCCTGGCCTGGGCATCAAGACTATCCAATCTCATGACTTGTCTCCCCTCCTTCTCGGCTTGGCTGCTGGCAATTGCTTGATGGCCTCATCAAAGTCACTGCCCGCCAGATCAGCATGCTTGATTCTAGCAACATGAAACTTCTCATACTCAGTTTCGGCGAGCTCCTTGGCAAGATCATGAGATACCTTGCCGGCATGGGTCAAGACAGCTCGGTCGTTTAGCGTCAAAAAGCCGTGGAGTTTCGTAATCCAATCCTTCATGTGCATGGGAGCACGGCGCATGGCCTGGCCCTCGGCAAAGATCAAATACTGCTCAACAAGATTGTTCAAGGAGGCCAGCTCTTCCTCGCTGAGGTAGTTCTTGGCAATGGTCACATCTTGCTTGCGGACTTTGGCGCCGCGCCAATTTGTCAACCCCATATTGGGCTGCTTACTGTCAGCACGCGACTGGATTAGTCTGTATAACTTAGTACGATAATTTTTGCCGTTCGCTGCAGTTGTCAAGGATTCCTTGACAACTGAATCTTCGTCTAATTCGCCCTCAGCGAAGATATTGCGCAAATGCAGGCTTACGTTCTGCTTGCTGGTCTGGAACAGCGTGGCCATATGCTGCTGACTCAACCAGACGGACTCTGCCTCCAGGCGAACCTCAATCCTGAGCGTTGCATCTTCGGTTTGATAGATGAGGAGTTGCCCTTCGGATTCCACAGTCACGCCTGCGCGGCCCCGTACTGAGCAATGATAAACAAGGAATAGAAAGTCATGCGTTGAGGATTCCCGCCACATTCAGACTAATAGCGTCCTCCAGTTCCCTGGCCTGGACATTCAGCCCCTCAAGTTCCTCCTGCCACCAAACCCTCCAAGAGCCCATCTCACTCCTCCCCAATCCCACATACAGCATCCCGTAACCGCTCAATCGCCGCCAGGATCCCCCCGCGACTGCCTGGCAACGGGAACGGCCCCTCCTCATAGCGCGCCTCCACGGCATAGAGCTGCAACGCCAACAGCACCGGATCCAGCTCCATACCCGCCAATGCCACCAGATCATGCAGCATGTGGCCGAACGGCGGCCGTTCATCGCGCAGCACGATGCGGATCTTGAGCAACTTCTCCACCGCTTGCTGGGCCGTGAAGCCCCATTCCTCTTCCGGGTAGGCCGGGTCGAGGTTGAGCCGCAGGCCACGGAGGTGGCGATCCACCAGGGCCAACAGCACACGGGCATCCTCCTGGGGGTTCATGGCCGCACCACAAGCACCCGACCCTGGCGCGCCGCTTCGCTGATCACATGCCAGCGGGAGCCGGCCAGACGGGCGGCATCAGCGCTGCCGCTCACGATCAGGTCCACCGGCAGCTTCAGCGGTTTGAGTGGCTCAAAGTGGCGCCACCAGCTAGCCACCTTCGCCTGGCCTTCCAGGTGGGGGGTGTGTTCCACCACCAGCAGGTCGAGGTCCGAGTCGGGCCGGGCGTTGCCGGTGGCGCGGGAGCCGAACAGCACCAATGCCTGCACCATGGGGTCGGCCGCGATCGCCCGCAGCGCCAGTTCCAAGTCCACGCGCCGTTCGCCCTCAAGACCCGGACCCAGATCGGGCAGGGCGAAGGGCTGGGGGGTGGTCCAGTCGGCGAGGGTGGCGGCGGTCATGCTTCCAGTATCCCCGCCAAATTTGCTGCGATCCTCTCCTCCAGTTCCCGCGTCCTTGAGTTCAATCCCTCCAGCTCCTGATTCAGCTCCTTCAAAAAACACACCATCTCAACCCTCCCCCAGCAATGCCACCGCCTCATGGCGAAGCTGATCCATCGCCGCCAGGAAGGCTTTTCGGCTTGCCGATAGCGGGACCAGCCCCTCCTCATAGCGTTTCTCCACCGCCATCAAGACCTGCCACTCATTCATGCCTAAGCTCCAGCGACTCGCTTTGTAGCCCTGGGATCGCCAGCAAACGCTGATCGTTGGTCAGCAGGGTGGCGTGGTGGGCCAGGGCGCTGGCGGCGATGATGGCGTCGGGCAGGCGCAGACGATGGGCACGACGTAATCGAACCGTTCTTTCCTTGATCTGCTCATCCAGTTCGACGATGGAGATATCCGACAAAAAAGCGTTGAGCCATGACTGACTTTCTGCGTCCAGCCCATGAAAAGAGCGAAGTTCTAATTCGCTAATCACCGAAAGTAGGTACTCCCCTCGTGGCAAGGGCCGAGCGAGCAGGCCTTTCTGCAGGTAAATCACAACATTCGTATCGAATATGGCGTTCACTCCCACTCTCCCCGCAGCCTCTCCTGGTAGGCCATGCCGTCTACTGGCCAGGACACCGTGCCGCTATAGCGCATCGGGTCTAGTTCGTTGGCTATCTTTGCCGGAGAAGTTCTGACTTTGGATTGTGCAGACAGAGAGAGGATGAAGTTGAGCACTTCAGCCTTGCGGTCGTCATCCAACAGCAATAGCTGCTCGATGATGGCGGATTCAATCGCTGGATTCAGCATGCCCTCCTCCTTATGGCATTGATGATGCTACCGCCGCAGTGTGAGTTGGTGCGTCAACTGCTTAGGGCCGCGTCGGCGAGGGTGGCGGCGGTCATGCTTCCAGTATCCCCGCCACATTCAGGGCAATCGTGGCCTCCAGCTCCCTGGCCTGGGCATTCAGCCCCTCCAGTTCCTCCTGCAGCTTCTCCAGCTGCTCCTTGAAGTCCTCATCGCTGAGATCTTCCCCCGCCGCCACGCCCACATAACGGCCGGGGTTGAGGCTCCAGCCCTGGGCTTCGATCGCATCGAGTGTGGCCGCCTTGCACAGGCCGGCGATGTCGCGATAAACAGGTGGGCCGTCAGAGTTCGAACCGAAATAAGCCTCAATCCAGCGCTGGGCCTCCTCGCCGCCGAGGGTCACGTCCACCGCCTCGCCGCGGTAGAGGCGCACGATGTTGGCCAGGAAGCCGATCTGGGCGTCGCTCCAATCGCGATGGGCCCGGTCGATCTGGCGATAGAGGTGACGGGCATCGAGAAACAACACTTTGTCTTCCCGGGCCGTGCCCACTTTGCCGCGATCGAAGAACCACAAGGTGCAGGGCAGCGTCACCGTATAGAACATGTTTGGCCCCACCGCCACCATCACATCAACCGCCTTCGCCTCGATCAACTTCTGGCGAATCGCCTGCTCCGATCCCCGCGCATCGGAGGCGGAGTTGGCCATGACGAAGCCGGCCCTGCCCTTCTCGTTCAACGAAGAGTAAAAGAGCTGAATCCACAGGTAGTTGGCGTTGTCCACGCTCGGCGTACCGAAAGGGAAGCGCCGGCCGGGGCCAGTGGCGGCGCTGAGCTTTGCCATGTCCACCGCGTTCACATTGAACGGCGGATTGGCCATCACAAAGTCAAAAGCTCCCACCGAATCGTGCGGATCCTGGTAGTAGCTGTTCATGTCGCCGCCGTGGAAGATGCGCCCTTCCAGGCCATGCACCGCCAGGTTCAGGCGACATAGCCGCCCGGTTTCATCGGTCTTCTCCACGCCGCAGATCGCCAGGTCGCCGGCCGGGTTGCCGCGGTGGGCCCTCACGAAGCGGGCGCTCTGCACATACATGCCCCCTGAACCGGAGGCAGGATCCAGCAGGCGACCAGCGAAGGGTTCCACGATTTCGGTGATCAGCACCACCATCGGCGGCGGCGTGAAAAACTCACCGCCCTTCTGCCCCTCGCTGCGGGCGAACTGTCCGAGGAAGTACTCATAAATACGCCCGAAGGCATCGAACTCCAGGCTGGTGGGGATTTCGGAGATGCGCTTCAGCAGCTCCGCCAGCAATTGGGGCGTGAACAGGTTGTAGCTGCGCGGCAACACCCCGGCGAGCTTGCTGTTGGCCGCCTCGACCAGGCCCATGGCCGCATTCAGCCTCTCGCCGATGTCGGCGCCCTCGGGCAGCTCCAGCAGTTCCTGGTAACGGGCGCCGGGGGGCAGGTAAAGCAGGCCCTCGCTCTGATAGGCATTGGGATCCTCCTCACGGCTGCCGCGCCGTTCGCTGCCGCCGGCGGCCTTGAGCTTCTGCCAGTGGGGGGTGAAGCGGGCATCAGCAAAGCGCAGGAAGATCAGGCCGAGGATTGGGCCGGAATACTCCTGGGCCTTGAGACCGGAGTTGGCGCGGAACTGATCGGCCGCCTCCCAAAGGCTCTTCTCCATCGCCGCTTTGCCCAGGTCGCGCTCGGGGGGCGCCACCCAGCCTTGAAAACCGCGGCTGGGATCACCGGGCTCGGGGGGAGGGCTGGCGGGTGATGCAGCTACAGACGCCTGGCGCCCCTGGGCAGTGGTCCCGTTGCCGTTGCGGCGAGATCGCCCCGGACTGGCCGCCCGTGGCGGTGGCTCGATGCCCGGGGCCTTCAGGCCACCACCGGGCCCTCGCGCCTTCTCTGCCGCACCCATCGCCACCACCAGGTTTTTGGCTTCCTCCAGCTGGGTGTCGCTAAGCGGCTCTCCCACCCCCTGCTCCAGCGCAGCCTTGATCTCAGCATTGCTGATCCGGCTGCCATCCTCGGGGATCAGGGCGATCAGGGCGTCGGTGAGGTCGGTGCTGAGGGGCATCTGATCGGGATGGCAAGGCTGGGGCTCAAGACGAACAGCTGTAGTGGGATACGCCACCAGCATTGAAGAATTGCCGGGGTTTCAGTTGGTCGTACTTCGCCGCTACTTCTGCTGATTGCTCAGCGTAGGGATGGCTGAAGACCGCCTGCAGCTCCTTGATCAAGCCATAATCACCCTGGGCAGCCTTTTCATAAGCCGGTGCGATCAGCCACTCGCGCCAGGTGTATTTGGGGTTGATGCGTTTCATCGCTGCAGATGTCCCTTGGGTGTCGCCATTGGCGTTGATGCGCTCGCGCCAGCGTTGCAGCCACTGAGTCCATTGCGCATCGAGCTGCTCTGAGCTGGGCACGTAGAAGCTCTCTTTCAAGCTTGTAAGTTGCTCTGGAATATGAGATAAACTGCGGAAGAATATCGTATAGTCAGCCTTGGATAGAACCAGCAGCTCCAGCAACTCATTCACCAGCGTGGCGTCATAGCTGATCAGGCCGAGCTTGCTGGCCCACATCGCCTCGATCTCTTGCTGCATCGCATCTGCAAAGCCTTCGTGGATCTGATCGAGCCGCGCCAATGCTTCCGGCTCATCTGAAAGCAGCAGTCGGATGGCGGCCCAGAACATCTGGTAGTTGGCTTCAGCCGCCAGCGGTTGGTTGAAGAAGCAGAAATGCTCGCCGCCGCCGGTCCAGGGCTGGAATCGGGGATCAAACAGTTCGCAAAAACCGAAGGGGCCGTAATCGAGGGTGAAGCCACCTGCGGCGCAGTTGTCGCTATTGAAATTGCCCTGGCAGTAGCCAACGCGCAGCCAGTTGGCCACAAGGGAGGTAAGCCGTCCGCGAAACAACCTGGCCAGCTCCACCACCTGATCGCTGAACTCCAGAGCCGGATCGATCTCTGGCCGGTAATTCCGCTCGATCAGGTGCGCCACGATCATCCGCAACTCGTTCAGCGCACCCGGATGGGCATTGCTGCGGACGCGACGGGCGAACAGCTCCAGCTGGCCAACCCGCAGAAAAGAAGGTGCAACGCGGGTTGTGATCGCCGCTGGGTTGTCGACCATGATGTCGGGATCAAACGACCGGGAGTTCGGGGCGTACCAGGGCCGGCGCACGGTTTCGGACCTGGACACATAGAGCGTCAGCGAGCGGGAACTGGGCACCCCCAGGGCATGCATGAATTCCTGGGCCAGAAACTCGCGCACGCTGGAGCGCAGCACGGCACGGCCATCGGCGCCGCGGCAGTAGGGCGTCGGGCCACCGCCTTTGAGTTGCATCTCAAAGCGTCGACCCTTGAACAGACCCTCAAACACGGAAATCGCCCGGCCATCGCCATAGCCATTACCGGTTCCAAACGGACACTGCTGGATGTATTCGGTGCCGTAGATCGAGAGGGCATAACCGGTTGCCCAGCCAAATGGTCGCAGCGGCTGGCGCGCCACGCTGATATCACCGGAAAAAAGCCGCAAGAAGTCTTCGTCGTGAGCCAGCCCTTCATCCAGGCCCAGGTCGTTGAATAATGTGCTGCTGTGGGCCACGTACTGCGGCGCTGGCAGCGGCGTGGGGGTCACCGGCACGTAATGGCCGGAGAACACCTGGCGGGGCTTGTGATCGTGGCCATCGCCGCTGGCCTGGGGATCGGCCTGGAGGGAATCCAGCAACGAATAGTCGGCCCGTTGGCCAAATTCAGCAAAGCTGGTTGTTGTGGCTGAATCGCAAGCACTCGAGGGGGCTGGCATGGGCACGATCGTCAAAGGTGTCTCTGGTGCTGGGCTTGCCGGGGCCGGGCCCTGACGCTTCGTCCATCATCCCTCGCTTCGAGCCTGCCTTGGCGGGATCTGCCATACCCTTGGCAAGCCAGGCCGCAACGGCCCAAACTGGTTGCAGGCCAGGACCCTTGGGCATAACAAACATGGCAGAGTCCAATTGCCCTGCAGCTGGTCCCCAGCCCCTGGAGCTGGCGGCAGGGGTGCATCAGCTGTGCGGCTGTGGCCGCAGTCGCCACGGCTGGATGTGCGACGGCGCCCATCTGGGCAGCGGCAGGGTGTCTTACGAGCTCCGACTGCGCGAACCCAGCTTGGTGCAGATGTGTGGCTGCGGCCGATCAAGGCGCCATCCCCTCTGCGATGGCAGCCATGCCAAAGCGCCGCGCCAGCCCTGGTGGCGCTGGTGGCGATGAACAGGTCGCTGCGCCCCTGGCCTGCTTTGCTCTTGCTGCTGCTGGCCGTCCCCCTGCCAGCGCTGGCCGCCGGGGTGCTGCGGGTGGGAGTTCTCGATGGATCACCTCCCTGTTCCCTGCAAAAAACCCGGGGCCAGTGGCAGGGTCGGGCGGTGGAATTGTGGGAATTGATCGCCCGGCGTGAGGGTCTGGCCTACCTGATGAGCGGCTATGCCAATCCCCGCAGCCTGCTGGAGGCCGCCCGCAATGATCAGGTCGACATCGGCATCGGCTGCCTGACGATGGCGCCGGAGAGAGTTGGCAAATACCGCTTCAGCCTGCCGTTCCAGGAGCGGGGCCTGGCTCTGATGCTGCCCGCAGAAGCCGGAGCCAACAGCTTGAGGTTGCTCAGCACCCTTGTCAATACCGAGTTGCTGAAGGTAATTGGGGGCTATCTGCTGGCGATCGGCCTGATCAGTAGTGTCGTCTGGCTGGATGAGCACCGGGCTAAAGACAGCAGCAAACGGGAGCAGCTGCGCCGCTTTGCTTTGATTTATCAGGTGTTGGCCTCAGGCCCGGGCACCAACATGATCGTGACTCGCACCCGCGGCCATGCCCTGGTGCTGCTGGCCTGGCTTGTGCGCATCATCGGCGCCTCGATGATCGTCAGCACCATCACCTTGGATGCCCTGCGCGAACCGGCGGCACGCGGTTTTCAGCCCCGCAGGCTGACGGATTTGACGGGCCTGCGGATCGCGGTGCGGCCCGGCAGCGTCAGCGAAAATCTACTCAAAACACCGCCCCTGGCTGGCCGAGTGAAGCTGGTGAGCCTGAGTGCGCTGGATAAGGGGCCGGAGCTGCTGCTGCAAGGCAAAGCCGACGGGGTGCTCGCCGATGAGCAGCAGCTTGTCTACGTGCTGGAGCAAACCCCACCGGAGCAGCGCTCCCGGCTGCGGCTGGCCCTCAAGGACAGCTACCGGGAATCCCAGGCCTTCGTCTATTCCCCAAACCTGGACAACGCGATAGCAACGCGCCTGGATCGCGCCATCAGCCAAGCCAAACGCGATGGGTTATTGCCCTGAGGGGGGGCGGGAAGGTCCACCCGGGAGGGCGACAGGTTCTATGGGCCCCGGCCGGAACCACAATCGCTGGCGGAAGGGATCAACCACCAAAGTGCCGTCATTAACGAAACTAGCGCCGAGCTGGGCGGCAGGACGGTCCCAGGTACCAATGCCGCCGCAGCGGCGGGCGCGAGACGGTGTGTCCTTGAGGAACAGGGTCACCCCATGGAGACGGCGTACCGCCGAACCATCACTGCCGACCAGCTCCACCGCCTTTCCCGGCGGCAGGCGGTAGGCCAGCACCTGCTCACTCACCCCAGCGCAGGTGCTCAGGGTCAGGTTCGCCTCGGGATGGGGCTCAAGCCGCACGCTGCGGGCCAGTTGATGGAACCAGGCACGGTTGATGTTCAAGGATGGCGCATGGAGGCCGTCGTCGTAGCCGGTATCGACCTGGGCCACCGCCATGTTGGAGCCAATGCGCACCGGAATCGAGGGAATGTTGGGGCAAGGGCCGCTCCTGGGGGCCGCGGGGCAGTGGAGCGCAGCCGCATTGGTGCCGAAATAACCAGCACTGGAGAGGGGCTGAAACCCGGCCTGGCGCAGTTCGCCATCGGCGCAGAAGCTGGCCTGGTCAGCGCGGTGCAGTAACCCGTTGGCGTAATCCAGGGTCCAAACATGCTGGCGCAACAGATCGGTGCCGATCAGACCCGCCTGGGGCAGGGGGCCGCGGATGCCGCTGTGATCTTGCACATTGAGGCTCAAAGGCGCCAACGGTCCGAAGAAATCGACGCCCGCAAATGTATTGCCGCTGCCCTGCAGCGGCAGCGGACCCCGCCTGCCCAAAAAGGTGCCAGGCGAAATGGCGCTGCCATCAGCCCCCAGATCCAGCACGAAAAAGCCGGTGCGGCCCTGCACCCGCAGCGGCGTGTAGGGCATGCCGCTGGAAATCACCAAAGAGCGCGTTTCGCCGAGACAGGACGGCAGCGGTGCCGCTGGGGCGGGCAGCGGCGCGAGCAGCGTCAGAAACAGCAGGGGCAGGGCGAACAGAGCCTGAAGACGGCAGCTCAAAGAGTGCATCGAATCTGTACCGACACGACAAAATGCTTTTATTCAGTTTAGATCCAAAACCCTGCCTCCTGTCATGGTTTCTGCCCGGGTCATCACTGGGATCTACACCTCATTACAACTTCCTACATGCCCCCATTATTGACGTGATATGGGTCTTCAACAATGCTGCATCGAACCGAATGGTTCCACTTGATGTTAGCCACTAGACCCGCCCGGCGTTCACCAATCACCTCTCCTGAAGCCGCCCTGCAGCGGCTCGAAACCAAGATGCTGCCCATCATCGAAGTGCAAACAGCCAATCCAATCACAATGGATCCAACCCTCACGGCTGCCTCGCCCCTCACAGCTGCTGATCGCCTGCCAGCGGTTGAGGCGTTTCCGCTCTACGGCGGCGATGCGCTGCCCCAGAACCCCGGCAACGCAGTGCTTCG
>Ga0207941_1000439_pt1 | contig 12329 bp, 12 predicted proteins | sample LakMenEpi13Sep12_FD_150695 | JGI IMG/M metagenome (GOLD analysis project Ga0207941, IMG submission 150695) | Freshwater microbial communities from Lake Mendota, WI - 13SEP2012 deep hole epilimnion (SPAdes) | ecosystem: Environmental > Aquatic > Freshwater > Lake > Epilimnion/Euphotic zone ...
ACTTTTGCTAGCATCCGTCCCCCCAGGCACCGCCGCGTGCCCGTCCCCAATCTGCATCAACAATGGCTAGCATATCCCCAGGGGCTCCAAAATCGGTGCCAGGCACATGACGAACGACTCAACAAGTCTTGATGGCGGTCGCGACGGCGATTCCAAGCTGGGAACGCTCGTCACCTTCGGCTCGGTTTCATCACTGGCTTCGACGAGTCACTCGCAATGCAATCATCAACGCGGTGACACGACGGAAAGGTGAGCTGGAGGTGCGTCGCGAGTTGTATGCAATTGCCGCCGAGACCGTTCGCGGCGAAGTTCACCCGGACACGTGGCGGGCTTTCGAGCTAACCGTTGTGGAAGGCATCAGCAATGCCGACGCAGCGGCCACTTTGGGAAAAACAACGAGTTCGATTTACACTTGTCGCTGTCGCGTGATGCAATAATTGCGCGCGGCGGTTGAACAGCTAGAGGACGTGCGGGAATGAACATGCAACAAACATGCGATCCCGATCGACTTGATGCCTTTGCGCACGGCGAACTCAGCGAACAGCAAGAGAGCGAATTGTTGACTCATCGGACCCGCCGATCCAACGTGGTGGATCTTGGAAACGATCCAAGCACAAACGCAAGTTCAGCAACTTCCACTACGTTCGCTGAACAGATGGATCAAGTCATCGGCATGTTGGCTCCCACCGAATCGCTCCAGGCAAATCGCCTAAAGGCTAAACACCAACGAATACCTCCGATTGCAGAATACATCGCCGCTGCAGCCGGTGCCTTTGCTCTGTTCTTCGCCGGGATATTGATCGTGCTGGAATTGGATAAAGGCACGTCGACAATTGAATCGGAACTCGACGACGTTCCGATTCGCATCATGCAAGGGAATACGCCGAATCCGCGGACAAAAGGTGGCTTTCATTCCGTATGTTCCGTGGTGAATATCGGTTCGGGAATTACTGAAGCCTCTCACGACTCTTGACTTGGAATTCCGCAGCCGTTGTATGCGTTTGACCTGGTACTATCCTGACGCTCCGCTGCCGAACGTTCGCCGTCTCGATGCAACACATCTGACGATACTCAAGATCCCCGAAATCGGCCATGCGTTTGGATTTATCGATCCACGGGTTCCACACCACCGTGGCATGCGATCCCGACGCGTCGATCTGGATCGAACGCTGCCAAGCCGGATCATCAAGCACGATTCGTGGCGCTTGGCCATAGTAGATCCGGTCTGTTTCCTCAACAAAACGCACCCTCTGTTTTTCCGGCCCATGAAGCTTCTGGGTCAACTGATCGTAATGCTCACACTCCTCCAAATCACCGCCGATCGAAACTTGATCGATGCTAGCGAGGCTCAAGTAGGTGTGTAGGGCGATCTCGTAATCCAAAGGGACATCTGCTGCATTTCGAACCTCCAAGGAGACCTTGAGCGTCTCGCCCATGGAGATTCGGTAGATCAAGTCGAATCCGTCTTTGGCCAGCCCTAAGTCCACCTCGATCCGTCCGTCGACCTTTCGGGTTTGCACAAGATTCCAAACCGAGGTCCGTGCCCATCCGTGTGCAGGCAGGCTCGGATCGCTGGGGTGGCTATTGAACCACGGAAAGCAGATCGGGATTCCTCCTCGCAGGGCTTTGCCACTCATGTAGAGAGCCTGCTGGCTCATGAATAAAACCGGATGGTTCAAGTGGTTCGGCTGCTTGTCCGTTTGGTACCGAGTCACGTGGGCACCTTGCAAGAAAAACTCTCCGGTGCACTGGCTGGTTTGCACGTCGGCCATCACCAAACCGCTTGGATGCATCTTAAAGACCAGTTCTTTTCCGAGCCCAAACTGCCGATTCATCCCATCGATGTTTATGTTGTCCATGATGTCCTTCAGGTTGGATCTTGCGAATCTTATGGATTAGCCAACAGCGTTTCGGATCAATATTCCATGACACCGACACGTTTGGATTTTTGCATCAAGCGTTCGAGTTCGCTCGGGTCTCGGATCGATGCGAACCCGAGCGATTCGAGAAGTTCCGGATCGACTTGGGACTGCACATAGACACTTCGGCGAGACTGGATATCACGCAGGACCGCTGCGGCATAGGCGTCCTGAAGGGAGCTTGTCAGGAGCGTCTGCTGAAGCTCTTCGTCGGGATCGTCTGAGGCCAGTGCACCGATACCTGGAGTGACTTCAGCAAGACTCGTAGCGACCACCACGATACGCCCCGCCGGGCTGAGCCATCGTTGGGCGCTCCAAGCAGCGCTGGCGACTTGGTTCCAACTCGGGACTCGCAAAGGATCGACCAGTTCGACGACGACCAGCTCGAATCCTTCTTGGGAAGGAGTTTCGGTTGGGTTAGGGGCCGCATGGACTCCTTGGGAGCAAACCTTGTCGACCGATTCAGGAGCACCACCGACGAGCATCGCGATGAGTCCTTCTTGGTTGGCCACAGCGCCGATGGCGTATTGGATCCCCGCGAGCCAACCGGACTCGGAAGCTTTTTTGTGGGTGCCGCGTGCGGGCTCGTGCTGCTGGAGCCAGCTCTTTGCGTATCGGGCTTGGGTGGCTCGATCCCCGAAGGCTGGCAGCACGACGTAGGGATCATGGCCTCGCGGGTCTTTGGGTTCGAGCCATCGGTAGATTGGGATCACGAAATCCGCTTCGACCAGCTCGCGGTTTAGGTAGATGGCCTCGGATCGCTCGGTAGCGGAGATGTATTCGAGGTTCTGTTGATCGTCCGGATCGTGGCACAGCACCCGCTGGATCGAATGCGAGGGGGTCAATTCCGTGATGGCGTTGTCAGAGCTTTTTTCAGAGGCTCGATCAGCAGAGCGGTCAGCGTCAAGGTCGGATACAGGCCAGCGGGTCGCGAGCCAATCGTCGAGTTCTTGGGCTAGCGAATCGTTGCCCGGTGCTAGGACGACACGGATCGACAGGTCGCTTGCAGGATGCTTGCTCAGAAGCCACTCGACGATCGCCTTGACGATAGGCTCGGGATGAGGCAGGCTCTCGTGGACGGCGATTGCGACGCAATCGCCTGGGACCAACGCAAGATCGATCGACGGGAAATCGATGGGGTTTCCAAGGGCATCGGCGACGGCTAGAGGGATATCCACCGATCCGGGAGCGATCGCGCAGCGGAGTTGAACGAATTCAAAGCTAGAGGGGTTTTTCATCGTTGCAACAGCTTGCGGTACCAGGCTTCATGGCGTTGGATCATGGTGGTGGCCGAATGTTCGCGCGACACGAATTCGCGTGCGGCCTGAATGAGTTGGTTTCGTCGGTCGGTATCATCGAGCAATTGATTCGAGACCCGCATCAATCGATCGACGTCGCCGACTTGGAACAGGATACCGGTTTTTTCGTTTTCGATAAGGTCGCGGTTTCCCGGGATATCCGTTGCGATGACCGCCACCCCGGCTTGCATGGCCTCGAGGATCACGTTCGATTGGCCTTCGTAGAGGCTGCCGTTCCAAAGCAGATCCGCATGGGGGAGAATCTGCATCGCATCGGCGCGGTGGCCGAGGAGCTCGACGGAACCGGCGGCCCGAACATTGTCCCGGTATTCCTCCAAGCGGACCCGCTCTGGGCCATCGCCCAAGATAGCGTAGCTGACATTGTACCTAAGGACCCTGAGCATCTCGGCCGACCAAATGAGATCCTTGTATCCTTTTTGTTGCCACAAGCGTCCGATCGAGAGGATCAGCCGACGATCGAGCGGGATTCCCAGGCGCGCGAAGGCTTCTTCGCGTGATATTTCAAGCTTTGGATCGCGAGGGGGTATTCCGTTAGGGATCAGCGTAAAGTTCGATCGATCAATGCCATGGCTGTGATAGAAATCGACCACCCCTGGACTGTTCGTAGAGATCCCCTCGGTGCGCTTGGCCAGATACCGATCGATCGTCAGTTGCCAAGTCCCTTTCCAGGGGTCAACCGACCGTTCCGAGCCGACGACCACAGGCACCTTGGCCCACCGAGCCGCCGAGCGGCCATAGGCGTTCGCGGCAAAGATCCAGGTATGGACGATATCGGGTTGAATCCGCTTCAATATTCGCAGGAGTCGAATCCAGGCGAGCGGATCGGCCGTGGCGTGTTTACCGACCAGATGGACCTGCACACCGGCCTGACGAAGTCGATCCTCGAGAGGTCCGCTTCGGGTCAAAACCACGACCGAGGTTTCGAACTCATCGCGGTCCAATCCGCAAGCGAGCATCGCGAGTTGTTTCTCCGCACCCCCTTGGTCGAGTGTCGGAATGATCAGGCATACCTTAATTGGCCTGATAGGTCCAGAGGATTGCTTCAAGGGGACCTCTTTGGAGCGACCGCTGCGAGGTTCGGTAGGGTGACTTCGGTGAAGATCGATCGCCAACGATCTAGCCAATGCTCTTTGGGCTCGTGGCGTTGGTAGTGCCGTTGAAGGCTCTCGGCTTCGGCTTGCCATTGCTCGCGGTGGGTGAGAAAATCGGCGAGCTGATTGCCTAGCGACTCCCTGGAGTAGTACCATTTCATCAAAGGGGTCTCGGGCATCCAATCCGACAGATCCGGATCGACCGCAACGATCATCGGGAGTTGCGATTCGAGTACCATGCGTGTGGAGTATTGGAGGGAGCAAGCCGGGTTTGAGACGATGGCCAAATCAGCGACGCAAATAAGATCATCGAGGACATCGAATCCATCGAAGATCAAGACATCGTGATGCCAACCACGGAGTCTAAGCCATTCGTAGATTTTGGGGGCATCGGGCCCGGGGTGAATCAACCACATTCGAACGGGAATTCCTCGTTCGAGCAAATCGCACACCGATTGGAGGACGACTTGGATTTGACTCATGGTCGTTTCGCCAAAGTGCATCATCAAGGCCGTCTGGGTCGGGATGGCCAAGTCGCCGGAGATTTGAAACAAGGCGTGTGCCGCCGAGCGGCGCAAGGATTCGGATCGTTCGGCGGGCGCGAACACCGCATCGGGAATCCAGATGCTGCGCTCTTTACTGACCCCGAGATCCAAGAGCGATTGGTAAGCTCGACGGTGGTCTGCGATGACCGCGCTGCACTTGCGGAGCGAGTCGGCAATCGGTGGCGTTGAGGGGAGGTAAGAGCTCAAGGCTCTAGGTTTGGCCACCGGATTTTGATCCAGGCAAAAGCGAGCGAGGATCGGTTTACCGATGGGTTTGATTTTCGCGACGATGGCAGCCAGCAATGGATCGGACGCATCGACATAGAGCGCATCGTAGGAATCGGCATGATGGACGAGCCACTTGGTCACATTCCGCTGAAAATGGCTTTCGTTCCATGAAGAGGTTTGCGCAGGCAAAAGCCGCTCGACGAGGACACTCCTGAGGAACGCTCGGTCGGGCCATTGGCTGTTCCATCGTGTCGTGAGAACTTTGGGAACGATACCGATGGAATTCCAAGCATCCAGGGTGTGCATGAGCCGCAGGCTTGGCTCATCACAAATCGGCCAATAATTGCGCGCGACAATCTGGACCCTCAGAGGCAGGGGCTCGTAGGTCGTCTGGCTTGTGGGAGAAGTGCTAGTCCCGATCATCTGCTGGCTTGGTGATGATGCTCAAGATCCGATGGTTCCAGAACCGCGACATAGGGTAAGTTTCGATAGTAATCATCGTAGTCCAAACCGTAGCCGACGACGAATTCATTTGGAATTTGGAAGACGCTGTGATCGGGCTTGAGTTGCACCAGACTCGTCCCTTGCTTGTTGAGAAACACGGCGGTCTTGAGGGATCGAGGATTGAGGATCTTCAATCGCTCGGAGACCTCAAGCAGGGTTTTGCCGGTGTCAAAGATATCATCGATCAGCAGCACATCGCGGTCCTGGATATCGAGCCGCTCGATCTCTTCGACGTGCAAGTCGCCGGCCGATGTTCCACCTCGGTAGGACGAGGCCCGGATCAAAGAGATCCGCAAGGGCATTTCCAGGCAGCGGATCAAGTCGGCGAGCATGACGAGGCTACCGGTCATGATGGCGACGACGGTGATCGGCTCACGGCCATACTGGCCATTGAGTTTTTTCCCGAGTTCGGTGATCCCCAGTCTTATTTTTTCTTGGTCGATCAGGACTTTCATGCAGGTGATTCCAACTACAAAGAATGCGTTATCGGATGATCCAAAGCTGTTCGTAGGTCCTCAGTAGCAGCGTATCTCCAGAAGCCACCAGCGTCGCTCGGACGGTCGCATCGGTGCTGATCGAGCCGAGCTTTTGGAACTTGGCGCTCGCAGCAAGGATCGTCACGGTGCCGGTGTCCGAGACGTTCACAAGGCGATCTCCTAGGAGGATTGGCGAGGAGAAGAAGTTCCCGCCGATTCGCTCGCTCCAGAGGACTTGGCCATCCTCGAGCTTGACGCACGTGACGATACCAGCATCGGACCAGAGGAATAGCAGATCCCCTTGGGCCACCGGTGTGGGGACATAGGGCGCTGCGCGTTGGATCCGGAATCGCTCCTGCTGGGTGTCCATATCGAAGGCCACGAGCATGTTGTCCCTCCCACCCCCTGAGCCGTGGGTTGCGATCGCTAGCGACCCGGCAAGCAAGGTCGACGAACAGATCCGTTGTTTGAAGCAATCGTGATTCCACTTGATCTCTCCGGTGCTCGGATCGATCCCGAAGATTCCCAAGGCGGTCGTCGCGCAGACGAGTTCCTTGGTGCCATCGGGCAAGATTCGAACGTTGGGCAACCCATAGCAAACACGTTTGGTCGGCAGTTTGCGTTCCCAAAGCGTTTGACCGGTTTTGGCATCCAGCGCCAGCATGCGGTCTTCCCCAGGCTCGACCCCCGCCTCGAGCTCTTCGGCGTCTTGGCTATCGAGCAAAATGAGCTTGCCGTCTAAGAGCATCGGCGAGGTCGCAAATCCGTGCTGAGAGACATACCTGCCGAAATCGCGAGACCAGATCTCCTGGCCGTCATGCCCCAGGTGTTTGACATATACGTGTTCGGGTTCCCCCCAGGCGATGTAGATACCGTTTGCATCGACCGCCGGGGTCGATGAGGCATAGGTGGTAAACTGGTGCAAACGATGCTTGGTCGACGTGTAGGACTTATCCCACAAAACCGTATTATTCGCCAAATCGACCGCGATCGCATGACGCGTCGCATCGGTAGGTGAGGACGATAGAAGGTAGGCTCGTGGGGACTTCGGGCTGGTTTCCCAGACGACAGGCGAACCGTTTCCGATCCCGGGCAGATCGAGCTTGATGACGTCTTGGTCTTTCCATGGGATCGAAACCTTGCACTCGGGATAAGCGCCTGAGCCTTGGTAGCCCCGGAAGCGATCGGCAGGAGACTCCTGAGCGACGGCGGAGAAACCGCACGAGGCGATGGCCAACGCAGGGAGACAAAGAGCGAAGCGTCGGATCCTAGGGATCGTGCGGAGCATGGCAGTGGGCCTTTGGGAAACGGTGTAGAAGTGTTAGGCTTTAGGTAGGCGTTAGGCGTTAGGCTGCAACTAGCCTTGGGGGAACATACGAACGCCTACCGAGAGCAGGATGTTCGCATAGCGTTGGGTATCGCCGGTTTGGACCGTCAGGACATGGTCATCGGTGGCAACAGCGGAGTAGAACTCCCATTTGTCGACCGGCAGGATATCGAGTTCAAGGCCCGCATCGCGTATGGTTTTTCGATAGTCGCTCCAGACCGGAGGATCGGATTCGAGGGCGTAGGGACCCGATTTTTCGGTTTGCATGGTGCGGATCGCTTCGACGGGTATGGCCGAAAGGATCGCTTGGAGGACTTGGTTGCATGTCACTAGTCCCGGCATGAGATTGAGGCTGACGACCTCCGAGCGAGGTCCTCGTTTGCTCGAGGCTGGATAGTTTCCGTCGGCGATCAGAATCGTTGCGTGGTGACCGGCTTGGGCCAGGATGCGGGAGATCTCGGGGTGGATCAGTTGGCTATGGAGCATGATGGAGCAGTGGAAAGAAAAGCAGTGGAAAGAAATGGAAACGGAGGAGTTACGGGCCCTAGAGGATCACCCTCCTAGGGGGCTTTGGAAGGTCGATGGGTAGCTTAATTAAGGTCGATTGATCTGTTCGAGGGCTTGGGCAAAGATATCGCCGTAGACCATTTCACCCCCTTGGTGACCGACGATCCCTACCAAAGCGGCCAGGAGCAATGCGGCGGTTTTCCAGCCCCAGCCCGGCCTAGTACCGTCGGGCTTGCCGGCTCGATAAGCCATCCAGGCAGCGGCGAGGCTGGCAAAGGCCGTAAGGGTTCCTAGCCATCGATGGAAAAACTCGTTGGACTCTTGCTCATCGGCGGTGCTCTTGATCATTTCGGTCCAGCCCATGAGCCCACGCGTTTCGGCAAAGGACCACCCCATGAGAGCCGCTGCAAGAGCACCTAAGGCACCTAGGACCAAGCAAGCGTATGCGAATCGCACGCAGCCTTGCCCAAAGACCCAGGAGAGCATGATGCACAGACCGCTGAGCGATAGCAGTGCGACGGGGAAGTGAACGATGGCCGGGTGAAAGTAGCCGATCGCCAAATAGACTCTTCGGGGCATCGAAGCGTTGGTAGCCACCGTCGTGCTCACTGCAGCATCGTCCTGATCGATCGCAACCCCGTCGGGCCAAGCGGCCCCTTCCTCAATCCATAACTTCAACAGCGCCAGTTTTGGTTTCGACAAAGGACCATCCGGTGGCATGACCAAGCTCTCTGGGTCTTCGGCGATCGGTTTGGCCGTCAGGTAATCATTCCAGAGCGAGCTGTCCTCGAGCGAGCCGGGCGTGATGTACCCGAGCAGCGCAGCGCGGTCGGTGATATCGAAACCACCTTTGGGTTGCGGGCCGCGATGGCATTTAACGCAGTGCTCACGCAGGATCGGAACGATGTCCTTGGAAAAGTCAACCCACTTGGCCGGACTTTTTGGAGCTGCAGCGTCCGGCGCGGAAGCTTCTTGGGCCCAGCCCGGCGCGGTAATTCCCGTACCCACGAGCAAGCTTGCTAGCAGGCAGTTCGCGACGGCCTTGAGAGCCATTCGAGTAAAGAAGCGACTAAAGCAGAAGAACCGAGGACTCGGGTGCAACATGTTGTTCAACAGGTACGAGGAAGAACCAAAGCGAGCCGACGCGTGTTATTTGCTTTCTCGGCGTTGCGCGAACATCCAATCAAAAAGCTCTGGGTTCGAATACGTCTGAGTCCAACTGTCGTGCTGAGCTTCGGGATACTCGGTGTACTTGGCATTGGATCCAACCTTCTGGAGCGCTTCGATCATCTCGCGGCTGCGGATCACTTTGACAACCGGGTCTTTGGCACCGTGAAAACACCAGATCGGAAGGGACTTGAATTTGTCGACGGTTTTCGGATCGCCCCCGCCGCAGATCGGAGCGGCCGCGGCAAAGAATCCAGGATAGCGAGCGATCGCATCCCAGGTCCCATAGCCACCCATCGACAAGCCGGTGATGTAGATTCGATTTCGGTCGACACCCGCGTTTTCGACCATATCGTCGATGAGCTCTTTGATCGACTGCATGGCGTCGCTGGGCTCTTCGGGCAACTCGCTGGAATCCTTGGACCAATCGACCTCCGACCACTTCTTACCCGTTGGGCATTGTGGGATCACCACATACGCTGGGTACTTGGAACGCGTCTGAGGCTTCGAAAAATCCTTGGCAGCATGCCTTAGGGTCGCAGCGTTGTCGTCACCACGCTCGCCTGCCCCGTGAAGAAACAGGACCAGCGGATACTTTTTGCCGAACTTGTAATCGACGGGTTTGATCAGCCGATACTTCAATGGCTTGCCACTCTTTCCGACATACTCGCGAGGCTCGTAAAGTTTCGTCAGTTCCACAGGCTTGGCCTCTGTCGGTTCCTGGGCTCGCGCAAGATTGAAATTGCTAGCAAACGCAAGTGCAAGGCAACCGAGCAGGAGCCGAAGGGCCCGCGCATTGTCCCGGGCATGATCCTGGGCATGGTCTTGAGCACAGGCTCCTAGAGAGTTGCGAACGGTTGACTTTCCAGGGGATTTCATTGGCATGCGTTAGGGTCGCCTTCTAAGAGTCGCTGGCAGATCGAGGGAGGGAGGGGCAGGAGCAAGTCGGCTTGGGGGCCGAGTTTGCTAAGTCCATTGTATCTGAAAAGCGGTCCGATTGCGATTCGTTTCGAGGATCGCCCGCAGGAGGGAACCTGAGCAGAAAACCGGCTTCTGGGTTGCTCGGCAACCGCTCAGGCTTATACTGCAAGATTCCTACCGCTTAGCGTACGCTGTGCGCATGAACAAGCACTTCAGGGAGCCACCTTAGGGAGCCAATACCGCTCGGATGCCAATCATACGACAATTGCCGGTAAGTCTGGTCAACAAGATCGCAGCAGGAGAGGTGATCGAGCGGCCTGCGAGTGTGGTCAAAGAGATGCTGGAAAACAGCATCGATGCCGGTTCGGATTTGATCGAGGTGATGGTCTCAGGTGGCGGCATCGATCTGCTTCGAATTAGCGACAATGGATGTGGCATAGAGCCCGAGCAGTTGGAATTGGCATTGGCTCCCCATGCGACGAGCAAACTTGCCGACTCGGAGGATCTTTTCGACGTGCGGACGCTCGGGTTCCGAGGCGAAGCGCTGGCCTCGATCGCCGAGATCAGCCACATGACGCTCCGGAGCCGTGTGGCCTCGAGCGACGGCGGCTACGAGTTGCGGGCTCAAGGATCCGATCGCGAGCCGATTAAACCTTGTGCGATGAATGTCGGCACGACGATCGAAGTGCGGCATTTGTTTTTCAATACGCCGGTCCGTCGCAAGTTCATGAAGACTCCATCGACCGAAATGGGGCATGTGGTCGAAGCCTTCACGAGGATCGCGTTGGCCTTTCCCAACGTCCACATGAAACTCAGCAGCAACGATCGCGTGCAGTACGACTTACCTCCTACGAACCGATGGTCGGAGCGGATCCGCGCATTTTTTGGAGATGAGATTGCCGATGCATTGATCTCGGTCGAGCATGAGGATGAGAAGGTCAAGGTGCGGGGCTATGTCGCCGATCCGAGCGTCTCGCGCAGCAACAACCGCATGCAGTATCTGTTTCTCAACGGGCGCTATATCCGCGATCGGGCCTTGCAACATGCACTCTCAGAAGCCTACCGTGGACTGCTGATGGTCGGTCGTTTGCCGATCTGTTTTCTGCAGATGCAGATCGATCCAAAAACGGTCGATGTCAACGTCCATCCGACGAAGGTTGAAGTCCGCTTTGAAGACAGCGGAGCGATTTACAGCCGCTTGCTCCATACCATTCGACACCGATTCCTGACCTCAAACCTCGTTGCCAAAGCCCCCCAAGCCGCCGATCCGAATTCCCCAGGGAACCTGCAGCAGGGCCAAAATCTTGCGCCTCGAACCCCCGAGGCCGAGTCGAATACGTCGCTGATGGATTGGGCTCGCTCCCAGCAAAACGTGCCGACGTTTCAACCCTTCCCCAACGCGGGCTTTTCCCCCGAGGCGTACCGCAGCGGGAACCCATTTCCAGGCGGCTCAATTCCGGGCGGGAATCCATTTCCGGGCGGCTCACCAGCGAACTCTCCCAACAGCGCTCAAGCCACCACGTCGTTCGAAGATCGATTGCCAGAGGGAACTGCGGCGAGCTTGCCCATCGAAAGCCCCGCAATGGGTGCATCGATGGGCGCATCCATAGGCGCATCGACGGGCGTATTGAACCGCGCCGATGGCTCCCACGAGTGGGTCGGATCGACCCCAGCAGTAGGTTTCCAGATCCACAACCGGTACTTGATCACCCAAGACGACGCTGGGATGGTGATCATCGACCAACACGCACTCCACGAGCGGATTTTGTTCGAGCAGATCAAGACCAAGGTGCTCTCAAGATCCCTCGATCGTCAGCGGATGCTCATGCCCGCGACGGTTCAGTTGACCTCCTCCGAGGCAGCCATGGCGATCGAATCGAAAGCGATGCTCGCCGAGATCGGCTTTGAAATCGAGTCGTTTGGTGGCGATACCGTCCTGCTCAGCGCCTACCCATCGATACTCTCGAAGCGGGCCCCCGAGGAGATGCTCCGGACGGTGCTCGAAGCCTTGATGTCCGGTGGCAAAAAGGTCAACGCCCAGGATGTCCTCGACGAACTGATGAACATGATGGCTTGCAAAGCTGCGATCAAGGCGGGGGATCGTCTGAGCGACCCAGAAATATCCGCACTGCTCGAACAACGCCACCTCTATCACGACACCCACCATTGCCCGCATGGTCGACCAACGGCTCTTTTCTTCTCCAAAGAACAACTCGATAAAATGTTCAAACGGATCTAGTCCTCCAATCGCACATCGCCCCCCCCGAAAGCAGACCGCAAACCCAAAAAATCATTGGGTTTACCCGCTCTTCATCGGTTTCTACA
>Ga0207941_1000444_pt1 | contig 12293 bp, 11 predicted proteins | sample LakMenEpi13Sep12_FD_150695 | JGI IMG/M metagenome (GOLD analysis project Ga0207941, IMG submission 150695) | Freshwater microbial communities from Lake Mendota, WI - 13SEP2012 deep hole epilimnion (SPAdes) | ecosystem: Environmental > Aquatic > Freshwater > Lake > Epilimnion/Euphotic zone ...
CACAGATCTGATGGTGCACCAGAATGATTTGATTGCATCCACTGCGGGCCGTGCATTCTGGATCCTTGACGATTTGGGAGCCATCCAGCAGTATCAGCCGGAGACAGGCATGGTGTTGTATCAACCCAAGCCTGCATATCATTTTGGTGGCGGCGGATTGCCAGATAAGCAAGATCCTTTTGAAGGTGCCAATGCACCCGAGGGAGTGATCCTCGATTATTATTTGCCGAATACTTCAGATACGGGCACCATCACGCTTGATATCATCAACGGTACCGGTAAGGTGGTGAGTAGTTATTCAAACAAGAAAGATCCTTCATACACACGCTTCCCTGGCGGACCTGCGCCAGCGCCTTTGCTCACGATGGAGAAAGGACAGAATCGCTTTCTTTGGGATCTGCGTACCGCTACATTGAAAGATGTTCCGGGCGTGTATATTTTCGGCGACTACCGTGGCTACAGGGTTGCACCGGGAAGTTATAAGGCTGTTTTGCGGAATGGAGCGGAGAAGGCGGAAACCAATATTACGGTGATGCCGGATCCAAACCTGAGCACTACACCAGCCACCTGGCAGGAGCAGCAACAATTCATGGAAAGGGTTTCTGCAGATATCAATGAGATCCATGCAGCGGTGAACAATGTACGGGGTGCCAAGAAGCAATTGCTATCCTTGAACGGCAATCTTAAAGATCTGCCTCAGCATGCAGCATTGGTGAAGGAAGGGGATAGCCTTATGAAAAGACTCGAAGCCTGGGAATCAAACATTGTGGAGTATCGGATCACGAACGGGCAGGATGTGATCAACTGGCCTAGCAAGCTGAATGCAGAGTTCTTCAATGTAAAAGGACTTGCAGACAGTCATGATCCAAAGATCACGGAAGGATTGAAGAAGCGATTAACGGATCTGGAACAACAATGGTCCGGATATAAAAAGCAGTATGAAGGCGATCTTCGTAATGCCATCGATGCATATAATAAAAAGTATCAGCAGGCCAATATCCCTGCGATCCTGATCAAGTAAGATGTGGTTCCTGTGGTGGATATTGGGATCGATGTTGTCATCTGAGGATGAGACCCTGCACTTGCTTTCCGGTAAAGCACAGGGTACTACATTCAGCATTCAGTATGTGTGGAAAGACAGTATGGTTTCCCGGAAGGAGATCGACAGCATCTTTGGAGTGATAGATGCTTCCTTGTCGTTGTACAAACAGGAATCACTCATCTCGCAATTCAATCGGGATGGGCGGGTAAAGATGGATATCCATATCCAGCGGGTCATGCAGTCTGCGTTGGAAGTGTACGCGATGTCAGGGGGAAGATTTGATGTGACCGTTCGTCAGTTGACCTTGTTGTGGAAGGAGCATCAGGAGCCCTATGGAAGGGCCTTGCGGGAGGCAAGAAATCTAACAGGATCAAGGTTTCTGGCAATCAAAGGAGACAGCCTGTTGGCTACGCGCAAAGGTTTGCAAATAGATTGCAATGGCATTGCGCAAGGGTACACAGTGGATGTGTTGGTTGAATTTCTTCGGCAGAAAGGGATCATGCATTTGATGATTGAATTGGGTGGCGAGATCAGGACCTTGGGTATGGGGCCGGGTGGCCGGGAATGGCGCATCGGGCTGGAGTCTCCCATGGGTGGGAGCGCAAATTATTATCCTGTAGACCGGGTGATTGCTTTGTGGGGAGAGGCAGTAACTACTTCAGCCAATTACCGGCAACCACGTCATATCATTGATCCGTTGCGCGGAAAACCCGTGAGCAATGGTATGGTGTCTGTGACTGTTATAGCAAAAGATGCCATGACAGCCGATGCCTGGGACAATGCTTTTTTTGTGATGGGATGGAAAGATGCGCTGGCATCTGTAAAGCAAGACACATCGCTAGCCATTTACATGGTGTATCAGGATAAGCAGGGGCGATACCGGGATACATCATCGCCGGGGTTTAAACATTACCTGAGATAGATTACATGAATCGTTTTCGTTTCGCCAGTTCTGCATCCACATAACCCTGTCCTTTATCGAAGAACTTGATCAACAACATACCTGCGAGGAACCCACCGATATGAGCGGCGTATGCAACGCCATCGCTCTTACCGCCGATCATACCCATGCCACTTACAATTTGCAAGAGGATCCAGATGCCGAGGGAAACCATGGCGGGAACGGGAATGATGAACCGAAGAAACCAAACCATTACTTTTCGTTTGGGGAAGAGGATCAGGTATGCGCCCATCACACCTGAAATAGCGCCAGATGCGCCGAGGCTGGGTACATCCAGGTCCATGCCCATGATCTGAGATGCAAATACATGGCTGAGTGAAGCAAGTATACCGCAGAGCAGATAAAAAACCAGGTAACGGGTATGGCCGAGACGATTTTCTATGTTATCACCAAAGATCCAAAGGAACAACATGTTTCCAAACAAATGACCAAACCCGCCATGCATAAACATGGACGTGATCATCGTGAGGTAAACGGGGATCGGGGTTACCTGTAAGCCCGGAACCTGGAATTGCTGCCCATTCATCATCACACTGCGGTCAGCCGTTACAAGGTCACTACCGGTAAGGATTTCAGATGGAACAGTTGAGAATGCATAGGTGAATCCAAGGTTATTACCCATCCCCTGCAGTAAGAAGAAGACGAGGATATTGATGGCAATAAAGATATAGTTGACGTATGGGTGACTATGTCTGTCTGAGTTATCATCTCCGATGGGGAACATAAGCTTTGTTGCTGAGTTATTGAGTTACTAAGTTATTGAGTTACTAAGTTATTGAGTTACTAAGTTACTAAGTTTTTAAATTACTATTTCTTCTTCACTAATCAACCTCTTGCCCTTTTTGCGCGCGCAAGATCATGTGCCATTCTTCCCTGGTGAGTTGGATGGCCATTGCTTCTTTTGCGGCGATGATCCTTTCGATCTTTGTGGTACCGAGTACAGGGATGATCTTAGCGGGGTGGCTGCCCAACCATGCGAGGAGGATATTATCTGCTGTGGTATTGTGAGCAGTTGCGATGATTTCTGCCACGCCAAGTACCCTCCTTACAAATTCAGGTTGGTCCGTTTTAGTCAACAGTCCACCGCCGATGGGGGACCAAGCCAGGCACGGAATATGATGCTGAAGGCAATAGTCTGTGGTGCCGTCATAAAGTGCATCGGTCTTAAATACAGAGATCTCAAATTGATTGGCTTCCAGTTTGATCACGGAGCGCAGCAACTCCATATGGCGGGGTAGAAAATTGGAAACACCGAACTGAAGGATCTTGCCGGCATTTTTCAACTCGTCTACGGCGTCCATGATTTCAGACGGATCCATCAAAGGATCAGGGCGATGGATGAGCAACAGGTCTATATGGTCTGTATGCAGGTTTTGGAGGGATCGTTCCAGGGAGCGAATGATATGTTGCCTGGATGTGTTGTAGGATTTGATCAGATGCTCCGGCCTGTTGGGTGTGACCATGCAGATGCCACATTTGGTGATCAACTGCATCTGTTTTCGCAAAGCAGGCTCTGCTGCAAGGGCCCTGCCGAAATCTTCTTCGGTAGTATAATGGCCATAGATATCCGCGTGGTCAAAGGTGGTGACACCCGCGTCTATGCACTGATGAATGATTCGTGAAAACTGGTCTGTAGAAAAAGCTGAGCCCCATTGCCCCCAGCTCATGGTTCCGGCGATGACAGGTGAAAATTGCATGACTGAAAATTAATGAATTTTCATTACCGCATTACCGCATTGGCAAATTGTCAAATTAAAAATGGGGCTAAGGCCCCATTTTTCAATATCTCTTGTTGTAACCACCACCACCGCCGCCGCTGCCGAAGTTTCTTTTCTTGAAACCACCGCCGCCGCCGCTGCCGCCGCCAGAGCGAGGTTCCTGCGGTCTTGCTTCGTTGACAATCAGTTTTCTGCCTTGAATTTCATTTTCGTTCAGGCTGGAAATCGCCTGCTTGGCTTCGTCATCATTTTCCATTTCCACAAACCCAAAGCCCTTGCTTCTGCCGGTTACCTTGTCGTTAATAATTTTTGCAGTGGTCACGGTGCCGTACTGAGAAAACAGGTTAAAGAGGTCATCGTTACCCATGTTGAAGTTCATGTTACCTACATAAATGTTCATGTCCAAAAGTTGAATTACTGAAAAATGTAGAACGATTAGAATGATGTTGCGCGGAAGCCTTTTAGGTAACGTCAAATCATGAACTCTAACTGCTCTCCTATAAATATAAAAGGTTTTCTTTGAATTTTTTAGTCTTTGCCCGCTTATTTCCGTGCCATAATCATCGCGCCCAGTTTCTCGTCACGCTTGTAAATATCGTCCCTGAAATTCAGTTTTCCCTGACTGTCTACAAAAGCGGTGAAATAAATGATATAAACGGGGATGGTTGGATTCAGGGTAACATATTGCTCCCTACCGCTATTCATGGCGGTTTTAATTTTCTCCGGCGGCCAGTTTTTATCATTCCGAAGCAGGTATTCTGCCAGCCTGGCGGGCTCTGAAACCCTGATGCAGCCATGACTGAACGCCCTTTTATCTTCTTTAAAAAGGGATTTGGATGGCGTATCATGCAGGTAGATATTATAGCTGTTCGGGAAAAGGAATTTCACAAGACCTAGCGAATTGTTGCCTCCCGGCTTCTGCCTGACCTGCCCATTGTTCCATTCCATATTATGATTAGCGAGGTAGTTTTTATTCCTGTTCATGCCCGGGATGATCTCCTTTTGGATGATACTGGGCGGCACGTTCCAATATGGAGATAATACAACATGTTTCATATCCCCTTTGAAGATCACTGTTTTGTTGGTCTCCTTGCCTACCACCACATTGCAGCTCCAGTTCAGTTTGTTGTTTTCATAAACCAGTAATTTGAACTGCGGGATGTTTACGACGAGGTAGTTGCTTCCCGTTTCATTGGGCAACCATCGGCAACGTTCCATATTTACGAGGATCTGTTCAATGCGTTTCGACAATGGTTCAGACATTTCCTTGAGTACGCCCGGACCTGCCACGCCATCTTCCCCCAGACCGTATCTGCCCTGAAAACTCTTGATCCCATAGAACAATACAGAATCAAAAACCGGACTTTGGTTGTCTTCTTTGATATCACCGCTCAGTAAAAGTTTTTTGCGAATTGCCGCGATGACGGAGGAAGAATCCCCATACTGGTATTTTTTCTGATCTGGTTTGATCGTCACCCACTGCTTGTTTTTCTCAACGTTATGGAGCGCCTTCAGTTTATCCCGCAAAAGGAAGTATTGTGGAAAGATGAGCTCGTCTGGTTTCACAAGTTTTCCGGTAAGCATCGAGTCTAACAGTGATGCGTAGTCGATTTTCTTTCTCGGTACATACCACTCCAGAGATTGGGTATCGTTTTCCGGGATACCGGTAAGCACCTTCCTTGCATAGAAAAGATATTGACCGGTGAGCATCAGGTCACGGTAAGGATCAGGTGTTGCACTTCCATCCTCAATCATTTTCATGTATTCTGCCTTATAAGGAATTTCTGCCTGGATGCCATTGTCCTGGAGGGCGTTGATCTGGTTGTAAAGGATAGACGACTGTTCAATCAGGCCCTGGCTGTTTTGCCATGCATATGCAAACTGACGAGGTGAATAGAACTTCCTGAAATCAGCTTTGTAAGAAGCAAAGGACGGATACTTAACCAGAAAACTGTCTAGCCGTGTACTGTCGAAACGCAGCTGCGTCTGGTCACTAAACCTACCGGCAATATCTGAGGGCACAATGGTATCGATGGCCTGGATGGGTTTGGCGGGTTTTGCTGTTTCTGCTTTTGGGCTATTGTTGCAAGCGGCGAGGCTGCTGCTGATGATGATGGAGAAGAAAAGTAACCGTTTCATGTTCTGAAAGTACTCAAATAAGCATTGCCGCATTGCCGCAATTTAAAATTGACACATTAAAAAAAAGGCTGCCCGAGGGCAGCCTTTTTAACTATTATGTCTGAAGCTTATTCAGCTACTACTTCCAATTCCAGTTCAGTCTCATGACCATGACCGAAATCAACCTTGGCTTTGAAATTGCCCAGTTCCTTGATTTCGTCGATGATGTGGATCTTCCTGCGGTCAATCTCATAACCTTTCTGGTCACGGATGGCGCGGGAGATCTGTACGCTGGTAACGGAGCCGAAAATCTTTCCGGATGTGCCCACTTTAGCACCTACTTTAACGGCACCTTCTTTCAGTTTGGCGATCACCTGGTTGATCTCAGCAAGCATAGCAGCTTCTTTCTTCTGTTGTTGCTTCAGCCTTTCATTCAGCTGCTGCATGTTGGAAGGAGAAGCTTCAACAGCCATCTTGCGGGGGATCAGGAAGTTCCTGGCATAACCGTTCTTCACGGATACCACTTCATTGACACCACCGAGGTTGTTCACGTCCTGTATTAATATCACTTGCATGGCTTCCTCCTTACTTTAACAGGTCAGTTACATACGGCAATATTGCCATTTGGCGTGCACGCTTCACCGCCTCAGATACTTTACGCTGGTACTTCAATGAATTACCGCTAAGGCGACGGGGAAGGAGTTTACCCTGGTCATTCAGGAACTTTTTCAGGAACTCTGCGTCCTTGTAGTCGATATACCTGATACCATACTTCTTGAAGCGGCAGAATTTCTTCTTAGGCTTCTCGGTTTTGATCGCGGTCAGGTACTTGATCTCATTTGCTTTTGCCATGGTATTATCCCTCCACTGCTTTTTCTACACCTGTTGATACGCCACTTCTCTTTTTCAGGTTATACTCGACGGCGTACTTATCGAGTTTAATCACCTGGTGACGAAGTACTTGTTCGTCACGCAGAAGCTGAATCTTCAGCTTCTCATTAATGTCGGATTGCGCCTTGTACTCAAGAACCCAGTAGATACCTGTGGTTTTCTTTTGTACAGGATACGCAAGTGATTTCAATCCCCAGGGATTGCTGTGCACGATTTCACCATTGTTGGCAAGGATGAAATCTGCGTACTTTTTCTGGGAGGCTTTAAATTCTTCCTCGCTCAGAACAGGGGTAAAAATCACCATCAATTCATAATTCTGCATGGTTACCCTTATTTTAAATGGGAGGCAAAGGTAAGGGTTTTCGGCTGAGCTGCAAAAGTTTCAATGACTGCATTAGCTATTAGCTACTAGCTATTAGCTAGTTTAAGACTTTTTGGCAGCAATCAGTACTCTTTTGGCTCAAATCAAGCCTTGGCAAATGTTTTGAAGGCTAATAGCTATTAGCTAATAGCAAATCGCTTATTATTATGCAAGGCAAAATCCGGGTTCGCACAGAGAATATCTTTCCGATCATCAAGAAATTTCTCTATTCTGACCACGATATTTTTCTCAGGGAGCTGATTTCCAACGCAGTAGACGCCAGTCAAAAGCTGAAGACCCTGGCTGCAGCGGGCGAGGCAAAAGGCGAGATCGGCGAGTTGCGCATCGATATTTCCATCGATCCCACCCAAAAAACCCTGACCATATCAGACCGCGGCATTGGGTTGACCGCCGAAGAAATGGATAAATACCTCAACCAGGTGGCTTTTTCCAGTGCAGAAGAGTTTCTTGCTAAATACAAGGGCCAGCCCGAGGCGAATATCATCGGTCATTTCGGCCTTGGCTTTTATAGTGCTTTTATGGTCAGTTCCCAAGTGGAAGTGGTGAGCCAGAGTTATAAGGAAGCCTCCAGTACAGTTAAGTGGACTTGTGATGGAAGTCCCGAGTATTCTATCGAGGAGTTAGGGGAAGACGTAAGGGGAAGGGGGACCGATATTATTCTGCATATCAATGAGGAGAGTGAGGAGTTTTTGGAGGAAAGCAGGATCGAGGGGATCCTTGAGAAATTCTGCCGGTTCCTGCCGGTGCCGATTTTCTTTAAGGACAGACAGATCAACAATACTACACCAGCCTGGACGCGTAAACCTAGTGAACTCACTACAGAAGATTACCAGAATTTCTACAAGGAACTGTATCCTTACAATGAAACGCCATTGTTCTGGATCCACCTGAATGTAGATTATCCGTTCACCCTCACGGGTATCCTTTTCTTTCCTAAGATCAAACAGAGTTATGAGATCCAGAAAGACAAGATCCATCTGTACAGCAACCAGGTGTTTGTGACCGATGAGGTGAAAGACATTGTTCCGGAGTTCCTGATGCTCTTGCAGGGTGTCATCGATTCTCCCGATATCCCGCTCAACGTGAGCCGTAGCTATCTGCAGGGAGATCCGAACGTGAAGAAGATCAACAATCACATCACGAAGAAAGTGGCCGATAAGCTTGATGAGATCTTCAGGACAGACAGGCCGTCTTTTGAAGAGAAATGGGACAGTCTCGGTTTGTTTGTGAAGTACGGAATGATGACCGATGATAAGTTCCTTGAGAAGGCCAATGCGTTTCATGTATTCAAGGATGCAAAGCAACTGAAGTACTTCACGATGGAAGAGTTACGTGCACAAACGGAAGTGTTGCAAAAAAACAAAGACGGTAAACTCGTAATTCTGTATACCACTGATCCTGTGCAGCAGGATGCATACATTCAGGGTGCTGCTGCAAAAGGGTATACCGTTGTTAGTATGGAGACCATTGTGGATGCTGCCTTCATCAACAACATGGAGATGAAGTGGAGCGATGTGACCTTTACCCGGGTGGATGCAGATATTACAGACAACCTGATTGATAAGGGGGAGGATCTAGGGTCAGTGTTAAGCAAGGAAGAAGAAGAGAAATTGAAATCGCTGTTTCAGATTCAGACGCCTTCTTCACAAGTTTCCGTGGAGATCAAAGGACTTGCGCAAGACACTGCTCCTGTGCTGGCTACCCGTCCTGAATTCATGCGCAGGATGAAGGACATGGCGGCCATCAGCGGCCCCGGTGCTTCGTTCTATGCTAGCATGCCCGATGAGGTAACGTTAACGGTCAATGGAAATCATAAAGTGATCCAACAAATTTTGAAGACCGAGGATACGGACCGTCAGCAGAAACTCGTCAGGAATCTGGCGGATCTGGCCTTGCTGTCGCAGGGATTGCTGAAAGGAAATGAACTAACGTCCTTCATTAACCGAAATGTGGAGTTGATGGAAAGTTAGTGGGTATGTGTGGAGGGTTTGAGATCAAGGATGCGCATCTGGAGTGTTTTGTTCCCCTGCCATTCATTCACGTCCAGATGAAAAGCAACATCAAACGGAAATCCTGAGCGCACGATCTTGATTTTATCGGGCATATTGAAGCCGATGCCCTGCATGGGATGACCATCCTGTTGCGCCACCAGCCTGAGGTGCAGGTCTTTAACGACCTTGCTGTGCCCCAGGTCCCTGAGTCCCCTCGCCACAAAAACAGGCTGCGGATTTTCCGGCCCAAAGGGTTCCATCTGCGTCAGGATATCATAGAACTTCATGTTTAAGTCACTTAAGCGTACCTCGGCATCCAGCAAGAGTTCCGGGGTGAATGCTTCGGCAGGAACGGTTGCTGTAACGATCTCATTGAATCGATGCGCAAATGCTTCTACGTTGTCAGGATTCATGGTCATGCCCGCTGCAAAATAATGCCCCCCAAAGCCCAGCAAAAGATCACTGCATTGTTCCAACCCGTCATGAATATTAAATCCGGGAATGCTCCTTGCACTTCCGGCAACAAGGTCTCCACTCTTTGTAAGGACGATGGTGGGCCGATAGTAGTGCTCAATGAGCCGGCTGGCTACGATGCCTACAACCCCTTTGTGCCAGTGCGGTTGGTAAACAACCGTTGACCGTCTGGGTTGATCCGGTTCTGTATGGCGAATAAGATCCAGTGCTTCCTGGGTGATGGATTGATCGGCCTCTTTTCGTTCCGTATTATCTGCCTGAAGCTGCAGGGCAATGGCCTTTGCGGTTAACTCGTCAGACGCAGTGAAGAGTTCGATGACTTTTCTCGCATCATCCATCCTTCCTGCAGCATTCACACGAGGCGCTACCATGAACACGAGGTGTTGGATAAGGATCTTTCCTGATACACCGCTCACATCCATGATGACTTTCAATGCGAGCGAAGGATTGGTATTTGCTTTCTCCAATCCGAAATATGCGATGACACGGTTTTCACCAGTGATGGGTACGATGTCTGCAGCAACTGCAGTAGCTGCAAGGTCAAGCAGTTCAAGATAGTGGGACTTAGGCAGGGTCCAATGTTGCGTAAGTGCCATGATCAGTTTCAAGCCTACGCCACAACCGCAAAGTTCTTTGTATGGGTAGTGGCAATCTGATTGTTTCGGATTGAGGATGGCTACGGCCGGTGGCAGGGTTGAACCGGGAAGATGGTGGTCACAGACAATGAAATCGATACCAATGCTTTTGGCGTAACCGATGAGCTCAACAGACTTGATGCCACAGTCCAGTGCAATCATCAGCGTGAACCCTTCACTTGCCGCGTAGTCTATACCTTGCTTAGACACTCCATAGCCTTCCCGATAGCGGTGTGGGATATAGAAGTCCAGTTGGTCTGCGGGAAATACATGGGCCAGGAAACGATGCATACACCCTACTGCCGTAGTTCCGTCTACATCGTAATCCCCATAAATCATCACCCGCTCATGATTTTTTCTTGCTGCATCGATCCGGTCAACGGCTTTCTGCATGTCTTTCATGAGAAACGGATCATGAAGCATATCGAGGGAGGGCCTGAAGAATGTTTTGGCTTCCTCAAAATCAGTAATGCCTCTTTCTGCGAGCATGGTACAAACGGCGGGATGTATGTTAAGGCTGGTTCGCAGCGCGTCAACAACAGCCGGGTCAGCTTCCCGCATTTTCCATCGCTTTTCCATGCCCATGTCAGTAGTTATTTCTTTCGGTCCGTGGTGTAATTTACCAAGTCCTCGAGGGTTTGGCGAACGTCATTTTCCGGAAATTGCCTGAGGATTTCAAGGGCTTTGTTCCGGTATTCGTGCATTTTAGTGGCCGTATACGTTATTCCTCCGGTTTCTTCCACGGCCTGGACGACAAAGTCTATTTTTTCCCGGATCCTGTTCTGGTTCTTGATGATGTAGATCAGTTCTTTTTTCAATGCCGGAGAGGCTTTACTTAGGGTGTAGATCAAGGGCAGGGTTAACTTTTTTTCCTTGATGTCATTTCCTGTGGGCTTACCCACATCGTCTTTTCCGTAGTCAAAAAGGTCATCTTTGATTTGGAAGGCTATGCCCACATTTTCTCCAAACAGGCGCATTTTTTCCGCAACCTCCAGGTCATGGGTAGACGAATATGCACCCGCAGAACAGGCAGAAGCCAGCAGGGATGCCGTTTTTCCGGTGATGATCTTGAAATAGGTTTCTTCGTCTATGTTCAGACTACGGGTCTTTTCCATCTGCCACAATTCCCCTTCACTCATGAGTTTTACTGGCCGGGAAAGGATCTGGAGGATCTTGAAATCATCATTGTCCAGCGCCAGCAACATGCCTTTTGCCAGGAGATAATCGCCCACCAGCACAGAAGTTTTTGCTTTCCAGAGGGCGAATACTGAGAAAAAACCCCGTCTTTCAAAGGATTCATCCACCACATCATCATGCACAAGGGAAGCCGTATGCAGGAGTTCAACCAGGGAGGCGGCCCGGTAAGTAGAGTCATTGATCTCTCCTGTAAGCTTGGCGCTCAGCAATACAAACATAGGCCTGAGCTGCTTTCCCTTGGTTTTGACCACGTATTTCATGATCCGGTCAAGCAGGGGGACGGTGCTTTCAACGGACGCCTTGAATCTGGACTCAAAAACCTTCAGCTCGCTGGCGATTATTTCGGTGGAGAAATTCATGAATCGGCAACGAACTTAAGAAAATTTGAAACAATCTTTCGGTTATGCGTGAATTTACAGGCATAAAGCAGCATAAATCAATACATTTTAGTCATGTAAAATTTGCTAATACGGTACGATGTAAATATTTTTGTCGGGTTCTACATTGGGAGGACTCTATTTAGTGCGCCGTTCCCTGATAAAGAATCATTAACAATTCTAACATTATGGCAAGCAAAAAGTACTCATTTCTCTTAGGGCTGATCGTGTTGGTTTGCTCCTCATCTGCTTTTGCTCAGGAGACAACCGTGTGGTCGGATTCTTCCTACTACCAATCCAGCAAACTCCCCCAGTACAATGAATTCATGAACAACCTGTACGCTTTTCCTCCTAAACCAAGGAGCATGTGGGAAGTAGGTGTGAAGGTGGGTAGCCCTACGATTATGGGTGACGTGCCTGCTGTATTTCCAACTTTTGGATTTGGCGCCCACGTGCGTAAGTCGTTGGGTTATACGGTTTCATTGCGACTGGAGTATTTCAACGGTA
>Ga0207941_1000445_pt1 | contig 12278 bp, 7 predicted proteins | sample LakMenEpi13Sep12_FD_150695 | JGI IMG/M metagenome (GOLD analysis project Ga0207941, IMG submission 150695) | Freshwater microbial communities from Lake Mendota, WI - 13SEP2012 deep hole epilimnion (SPAdes) | ecosystem: Environmental > Aquatic > Freshwater > Lake > Epilimnion/Euphotic zone ...
TGGGCGAAGAGGGACTCGAACCCCCGACATCTACTTTGTAAGAGTAGCGCTCTAACCAACTGAGCTATTCGCCCGATTTGACCGGATCGAGATGCGTAAAGCCCATCTCATCCAGTGCTCGGAGATCGTGCTGTTTTAGATCCCGTGCAATCGGATCCGACGGTTCCGACGCTCGGCTCGTTGCTTGCTGCGACGCTTGATCTCGCTGGGCTTCTCGTAAAACTCCCGACGTCGCATCTCCTTCTTCAATCCGCTTCGCTCAACCAACTTGCGGAACCGACGTACCGCATCCTGAATCGTCTCCCGATCGCGGACTTGCAACTTAACCATGCATCTGACTCCAATAAGACCTATCTACGCTCGCTTCGGTTCGCGAAACTGCTTGTGCCTCGAAATTTTTGACCTCGCTGTAACTGGCCCCACATCGAATCCTTCTATGTGAGACTCCCCTCTATCGGACCTGATTCGTCTGCCTCAGTACCTTTAGGGGTCAAAATCTTAGCCTAACCACGTCAACCCGTCCAGTCTACTTGTAGGCCCCCCTGGCAAGAAACCAAGAAGTGGACCGGAATCCAACCCCCAGCCCGGGGAACTTTCTCCCCCCCGCCGGGTTTATCTCCTTGCCGAATCGAAAGGTTCGCTAGCAAACCCCATCCGATCCGAAATCCCCTTCGCCAATTCTCAAAAGCCAACCCCCAGGAGCAGAAACCCGCTATCGATTGCACCTTTTTGGCAATTCCTAGCAATCTCTCTAGCCAATTCCACCGAAATGGGCGATTTTATCCCTACGCCGATGGTCCAACCCCACCTCCGTTTACAGCCCTCTACAATAACAGTGTTCTCGGGCCGAAGTTCCATCGGATCGCTCGGACCAAACGCTATCGAACCCGCGACGGAAAGCCTGCCAGAAGTTTTTCCTACCATCCTAAGCAAATACGCAATCATGAAAAAAAACCAAAGATCCCTTCTTCGCTCGTCCCGAACTGCTAGCCGGTCGCGGCGAGGGGGTGTGCGAGGAACCATTTTGGGCCTTTTGGCCGTCTCCGGGCTCTGCGGGGGTGGATACTACTGGGCGATGAACCGACCTGGAAGCAATCTCGAAAGCTCCTCGGAGCCGATGTTGCATCAGGTCGCCGAGGGGCCCTTTGACCATATCGTTCTGGAACAGGGTGAAATCGAGTCGAGCAGCAACAACGAAGTCAAATGCGAGGTCAAAGGCCGCGGAGGCAGCGGAACCCCAATTCTTTCGGTCATCCCCGAAGGGACGTTGGTCAAGAAAGGTGAAACCCTCTGTCAACTCGATTCCTCGGCCCTCGATCAGGACGCGAAAAACCAGAGGATTATTGTCAGCTCGGCCGAATCGGCGGTCATCAGCGCCGAGGCTGCCGTCAACAAAGCGGTGATCGCTCGCCGAGAGTACCTCGAAGGGACATTTTTGACCGAGCGGAATGCGATCGTCAGCGAGATCGCCGTCGCCCAGCAATCCCTACGCAAAGCCGAACTCTCGCTCGAAAGCGCCGAGCGGCTTGCGGCCAAAGGGACGCTTAAACCCCTTCAGATCGAAGCCGAACAGTTCTCCGTCGAAAACGCAAAGAGCAACCTCGAATCGGCCTTGGGCCGTTTGAAGGTCCTCGATGAATTGACCAAAGCGAAAATGCTCGTCCAATTCGATGCCGATATCGAAACGACACGAGCCAAACTCGAATCGGATAAAAACACTCTCGGGGAAGAGAAGAACAAGCTCCAGGAGATCCAAACCCAAACGAAAGCTTGCACGATCATCGCTCCTGCCGATGGCCAAGTTGTCTATGCGAACAAAAGCTCCGGTCGAGGTGGTAGCGACTTCATCGTCGAGGCCGGTGCGTTGGTCCGCGAGCAGCAGACCATTTTTCTGCTCCCGGATCCCACACGCATGCAGGTCAAAGCGAAAATCAACGAATCGCGGATCAGTTTGATTCGCGAAGGCATGCCGGTGAAAATCCGCGTCAACGCCTCCGAGTACGAATTGCTCGGTCGTGTGATCAAGGTCAACAAGTACGCCGAGCCAGGCAATTGGTGGGGTTCGAACGTCAAAGAATACGCGACCTTCATTCAAATCGTCGAGCCACCCGAGTCGATCCGTACCGGGATGACGGCTGAAGTACGAATCTTCGTCGAACAGATCGACAAAGCGCTCCAAGTCCCTGTGCACGCCGTCTACGAAATCAAACGCCACCACTTTGTCCTCATCCGCGCTGGCGAAAAATGGGACACCCGAGAAATCAAAATCGGTGCGACCAACGATAAATTCGTGACCGTCAAAGAGGGCATCGAGCCCAACGACAACGTCGTGCTCGACCCGAGAAACCATCTGGATAAAATGGATATTCCTGAAATCAAGGAAGAGGATGACCGTTCGAAACTTGTCGCGATGTCCAACGAGCCTCTTCCGAAATCTGCGGCCACAGAGTCCGGCCCACAAGGTGCCGGTGGGGCCGGTGGGGCCGGTGGGGCTCGGGGCGGTGCAGGGGGCGGTGCAGGGGGCATGAGCCCCGATGCGATCGTCGGCATGATCATGCAAAGGATGGATACCAACACCGATGGTAGCCTCTCTAAAGAAGAAGTCGCTTCCGACGACCGGATGAAGAGTTCCTTTGCCGATTACGACGCGAACAAGGATGGGAAGGTCGACCGCAGCGAACTGTCCGTCGGATTCAAAAAGCGGATGGCCGCCATGGGCGCTGGCGGACCCGGCGGTCCGGGCGGTCCGGGCGGCGGTGGTGGAGCCGGTCGCGGGCCTGGCGCTCCGTCGAATTGATACGCAATACGCACTGCCGATCCGGACGGTATCGCCTCACGGGGCGGATTCGACCGAAAGTTCTCTAGAGTACAAGTCGCATCATGACGCAAGACGCTTTTACGACCGACGGATACGCATGTAGGGTCGTCGACCTCAAGAAGGAGTACGTACTCAAAAGCGAGACGGTCCGCGCGCTGCGGGGGGTCACTTTCGACGTGCCGACCGGAGACTATGTTGCGATCATGGGACCCTCGGGGTCCGGCAAAAGTACCTTGCTCAATATGCTTGGGTGTTTGGACAAGCCCACCTCGGGGAACTTGTGGCTCGGGCACGACGACGTGGCCAAAATGACCGACGACCAGTTGGCCGAAATTCGTTCCCAACGGATCGGATTTGTTTTTCAGTCGTATAACCTTATTCAGCAATTGACGGTTGTCGAGAACATCCAAGTCCCACTGTTTTATCAAGGTAAGGCGCTGACTGCGGCTCAGAAAAATCGCAGCATCGAATTGGCCAAAATGGTGGGGCTCGCCGATCGGCTCGGCCACCGGCCGACGCAGCTCTCAGGGGGCCAGCAGCAGCGGGTTGCTATCGCTCGTTCGTTGGTCAACGACCCTTATTTTATCCTCGCCGACGAACCGACAGGAAACTTGGACTCTCGGACGACCGAAGAGATCCTCCAGACCTTTGAACGTCTGAACAACGAGGGCCGAACCGTCATCTTGGTCACACACGAGGACGAGGTTTCCAAGCGGGCCAAAAGGGTCGTGCGACTCAAGGATGGTCGGTTGCAGTGGGATAAGGTCAACACGCAGCAGGTCCGCGACGAAGCGGCCAAGTACGCGATCGATAACATGCCCGTAGAAGTCTAATCACACACGCAAGAGAGCTTTGGGAACAATCGTCATGGGAATTCTCTTAGGTACCATCGGGCTTGGAATCAAAAGCCTCTGGCTCCACCCGATGCGTTCGATCCTGACGGTCCTCGGGATCTTCATCGGGGTGGCGAGCGTGATCTGGTTGCTGGCGATTTCCAAGGGGATCGGAGACGAGGCCCAGCGGCAGATCGAGAGCCTCGGAGCCGACACGATCATGATCCGGACGGTCAAGCCTCCGAGCGAGAAAATGTCCAGCCAGGGCTTGACCCCTTATGGTCTGACCCGTGAAGAGTACGACATGCTAGTGGCCACGGTGCCGACGGTGAAAAGCGCCATTCCGATCCGCGAGATGCGGCGTCAGTTCCAGTTCAAAAATCGCAAGCTCGATGGGCGGTTGGTCGGCTGCACGCCGGAGTATGCCGAGGTGACGAAGCTCGAGGTGGTCTCGGGTCATTTTCTGAGCGATGCGGAGAATTTTGCGCGCGACTGCCACTGCGTCTTGTCAGCCAAAGTCGCCGAGCGGCTTTTTCCGTTCGAGGACCCGGTCGGACAACGGATCTACATGCCAGAAAACCAAGACTTTTATTTGGTCGTGGGAGTGTTAAAGCCCAAAGGGGCTACGGCTGCCATCGGCGGCTCGATGGCCGCTCAAGACTTCTCAAACGATGTGTATATCCCGATCCAGACGCTTCAGCAGAGGATCGGCGATACGGTCATGACCATGCGATCCGGTTCGCGTGAAGGTGAGATCATCGAATTGAATCAGATCACCTTGCGATGTACCGATGTGTCGGAGGTCAAGAAAACCGCGGAATTGGTGCAAGCGGCACTTTCGAGCCACGAGAAGATGGAAGACATCGCGGTGGTTGTGCCTTTGGAGTTGCTCGAACAGGCTCGCACAACACGCGCGATGTTCATGCTGTTTATGGGGATGATTGCAGCGATCTCGCTGCTCGTCGGTGGGATTGGGATTATGAATATCATGCTCGCGACGGTCACCGAGCGCACGCGAGAGATCGGGATTCGCCGGGCGCTGGGGGCGAAACGGCGGGACATCGTGCGCCAATTCTTGGTCGAGACGAGCGTGCTGAGTTTGACCGGCGGGATTCTTGGGATCCTCTTTGGGCTATTTTGCAGTCCGGCGGTCGACTTGGCCAGAGAGTTTGCAACGGCTTGGTTCCCCAAGCAGATGGCGGATTTGCCCGAGGTGGTGCGAGTCGTTAAGCCGTCGATTGTTCCCGAGAGCATTCCGGGTGCGTTTTTTATCTCGCTGGCGGTGGGGTTGATTTTTGGGATCTACCCGGCGACGCGCGCGGCGAAAATGAACCCTATCGAGGCCTTGCGGCACGAGTAAGCTCGTCTGTGAGCGAAATGGTTTAACCCGCAGCCAACTGCGAGGAAGTTGCGCTGAGGGGTCAGGGAAGAATGGAAGAGATGAAACACAGAGACACGGAGGTCACGGAGAGAAGAGCCAGAGCCAGAGCTGAAGCCAGAGCTGGAGCCAGAGCTGGAGGCCAGAGGTTTGTCCCAGAGAGCTGGCATGCTTGTCCGTGAGCGAAATTGTTTAACCCGCAGCCAAAGGCGAGGAAGTTAGTACCAGGCGGAACGCCATGCGGTGAGCTTGGGGGGAAAGAGACGAAACAGAGAGTCAGGGAAGAGATGAAACACAGAGACACGGAGGTCACGGAGAGAAGAGCCAGAGCCAGATCCAGAGCCAGAGCCAGATCCAGAGCCAGAGCCAGAGCCAGAGATCGAGGCCAGAGGTTTGTAGGGCAGGGGGGCATCCTCCGGGCTAAGGGAGCCTCTTGCGAGCTACTATAGCTCACACCGTTTGAATCGCTCCGTGGTGAGGCTACCCGGCTTTGGGATTCAAGCTGGCTTTGAACAGGCGTCTGGCGAGTGTCGGGTGGAAGGGGGTCCATCCATCATTCGATCGGTCTTGGGAGATGAGTTCTTGTGCCGTATTGAGCTTCGCGTCCATCTCGTCTAGGTAGTGGAACACGAGGGCTTCGAGCGTCATAGGGACTTTGGGGCTACCGTGATCGAGCGATCCGTGGTGGCTCACGACGATATGCTGCAATCGCAGAAGTTTCTGTGGGTCGATCGCGACACCTTTCGCCTTGAGGCGATTCGCGAGCGTATCGAGCATCACGACCCCTTGGACTAGGTGACCTAGCAGTTGGCCGGAGTCGGTGTAGTTGAGTTCGTTTTCGAAGGAGAGTTCCTCGATTTTTGCGAGGTCATGGACCAAGGCGGCGGCCATGAGGAGATCTCGGTCGACTTGGTTGTAGTGTCGGCTTGCAAATTCGCACAGTTGCATCAGCGAGACGATATGTTCGAGCAGTCCGCCTGGATAGGCGTGATGGGTTTTGGTACCTGCCGGGGCGATCTGCAAGCGTTTGCTGATGGAGTCATCGGAGAGGATCTCTTTGCAAATTGCCGAGACGCTCGGATCGTTCAGGGTATCGACGAGGCGATTGAGGGTTTCCCAGTGCGCGGTGACTTGATTGCGATCGAGCGCGTCGAATTCTTCGAGTGCGACGAGGTCGGAATCGACGTTGTGCATCTGATTGACGATGATCTGGAGGTTGCCGTTATGCAGTTGCGTCATGCCCTGGATACGAGCAAAAGTTCCTTTGGGGAATTTTTCGCAGAGGCGTTCGTCGGCGTTCCATCGCATGGCCGAGATCATTCCGCTACGGTCCTGGAGTTGCAGGAGCAGGTACGGGTTGCCTTGGCGATTGGATCGCAATTGCCGATCGGCGATTTTGAAGACCGCGTCGACTTGGGTTTGCGGGAGCAGTTCGGCGATGTATTGGCGAGCCGAGGAGTTGGTATTCATAGTTTCGTTTTCGTTTCGATACTCGACGTTGCAAGCCATCAACTGCTGGCGCTAGAGTAGCTTCTCAGGGCCCTTTGAAAGACCCATCGGCTCAAGATGAGGGCAACGATCGTAGCTATAAAGGCGAAAACCGCTAGCCCCCATTCCCAGCCTTGGCGTGGCGAAAGGGGTTGAGCCAGCAGCCTAGCTGGGACGTTGATGATCACCAGGATTGGAAAGACGAAGGTGAAGATATACCACAGGGGTATCCCCCAACCGCTTTGGTAGATCTCCATCGGATAGCGAGAGAAGTTGGTGATGTAGAACCAGAAATCGTAGAGGCTTTGGTTTCTGCCGAGCCAGATGCTCGTGGCGGCCAAGCAGACGATCAGGCTGTAGAAAAGTGCCACGCCACAAAGCAGGTAGACTCCATAGAGCAGGCCGATTCCGATGGAGAATTCCCAAGGCGGATCGGTTCGAGAGGAGAGTCGCCAAAGCGCGTAGGCCAGGATGCATAGACCCGCGACGGCGTTGCTTAGCGAGGCCCACTCGACACGCCGGAAGGAGATCAAAAACTGGGTGTCGATCGGTTTGAGCAATGCGTAGTCCAAGCCACCGGTTCGAATCAATTCGCTGAATTCCTGCGCATTGGGCATCAGGAACGCTTGGACAATCGCATTGACGATCCAGGTCGTCGCCAGAAAGACGTAGAACTCATCTCGCCCCCATCCCGTGGAGGCTCCGATGCTGCGCACGTGGAAGAAAATAAGGAGGTAGAAACCTAAGTTCATCGCGAGCCAAGCGAGGCTCGAGATGCAGTCGACGATGAAATTGCCTCGGAAGGTCATATCGCGCACTAGGCTGTTGCGGGCAAAGGCAAGGAGCAGTTGTGCGTGCCTGAGGGTTCCATCGATCCAGCGGTTGATCATTCCTTATGGGCTTTCGTTTCTTGTTTGCTGCGATCCTGTGAGAATTTCGGGGGGCGAGCCGCTTCGATTGACTAGAAGCGGCCTTGTTGGGCCCAAAGTTCTGCGAGGACCACCGCGTGCTCGACGGCTTGGACCATTTCGTCCAAACAAGCGAATTCTTTGGTTGAGTGAATGTTGTATTGGCCTACGGAGAGGTTGGGGGTAGGTAGGCCAAGGTGGGACATGAGCGACCCGTCACTTCCACCGCGAATCGCATCGCGTTTGGAGGTTCGGTTGAGTTTTCGGAAGGCTTGTTCGGCCAAATCTGCTGCGAGGGGGAATTCGCGGAGTTTGTCGCCGAGGTTTCGGTATTGCTCTTCGATGTGGATTTCGATGCGAAGTCGCTTATCGCCCTGTTGCATGTCCTCGGCGAGTTGGCGGAGCAGGTCCGCATGTTCGGCGAGTTTCGCGGTATCAAAATCACGGAGCAGAACTTGGACGCTCGCCTCGGAGACCGAACCTTGGAACACGTAGGGGTGGAGGAAGCCTTCGCGGTTGCAAGTGGTTTCCGGGGAGAGACGGTCGATCGGGAGGCTTGCGACAAAGAGGCTTGCAGCTTTGATCGCATTGACCATTTTTCCTTTGCCCACCGAGGGGTGGGTGTTATGGCCGTAGAACTTGATCGTGGCCAAGTCTGCAGAGAAGGTTTCGACGTCGATGGTTCCCGAAGCGCCACCATCGAGGGTGTATCCGGCGATTGCCCCGGCCTTGGAGAGATCGAAGTGTCGGGTTCCTCGCCCGATTTCCTCATCGCAGGTAAAGAGGATACGGATCGGACCGTGAGGAATGCTAGGTCGTTCGATCAGGTAGTGGGCCACTTCCATGATCGACGCCACGCCTGCTTTATCGTCGGCACCCAGGAGTGTTTTGCCATCGGTGACCACGAGGGTTTTGCCGACGAGCGAGGCGAGTTCTGGGGAATGGGAGAGCTCGATTTTGTCTCCGTTGGCAAGAGGGATATCGCCGCCTGAGTAAGGTTCGATGACTTCGGGTTTGCAGTGATCACCTGGGGCTTCTGGGGAGGTGTCCAGATGGGCGTTCAAGAGGATGGTAGGAACCGGACCAGGGGTGGTCGCAGGGACGGTCCCCCAGACGAGTCCGTGGACGTCTTGTTCGGCATCCTCGATCCCCATGGAACGCAACTGCTTGACGAGCAGTTCGCCCAGGAGCCATTGCCCTCGACTGCTCGGGTAGTCCTGGGTGTTGGGATTTGCGGTGGTCCCGATCTTGACATATTGCAGGAATCGGTCGAGGAGGCGTTCGCGGTTGATGTGCATCGTAGTCCTTTATTGGCTTGGAGTCGGGGCATTCTATCGCATTTCGACCGACGTTGTTGAGAGCCTCGATCGGTTATGGACCGGGCTGGTATCGAGGCGCAATAGCTCGGTCTTGGGTCGGTTCGGGGTTGTTATTTGGGTTATCTGAGGGGGCGAGTTGATTCCAGGCTTGTTCCCATTGGGTCCAGGTCGTTTCGCTTGCGGCGAAGATCCAGCGGCGGTCAGGGATATCGGCAAGTCCGAGGGTTTTCGCGAGGCTGCTGGGTTGGAAGCTCGAGACATGCGGACCATCGAATTGAACGTCGCATTTTTGCTGGAAGTCCTTATTGGCCCAGACGACCATTCCTTGGTCTTGCAGGTCGTAGGGTTTCCCTTTGGAGAACTCCGATTCGACTTGAGCGCGGATCAAAAACACTCCGCATTTTCGCATGAATCCGAGCAGGGCCAAGTCGAAGACTTTTTGCACTGGTTCGGGAGCCTGATCGAGCCAACCGTTTTGGCGGGTCCAAGCGACAATCCAGCCGCTTTGTTCTTGGATGACCAGTTCGAGTCGGTGGGGCTGTTGTTCTTTCCCCTTAGCGGCAATCGGTTCGAGTCGGATCGTCAGGCTATTGGTCGCCGCGATGACCTCGGAGCAGACCAAGCAGTATTGATCGTTGACTAGAGATTGGTTGACTAGAGAATGGTCCACTAGAGATTGATTGACAAGGGCGATCAATTCGCGATCGACGCATCGGTGGACATGATCGGTAACGTGGTGGAGTTTTTTGTAGGCGCTGCGTCGTTTGGTAAAGCGTTTGACCGATGCGGGTTGGTTTTCGAGTCTGCGTAGGTTTCGGAAAAGCTTGGGCAACGTACCGGAGTGGAATCCGGGTCGGAGCAAACGTTCGATGGTCTCACCGTGGCTTCCTACGGGAATCGCAGCGAGGGCTCCACGCCGATTTTGCCGAAACAGCCTCCAGTTCTCCTTGAGCTCCCAGACGGCGAATCCGAAGAATCCTGGGAGAAACACGATGTTAAACCAGGTGATCGACATGGCAAGGGGTTTGTTCATGTACTGGATCAGGAACGCTTCCATGTTGACGGCCAGGATGAGCAGTACCGGCAGGAAGATTTTGTGGGCGACGGTCACGACGGGGAAGTGTTTGACGGGGTGGAGTGTCGGCTCGATGAGCAGATTGATATAGATTCGAATCAAGAACGAGATCACAGACCAGAAGAAGCCGAGGATGGCTTTGGCGATGAGCGACAGGAGGTTCTCTTGGCTGTGGAATCGGAGCCATTCGTCGACGGCATAGAGAAACCGTTCGAATGCGAGCAGCATGCCTCGAAACAACTCGACGATCCAATCGATGGCGATGACAACCCAGCGCAGTCGGACCAGATTCCAGAAACCTCCGATGGCTTCGAAGAGCAGTTCTTGGAGGTCTCGCCCCAAGCGAGAGTTCATCATGGCGCTCAGGACGATCGCCTCGCAGGCGATACGCAGGTTCGGGCTTAGCAGGACGCTCGGGGATCTTTGGACCATGCACTCGGTGGCCAGGACCAACGTCGTTGGCTTGATCCAATAACTCCAAGCGGTTTGAGTCCAGGGGTGCTCGAAGAAGGACCGGATCGAGGCCCATGGTAGAAGTTCTTGAGGCAACCGGATGCAGATCGCATAGATCAACTGACCGAACCATCGGATGGCTTTCCAGAGTCCCAGTCGGAAGCGGGGCAGGTGGATCAGCGCCATCAGGAACAGTCCCAGGAGGATGACCAAGGGGATGATGTTCAGTTGGTTCGAGACGATTTGATCGACGGCTTGGTCTGCTGTTTTGGTGACGGTCGATTCGGGTTCGGATTGCGGCTCGGTAGCAAACAGAATTGGATCGATCGGTTCGGGCTCGGGTGGTGGATGCTCGCTGGTCCAGGATTCGATTTTGTGCCAAATGTGTTGGATGCTTTCGATCAGGACCAAAGCGCCGCCGAAGGGAATGATTAGAAACAGCGTGGCGAATCGTCCTTTGGTGGTGCCGAAGAACATCGCGCTGATCATTTGGATCCATCGAAGATAGAAATCCCCTTTGCGATAGACACCGTCGAGGACTTTGTCGAGGCGATCGTCGGCTTTGAGAAGTCGATCGCCGCCCCATGCTTCACGCAGTCCGTGAAGATCGGGGAGTTTCAGATCGTTTTTGCTAACCGCATCTCGGAAATAGCCCATCGAGATGTACCCTCGCTCGGAGATGCAATCGAGGGCGTCTTCGACGAGCTTGTCCATCGCGATACGTTCAGGGAATGAGTTCGGGGTCATTCCGACTTCTAGGAGGGTGTTTCGAAGGGGGTCACGGATCCTGAGTCGCATTTGAGAGTCGGCTTGATGCGAGGCCTGTTCGAGCAGCAGGGTCAATCGATCGCGTTCGACTCCGCTTAAGCGCACGTGGGTCAACCTGGCCGTCGCGCTTGCGAGGTGCTTGGCCATTAAGACCTCTTGCAGGTTGTACAGGGGCCGACTCAGGGGTTTTGCGCCCAGGGAGGTGATCCATCGCAAGAGGTCGACGCGGTAGGAAACCCGTTCTTTGTCGAGACAGACTTTTTGAAGGTCGTACAGGAGTCGTTTCTCGGAATTCCAAAAACCTTGGATGGCGTTTTTGGCTAGGGCAAGCAGGACCGCGTGCCAGTCGTTGTTATCCGAGGCAGGGAAGCCGATCGCTTCCCGCAAGCGTTTGACGAACAATCGCAGATCCGACTCGGCCGTCGACTCGGCCTTGGACCGTTTGCTTCGCGAGGGTGCCGAGCGGGCAGCGTGGAGCGCGGAACTGATCGCATGGACGGTATTGCCTCTTTCGGTGGCTCGATCTCGCCTGCGCATGTAACGGAGGTATTTCCGCTCCGAGGTGCCTTGTGCAAGTTCGACAGACCATCCTTTTTGGGTGTTTTTCAGGATCACTTCGTCTTGTGTCTCGCGGCTTTGCATGTCGATGGGTGCAGAACCTGCGATTCGCGATTGCTCTAGCATTTCCTCGATAGGCAGATCCAACCGCATCTTCTCGGCCAGATGGTCGATATGTTGAACCGAAGGGAACCAGGTATCGAGACTCCCTGAATCAAAGCAACGGAATTCCCAGTAGAGAGCTACCCATTCGCAAAAAGCTTCGACACGGCATTTGGGATCGAGCAGTCGCATTTCGGCCCCGAGCACGTGGTGGGCTTCATCAAATTCCACCTGTCCGAGTGCATCGATTTTGGATTGCACGAAGGCGAATTGATCGGGGGATCGCAAGGCAAGCAGTGCGCGATCGAGCTGGGCGTGGAACAGTCGTCGCCAGAGGAGCAATTTGAGTTCGTCCAGGGGCCAATGCTCGAGTTGGTCGGGATTGGGGAGTTTGATCAGCAGGACATCGCCCCAGATCGGTTGCATATTGCGCAGCCCGAGTTCGTCGGGATGGATACTGCCGAGAACTTGATCGGCAGGAGCGACATGAGATTCTTCATGAGGCAGCGCCAGGGCCAAACTCGGATGCTGGGTGCGCTTGCGGAGCAGTCTGCGCATGGCCCTGCCCTCGACCAAAA
>Ga0207941_1000449_pt1 | contig 12231 bp, 9 predicted proteins | sample LakMenEpi13Sep12_FD_150695 | JGI IMG/M metagenome (GOLD analysis project Ga0207941, IMG submission 150695) | Freshwater microbial communities from Lake Mendota, WI - 13SEP2012 deep hole epilimnion (SPAdes) | ecosystem: Environmental > Aquatic > Freshwater > Lake > Epilimnion/Euphotic zone ...
GTCAACGACCTATATACGAGGTTGATGAATCTCAATTTGCTATTGGATGCGCAGGGCCTGCAACATTTCGCCAACTATGAGCGCTCGTTGAGAGCATGGAAAGGATCCACAGATGTGAATGATCTTCGCTTACTCACGGATGTGTTGACTCCGATCAAAGGATACAAAAGGCTGATCCCGAAAATGACGATGCCGAAGAACAAGACACAAGCAACGGCACCGTTAAATGAACTGGCAGATTGTTTGCCGATGAACAGTTTTACAAAAAGACAGTTTCGTCAGTTGGTGACAGCATATTTGCAGAATCAGGACATAGATGCGGCAAAAGCCATACGTGCACAGTTGCAGGCCTGGACTTATCTGCAGTGGAACAGCTATCAGCAGCCTACTTTGGAAGCCATTCGTCCGCACGCAGTGAACCTGCAGCTATTATCGAAACTGGCGCTGGAAGCCATGGACGAACGAGACAAAGGCGTTGTTCTTTTGGATTGGGTGGCCAAGCAGCAGGATCTGTTGAAGAAAGCGGCGCAGCCAGTGGCGGAAACAGAATTGGATGTGTTGCCTGAGCTGGCGGCGCTGATCAATGGGAAGTTGGCGGCGGAGCCGGGGAGTTATTCATTGTTCTAAATTGGAATCCTGGAATCCTGTAAACCAGAAATCTTGAAAACCGGAATTACTGGATTCCAGGATTCTAACTACAGAATTCCAGAATTCCAGGCTTTCAGAATTCCAAATTCATTATCTTCGCGGCTGGCAGGTCTTACACGACCAGCTCCTGCTGAACTCCCCCAGGGCCGGAAGGTAGCAAGGGTAAGTGGTTGAGCGGTGCGATGTAAATCACCTGCCTTTTTTTATTTACATCAAGCAAGCTTATTATATGAAGTTCTTCATCGACACAGCCAATCTCGCCCAGATCAAGGAAGCCAATGACCTCGGCGTTCTGGATGGGGTAACTACCAATCCTTCCCTGATGGCGAAGGAAGGCATCAAAGGCGAAGAAGCTATTGCAAAGCATTACGAAGCCATCTGCGATATCGTAGACGGCGACGTGAGCGCAGAAGTGCTGGGTACGGATTTTGCCGGCATCGTTGAAGAAGGTAAAAAACTCGCGGCCATCCACCCGCACATTGTGGTGAAGGTGCCTATGATCAAAGATGGCATTAAAGCCATCAAATGGTTCACGGACAATGGTATCCGTACCAACTGCACATTGGTCTTTTCCGCTGGTCAGGCCATCCTCGCTGCAAAGGCCGGCGCCACCTACGTTTCTCCATTTATTGGAAGGATCGATGACAGCAACTGGGACGGCATGGAACTGATCGGTCAGATGTCCCACATCTACAGTGTTCAAAGTTTCAAAACCGAAATCCTGGCTGCATCTATCCGCAGCCCATTGCATATCGTGAAAGCAGCTGAATTGGGTGCAGACGTTTGTACCTGCCCGCTGGAATCAATTCTTGGACTGCTTAAGCATCCATTGACGGATCTGGGATTGGCGAAGTTTCTGGAAGATGCAAGGAAGATGGCGTAAGAGAGTATTAGTTCGGTCTTGCGAATTGAGAGTTCACCGCCTGCAATCCCAGCAGCTGGTCATATCTTCCGCCCAGTTCCCTGTAATAGATCAATACGAGATAGGTATTCTCTGTTTCCCACACATTCCCTTCCGTAGCGTCCATTTCAAAACGCCTGGTGGCAGGATCATATAAGCCAAACACGTAATCATAGTATCCCTGTTTCAGGTACATCTCGCCTTCATAGACCTGCTTCTCTGCGTTATACACCATTTTAGCCGTGGCATCCTTACCGTAGTTACTAATCTCACCAAACAGGTATAACTCTTTACGATAAGGTTGGCCACCTGCGGGCTTATAGCTGAAATGCACCTTGCCATAATCCGCTTCCCAGAAAGGATTGATCTTTTCCACAGTCTCCGTTACAAACATGCCATTGTAATCCCGAAAGAAATAGTACGGCGTTCCTACCCTGCTCAGGTCCTCCTGTACCGTGACCTCAAATATTTTATTGGTATTCTGCTGGCTGCTGACCCTGTCTCCCAAAAGGCGGAAGCTGCGGATATTTAACCAGCGCCATTCCCGCGTTGCAGGCATCAGCATCTCCTGTTCGTTGACAAAAGAAAGCATATCCTGCTTCAGAAAAGTGGGCGGCACATTTTGCAAGGCATTATCCCATCGGAAGTTCTGCAGGGCAAAGAGTTTAACCTGTTGCTGCGGGTATCGGATATCGATCCCCTTCGTACTCACCTGCACGAGTAACCGATGATGGGTTTTGAACGCCTGTTGGTTAAATGGCTGCTGGATCTGCGTGGCCACAGCCATTTTATTGTCTACCACCAGGATCCTGCGCGTGAAAGCAAGCTGGGTGGTATCTCCATTCAGAAAAACTTTCAACAGGTAGTTGCCGCTTTTGGTAGGTACCATGTTTCGGTCAGGCAAGCTGGTGGTATAATGTGTATATCGGGTGAGCATGGCCGAAGACACACGATAGGTGTTGATCCTTTGCTGGGTGAACCCTTTGATGTAATCAAAATACCCCATCTGCACGGGCGACCAGTCTGCGTTGCGCATTTCCAGTGTGTAGTAATAATACTTCACATCGGCATCCATATCGTCGAAATGCAGCTCCAGCTGCTGTGTGGTGCCGAGTTCCATTATGGGATAGGTAGCCTGATCACCGAAGCGGAACAGCTTGATCGTACGAATACTCTTCATGTAGGTCTGGTCCGGTTCTCTTTGTGCCAGCACCAAAGAGGAGATCGATAAAAACAGGAGCGCCATCAGTCCACTACGCATCGAAAATGGTTTATCTTCACAAATTAACTAAATAAGGATTTCTGAACCTCCCCTATTTCATAGCCAGAAGAATTGCCTTTAACGAACAGCATTCGTTTTCCCGGTTCATCATCCGCCTTTCCGTTGTTGCCACGGTCATCAGCGTGGCTTCGATGGTGATCTCCCTGAGTTTTGTCAATGGCTTTCAGAAGGTGGTGAGTGAGAAAGTATTCAGTTTCTGGGGGCATGTGCGCGTGCAGCATTTCGAACCATTCAAGGTCAGTATTGCCGAAGAATACCCCATTCTCAGGAATGATACCGCTGAGAACCTCATGCGTACCAACAAAGATGTTAAATACGTTCAGGCCTTCGCTACAAAATCGGCAATTCTTCGGTCTACGGAAACCATTGAAGGCATCCTGTTCAAAGGGGTGGAAAAAGATTATCATTTCGATGGGGTGGAGCCATTTCGGGTAAAGGGCAAATGGCCCGTGATTGGAGACAGCAGTGGCTACAGCACGGAGATCATGATCTCGCAATACATTGCCGATCAATTAAAACTCGATGTGGGGCAGCAGGTCATCATTTATTTCATCCAGGAAGGACAGGAACAACCCCGCACAAGAAAACTCACGATATCGGGGATATATAAGACCGGGATCGAGGTTTACGACCGAACCTATGTCATTGGCGATATGGGACTGATCCAACGGCTGAACAACTGGCAGCCCGGCACCATTGGCGGGTATGAGTTGGTGTTGCATGATTACAACAAGATGGACAAAGTAAGCGAGCAGATCTATGCTGAACTGCCCATTGGGTGGGACAGCAGGACCCTGCGAGAGATCTATCCTGAGATCTTCGACTGGCTCAATCTGCAGAATACCAATAAATACATCCTGATCTCAGTGATGACAGCGGTAGCCGTGATCAATCTCATCACTTGTCTGATCATTTTGGTCTTGGAAAGAACCCGAATGATCGGCGTGCTAAAAGCCCTTGGAAGCACCAACTGGACCATTCAGCAGATCTTCATCACGCAGGGCGCTTACATAACCATTCTTGGCGTATTCCTGGGATTGCTGATGGGGCTCGGACTCAGCTACCTCCAATTGAAAACGGGATTCATCAAATTGAACGAGGAAGCGTATTATATGACCGTTGCGCCGGTAGACATCATCTGGTGGCAGGTGGCGCTGGTATCGATCGTCACATTCCTGGTGTGTTTCCTCATCCTGATGATCCCTTCCTTCATCAGTCATCGAATCAATCCTTCCAAAGCCGTTCAATTCAGGTAGTCAGTGCATAGAGCATGATGCCTGTTGCTACCGCTGCATTCAGTGACTCTGCATCTCCGTGACGAGGGATCAGCCAGCGTTGGGTTGCCATGGCCTGCAATGCAGGGCGAATGCCGGCGGATTCATTGCCGATGATGACCACGAGATCCTTTCCCGGACGGCCGGGTTTCATCGGATCACCCCCAAGACTGGTGGCCAGTACGGGAATATCCTTCAACTGCGCCACCCATTCCATAATATCTTCATAAAAAACAGGCATGCGGAAAATACTTCCCATGGTGGATTGGATCACCTTTGGATTGTAACAATCAACCGTGCCTTCACTGCAAATGATCTGTTGAACGCCAAACCATTCAGCTGTGCGGATAATGGTTCCCAGGTTACCAGGATCCTGAATGGTATCCAGTACCAGCGTAATGCCACTTACCACTGCAGGCCGCTGCTGCACTGGCTTTCGGAGGATCGCTAAAGCCGGGGAAGCTGTACTGAGGGACGATATCTTCTCCATCTCAAAAGCAGGTACTTCGGTGATGGGAATCGAAGAAACATCCATTTCAGTGATCCAGGAAGACAACGCATAGATCTGTTCAATGTCTGCACGCGCATGAAGGATGGCTTCCGAAACCAGCTTCGGTCCTTCCACAATGAAGCGGCCGTGTTCATCCCTGAATTTTTTATGGGATAAAGATTGGATATATTTGGCCTGCGATTTACTCAGCATTGGTGAAGCTTATTCAAAATGTATACATATTACTTTTCCTGGGGGTGTTGCTGACCGCATATCCATCCTGCACAGTGGTAAAACAATACCCCAAAGACAAGCCCTTCCTCTTCGAAAATACTGTAAATATCAAGGGCGATGTGCCCAAAGATAAAAAGCCGGATTATACCGCGGATCTCATGACCCAGTTGGAGGACAGTGCCAGGGTGAATGAGAACACAGAGCTGCCCTGGCCGAAAGCACCCTGGGTAATTCCGGTGAATGTTATCAAGAGACCACCCGTATTTGATTCAGTGGCCACTGTGCAAAGCGCAGTGAACATGCGCAACTACATGGTGAGCAAAGGCTATCGGCGGGCATTTGTGGCGTTTGATAGTTCCTTTAAAATTTCTGACGATCAGCAGCGCGTGAAAGTAAGTTACACGGTAGATGCCGGAAAGATTTATACCATCGATTCCATAGCATTCGTTTTTCCAGATTCCAACCTGAATGCAATCGTAAAAGCACATGAAGGCAAATCGTTTTTAAAGAAAGGAGACGCCTTTGATTATGATAGGGTGGATCAGGAACTCAACAGGTTGATCAATTTGTTCAAGAACAATGGGTACTATCGGATCACCCGGGACGAGGTGGTGGTGGAGGCTGACTCCAGTTTTGCAGAACTCATCGATCCTACCATCGATCCATTTGAATACATCCGGAGACTTGCAGAGATTGAAGCCAGAAGAAAAGATAATCCGATGGTGGATCTTTATGTACGGCAAGTAAGATCAAAAGATACCAGCAGGCTACAACAATATCATATCGGGCAGGTAACAGTGATCCCGGATTCTCCACCGGATCTGGACGAGATGGATATTTTTGATACGGTTGAAACATTCATCAACAACTATAAGATCATCTCCTTCCAAAATACATTCAAGCCGAAATTTGTGGTGCGGCAAATAGAATTAAGACCTGGCGAACTCTACAGCCAGGATAATTTTATCCGCACCCAGGCCAACTTCAACCGGCTTGGCGCCTGGCAAAGCCAGAACCTGATCACACGTGTTGACGATTCAACTAAAAATATTGACTTTATTCTGCGGCTTATTCCTGCCAAAAAGCAATTCTTCAGTGTGGACCTTGAGGGAAGCAGTGTGCTCAATACCTCGCAACTTGTTCTTGTTGGTTCTGGAAAAATTGGTCTTGCGGTAAACTTCCGTCTTCGTAACAGAAACATTGGGAAGAGAGCCATTCAACTGGAAAACAACATCCGCACAGGTATTGAGTTTAATGATTTTTCACAGATTCTCTCTGGTGAAATCACCCTGGGCAACAGGCTAACCATTCCATGGCTAATGACGCCATTTAGTGAAGGTTTCGAAAAGAAATTCCAAAGTGCAAAAACCATTGTAACGGCTGATATCTCTTATATAGATCGTTTTCAATACTACAGGCTTAGGACCTTTAATACATTTTTTGGATACGAATGGAAACCCAAGCCAAATATTACCTGGCAGTTCAAGCCGCTCAATATAGAGCTCACAAGAATCACAACTTATCAAGCATTTACAGAAGCGATTGAACAGAATCCCTTGCTCGAGTACACATACAATAGCGGCCTTGTGATTGGCTCCAATGTAGCCTACGTAAGAAACTTTAGCAACCCTGGTTCCAGGAATGTCAATATGCTGCGTTTATATGGGGAAGAATCTGGTTTGATCCTGGGCACAATGTTTCCCCAACTCACCGAAGAGAAAAAGATTCTGTCTGACCTCTATCGATTTGTAAAATTTGACGTAGACTTCCGCCATTACAGAAACTGGAAAAAAACCAGTTTTGTATTCCGGGGATTCGCCGGTGCGGGCCTTGCCATTCCAACGAAAAGCAGGCAAGGTGAAGTAACCTTACCATTTTTTAAAAGCTATTTTGGCGGTGGCCCCAACAGCATGCGGGGCTGGCAAATCAGGAAACTCGGGGTAGGATCTGACATCTATTTTGACACCCTGCAAAATGGCAGTTTCTCCGATAAGTATGCAGATATTCAATTAGAGGTAAATCTTGAATATCGATTCAATCTTTTCCGCATGTTTGGATTCTGGATGCGGGGTGCCGTATTTACAGATATTGGTAACATCTGGTATTGGAATGATGTAGATGGCGCCATGCCAAATGCTTCCTTTGAACTTTATCGACTTTACAGAGATTTGGCTGTATCATCTGGTGCGGGTGTAAGGATGGACTTCTCCTATTTTGTACTCAGGTTTGACTGGGGATTTCCATTGAAAGATCCGAGATATGGGCCAGACAAAGCGTCCACTACCGGATTCAATTCCTCCAGTAAAAATGGCTGGTTTGTAGACGGCGTATGGAACAAACCCACGTTCCAGTTTGCGATCGGGTATCCGTTTTAGCTATTGGCTATTAGCTATTGGCTATTGGCTATTTCGACTTTGAGATTTTCCTCGAATTGGCCGATGGTCAGTGCATCGTCAACAGAGAAGGCGCCGATTTTTGTTCTGCGCAGCGAAGAGAGATAAGCGCCACAGCCAAGATGTGCGCCAAAATCATTGGCCAGACTTCGGATATACGTGCCTGTTGAGCAAACAACCCTAAAGTGAACCAATGGTGGCTCATAGGCTGTGATCTCAAATGTGTAAATGGTGAGTTTTCGCGGTTCCAATTTCACCTCAATCCCTTTACGGGCCATTTTATAAACCGGCACACCGTCTTTCTTGATGGCTGAATGCGCGGGTGGCACTTGCATGATCTCTCCTGTGAAAGGAATGGTGGCGGCGCGAAGCTGCTCCATGGTGATGTGGTCAAAAGGACGCTGTTCAATGGGTTCAGATTCGAGATCATAGGTTGTGGTAACCGCCCCTAATGTAAAGCTGCCCGTATATTCTTTTTCCTGGGCCATGTATTCATTGATCTTCTTGGTGAATTTGCCTGTACAGATGATGAGCAAACCCGTTGCCAGAGGATCCAGAGTGCCGGCATGACCCACCTTACTGACCCTGGTCAAATTTCTGACCTTCTTCACTGCATCAAAAGAAGTCCACTCCAGTGGTTTATCAATCAATAAAACCTTGCCATTTAAAAATTCTTCTCTCCAATCCATAACAAAATGCTATTGGCTAATAGCTATTGGCTACTAATTTGCATAATAACCAGTAACGAATACCCTTGATGAGCGGCGAAGTTACCTTAATTTTGCGCTTTAATATCTATGAGCCTGATCCAGCATCGTGATGAGCAAGTGAGGTTCCAGCAACAGCTGGATAATGCGCGTAATTATGTTTTGCCGTTCATCGAGCAAGCCCTTCCCATTGTACCCGGACTGCATGTACTGGACATCGGCTGCGGTGACGGTGGCGTGCTGGTGCCTTTCCTGGAAAAAGGCTGTACCGGAACAGGGATTGAACTGGACCTGATGAAGGCCGAGATCGCTAAAAAAATGCTGGGCGAATTCATTGCGAAGGACCAGTGCGAGATCGTGAATCAGAACATCTATGAGGAACAAGCACTCATCAATTACCAGGGAAGATTTGACCTCATCATTTTGAAAGATGTGGTGGAGCATATCCCGGACCAGGAGAAATTCATTCCATACCTCCAAAAATTTCTCAAGCCCGGCGGACATATCTTTTTTGGCTTCCCACCCTGGTATATGCCGCATGGCGGCCACCAGCAGGTTTGCCAGAATAAATTCCTCTCTGTATTGCCCTGGTTCCATTTGCTGCCGGTTCCATTGTACCGCGGAATCCTGCGCATCGGCGGTGAGTCAGAACCAGTTATCAAGGAACTATTGGAAATCAAAGACACCGGTATATCCATTGAACGTTTTGAGCGGATCGCCCTGAAAAGCGGTTATACGATACCGTTAAAGACGCACTACCTCGTGAATCCCATCTACCAATACAAATTTGGCTGGAAACCGCGTAAGCAGGCAGCACTTATCAGCGCTATTCCATGGTTTAGGGACGTGGTTACTACCTGTGTGTATTACCTCATTAAGAATTAATGCGGCAATTTGGCAATGCGGCAGTGCGGCAATGTTGGAAGGCGCGCCTTGCGTTGCGGCGCGCCAGCAGTTACTCCGCGTGTTTCTGCGCAGGTCGGCAATGCCCGGTGCCCAATGCCCGATGCCTCGCGAAGCGTCTGCCGCATTGCCGCACTAGCAAATTGCCACATTTACAACAGCTGTCTTGCCTTAATCTCAAGATACTTATTCACCGTATCAATCGTAAGATTCTGGGGTGTTGTCAGTACAGAAAGAATACCATGCTGCTGCAACTCGCGCACAATTTGTTTCTTCTCGAAAACAAATTTCTCGGCAATGGTTTTCACATAAATATCTTCGAGGTTGTTAGCAGGTTTTTGAATGATCTCTTCCAAACCTGCATTCTCAAAAAAGACCACCAGCAAAAGATGCTGCTGCGCGATCCGGCGTAAGAAGCGCAGCTGCCGCTGCAGGGCCTGCATAGACTCAAAATTGGTGAACAGGATCAGCAAACTGCGCTGGTTCACTTTGTTCCTGATGGTAGCATATAATTTCTCAAAATCACTTTCCAGGTACCTCGTTTTTTGCCGGTACAGGTGTTCCAGGATCAGGTTCATCTGCACTTGTTTTTTTGCCGCCGGAACAATACCGGCGATCTCTTCGGCAAATGAAATGATCCCGGCTTTATCTTGCTTTAACAAAGCCGTATTAGATAAAACCAGACTGGCATTGATCGCATAGTCCAACAGGCTCATGCCATCAAAAGGCATTTTCATCACGCGGCTCTTGTCTATTAAGCAATATACCTGTTGGCTTTTCTCATCGGTATATGCATTCACCATCAGTTGATGACGCCTGGCGGTGGCTTTCCAGTTGATCGTGCGGATATCATCGCCCTTCACATAATCCCGGATCTGCTCAAACTCCATACTGTGGCCTATCTTACGGATCTTCTTGACGCCAATCTCAGACAATCTGTTGCTGATGGCCAGCAATTGATACTTTCGCATCTGGAGAAAAGAAGGATACACCGGAACGGATTTATCGGCATCAAACTTATACCGGCGCATCACCAGCCCGAGGCCCGTGAATGCAAAAACATTAATCGTCCCAAAAATGTATTCACCCCGTTTTACGGGTCGTAAAAAATACTGCCACTCCGTTTCTGCTCCGGGTGCAAGCCTGGATTCAAACCAGCTGTCGCGTTTCTGGAATTGTATGGGCAGCTCATCGATCACCCCAAAATGTGCAGGGAAAGAATACCTGTTTTCAAGGAATACTCTTACTAGATTTTGGTCGCCATTGCTGAATCGTTCACCGGTTAACCGCTGCGCGAAAACACCATTACGGGAATACAACATGGCGATATCCACAACAAACGCGATTAAAAGACCTGCCAGCCCCGCAGTTGGAAATGGCGACAAATGGGGCAGAAAAAAACTGATCACAAACAAACTGGCGATCACTGCCAGAATGATGAACAGTCGTTTACGCAGGTATAGTTGCCGGATCAATTTCATTAACGTGGGATCTCGATGCTTTTAATGAATCCTTGAATCACTTCATCCGCAGTGATGCCTTCCATTTCCTTCTCTGGGGTAAGGAGCAGGCGATGCCGCAACACGGCAGGTACCACAAACACGATATCATCGGGCGTTACAAAATCCCTGCCCGCCATACCTGCGATGGCTTTGGCCGCCATCATGATGGCCAATGAAGCTCGTGGCGAAGCACCCAGGAAAACCGATTTACTGTTACGGGTTTCCTGTACAAGCGCCGCAATAAAACGCACCAGTTTCTCCTCTACGTGAATGCTGCGGATCTGCGACTGAAGGGAAACAATATCTGACCCCGACAATAATTTTTGCACTTGTCCAAGCTGATCCGTTTGAAGCGTTTTATCGTTCAAGCGAAGGATATTCACTTCTTCTTCCAGGTTGGGATAGGGCACGTTGATCTTAAACAGGAAACGATCCAACTGCGCTTCAGGCAATCGATAGGTACCTTCATGCTCCACAGGATTCTGCGTAGCCACCACCATGAATGGTGCCTGCATCGGATGTGTTTTTCCATCGATGGTTACCTGGCGTTCTTCCATCACTTCAAACAGTGAGCTCTGTGTTTTGGCGGGCGAACGATTGATCTCATCGATCAATACCATACTGCTGAAAATGGGACCTGGTCTGAATTCAAATGCGGAACTGCGGGGATCAAATACCGATGTACCCAATACATCACTGGGCATTAGGTCAGGTGTGAACTGTATCCTGGAAAAGGGAATGTCGAGGCATCTGGCCAGCAGTTTGGCGGTCAACGTCTTTGCAACACCTGGAACACCTTCTATGAGGATATGGCCGTTACTCAGCAATCCGGCAATCATCAGGTCCACCATTTGGTGCTGACCCACGATCACTTTTGCCACTTCCTCGCGGATGGCCACTACGGCCCTATGAAGGCCCGATAAATCTGTACGGTGTTGAAATAATTGTTCGTCGCTCATTGGTTTGCGTATTTATGGAAGTCCTGAATATATGTATTTAAGGAAAGCAAATGTTGGTCGCTGATCTGCTCTTCACTCCGTACCATCCTGATCAATGCCATCATGCGTAGCGCCTCGTCTTCGGGCATGCCCGTTTTATGGGCAAGCTTGGCGGCAAAGGCATCATCCGGCACAGAGGTATCGAGATAATAATTGGAGCGGATATGTTCAAAAAGATAAGTGATCTGTTTGAGTGCGATGTTGCGATGGTTGCGTTGATTGTAATAGACCTGACTAACGGTTTCCACAAAATCAACCGTAGTATTGGACACCGGTGGTACAACCGGAATGATCCGTTGGCGGCGTTTAGATTGAAACAACATAAACAAAAGGATGGCAGCCAGGGCCGTATACAAAGCTGCTTTGAGCATCGGATGCTTGAGGATCATCCGCAATGGCGTTTGTTCCCCTTCCCTGCCCTGCTTAAAATATTCGTCCCAATAAAATCCCTCCGGATACTGATGCAGATAAGATAAAGAAGCACTGACATAACCTGCATTATGGTGGTTAAGCAAGGAAAAATTGCTGAACATGCCGGGTACCGTATTGATGAAAATCCTTCCCTCGCCAAATGGCTGCAGGATGAAATTTACTTTTTGTTTGCTGTTCATCCCGAGCACCGTCACCTTAGCCGTATCAAACTTATCAAAGTATGCATTGATAACTCCTTTGGGCATGGCATAGGGCTTCTTTGCAGCAAGGGCCGGGTTCACCAGGTTAGTGGTGATGGAATCCATCGTCATATCTCCTTTGATGGCCAGCTTAAGGGTGTCAGCAAGCTCCTTACCAAGATATTCGGAAGAAATAAATACATCATTACCTTCTTGCACATAACGAAGTAAGGCATTCACATCTTCTTTATCAAAAGGTGTGATCGGTGAGATGAACATGTATACTTC
>Ga0207941_1000450_pt1 | contig 12227 bp, 13 predicted proteins | sample LakMenEpi13Sep12_FD_150695 | JGI IMG/M metagenome (GOLD analysis project Ga0207941, IMG submission 150695) | Freshwater microbial communities from Lake Mendota, WI - 13SEP2012 deep hole epilimnion (SPAdes) | ecosystem: Environmental > Aquatic > Freshwater > Lake > Epilimnion/Euphotic zone ...
TTCTCGATCAGATGCTGGAGAGCATGAATGGCGATGCCCGCACGATCAACCGCCAGCAGCCTTGGCTGAGCGCCAAGCTGACGCTGCAATCTGGTGCGGTGCTGGACGCCGATTCAGTTTAGGATGGGGCTGTGGGCATGATCTGGCGTGGCACCGCTAGCTGAACAAGCGGCAACTCGATATTCTTTATCCTGGGTTCAGCAACCATCAGCAGTCGCAGAATTTCTGCCTCTGGCCAAACGAGCGCTGGAGCCGCTGCGGCTATAGCGTCCCGGGCGTTGGCCAAGTATGCAAGGTGTTACCGCGGCTGGAGGGCGGCTGGAGGGCGGCTGGCAGGACAAGCTATTTATCGCCAGTGAATACAGCAGCCCCGGATTCTACGGTTATATGGAAGGGGACCTACATAGCGGTGCGGAGCTGGCCGGACGCCTGGCCCGGCGATTTAATCTGATGCAGTCGGGTTGAATAGGGGGTGGGTCAGGCTTGGGGGCACAGACCTGGCGGGTCAGACGCGAATGCAGCCAATATAGGTACTAGCTCCTATAGCCAGTTTGCTGCAATCACCGGATTCAACACGCCAAGATAGTTATCTGATAAGGTAGTCTGCCCTATAGAGGGTGGTGAAAAGGCTGCCATCGCATTGACAAGGGCATCAACATTTGTTTTTGACAACACCTTGCCATCAGCTGATCGAAAACGCTCGATCTGCTGGAAGCTGCTGGCGTACCAGTTAGTGATGCTGATGCCTTCTGTTGATCCAATTCTTGTCACTTCAAGGTCGGTTCCGGATTTCCGGAACCAAATCATGTTGGCATTGATTCCACTCCCAAAGATGATAAAATCAGTGCCGCCGTAGCCAAGATCGTTGATAACGTCCTTGCCATCACCAATCTGGAATAGATAAGTATCGCCAAACCAGACATCGGTGGATTGCAACAGATCATCGCCACTGCCGCCGGCGAATGTGCCGCGGGAGCGGATGGTGTCATTACCAGCTCCACCCCTCAGGGTGTTGTTGCCGGAGTTATCGGTGATCAGGTCGTTGCCGTCGCCGCCATCGATGATGTCGTTGCCGCTGGCGCCATCTAACGTGTCGTTACCGCTTGCACCAAGAAGGGTGTCGTCACCATCTTCACCATTGAGGAAATCATTACCAGACTTGCCATGAAGAATGTCATTACTAGCACCACCAAACAGAGTATCAAAGCCCAAGGTTCCGACCAGCAAGTCTGATCTAGATGATCCATAAAGAATGTTCTCTGTTGGACCTGCAAAGCGTACATAGAGATCATCAAGATCACCACTAAATGCTCCTAATTCAGAAGCATTGTTCAGCTCAGCCAACAAGAAGTCAAAGGCATTCCAATTCAAGTTTGTCAAGCGGCTTGCTCCAGCGACGCCGATGAACTCAATTAGGTCAATAATTCCCTGCGGGGGATTAGCATTTATAATTTTCTTAAAGTTACTTTCAATGGCAGCTGCATCCAACAAAATTTTGTCATTGCTAAAGCTAAAGGAGATGTTGCTTGCATAGACCTGTAGTCGAGATTGGAACAGCAGAGACTGATAAAGATCATTCTTGAACATGTCATAGGCCATCGAGATACTTTCAACTTGCCGTCTGGTGAGGCTCACCGTAGTTACGCCAGAGTTTGCCAGTAGGGGAGTGAATCGGACTGCTCCGGTAGGTCCACCATAGGTAAACCCCATGAAACGTTCGACAATTCCAAGCTTGCGGACAAAATCATCATAATCGGATGTACCTGGCGAAAGACCTGCCAGGGAATACACAAGTTTGACTCCATTGCCAGCCAGCACTTCGGCTTGAGCTTTCAACGACTTCATGTTGGAAGTTTCAGCCCATTTCTCAAGAAAATCATCCAGCATGTCCATCTGAGCTTGCCGGGTAGATACGCGGAGATAGGACTCTACAAAGCTACCCAGCTCGGGCGAAAGGCTGATAGCTTCAGGAAGATCTCGAACTTGTCCCGAACCAATCAAAGCTGGTAACTTGCTGGCCTGATCAGTTAAGACGATTTGATCTGTGAATTGCCGATAGAAGCTGTTGATCACAAGATCAAGATTAACCGCAGTTCCATTATGCAAGCCGGTCGTGCCGGTTATGCCATCGGAACGATTAAAAACACCAAACGCTCTCTGGATATTACCATTGCCAAGGTTTTTAGTTGAAACGGTTGATTGGAGCCCAATCGAAGTGATGCCGTTGGTGTTTAAAGTGCTCAGTTCATCGATTTGGCTGATGCCATCTTGATTGCTGTCGCGCCATAGTCTCAGCTGGTCAAAAACCACATCGGACTGATCAATCTTTTCATCAGTGTTTGAATCCATATCTCTCAACGCATCAAATCCGTCAGTCGCCAGCTTGGTATTACTCTTCAATGTTTCGACGCCAAACAGCTCACGACCCGAATCGATTGTGCCATTACGATTGCGGTCCAGTACCAGCCAGGCGTCATCTGATTTAAGCCAACCTGTGCCTGTCTTGATGCCATCACCGTCATGGTCGAACAAAATGGGTTTGCCATCACGAAGGCCGATGGTTTCGATGCCATCACCATCGAGATCCAATGCCAGGGGATCCCTCCTGATCGATCCATCGGCGGCTTTATCGGCTGTGCGGTCCCGGAAGGTACTGAACAATTGGCCGAGGCCAGCACTACCCACCAGACCGCCGAAGATACCCGCCGCAAGGGTCAGTGCCCCGGCAAGCAAAGCACCACCAGGCCCAAAAAACACTAGGGGCGCAGCGACGGACCCCGTCAGCTTGGCCGCCAGGAGACCACCAAGGAGACCACCGGTGTAATCCATCAAGCCATCTTCGACAATTTTTTGGGCACCAGCCCTATCGCCTTTGGCATAGGCGGCGTTGGCTTCGCTCGCCAGCAGGGAGAGGGAAATGATGTCTCCAATCATTCCCAGTCTATCGAGATAGCGTGAAGCTTTAGCTAATGCCGAAGCATCACCAGCAGCTTTGGCCTGCGCAATACGTTCGGCCGTATGCTGTTGAATAAGTTCATTGGCGAGCTGAGCATTACGAAACTGATCGGGCTTGACCAGAGAGCGACTATCCGCATTCAGCAAGCTTGTCTTGTTTGGTGCTGCTGGAAGCTCTGTGCCAGGTGCCTGGATGCCAATCCTCTCGAAAAATTGCTTGGTCTCGAGATGCTGAGCATGTTGTGTTAATGGATTGGCAATTATCTTGCCATTACTATCTACATAAGTGGTCAGCAAACTGGTGTGTTCTACTGACAACTCATTGACATAGTCCAGAATGATTGCTTTGGCCTGCGACTCCGACCCTGTCGTTTGGCCTAACGTATTCCTTGCCCTGATCAAATCCTCCTTTGCAATGCCGTTGATGGTTGGAGCCTCGCTTCTGAGGGCGGCATCGAGTTCCGTCATGCCCCATACCCTGGTGGGATCCGCATTAGGAGTAAGGGAAATAATGGGACCCTTAGCTTCCAGGACAAACCGCTCAGACATGATGTCTGTCCAGCCAGGCTTGATGCGAACTTTGTTGCCGGACTGGTCGGTTGCGTATTCGCCATCTAAAATTTTATTTACAATTACATCATTATAACTGTTTGCTTTAAGCAGTGCTAGTTTAAATTCTGAATTTTGCAGCAGCTTACTTACATCCGTCTTGCCAATAGTTCTAATTTCTCCGGCACTTTGAGATCCAATTGGCTCGGCAATTTGCCAGGTAAACCCTGTGTCAAGCGGCCCACTGTAAGTCAGTGTTATGGCCTCAGGTCGAGTATTTGGTACTTCAACTGAAGCCTTATTGAAAATGTCAAGCAATTGCTCTGTTGTATAGAATCCAGTTGACTTGACATTATTCTTCTCTAAATTTGAAACTATCTCTGAATAATTCATTTTCTTAACCCCTGATTACAATATTATTGTCAAAAATAAATTTAACGTCTTTTATGCGTTCTCTAAGTGTAATATCAATATATCCAAAACAGATAAGCGCTTGCTTAAGGGTAATAAGAAAGAGAGATTCAGGTACCCCATCTAGCTGACCTAGATAACGAAGTGTCCAGGTAACTTCCAGGTCATGGGTTTGGAGATTTCCAGTAGTGCTTGCGACTAAATATGCCTCGACAAACTTGCCCTGCCAATACATCAAAAAAAAGCTTGGATACATCGAGTTCTCGCCAGACCCACCGCCCAGGCTGATCAATGCAATATCACGCTCCCGATCAATAGTCCATTTACTTGGCGTATCGATTGGGCAGGAATGAAGGGGGTGTATCACGCTGGCAAAGTCAATGCGTTGCAGATCGGCTTCGGGGATGTTTTCGTTTACAAAAGCCATGGTGATGTTCCTGGAAAGGGTGGTTTTGGAATCGTACCCAGGGCCGGATCCCCAAGGCCGCCTGCCAATTGGGAAATCAAGACCACACTTACTGCTGTCATTGATCGCCATTAATCCCTTGACGAAAGGTATGTTCAAATTCAGTAAGCTTGTTGACAGTTGAAGCTTGACAGGGGCCACAACAGTGAAATTACGGAATAATGCGGATCCGCAACGGGCGGCATGCAGAGATAGGCGATGTCCACCCCTTGATCCGCATGCCCCTTTTTTAATTCGCAATTCGCCTGCCGCAAACCCGCTGTCGCTGGGCCAGCAAGCCATCGCCATTGCCGTGTCAGTGGGATCCAGCATCGCAATCAAATGGTGAGACACCGAACAGTGTTCCCACGCCCGTCCATTCAGTCATTCCCGGACCTCCGCCAAGCTGACCGCGCTGCCTGCCTCGATTATGTCGGTCGGTTACAACCAGCGGTCAATTTGGAACCCATGGCTGGCCCAGCCATCCAATCAGCAGCTGGAGTCATCCAGCAGAGGGCGGCATCGCTATCCTTGTGGCACGCTTCACCACTAGACCCATCCCGGAGATCTGCGCCATGGGCGGCATTACGCCAGTGGATTGCACCAATAGCGGGGCCTATCTGGAGATCTTTGGCCTGGGTGGGTAGTGCGGGCTGGAGCAAGGCCTGGAAGCAGGTCTTAAGCAAGACCTTTGAGCTGTTTTGTGCCCTAAGCCCTTGGTTGGCCCAAAGCAGCCAGGCTTGCTGGTCTGCTATCCGGGTTGGGGTGTGTCTGGGCTGGGCTACCGCCAGCCTCCGCGCCCTGGCATCTGGCCCAGCGGCAGCTTGAGCCATTGAGCAGTGATGGCCACCTCCAGGCGTTGCTGCGCCATGCCGATTCCCTGGAGGCCAAGGAAGACAACATCCAGGCTGTGCCCGTCTGGCAGGAGATTCTGGCGATTCGCGAGCAGCAGTTGGGCCCTGACCATCTCTCCACGGCGATCAGCCTCAACAACCTGGCAGAGCTTTATCGAGTTCAGGGCCGATACGGTGAGGCCGAGACCCTGTTCCATGCCCTGCTGTATTTCGCTATGGCCAAGGTCCCTGCCGCCGAACCACTCCTGCTGCGCCCCGATGGCACAATCCGCGCCATCGGGCTGGGGGAGGCGGCGCCGATCCCAACCGCCAGGCACAAGCGCGCCCCAGAAGTTGGCGGCGGTGAGCCGGCTGGTGCTGGCGCCGTTGCAACGGGAGCTGGCGGGCTCTTATCCACCCCCTGGCTACCTCGGGCGGGCACGGAGCAGGGGGCGCGGCCGCCCCGCCCGGCAAGACCCGCTGCAGCGCAGCGGCGACTGGCGAGCCCTGCCCGGGTGATGAGGCAACCCAAGGCACGCTGACTTGGTCGCTGCGGCACTCCAAACTGTTTTCGTAGGCAAGTATGAGACCAAAGACTATACGTAAAACAGCATTAGTGCCTACGTAACTCGTTTCCTGAGCGCTTTTCCTGGTGATGCGTAGAATAGACTTCGATAACAGGTTCATTGCTTCTAACGCGGGGGTATGATTTTTCTACCGAGTCAACTTCATAAAGCTGCGGGCCAGTTTCAACCACGATTTTTGTTGGCTTGTCTCTCCACTGGCTTTAGTCCGACAGTTATTTATGCCTCAAGCAAGCAACTCCAACTGGTCAACTTTTATCGGGCGATGGGTGGCAACTATCGCGATCTTGGTGATTGTGGATGACCTTCCAGACATCTCCTCAGACGAGCTGATTCACCAGGTTCGCACCATCCAGCCAGCTATCAGAACGGTAGTTTTCAGCAACAGTCTCGCTGGGCTCAATTCCGCCGCAGTCAATGCCATCCTTGTGGCGGACCTTGGCCTGCACAATGCGTGCAGATGTGCTCATTTCCGAACAGGCGCGGAAGATTAAGCCGTCACCTGCAGAAATGCGATCTAAAGTCCGATCACTTTGATGTGGGGTGCTTGTCACTCTGTTCCTCACCCTAAGCCTTGGGCAGAAACTCAAGTCTTTGCCTGGGCAAACGCAAGATCCACAACTAACCAGGATAAACGTATGACATTCAAGCCAGCTGCCTATGCGAACTTCGTTGCTGAGCGCACCCGTGCCGGCGAAAGACTTTTTCTAGAGTATCTGGGGCCTCGTAATGACTTTGACATCATTATCGTGGGATCAGGCATCGGCGGCGGGCTGCTTGCCGATGATCTGGCTGAACGTGCAGGCAAGAGCAAGCGCATCCTTGTTCTGGAAGCAGGCTCCTATCTCTACCCAACACACGCCTACAACTTCTGCCGCTTTCCTAACAGCAGCCTGGCCAAACATTTTGCCTGCGATACGTTCTGGCAGTCTGGCAATAACTCAAACGAATTTTTCATTGGTGAGAAGCCTCAGCTTAACTTTGGTGGTCGTTCGATCTTCTGGTCTGGGCTGATCCCAACGCCTCAGGGTTGGGAGATGGATTATTTCCCCCAACGTGTGAGGCTGGATCTCAATGGCGGACTGCTGGAACGGGCGGGCGCAGTGATGCTAGCTTCCCGTTCGATGGGCAGCACAGCAGAGGCGGTTGTCGCCCGCTTACGCCAATCAAGCTTGGCGACCGACTTCTCGATTCAGCAGACACCCCGCGCACTTCATCAGCCCTATCTCAAGGATGACGGCAGCGCTAATGAGGAGTTCTTCACCGAGTCAACGGGCATCTTCAACACAGCTGAACTGCTCATCAATCAACTGGGGCTGACCCCTGGCGTCAGCCATGGTGATGGCCCTGGCCTGCAGCTGCTCCTGAATTCCTTTGTAGAGGATGTGCGTAGCTCCGGGAGCGGGCATGAGCTTGTGGTGCGCAATACTCTCAGCGGAGAAGCCCGCATCTTCAAGGCTCCGCAGGTGGTGCTGGCCGCTGGATCGATTGAGAGTCCGAAGCTGTTGCGCCGCTCGTCGCTCTTCGCTTCACTGCCTGCGCAGGTTCAGGGTCTTGTGGGTAGGGGGCTTACTGATCATCCAACAACGAGTGAGATCACCACCTATGTGAACCGGATCGGCAATGTCAGCCTCGACACAAGTGATCACTCCAAAATCGTCTTCTACTCCAGAGGACTTCGGGATAACGGTGCCATTCGCTACCCCTTCAATGTTGAGCTCAATCTGAATCACGAGTATTGGCACCTGCGGGATAACGACCCCAGCGAGTCAGCCCGCCCTGCGGTCGGCCCCGTCGGCGCGGCGCGCCTCGACCTTAAGTTCAGCTTCGCCAACTGCCTTGATAATGACAACCAGATCAATGCGACCCCACCATTCGGTTATGTACCAGAAATCGTTTTCCGCAACCAAAGCTGGGTTGATCACCTCTCCCAGGTTCGCTTGCCAGCCCTCGCTGGCTGGCAGAAGAGCCCCCCGCAGATCTGGGCGGTATTGAACGACATCACCTTCCGCATCATGTCCGAGTTTTCGATCAATGGCGCTCCTGCCCGTCCCGCAGGAGAGATCTGGTACGGCCAGGGAGGCAAGGGTTTTGGCTGGGGTACGGTTCATCACGCCGCCGGCAGTCTGCGGATGCCGTATCGGCCCAGGTTGGATGCCCCGTTCGCCGCTGATTCGGTTGTCGATGAGGATCTGAGGGTGATCGGTACCTCCGGGCTCTATGTCTGCGATATGTCTGTGATGCCACTGAGTTGTGCCGCCAATCCGGTCCGTCCTCTGGCCGCACTGGCCCTGCGTTTATCGCAGCATCTCAGTTAGCCCTTGTAGGCACATGTCATGGGTGTCTTGCGTCATCCCCTGCATCATATGGTCCGTGTCCAGCGGCAAGAGGGTCGTGGATGAGCGAGCGTGACGGATTTCGCTGGTGGCACACCGCGCTCATCCTCGTGGGGGTGACTTCGCCTTCTACAACTCCTTCCGCCAGCCCGCCACCGCTACCCCGCTCCGGACTGGGGCTGATTGCTCAACGCGGTGGGCGGAACTCCGGCTGGTGGCTGAGCCCCAGGCGGCTTTAGCAGGGTTTGCGGAGCAGAAGCGGCTGGAATCAGCGATGCCGGTGCTGCAGAGGTTTTTGCGGGACGTAGTGCTGTGGGTGGTGGTGGACTAGTGGGCTAGCTGTGTAGCCAGGTGGACCATGAGTTGAGCGTCCCAGGGTCTTTGCCGAGCCAAGGCAGCAGGGCTGATGGATCGCGAGGGAGCTCTCGTCGTGGGGGCCCGTTGTTGCTGCCATATACCCGGCTGGGTACAGCCATCAACACAGGTGGCTATCGGACCCGAGAAAAACGTCACATCTGTTGAGCTGAAGCTAACATCTGTTTGAAAGACAGGTTTTTTTACTCGTGGCATCATGGCTGCTGCCCTGGTTCTCGGAAAGCAGCGCCTCCTGACCGTGGTTCACGGAAACCACCGAAGAACAAGTTGGGAAGAACACCATATTCAGAATCATGCCGCTCGATCTACAAACCTCGATTACACATGATTACTTGTGACGCCTTCATTGCGGAATCCTGCGGACCGGCCTCCTTCGGACGGCGCAACTACTTCGCAACAAACTTCGGCCGCCGGCTGTTCGTGCCCAGCTTCCCATACCTGCTCCAGGCTACGTTCGTCGTGGTGCTGCGCACTCCCAAAAACACGCCGATCGAGGATCTTGAACTCACATTGACCTCAAGTTGGGGACAATCGTTCACCAAGCATCTCGGCACATTCCCAGCCGCAGATCGCGAGGCTTGTCACAGCATCGAGTGGTCGCGGCTCGACACCACCATCCTGGCCGAGGGCAGCTTCACACTTGCGTGCGAGTTTAAGGGTTATGCGTGGAGCGCAAACTGGCAGGTCATTTCCGGTGTCGGCCCCTTGCGCCAGGGCCCGACCGCACTTCCGGGGGCCGCTCTCTTGGACGGACGCCGTCCGTGGAACCCACTCGCAGACCTCGCGCGCGAAGTCCGTTCGTCACTCTTCTTGGCCGATCCTTATGCGACGCTGGGGTTCCTAGAATCGTTGCTTACGCCCGGTCCGTGCCCGTAACATTGCAAGGTACTCATTGGCGAGAGAGGCGCAGTTGCCGCGCCTTCCTGGCAAGCGCTACGGCATTGACTTCCACTCCTTGAAGTTCGGGCGGACACACTGATTCACGATCGCTTCGTGCTACGCGATGACGAAGAATCTTTCGCGTTCGGCCATTCGTTCAAGGATCTCGATAAGGGTCGCGTCTCGTTCTTCTCACGCGTCTACGATCACGAGCAGTTCACCCTCATCCGTGCTGCGCTCAATGAGAGTTGGGACCGCGCGAAGGTTGTGCTAAAGATCTAACCTCGGCAAAGCGACCCGCCCAACCTGCCATTGTAGCTGACACCGCCTTCGATCGCGCCTCGCGATCACTCTGGACGTTGCAGCTGAACGGCAAAACGTTGGGCAGGCCTCTGGGGCAATCAAGCCGCGTAGGCTATAACTGGTAGCATCTGGCCATGATTGATTGATCTACCTGCCAGGCTGTCAAACGCGATCCTGTGCACATGAGCGGAGCTAGGCTATTAAGAGGATCACTGGCGCCCATTTCAACCCTGTATGAAAATAATGATGGTCGGCGCATTGGCTGGACTTACTGGCAGCGCCCCCAGCGATACTGTCGTTGATGTTGTCATCGTCGGCGCTGGCGTGTCGGGGCTCACAGCGGCGCTTCAATTGAACCAGGCCGGACTCACAACAGTGGTACTGGAGGCCCAGCCCCAGATTGGTGGGCGGCTGCAGCGCCTGCAGGTTGGCTTGTCTAATCGCAGCACCAGTGGTGCAGTGCCTGGTTGGGTTGATCTTGGCGGCCAGTGGGCCGGCCACACCCAGACCAAAACATTGGAATACGCAAAGAAACTAAGTATCTCCACCTTTCCTGTACCCGTTGGTGGCAAAGATACTTTTTACTATGAAGGACGGCTGAGTCGTCATAATCACGCCTGGCCATCCACGCCCTACAACCTAGCTGATCTCGCGCAAGACTGGCCAGCGTTGGATGTTTCAAAAGACGAGCGTGATGATGTTGTCGCAACTTGGCTCAAAATCGAAGCGCTGGCCAAGAGTATTGATCCGGCAGCGCCTTGGACTCATCCAGAAGCAAGAGCCTTGGACACGATCACCATCGCCACTTGGCTGGAACGCAATGCGCGTACGCCGATTGCGGCCTGGTGGACCGATGTGATCGCCCGCAATTGGGGCGGCAATGGCGCCTTTGAAGCCGGATCGGCGTCGATGCTGCACTTCGCCTGGGCGCAGCGGGTGTCGCCCCAGAGTGAAACCCCAGAGGCGATGCTGTTTGACGGTGCGGCCGGGCAATTCCCAGGGCGCCTTGCTGCTGAGTTGCCGCAGGGCAGCATTCATACCCATGAGCCTGCACTGTTCATTGAGCATGCCAGTTCAGGTGTGGCAATTACAACACCCAAGGCCATTTACCGCGCTAAGGCTGTGATTGTTGCCATGCCACCGCACCTAACAGGACGAATTCATTACTCACCACCCCTGCCTGCAGCCCGCGATCAGTTAACCCAGCGCTCACCCATGGGCGCCCTGATCAAGGTGCTTGTTGTTTATGACACCCCCTGGTGGCGTATGCAAGGTTTGTCTGGCAATGCGATCGGCAAACTCGAAGCAGTTGAACTCGTTGCAGACTCCACCAATCCCAAACCTGGCAGTCCAGGCATCTTGGCCACTTTCCTAACAGGCGAAGCAGCCACAAAGTACGGCAGCCTGCCCTTGTCAGAGCGTCGCGCTGCCGTACTGCAAGACCTGGCAACGCTACTTGGATCTGCAGCGCGAGATGCAGTTCTGGAATATCATGAAGGTAATTGGCCAGAGAATCCCTGGATTGGTGGTGCTTATTCCAGCTTCTACACCCCAGGCACCTGGACCCAATTTGGTGCTTGCCTGCGTCAGCCAATCGGCCGAATTTTCTGGGCGGGGACTGAAGTAAGCACGGCCTGGCCTGGCTACATCCATGGTGCCCTACAGGCTGGCGAAGATGCGGCCCAAGCTGTGCGTGATCTGATCTAAGTATGAAGTCCAGCATTGACATAGCCAGGATGGTTTGCGCCTGGCTGTTTTGATCGGCACTTGAGTGATCAGTTGGTGGCACCAGTGCCCCCCCTAAACAATGTCGTCATGCCCCTTTCGGAAAGTACTGCCTGATCAATCTGTTCAAGTTCTCATTCGATCCCTGTACCCAAGAATGATACGGTGATCTCCATGGCTAATCCGTAGACAGATGTTGGTCCACCAAGGTCGAGACCAGCTGCGCAGGCCAGCATGGTCTGCGCCCGTTGGCCGATCAGAGGAGCCATGGGGCGTTAACACTAGTGTCCCATGATAAAAAATGCGGACCAGAAATACGGTTCATGAAAATCAAGGTTGGAACGGTTGTTTGAATTCATGGTGATGAGTTGGGCCTGACGAAGAGCTTCGGCCCAATCTTTGCTGATTTGATAGTTTTCATATAGTGTTTCCATCAATATCCGAGTAGCCTCGGAATGCACTGGCCACAATGAACCAAGTATATTTGATCCACAATGAGCCATAAAAGCTGGCCCAATTCCACTCAACTGGTCTCCTGGATAAATAACATCAAGACCACTCCTGCAAGCACTCAAAGCTATCAACTCAGGCCTGGACGTACCAATTCTCTGATCAATAAGAATCTCTGCAATTGTAAGAATACCGTCAGCAAATAATAAACCATTAGTGCTCTTTTGCGCAGAGTTTAATGCAGAATGGCAACTTAGATGAACAATATCTGAATCAGGGAAACGATCAAAGAATTGAGCCTTTGTTGCTGCGGATCCTATTACCGCTGAAACTTTTAAATCTAACGCAACATCAATAGCCTCAGCCTCGAAATCAGACAATT
>Ga0207941_1000452_pt1 | contig 12219 bp, 12 predicted proteins | sample LakMenEpi13Sep12_FD_150695 | JGI IMG/M metagenome (GOLD analysis project Ga0207941, IMG submission 150695) | Freshwater microbial communities from Lake Mendota, WI - 13SEP2012 deep hole epilimnion (SPAdes) | ecosystem: Environmental > Aquatic > Freshwater > Lake > Epilimnion/Euphotic zone ...
GGCTTAATGACGGTCGTGCCCTGCCTGCGTTCATTGGTCAGGCCCTTCGGGGAGAGGATCTCACCGTATTTGGTGACGGTTCGCAGACCCGTTCTTTCTGCTACGTGGATGACCTGGTGGAAGGGATCTACAGACTCTTGTTGAGTGATTATGCGAAGCCTGTGAACATTGGCAACCCTAATGAGATCAGCCTGAAAGACTTTGCAGAAGAGATCATTAAACTCACGGGAACAAAGCAAAAGATTGTTTACAAGCCATTGCCCGTAGATGATCCAAAGCAGCGCAAACCGGATATCTCAAAGGCGAAAAGCATTTTGGGTTGGGAACCAAAAGTAGACCGGGCCACGGGGTTGGCCAAGACCTATGATTACTTTAAATCACTTCCTACAGAGGAGTTGAACAAGCAGCCAAAAGAGTTCTCAAGTCAGAAATAAATGAGTGTTTATCAGGACCTTGTTGATAAAAAGTCAAAGTTAGTTGTTGTGGGCCTCGGATATGTGGGCCTTCCGCTGGCACTTGAGTTTTCCCGAAAAATTCCCGTTATTGGTTTTGACACTGATCGGGAGAAAATAGCATCACTCCGGAAAGGAATTGACCCTAACCGGGAAGTTGACGGCAGCGCGTTTGAGCAGGCCGACATTGTTTTTACGGACGATGAAAGTTTGTTGGGCGAGGCTGTTTTTTTTATCGTTGCTGTACCCACTCCGGTAGATAAGTACAATGTTCCAGATCTTCGGTTTCTCATGGAAGCATCTGCAACGATCGGACGAAACATCAGGAAAGGAGCCGTGGTTGTTTTTGAATCTACCATGTACCCTGGTTGCACAGAGGAAGAGTGCATACCCGAAATTGAGCGTACTGCAGCGTTGAAAGCAGGTTTGGCGTTCACCTATGGGTATTCACCAGAGCGGATTAACCCAGGTGATAAAAGAAATACCATCCGAACAGTCAAGAAGATTATTTCAGCAAGTGATGATCAAACGCTGGAAGAAATTGCCAAAGTGTATGAGCTGGTGGTAGATGCTGGTCTTTATCGAGCATCTTCAATCAAGGTAGCAGAAGCCGCCAAGATTGTTGAAAATACCCAACGGGACATCAATATCGCTCTGATGAATGAATTGTCTATGATATTTGACCGGATGGGAATAAACACCTTTGAGGTGCTGGAAGCAGCTGCCACAAAGTGGAACTTTTTAAACTTCACGCCTGGCCTGGTTGGTGGGCATTGTATAGGTGTTGATCCTTACTACCTGGCGCATAAAGCTTCTTCGCTGGACTATGATCCTAAACTGATTTCTGTTTCCAGGTTGATCAATGACGAGATCGCAAGGAATGTAGCCAGAAAAGTAGTTACACATGTTCTGAAAAATGCCACTGATTCTTCTAAGGCCAGAGTGTTGGTAATGGGTGCAACATTCAAGGAAAATGTTAGTGATATCCGAAACTCAAAAATTTTTGATACGATACGTGAACTTCAGGCGTTTCAAATTAGCGTTGATATTTCTGACCCATATGCTGATCCTGCCGCTGTCTTACAGAAATATAATATTGTTCTTAGCGAAAAGGTAAACCAGAAATATGATGCTGTTATCATTGCTGTGGGCCATTCTTCCTATCTTTCGCTTACTGAGGATTATTTTTGCAGTATTACACATTCAAATGCCCTCATCGCTGACCTGAAAGGATTGTACAGGGGAATGAGAAAAAGGGCATACTGGAGCTTATAGTATGAAAAAAAAGATTTTAGTTACGGGTGGGGCGGGATTTATTGGGTCTCACGTTGTCAGACTTTTTCTGACGAAGTATCCTGACTATGAATTGCACAATCTGGACCTGTTGACTTATGCAGGAAACCCTGAAAACTTGGCGGATGTTGAGCAACTTCCCAACTATACGTTTTTTAAGGGTGATATTAATGATGAGCAGTTCGTTAATCAACTTTTTGCCGATCATGGCTATGATGCCGTTATTCATCTGGCTGCGGAGAGTCATGTAGACAGGTCAATCATGGATCCATTGGCCTTTGTCAGAACCAATGTTCTCGGCACCGGCGTTTTGTTGAATGCTGCAAGGCGATATTGGACGGATCTACAAGGTAAATTGTTCTATCACGTCTCAACTGATGAAGTGTATGGAAGCCTTGGCGCAACCGGTTATTTCACAGAAGAAACTGCTTATGATCCAAGGTCGCCCTATTCTGCGTCAAAGGCATCTTCGGATCACCTGGTGATGGCTTACCATCACACATTTGGTCTTCCCGTTGTTATTTCCAACTGTTCCAATAATTATGGGTCACATCAGTTTCCTGAGAAACTAATTCCGCTGATGATCAATAATATTTTGCATCAAAAATCCTTACCTGTTTATGGAAAAGGCGAGAATGTTCGGGATTGGTTGTGGGTTGAAGATCACGCGAGAGCCATCGATACCATTTTTCACTCAGGATACACTGGAGAGACATTCAATGTTGGCGGTTTCAATGAGTGGAAAAACATAGATCTTGTTCATTTGCTTTGCAAAATCATGGATCAGAAATTAGGGCGGCAGGAAGGAGAATCTGCAAAACTGATTACTTATGTGAAAGATCGTGCTGGTCATGACCTCAGGTACGCAATAGATGCAAATAAGATCAGCAGATCATTGGGGTGGCAGCCGTCTCTTCAGTTTGAGGAAGGGCTATCTAAAACAGTGGATTGGTATCTTTCCAACGAAGAGTGGGTCAATCATATTACATCAGGAACCTACCAGCAATATTACCAGGATCAGTATAACCAGAGATAAAAGAGATATGCCATTTCATCAAACAGAGCTTCCGGGGCTGATGATTTTTGAGCCTAATGTTATCCCAGACAAACGAGGCTATTTTTTTGAGAGTTATCACCAGCGGATTTTTGCAGAAGCAGGACAGGCTTATGATTGGGTACAAGACAATCAGTCGCATTCTGCATACGGCGTTGTACGTGGTCTGCATTATCAGCATGATCCATTTAGTCAGGCTAAGTTGGTTAGGGTTTTGCAGGGCAGGATCTGGGATGTTGCCGTAGATATCAGAAAAGGATCACCCACATTCGGAAAAGTATTTGGGATTGAGCTTAGTGCAGAAAACAAACTGCAATTGATTATACCGAGAGGATTTGCACACGGATTCTCGGTGTTATCAGAGACCGTTGAAATGCTGTATAAATGCGACAATTACTACCATAAACAAAGCGAAGGAAGTATTATTTGGAATGATCCGGATTTGAATATTGATTGGAAAGTACCAGCGGATAAAGTGATCATTTCCGAAAAGGACATGAACCATCCCGCAATGAAGGACGCGGTCCATAATTTTTCCTACCATGGCTAGCCCACGTATTCTTGTAACAGGTGCCAATGGGCAGGTTGGGAGGGAACTCCGGGAACTTGCAGCACTGCATCCGGAAATAGAATTTTTCTTCCAGGGAAGGGAAGATATGCCCCTCACGAATTTCGAAATGATCAGGACGGTTTTTCAAACGCTTCAGCCTGACGTGTTGATCAACTGTGCAGCATATACTGCGGTGGACCAGGCAGAACAGGAAAGGGAAATGGCATTCCAGGTTAATGCTGAAGCTGTTGGCGTGATGGCCGCCCTTTGTCATGAGCATGGATGCCGGTTCATTCACATCTCCACAGATTATGTTTTTCCGGGTGATGCAAACAGTCCATATGTTGAAACCGATACCACTGGTCCCTTGAATGTGTATGGCGCTTCTAAACTGGCTGGTGAACAGCAAGCCATTGCATTGAACCCAGATGCCATCGTAATCAGAACTTCATGGGTATATGCTTCGCATGGGAAGAATTTTGTACGCACGATGGTAAGACTCATGACAGAAAGAACCGAAGTGAAGGTGGTTAACGACCAGTGGGGCAGGCCTACTTATGCCAAGGATCTTGCCGGGGTTTTGTTGACATTGGCTACGATGAAGGAGGTTCCGGGCGGAATTTATCATTTTGCCAATGCTGGTGCTGCCACCTGGTTTGAGTTTGCTGCAACCATTGGCAGACAGATCGGAACATCTTGCGCTGTACTTCCGATACCCAGTTCCGCCTTTCCCACCCCAGCTAAAAGACCTGCATATGGCGTGCTGGACACCTCTAAAATAGAAGCCCTCACTGGTATCAGACCCAGACCCTGGGAAGACGCCGTAGGGGAGTGCCTGGATAAAATTCTCACTTGATTCCTGTGCAACTGTATTTTAATCGTTAAAACAGCCCGCTTTATCCATGAGTCTACTACATTTGTAGACTTATTAGCATGGAACTGAGTGGAGACATACTGAATAGGCTGAAATGTTTGCCAGTGGGGCCTCAGGCTATAGCCATTATAAGTTTGGAAATGTCAACAAGAAAATGTTCAAGGGGCTGTTGAATCCGGGCATTATTGGTGCCATTTTGGGTGCTATATTGCTTACAACACTTGGCGAAAAGCATTCGAATTGGCTTCGGTCTATCATGGCATGTTACACTATGTTTCTTGGGGTTAGAATTTTTCTTAGTGCCTTTCGTAAGCCGAAGCCTCAACAAAAGTTTAAACGTTATGGCTTACTGGATCGGGCCCAATAGTAACAACAACCCTGGTCACCAAGGGGCGTACGCCAAAGTATGTGATCGGATCGGTAAGTCTAACTGAGTTCTTCGTGACTTTGGCCAGCGCATTTACCTATTTCACAATGTTGGGTGTATCGCACTGGCAGACGATTGTGGCGCTGATCATTGGAGGCTTGCTGGCAGCGCCGCTTGCAGCTAAACTTGCCGGAAAACTCCCGAAGAAAACATCTTATATATTATTGGGGATCCTGGTCATGATCTGGAGCGTCAGGATTCTGGTTAAAGTGTTCTAGGTGAAACGATGGATGTACATTTGTATTCATTTAACGCGCAGCGCATGAAGGTAGCCCTTGTCGTATTTTTTTGCTTCTGGACTTTCAATGGACTGCATGCACAGGCTCAGAAACAGACCGAGCAAGTGGAGCAGATCTGGATTGGTTACTTTAACCAGACTCGTTTTTCTAAGCGCTGGGGAGCCTGGCTTGACGTGCAGCTTCGCACCAAGGATCATTTGACGGATAGCCTTTCGCAGTTCCTGTTAAGGCCTGGTGTTACCTACTATATTGACGACAAAACGAAGTTGACCCTGGGTTACGCATTTATCAATCATTTTCCTGCGGATAGCCATCCGGATATCTCGCAACCGGAACACCGTATCTGGCAGCAGGTGCAGTGGCACACGAACTACAAGAAACTTCGGACCATGCAATGGTTTCGTCTGGAAGAAAGATTCCGGCGGAAAATAAAAGATGCGGATGAATTGGCTGAGGGCTACAATTTTAATTTCCGGATCCGGTACAACTTCTTGATCCAGGGCCCTCTCACAAGGAAACTGTATGATAAAGGCGCGCTCAATTGGGTGTTTAACGATGAGTTGCATATCAATTTCGGGAAAGAGATCGTATATAATTATTTTGACCAGAACCGATTGTTTCTTGGGTTTAATTACTACCTCACTAAACATAATACCTTGCAATTTGGGTACATGAATTTATTCCAGCAATTGTCTGCAGGCAACAAATACAAAATGATCCACACGGCAAGAGTGTTTTTCTTTCATAACCTTAACCTTTAACATTTCTATATTTCCGCATTGCCGCATTGCCACATTGCCGCATTGTCAAATTGTCTAATTATCTTCGCTTATGGCTTTATTACAGGCACAAATCACTGAACCCGACTACGGGATGACCGTTACAGATGCCAAGGGGCATACTATTAAGATTGATATTCCTGCTGATCAGGGTGGGCATGGAAATGGCTTCAGGCCAATGCAAACCATGCTGGCAGCACTTTGTGGATGCAGTTCAGTAGATGTTGTAAGTATTTTAAAAAAGCAGCGTCAGCCACTGGAGGATCTGATCATCAAAGTTGATGGCGAACGCCAGCATGGCGTGGAGCCTGCATTGTGGGAAAAAATCCATCTTTTGTTCCAGTTGAAAGGCGATGTGGATCCGGCAAAAGCAAATCGGGCAGTTCAATTGTCTATGGAGAAATATTGCTCTGTTGCAGAGACCCTGCGCAGGGCAGGAGCAGAAATTTCATGGGAAGTGATGGTTAATGAAACTGTTGTATCGTGAGTGCAGAGAAACACAGAGAGACCAGGGCCGTCAGGATTCAAACGGATCGCACCGGGGAGAAAGAACATTCAACGCCGTTGTTCCTGACCAGCAGTTTCACCTATGATTCTGCCGAAGATATGGCGGCTGCGTTTGCGGATGACAGTCTGGATGTAAATATCTACTCGCGCTTCAAGAATCCTACAACGGACGAGTTTATTGCTAAGATTGCTTCGCTGGAAGGTGCGGAAGATGGTGTAGCCACAGCTACAGGCATGGCAGCTGTGTTCGGCACCTTTATGACTTATCTTTCACAAGGCGATCATATTCTTTCTTCATCAGCTGTTTTTGGCTCTACGCATACCATTATCACCAAGTATCTGCCCAAATGGGGAATCAGTTATTCGTATTTCAATATGAATGATCCGGCTTCCATTGAAGCAATGATCAGGCCGGAGACCAAACTGCTTTATGTGGAAACGCCCAGTAACCCGGGCCTGGATATCATCGATCTTGAATTCTTATCCTCCATTTGTAAGAAACACCAGATTTTGTTGGTGGTCGATAATTGCTTCGCTACTCCGGCGGTACAGCAACCCATTGCGTTCGGGGCCGACCTCGTGATCCATTCCGCTACAAAGTTTATTGACGGGCAGGGCAGGGTGCTTGGCGGTGTGGTTGTAGGTAGGAAAGAACTCATTCAGCCTATCTATCTTTTTATTCGCAATACAGGACCTTCCATGAGTCCGTTCAATGCGTGGGTACTCTCCAAGAGTCTGGAGACGCTCTTCATCAGAATGGAAAGACATGCATCGTCGGCGATGACCATTGCTGAAAAACTTACCGGTCATCCTGCATTGAGCATGGTGAAGTATCCGTTTCTGCCTTCTCATCTGCAATATGCCACTGCTAAAAAAATGATGAGCAACGGTGGGGGAATCATCACTTTTGACCTAAAAGGAGGCATTGAAGCCGGTAGAAAATTCCTGAACAGCCTGCAGATGTTATCCATGACCAATAATCTGGGAGACAGCAGAACCATCGCTTCTCATCCTGCGAGCACTACCCATTCAAAACTAACCGAAACAGAAAGAGCAGCGGTTGGAATTACTCCAGGCCTGGTGCGGCTTTCTGTGGGTCTGGAACATCCGGATGATATCCTTATTGATATTACTCAGGCTTTGACAAATATTTAGTTTGTTAATGTCAGGTTTTGATCTAGCGGAAAATCTTTCTCTTTAACATAATTAGTGACTGAATTGGATCTTTTACGATATGAATAGAAGATAGGTAAAGTCTTCTCTGCATATTCTCGAAAGATTTTTTCAACCTGGTTCCCTCAGTGTGCAATGGGTCAATCAGAATCATTGCAAAGCCTCCCCAGAGCTCTGTATATGCTTTATTGAAGGCAACAGTTGAACCACATATATAGTCCAATTCTGCATATTTAACATGGGGGTACTTCTTATAATCAATACTACGTATTCCTTTTCTGACCTGCGGATTAAACGCATCATGCATAAATATGACTACCTGTTTTTTATGAGGATATTCAATGACCGCTTTAATATCCCGTTGTACACCTTTTACAGAGTGGTCTCCGTCAATCAAAACAAATCCAAGATGTTGCCCTTTGGCTTCAATTTCTTTGAGTAAGCCAGGGATGATTTCATGACTCTTCCCAACTAGAAATTCTGTATTTGTAAATTTATGTGCAAGCGATTTATTGGCACCGTCGCTAATATCTATGGAATATACTTTATCCGAAAATTTACTCAACACCTGAAGGCTGCCGCCTTTAAAGGTTCCGATTTCAATCGCAACGTTAGGCTTTAAATGTTTCACGAAATTGATAAAGCAATACTTTTCGGATCTGGACATCTGCCAGAGGATTTCCGGATCAATCGCAAAATCAGAAAAGAATTCGTCACCGTTTACTGGAATCATAGCTTAGAGGTTAGCTTCCGAGTAAGATACAACATTGGTAACGGAAGCTAAAAAGAAACACCTCCCGTAGGAGGTGTTTTTGTTAGTTGCCCGACCTGGATTCGAACCAAGACAAACAGAACCAAAATCTGTCGTACTACCATTATACTATCGGGCAGCCTGTTCCGCTGAGCGGAGTGCAAAAATAGGCGAAAACTTATTTGCACCAAAATTTCAAAGTAAAGTATTGAAAAACAGGTTCTTATTTGCCGGAACCGCGTATGATTCAGTGTATAGGCTTGCCGTTGACCTTGATTCTACGGGTAAGAAAAAAGGAACAAAATTTATGTTTACAGGATCCTTTTTTTATATTGGAAAATCTAAAGGCTCAACGAATGCGTAGCAACAGTAGGTCATTCTGGCTGTGTACGATATTACTCATATTGCTTATGTCGGCCACTGAAAGCGATGTGCAACGTCGTAAAAAAGTCATCTTCTTCGGAGATTCCATTACACAGGCAGGCGTTCAGCCTGGTGGCTATATCACCATGATGCAGGATGCTTTGCGCGTAGAGAAACAAGACGTAAACTATGAACTGATTGGTGCAGGAATTGGGGGTAACAAGATTTATGACCTTTATCTTCGGATGGATGAGGACGTGATCGCCAAGAACCCGGATATCGTGATCATTTATGTTGGCGTTAATGACGTCTGGCATAAGCAATCCTACGGCACAGGCACTGATCCTGATAAATTTGAAAAGTTCTACACTGCGGTCATAGATAAGTTACTGAAACGGAATATTAGAGTGGTATTGGCTACGCCCGCCTGTATAGGCGAAAGAACCGACTTCTCTAACCAGCAGGATGGTGACCTGAACAAGTACAGCAACATCATCCGAGGTTTTGCTGAGAAATACAACCTGCCTTTGGTAGACCTTCGCAAAGCCTTTTTGGATTACAATCTCAACAGTAACCCTGAGAACAAAGAATCCGGCATACTTACAACAGATCGTGTTCACTTGAACGCTGCCGGAAATAAACTGGTTGCCGAAAAAATGTGGGAGTCCATTAAACCCCTTTGATCAGATAGAAGTTTTTCTTTCCCTTTTGAATCAGGATATATTTCCCATGGAGTAGAAATGCAGTATTGATCACTGTATTGGCATCAGCGAGCTTTTCCTTATTCACGCTTACGCCACCACCCTGGATCATTTTGCGGGCCTCACCTTTGCTCGGGAAAACGCCGGTTTCTGCCATGAGTGAAACTACATCGATACCGTTCACGAAGGCTTCTTCAGCCACTTCAAAAACGGGTACGCCTTCCAGGGATTGTAGCAGTTCTTCTTCGTTCAACTCCTGGATATTTTCTGCAGCATTGCCAGAGAATAATTTTTCTGTGGTCTGGATCGCCTTATCCAGTTCTTCTGGTCCATGAATAAAACGGGTCACTTCTTCAGCGAGTTTCTTTTGCAGGATGCGTTTGCCGGGATCTTGCAGGTGTGCAGCCGCCAATGATTCGGCTTCCTCCCTTGTCAGGAAAGTAAAAATGCGCAGCCATTTTTCTGCATCCGCATCGGTGGCATTGAGCCAGAACTGATAGAAATGATAGGGAGAGGTTTTATTGGGATCCAGCCAAACATTACCCTTTTCCGTTTTTCCAAATTTCCCACCGTCAGCTTTCTTGATCAGTGGACAAGTAAAGGCAAAGGCTTCGCCGCCGGCTTTTCTGCGCACCAACTCTGTACCGGTGGTGATATTTCCCCATTGATCGCTTCCGCCCATTTGCAGCTTGCAACCCATGTTTTCATAGAGCCAGTAAAAATCATAGCCCTGCATCAGTTGGTAGGCAAACTCAGTGTAGCTAATGCCTGTTTCACCTTCTATACGTTTGCGTACTGAATCTTTGGACATCATGTAATTCACTGTGATATGCTTACCCACATCCCTGAGGAAGTGGATGAAGGAGATGTCTTTGAACCAGTCGTAGTTGTTCACCAGCCTTGCCGCGTGGGGATGGGATGGGTTAAAATCGATGTATTTCTCCAGTTGCGCCCGGATGCCTTCAACGTTCCTGCGCAGGCTGTCTTCATCCAGGAGGTTTCTTTCTTCACTTTTCATACTCGGGTCACCAATCATTCCGGTTGCCCCACCTACCAGGGCAATGGGCCTGTGCCCGGCCTTTTGCAAATGAACCAGGAGGAGAATGGGCACGAGGCTGCCAATATGGAGGCTGTCAGCCGTGGGATCAAATCCGATATATCCGGTTACCTGTTTTTTCTGCAGGATTTCCTCGGTACCGGGCATGATGTCCTGTAACATCCCCCGCCATTTCAGCTCTTCGATGAGGTTCATTTCCAATGAATTTGGCGCAAATGTATGACATGAATGAGTACCGAGAAAAGGCAATATCCCAACCTATTGGGCGTTTATTTAATCTATTTTAGTTATACAATAGTCAGATCATTGGTCAGTTAAGGGTTAACTTTGAATAATACCTTAATTGTTAAGGTGGTTGAGATAATTGCTTATCGGAAAGTTTACCGGATGAAACTGAACAAGAACCTAATCCTCACGATTCTTTCTGTTTTCCTGGCCTTAAGCGGCTGGGCACAATTCAGGAAGTATTCCAATGAATTTCTGAATATTGGCGCTGGTGCGCGAGGCCTTGCCATGGGAGGTGCTCAGGTAGCTTCTTCCCAGGATGGAACCTCGGGCTACTGGAATCCAGCGGGCCTGACCGGTATTAAGGATCACCCTGTACTTTCCTTGATGCACGCAGAGTATTTTGCGGGGATTGGCAAGTATGACTTTCTGAGCCTTGCGATTCCTATGACCGACAAAAAACGCACCCTGGGCATTTCGATCCTCCGTTTTGGCGTGGATGATATTCCCAATACCTTATTCCTCATCGAACCAGACGGTTCGATCAACTATAACAATATCCGGTCATTCTCCTCAGCTGATTATGCTTTCTTGTTGTCTTACGCTCAAATGATTCGAAAGACAGAGACGAAAAGCCTGAGCTTTGGTGTTAACGCGAAAATCATTCACCGCAATGTGGGCACATTTGCCAGCGCATGGGGATTTGGTCTTGATGCGGGCGTGCAATACCAGACCGGCCGATGGAAACTCGGGCTTGCTGCCAGAGACCTGACCACAACATTCAACGCGTGGACCTTCAATTTTACGGAACAGGAAAAAGAGATCCTCTATCTCACCAACAATGATATTCCAGTTAAATCTACGGAGCTTACAGCACCCCGCCTTGTGGCAGGTGCTGCATATGACTTTAAACTCAGTAAAGACATCAACCTGTTGACTGAGGTTAACCTGGACCTTACATTCGACGGCAAACGGAATGTGCTGGTGAGTGCGGATCCTGTGAGTGTAGATCCCAGGATCGGCCTTGAGCTGGGGTATAAACAAATCATCTTCTTACGGACAGGTATTTATAATTTTCAGCAAGCGCTTGCGGACGGTGATACGCTTAATCAGAAAAAGGTGTGGATCTACCAGCCCAGCATTGGCGTAGGTTTCAAGCTGAAACATATTGGTATTGATTACGCATTTACTAACCTAGCCAATCAGTCTAATCCATTGTATACCCATATTTTTTCGTTGCGTCTGAATCTGGTTAAAACGAAAAAGAAAAGCTGATTCAAAACATCCAGGTATGAAAAGAGTTCTTTTTTTGATAGGGTTGATGGCGATGTGCCTGGGTGTACATGCCCAGTTTAACAACGAGTGGATCGACTATTCAAAAACATATTATAAGTTCAAAGTTGTATCCAACGGAATCTACCGTATTAATCGCGCTACACTTGATGCAGCGGGGATTGGGGGAACGCCCGTTGAACAGTTCAGACTGTTTCGTAATGGCGTAGAAGTGCCTTTGTTTACATCCGTTGCTTCTGGTGCTTTGGGAGGATCTGATTTTATTGAGTTTTACGGACGGATGAACGATGGCAAGGCAGACAACAAACTGTATCGTCAGGTAAGTATGCAGCCGAGTGATGTGTGGAGCCTTGAGTCAGACACATCGTCATATTTCCTCGCAGTATATCCAACTGGTTCAGCACAGCGAATAGCCAGTGAGGTTAATGATGTAGCAGGTAATACCTTACCCGCTGAGCAATATTTTACCTACACATTCCGG
>Ga0207941_1000453_pt1 | contig 12200 bp, 13 predicted proteins | sample LakMenEpi13Sep12_FD_150695 | JGI IMG/M metagenome (GOLD analysis project Ga0207941, IMG submission 150695) | Freshwater microbial communities from Lake Mendota, WI - 13SEP2012 deep hole epilimnion (SPAdes) | ecosystem: Environmental > Aquatic > Freshwater > Lake > Epilimnion/Euphotic zone ...
GGGGGGGGGTGGCGGAGGTCCCCTGCCAGCAGAGGTAGGCAATCAGGCGTTCCCGGGACCCTGAAGGGGTGATGGTCTAACGATGAGCGGCGCCCCGTCTGCGTCGGCGGGCATCGGGATCAGGAAGCCTCAGTGGCTGTCCTGTCGCTTCTTCCAAATGCGCAGCCCAAGCCACACAACGAAGCCGAGCACGGCCAGCACCAGCACCACCTTGATCACCTTGGCCACAGGTTCAAGCCACACCTCCACGTTGGTGTAGGCCTCACCAAGCCCGAAACCCGCCAGGGTCAACAGCAGCGTCCAGATCAGGCTGCCGGCCGTGGTCCAGATCAGGAAAGGCACGAACGGCATCATCTCAATGCCGGCCGGCACCGAGATCAGGGTGCGGATGCCAGGGATCAGCCGCCCCCAGAAGACCAGGGCGGTGCCATGGCGGTTGAACCAGGTGTGGCTGCGCTGCAGTTCCTGGGGGCTGATGCCGATCCAGCGGCCATGGCGCTCCAACCAGCGCTCAAGCCGCTGCTCGTTCACCAGCCGCCCGATGCCGTACCAGGGAAGGGCGCCGAGCACCGTGCCCAGCAGCCCGGCCAACACCACCGGCACCAGGGCGAGTTGGCCGCCGCGCACATAGAAGCCCCCCAGGGGCATGATCAACTCAGAGGGAATCGGTGGGAAGAGGTTCTCCAGGAACATGGCCGCGAAGATGGCGGCATAGCCTGCGGCCGGGTTGGCCTCGACCGCCGAGCCGATCAGCTCGGGGAGCTTCTGCACAAGATCGAGGGCCAAGACTTAGATCTCCATTTATGGGAACCATGATTAATAATAGTATGCTGGCATGGGAGCCAAGAGCCTCGACAGCTCACAAGAGCGAATCAAGAATGACGCAAATGCTAATAACACTTGCGCAATCAGGACCCGAAGCGCAACTGATGGCAGTTCAACCAGGTTTTCCAGCACCATGGCCGCGAAGATCCCCAAATAGCGCCATTGGGTGACCACTGCTCCACGACGGCAATGGGGGAGTGCATCGTTGGGATGGGTCATGCAATTGTGGGGGATTCTGGCGGCCGATCGGGCCTACTTGGGGGTTGTGAAGGGGCGTGGCCTATCACCACGGGGAGCAGGGGCACAAAAAACCCGGCAGACTCAGCCTGTATCTACATTCAACGAGGTGGTGTGATGCCCTTGTTGCTGCCGAAACGATGATCCAATCAGTAAGAAGCTGCCCATCCGTTTGTCGATCTGGGTCGGTGGATACGGAAGCCCAATCGGCGCGAGTGATCGTATCAACCTGTTATCAGGTTCAAGCGAACTGCAAATTCAGCACCGGCGACATGTCTCACGAAAACCGGAGGAATCCCACCAAAAGAAAATAATCAATTTCGAAGGTGCATCAAACCAGCCAGCAGTTAAGATGCGTCCATCCATCCCAATGCAATGACTCGCAATTCCCTGTTTAGTCTGTTCCTCTACTCGGTCTTACTGGCCACTGGACAAGCAATGTTCAAGCTGGCTGCAAAGCCAGGAGGCTCCCAAGGCAATGGCCTACTCAGTTACGCAATCCATCTTTTCACAACTCCAATTTTTCTTGCCGCGTGCCTTCTCTACGCGTTGTCAACCGTACTTTGGGTTGGACTTCTGGCCCGCCATCCGTTATCACAAGCCTACCCTCTGGTGATTGCGGTTTCCATTGTACTCACCACGATAATTGGCCTAACTCTATTCAAGGAGCAAATGACCATAGACAAAATAATAGGGTTGGCATTAGTGTGCACTGGCGTAAAAATCCTCTCCCGCGGCATGTCATGAAAATCGAATCTCAATACATTGCCCCAAGACTTGGAGGTTTTGGACCGAAATTAGCTTGGAAGGTCAGACTGAGCATTTATCAAGAACTCCTCAGTCAAATAAACATTAACTCGGGTTGGCGCGTTCTGGATGCTGGGGTGACTTCAGACCGCACTCCCGATTCCAATTTTTTTGAGCGGCTGTTTCCCTATCCAAGCTCCTTAACAGCGGTAGGACTAGAAGATGCCAGTTTCCTTGAACAGGAATATCCAGGCTTGCGCTTCATTAAAGCAGATGCATGCAGCCTTCCTTTCCCGGATGGCAGCTTTGATCTTGTCTTCTGCTCGGCGGTGATCGAACATGTTGGATCACGGCAAAAACAAATGCAATTAATCAAAGAACTCACCCGCGTAGGGAAAATAACGGTTATCACAACTCCAAATCGCTTTTTCCCGCTAGAGTTTCATACCTTAACTCCTTTTATTCACTGGTTAAGACCTTCGCTTTTCCGCAAGTTTCTTAAACTCACAGGCCGACCATTTTTCGGAGATGAAAAAAATTTAAACTTGCTTTGCGAAAGAGACCTAGATTATCTCACTAAAGCGTGTGGCAAAAACTTCGAAAAGCACCACCACAAGCTATGGGGCATGACCAGCAACCTTGTATACTATATTTCATAAATTTATCGAGAAAGATCATGCAAAGATCGATAGGTAGTGAGCTTCGTTGCAGTGAGATAAAAAGAGATAGAGACAAACATTAACGCACACCCAACAAAACCTGCAAGCACCGCCAACGGGCTGGACAAGGAAGAATTCAACAAAAAGGTCAGCAATGAAACAAAGCCAACTAAAGACAAGAGAAAAGCAATAGCCGCAAACTTAAATAATCGATCCGTGCCCTTGCGCAAGCCCAAAAAAGAATCAACTCGATGAGATAGGCTTCTCCGAGAGCACGAAAATTTTTGGTATAACATTTCACGACTAAGTATATAGTCGGACAATATGCTCATTGCAGCGATAGCAGAAGATGCAGCGAATACCATCGTATTAGGACCGGTGAAAGGAACTATACGCCACGAAAAAAGAATGATCAGCGACAATGCCAGCAGGGCCAGGCCTGCGGAGAACAACAAAAGACTATATTTTGGCGAGAAAGATAACATAAATTTAAGATGGCGCCAACCATCCCGCCATGTCTTGAGGTGGGGGGTACGGCCAGGCGGATTGGGCCGCAGATTGGTGGGTATCTCCGCCATGGCAAGGTCCATCAAACTAGATTTGATCACCAATTCGGAAGCGAACTCCATCCCAGTGCAGCGCAGATTCAAGCCTTGGACAGCTTTTCGATCAAACGCACGCAGGCCACAGTGGAAATCGCCGATCTTGATACCAAAGAACATGCGTCCCAGCATACTTAGGATCGGATTTCCCAGATAACGATGTAACAACGGCATAGCACCCTCAGCAATCTTTCCCTGGAAGCGGTTGCCCATCACCAAGTCATAGCCCTGTTGCAATTTCGCCACAAACTCCCAGGCCTGAGAAAACTCATAGGTGGAGTCAGCATCACCCATGAGCACATATTGCCCCTTCGCGGCTTTGATACCGGCAGCGAGCGCAGCTCCGTAGCCACGTATGGGCACCTCAACAACACGCGCCCCATGGGCTAAGGCAATGGCGCGAGAGGCATCGGAACTGCCATTATCGGCAACAATCACTTCATAGCCCTCCTCTATTCGCTGACCACCCTGATGGCACTCCTCAATAACAGCTGCGATGGTTGCAGCTTCATTGAGACAAGGAATGACAAAGCTTAACAATGGGTGGGTTTCATTCATGGCTGAATTCGAGATCGGATAAACAGGGAGTTTATGGGGCGCTTAACGAAGAAGCCCAGCGTATCCACAAGCCTTGCATAAAAACCTACCGCAATTGGAGCAGCAAGAACAGTGTAAGGCAATCCTGGAAAACTTATCAAACCAAGCAAGCTATATAGGGCTACATGAATTAAGGTACAACAAAGAAGCCAGATAGCTACCGGATCAAAACCGCACAAGACTTTTCGTCGTATTGCAGAAAGAAACAATGCAAGCAAGGCTGCGATCAAAAATGTCCAACGCAATAGGGTTCCAAGTAAACTTAAAGCAACGTAGAATCTTTGCCATGTAAGTTGTTGTGTTTTTGGAATAACTCGAATACCAATTGCCTCAAGATCAGATTTAGGCAATAGACTTAAAAAGGTACTTCTACTCAGGTCGGGACGACCTAAGGGAAAGGGATTAGGTATAAAAGTTAAGAACGCAACCCCTGAAAGTTCTCTATAAATAGCTTGCGGGAGATCCTTGAAACCCCATCTATCAGGCTTGAGCAAAAAGCCTGATGCAGATGAATCACACGCAAAACGTTCGCTTTGGCCGCAAAGGGCCTCAAGCTCCCGTTCTGAATTGCTGATAACCTTTTGAAAAATATATTCATTGGCATCAGGCGATATCATTGTATCAATACTTTTCCGCAGCGACCATTGCAGCCAACCAGAAGCCATGTCCTGGCAAGTATCTGGGTAGGTCCTGCATCCATAATCACTCTTCCAGTCAATACCAAGCAAAATTCGACGCAGGCCTAGCTGTGTATCGGGAAGCTCCTGAATCGCTGTTAGAATCGTTTTTTTCTTGATCGGGACCCTTGGAATGTATTGATCATCGCCACGCAGCCTCAGCCTTGACAATTTACCGTAAAAGCGACTAAATCCACCTTCTTCCATGCTATTGGCAAGCGGGTATCCATAATAACTTTGTTGCTGGTTGCGGAGTATCGCCATGGGCATTTGCAGCAATGTAAATGCAAGGAAAAAAGCCAATCCCAGACCTAGCAAAGCACGTGAAGAAAGCTGTCTCTCTTTAAAGGTTCGCATCAACATCAATATTGCCAAACCAATCCATACCAGCAATTCTGCCCACACGATCACACGACCTTCGCGGGTGATCAGCAACAAACCGAAGCCAAATGCCATGCCAAGAGCCGGCAGTACAAATGACGCTCTCAACGGCGTCGCTTGTGCAAGTTGATCAAGGGAACGGCTACCTAGGCCTAAGGTAATCAGCTGGATAGGAAGATATGTTCCTTCTCGGAGGTTGCGCAAACCACCAGCACCGTACTGAAAGGGATCAGTTAGCAAGGCTATTAAAAGCAGTAGGCGCAGCCAGGGACGACGGGCATTAATGACACAGGGCACAAAGATCAGCGCAGCGATCAGCAGGAAAAGGCGTTTATAAGCAAATGGATTGATCCCAAAATGGGAGAGTAAGCCAACTAAGTAGGAGTGCAATGGGCCCTTGGATGTTGTCAAATAATCCCATGGCCCAAGCCAGCTGCCCTTTTGAATAGAAATAGACCAACGCAAAAAAAGTCCATCATCGACTTCCATCCACGGAAGCGCAATTCCAGGGCCGGGGACAACAGCCAATAGATATAATGCAATAACCAACAAGAAGAAGAAAAGAACAACGGCCCCACGACGATTGTCACTGATCCGGTTGAACATAAGCTTCTATTTTCTAAAGGCCAGGAAAACACAAAACAGAAAAAAAGGGCGGCACCTAGTGCCGCCATTCAAATCAACTAATTTTGCTGATATCGCCTGGAAATCGGGTCAGCTCAATACCGGTAATGCTCCAGCTTGTAGGGCCCCTCCACCGGCACATTGATATAGGCAGCTTGCTGGGCGCTGAGCTCGGTGAGCTTGGCACCGATCTTCTCGAGGTGGAGGCGGGCCACCATCTCATCAAGGTGCTTGGGCAGCACATAGACCTGCTTGTCGTACTGCGCACCTTTGGTGAACAGTTCGATCTGGGCCAGCACCTGGTTGGTGAAGGAGTTGCTCATCACAAAGCTGGGGTGGCCGGTGCCACAGCCCAGGTTCACAAGCCTGCCCTCGGCCAGCAGCAGCAGGCGATTGCCGCTGGGCAGAATGACGTGATCCACCTGGGGTTTGATGTTGTCCCAGGCGTACTGCTTCAAGGAAGCAACGTCGATTTCATTATCGAAGTGGCCGATGTTGCAGACGATCGCCTGATCCTTCATCTGGATCAAGTGCTCGTGGCGGATCACCTGGAAGTTGCCGGTGGCGGTCACGAAGATGTCCACATCCTTGACCACGTCGTCAAGACGCACGACGCGGTAGCCCTCCATGGCCGCCTGCAGGGCGCAGATCGGGTCGATCTCGGCGACCATCACCGTGGCACCGAGGCCCCGCAGCGACTGGGCCGAACCCTTGCCGACATCGCCGTAGCCGAGCACCAGGGCCACCTTGCCGGCCACCATCACATCGGTGGCACGCTTGATGCTGTCCACCAGAGATTCACGGCAACCATAAAGGTTGTCGAACTTGCTCTTGGTCACCGAGTCGTTGACATTGATCGCCGGGAAGGGCAGCTCGCCGCTCTTCTGCAGCTGATACAAACGGGCCACACCGGTGGTGGTCTCCTCGGTCACGCCCTGGATGTTGGCGTAGATGCGGGAATAGAAGCCAGGCTCCACGGCCAGCTTGGCCCGGATCGACTTGAACAGGGCAATCTCTTCCTCGCTGCCTGGGTTGTCGAGCACCGAAAGATCCTTCTCAGCCTTGGTGCCGAGGATCACCAGGCCGGTGGCGTCGCCGCCATCGTCGAGGATCATGTTGGGGGTGCCGCCATCGCCCCACTCCAGGATGCGGTGGGTGAAGGCCCAGTACTCATCGAGGGTTTCGCCCTTGTAGGCGAACACGGGGATGCCAGCGGCGGCGATCGCGGCGGCGGCGTGGTCCTGGGTTGAAAAGATGTTGCAGCTGGCCCAGCGCACTTCGGCGCCGAGGGCCACCAGGGTTTCGATCAAAACGGCGGTTTGGACCGTCATGTGCAGCGAACCCGCGATGCGGGCGCCCTTGAGGGGCTTTTCAGCGCCGTATTTGGAGCGCAGGGCCATCAGGCCGGGCATCTCCGTTTCGGCGATGTTGAGCTCCTTGCGGCCGAAGTCGGCTTGGCCGATGTCGGCGATCACATAAGAGCTGGTCGCGTTGGCGCTTGCGAAAGCAGCAGCTGGACTGGTCGGGGTAGCCACCATGGAAATTGCCTCCCTGCGGGAGGACGAGAACTGCAAATATGTGCAGAGACGCCGAGGCTTCGGGCTCGCTTGAAAAACAATCTACAGGAAACGCAACGTCTGATTACGGATCGAACCGAAAATGCCCCTTAGTGGTACCCCAAGCACAACAGGGAGCCTTGACCATGGTTCACCCAAACGCAGCACCAGGTTTCCTTGGTCCAGCGGCTGCCGATCACGACGCAAGGGTCCCCAACCGGATGCTCCCGGACCTAGCGGCCACCTGGGCCCTGGGAGAAGAACTGGCCCAGGAGCTTCCGGCAGGGGCCGTGCTGCTGCTCTGTGGCGAACTGGGCGCGGGCAAGACCACCCTGGTACAGGGGTTGGCGAAGGGGCTGGGCATCCTCGAGACAGTTACCAGCCCCAGCTTTGCCCTGGCCCATCACTACACGGGGAGAAGGGCCAACGGCACCCCAACGGCCCTGGTGCACCTAGATCTCTACCGGATCGACCATCCAGGCGCCGCCGATGAGCTGTTCGCCCAAGAAATGGAGGAAGCGCTGTTCCTCGGCGCCGTCATGGTGGTGGAGTGGCCCGAGAGGCTGAGAGCACGGCCGAGCCAGGCCTGGGCAATCACTCTGACCTACGCGGATCCCGGCGATCCCCTGGCGGGTCGCGTGGCCATGGGTCTTACGGTCGGGGCTGCCAACGGCGATAAGCAGAGCGAGGGGATCCAGCAGGAAAGCCGTCAGTAATCAGATCCACGAATCCGATCCAGAAGCGCGGCAATAATGCGGGCATTGGCGTCAGGGAATGGGAAGGCCCCCAAATCCCCGGGTTCCACCCAGCGGACCTGCTGGGAGGCCAAAGGCTGGGGCTCGCCGGCCAGGTGGCGGCACAAGTGAACAATAAAGCGCAAACGCTTGTGGCTGTAGGTGTGATCCAAGCGAATCAGCTCCTCCTCAACAGCCACCTCAATCGCCAACTCCTCCCTTAACTCGCGGGCAATGGTGTCCGCAATCGCTTCGCCGGGTTCCTGCTTACCACCGGGAAACTCCCACATCCCCCCCAGCAGGCCCTGCTCAAGCCGCTGATCAATCAGCACACGGCCAGACCTATCGAAAACCAGCCCAACGCCGATCACCTGAAACGGGGGGGCCGTAGAGGCAACCTTCACGGGGTATCAAGCGGGGTCACTAATAGGGTAAGCAGCGCAAAAGCCGCTCCAGGGACAGCCTGCCGAGGCGGGGGATCGGCAAGTGCGTGCCTCAAGGCCTCAAAGCATGCGCACCAGCAAGGTCCCGTCCCGCACCTGCAGGCTGTACTCGGAACTGCAGGCTGTGGTCTCCGAAGGTACGCAGGGCCCATCAGGAAAGGCCCCAGGTTCAAGCTGGCTGCGCTCAAGCTTGAGCCCATGGAATTGGAGCTGGGTGCGTCCCCAGCTCCAATCGTCGTTGATCAGCCTGGGTACCAGGCGGTCCAGCAGCGGGAACTTGGTCTGGCTGTTGCGTAGCACCGGGGATTGCGGCATCCCACCTACGAACCGGATCGCCGTCAGCCTGGCTTCCGGCAGTCGCACCTGCAGGCGGGAAATCCCATCGATTAGCCGCGAGATTCTCCCCTGCTCATAGATCGCCTGGGTCGAGGTGGCATGGCCATAGGCATAAGCCACCACCACCAGCAACCAGGCCAGGGACGCCAACCCAGCCCGGGGGATCACCCTCCAGCGGAGCTGGGTCGTCCCCGCCACGATCTGCAGGGCCACCGCCGAGAGCAACGGGCCAAGAAACAGCAGCAGGCGCGGCGCCCGGGCCAGGGGATCCTCCAGGCCCAACAGGGCACCGGGGGAGATCAGGGCGATCAGCGCCACGGCCGCCAGCACCAGCACTGAGCAGGCCATCTGGCGCCATCGCCCCGCCGATTTACCGCCACGGCCCATCGTCCAACGCCCGACAGCAATCCAGACAACGACGGCATAAGCCAGCAGCAGCAGCAGCCAGGGAACGCTGATGGGCCAACGGCTCCAGTCAGCGAAGATGATTCGCCAAAATTCCAGCGCATGGCGCAGGAGCTGGGTGGGCAGGGCCGCATCGAGGGGGAGCGCCCGGCCCTGTTCGGTGGCGTAGGACGTGCGCTCCTGCAGGACCAGCCGGATCAGCATCAGGTAGCTGGCCAGGGCGAGGCCATAACTGGCCCACACCCGCCCCAGCCTGCGCCAGAGGGTAGGTGGGGCCGGCACCGGCGCCGCCAGGCCCAAGGCTTCCCCCACCACCAACATCAGAGCAAAGGGCAGAAAGCCGCTGGTGGCTGGCTGGTACAGGCAGAGGGAGGCCAACAAAAGAGCCGAGCTAACCAGCAGCCCCCTCCACGACACCACCCGGTGCAGCGTCACGGAGGCCACGACGGCCAGTCCCAGGGCCAGGGCCATCGCCAGACAATCGAACCCGTAGGAAAGGTTTTCCAGGGCATAGGGCTGGCCCAGCAGCGGCAGGGTCGCCAGGGCGCTCCAGAACGGTGAGCGCAGCCCGTAGGCGCGCGCGGCCGCCACAGCCACCAATGCCAGCACCCCCACAGCCAGAAGCTGGTGCAGGGGCGCCACAGCCACAGCCGGAGCACCCAGGTTCACCAGGGCAACCAGGCCAGCGGCTAGGGGACGCCCCACCTCGGCCCAGCGGTACTCGCCATCCATCGAGCGGCCGTAGTCATCGATGTAGCGGTGAACAAATAGCAGGATCGGCAACACGAGCAACAATCCCGCCGCCAGCGAGGCCTTGAACTGGCGGATGCTCCCTGCTGGCCAAGGAGACCCGAATGCGGACAACACAGGCCGCCAGCCAAGTCCATCTGAGCCAAGGGCAGGCCGCATCCACAACCTTAGGGGGAAAACTCGATCCTATCAATTCAGCTTGATTTTATCCGTATTGACAGGATCGAGTCTAGAACGAAGACTGATTCATTCAGGGGGAAAGATTAATATAAAGCCAACTTATTGATGGCCTCAAAATAGTTATTTGCCGATTAATATCCATTGCACGCCTATGTCAATATCCCTATCCTTGTCATACACGATCTCCGCGTCACCATGCCTGACGCCAAGAATTATCTGCACGGCGCCCAACACCAGACAAAACCATATTAATGGCGGGCGCCAGAGGAGACGCCAGCAACTCTCTCAGTCGCGGCGTTGGGCCAACCGCCGCCGCAACCGCCGGCTCCATTGCCATGCCGCCAGCGAACCCAGCAGAGGCAGAGGGCTGGGAGCAGGCGTGGAGGGGGAATAGGGAGTAGCCACCGCGATCCGGGCCTGCAGGGTCAGATCTTCGGGATCAAGGGGGCCATCAAAAGAGATCACCGGTCCGGCCCCGGTGAAAAGATTAGGGGGTGAGCTGGTGTTGTGGGGGTTGAACACACTGGAACCCCAGTCACCGGGACTCTGGGCCACGCCAGCTAGGTAGTCCGTCTTCCAGAGGTAAACGGGCCCAAAGGGCAGTCCGGCATAGGAATTGCCCTGACCCAAAGCCAAACCGACCGCCGCCGCGAATTGTCCAGCCAGACTCTTTTGGCCCAGCCACGGCATGTGGTCGAGGGTGATCAAGGACTCAAAACCTGGATCACTCAGAGACGCCGTGATCGCAGCGACGCTCCATACCCCGCTGTCCAGAGTGACGAGCACGGCTGCCGCCGCCGGCGCTGGTCCCATGGCACCAGCCAGGCTGATGGACGCCGCAAGGGCAAGCCCCTCAAAAAGGCAAACGCCCCAACCTTGCCGCGGCTGGCGGCCATCGAAAGCAATGGGCAGAACCATGGAAACGGGTAAGGCGGGGCCTTCAGCTGTCTTCCTGGACGGTAGTAGGCATGGCCCCCGGCGAGTCCGCCGAGCTACAGGCCCCCTTAAGCATCAGCATGGCTGGGTCTGCCGATGCGCTTTGCGATGGCTATTGCCCCCCTGCCAGCCCTGATCACAGTACTGGCCCTGCTCACCTACCAAACCACAGTCTTGCTGGTGGGTCGAGCTCGCTTTCAGCACGGGGTGAAGGCCCCGGCCACCAGCGGGCCAGAACCCTTTGAGCGCGCCCTGAGGGTTCAGCAGAACACCCTTGAACAACTCGTTTTCTTCCTGCCGGCCTTCTGGCTGGCCGCAATCCTGGACAACGGCAGGGTGGCCGCAGTGCTGGCCCTGGTGTGGATAGGGGGGCGCATCGCCTATGCGGTGGGCTATCTGCAGGCGGCGGAAAAACGTGGTCCAGGCTTTGGCATCAGTTTTCTCAGCAGCCTGGTGCTACTGGTAATGGCGGCCGTCGGAGCCATCCGTGCCCTCTGAACAGCCCAGGGGCTCAGCGGAAGCCCCCCGGCCGCGGCCGGGTCGTAGATAGGGACACATTTCCACTAGTTGGGGCTGGGCTGGAGGGCGACTTGGGCACCGCCACCACGTTGAAGGCCAGGGACCAGCGTTCACCCTCGCCCCGAAAGGGGGCCACCGAATGGGGCTGCCAGGCAGGAAAGACGTAAAACTCACCGGGCACGGGCAAAACATACTCAGCCATACCGGTGCGAAAGCTCTGGATATGCCATTCCTCTGGACCGTGGAAGCAAAGCTGTCCATCAAAGCGATCCGGACCAATCTGGGGCGGCACTTGTAGAAAAAAGACCCCGGAGAAACTGCCACCATGGGTGTGGGTGGGGTTGTAATCGCCAGCCCTCTGCACATTCAGCCAGAGGTCGATCAAGCGGAGTTCGTAGTGACCAGCGCTCCATGGTCCCCGGCCGCCGGGGGGTTGCCTGTCGATCACATGGCGAATCCAGCGCTCACAACTGGGCAAGATCACACAGCGGCTCAATTCCTCAACCTTGGGATGCTGGGGTGGCAGCTCGCGCTGCTGAAACAACTGGCCTGCCAGTTTTGCTGAGGCATCAGGACTGCGCTCGGGAGCTTTGACGACAGCAAGGGCAAGGGCTTGTAAATCAGCTAGCAAGGGGGCAGCCAGCCTGCCCTTGACGACCGTGCGTGGAAACAGCGTCAAGACCTCAAGAGCTGCGGAGCCAAGCGATCCGGTCCCCAACGGATCTGGATCGGCGACGTTCATGGCCAGAGACTGAATCGTGTCAAGTTACGTCCAGATCAACTCGCCACATAGGCCTGAACTGCCTCTCGACGACGACGCAGGTTGGCGAGGCCGTCGCGCTCGAGATTGCGAACCCGATCGCGGCTGATGCCCAAGTGGCGCCCGATTGCCGTCAAGCTCATGGGCTCGCCATCCTCGATGCCGTAGCGCATCCTCAGCACCTGGCCCTGCAGTTCCGGTAGCTGCTCCAGCAGCGCCCGCAAATCACCCT
>Ga0207941_1000455_pt1 | contig 12198 bp, 10 predicted proteins | sample LakMenEpi13Sep12_FD_150695 | JGI IMG/M metagenome (GOLD analysis project Ga0207941, IMG submission 150695) | Freshwater microbial communities from Lake Mendota, WI - 13SEP2012 deep hole epilimnion (SPAdes) | ecosystem: Environmental > Aquatic > Freshwater > Lake > Epilimnion/Euphotic zone ...
CCTCGTAGTCCTTCAGGTCGAGGTTTTCGCCGGCCGCCAAGCGGATCAGTTGCCGCCAATCCAGGGCCCGGTCGCGCTGCTCAATCAATGCCCGAACTTCCTTGGCGGAGTAACCCGCCTGGCTGAGCTCGTTGGCAATGGCGGCATAAGCCCGCATCAGTTCGGCCACAGTTTTGTAGTAGGCCACCCGCAACGGCTCTTTCTCCCGCTGGACATCGGGCTGATCACTGGCGCCAACAAAATGACGCAAGATCTCCGTCTCCTCCTGGGGTGGTGGGACGGATTCCGCCAGCAGATGCTCCTGCTCCAGGGCCAGATCCAAGCGCTGCTTGGCTTTCTTGAGGCGGTCCTGCAGCACCACGTTGGGATCAGGTCCGTCTGCGGTGTGGTCCAGATCTTCATCGCTGTAGACCGCGATGGCGTTTTGCACCTTCTTGAACAGATCCTTGTAATCCACAATGCGGCCATATTTCTTGTCCTCGCTATCGAGGCGGTTGGTGCGGCAGATGGCTTGAAACAGGCCATGGTCTTGCATGCTCTTGTCGATGTACAAGACGCGGCAGGAGGGGGCATCAAAGCCGGTCAGCAGCTTGTCGACCACGATCAGCAGCTTCATGCGAGCGGGTTCTTTGACAAACAACCGCTTTGCCTCTGCTTCGTAGGCCTCGGTGCGTGATTGTCCGGGTCTGGGCTGGACTGTTTCCAGAAGTTTGGTGTAGGTCTTGTAGATGAATTGTTTGTCGGTTTCGGTGTTGGCGCCCGTTTCTTCTTTGGTGATGTCTTTGGCCTTGGGGTCGTAGGAGGTGATGATGGCGCAACGGCCCTTGAGTTCTGTTTGATTGAACAGTTCGAAATAGCGGCAGGCCTCATAGATGCTGGAGGCCACCAGCATGGCGGTGGCTCGCTCACTGGCCAGGTCTGCTTGGGTGGTGATGTCATAAATGATGTCCATCACGATCCGGTTTATGCGTGATTTGGAGCTGAGCACGGCCTGCATGGTGCCCCAGTAGCGCTTGAGTTCCCGCACTTGCCAGGGGTTTAGATCAGCGGTTTTGGCTTCAAACCATTGGTCCACCTTCTCTTGGGAACTGATGCGCTGATCGATGTCCCTGGCCTCATAGACCAGATCAAGCACCACCTCATCGGCGACGGCATCGCTGTATTTATAGACATGGATGTAGCGACCAAAGACTTCCAGCGTTGTGGCCCGGTCTTTGGTGAGCAGGGGCGTGCCCGTGAAGCCATAGAAGATCGCCTCGCGCAGGATGGCCTTCATCAGGCGGTGCAGCCTGCCGCTTTGGGTGCGGTGGCATTCATCGACGAACACGAACAGCTCGCCGTAGGTGTGGCAGGGCTCGTCGTGGAGTTTGGCGATGTGGGCCTCAAAATCCTCCACACCCCGCACGCCAAACTTGTGCACCAGGGAGCAGATCAACCGGGGGCTGGGCTGGCTGAGCACACTCAGCAGGTCGGCGCCGCTGCTGCTGCGGTGGACCCGCTCGTCGGCGCCGCCGAAAACAGCCTCGATCTGTTGGTCCAGCTCATCGCGATCGGTGATGATCACCACCCGGGCGTTGGGGTTGGTGGCCAGGATCCAGCGGGCGAGCAGCACCATGACGATGCTTTTGCCGCTGCCCTGGGTGTGCCAGATGATGCCGCCCTCGCGGCGGCGCATGAAGGCCTGGGCGGCTTTGATGCCGAAATATTGATGCACCCGGGGCAGCTTTTTGGTGCCCGCATCAAAGAGCACAAAATCCCGCATCAACTCAATCAGCCGATCTTTGCGGCAGAACTTGAGCAGATCCTGGTCCAGCCGGTTGAGGCTGGAATCTGGAGCGCCTTCCTTCCAGGTGAGGAAGTATTTGGCAGGCGTGCCAGTGGTGCCGTAGCGCAGGCCTTCGGAATCATTGCCCGCCAGCACAAATTGCACGGTGGCGAAAAACCAGCCATTGAATTCAGCCTTTTGGTTAGAGCAGTTCTGGCGGATGCTCTCACCAATGGCGACGCGGCTGCGCTTGAGTTCCAGCACGCCAATCGCCAGGCCATTGACGTAGAGCACCAGATCGGGCCGTCGCTCCAGGGGGCCGCGCAGGGTGACTTCCTCGGCGATGGTGAAGTCATTGGCCTCGGGGTTGGCCCAATCGATCAGGTTGACGGTGATGGTGGGCTGATCCACGGCGGTCTTGACCTGCACGCCATAGCGCAGGAGGCTGTAGACCCGCTTGTTGGCTTCGTAGAGGCCCTGGCTGGCATCTGCGGCCTTTCTTAGTTGGAAAAGGGCACCGCTGATCTCCGCTGCGCTGTAGCCCTTGGTTTGCAAGTGCTCCGAGAGGATGGCTGAATCGACAAAGCTGTTGTCAGCCCATTTGGAGCGGTCGCCCCCATAGCGATAGCCCAGCTTTGCGGTGAAGAGTTTGACCACCCGGTTCTGGGTGGCCCGCTCAAAGCCGAGGCCGCTCATGGTTGCGGCCCAGCTGGGCCGATTGGATTGGCAGCCCCTGGGGCGGGCGGGGCATCGGGGCCTTGCAAAACAACCCGGCCGTCCTGCCAGATCACCACGTAATGACCGAGGCGGGCCTTGCGGTCGAGTTCGGCGGTGACGGCCTGCTGGAGGGCATCAAGGATTTGCTGATCAGCGGGGGAGAGGATTGGCTTCATCGAGCGAGATCCAGCAGGTTGGCATAAAGCTCTGGGTTTACTATGGTGCGCACTTTCTCTGTCTGAGAGAAAACAGGCCTTGGGGTGGCGCCTGCGTTCATGTTGCAGAGCACGTGGTCCACGGCTGGGGCGTAATCATCGAGCAGAAGTTTAATGCTACGGGGAAAGCGCCTTTGAAGCGCTTGTAGGGGCACGTCATGGCCCCCGTGGGCGACCCGCTCGGCCACCCGCAGCATGGAGATCTCAACAGAAGGGAGAGCGAGGTAGATCAGTTCCACCCGCCAGCCTGCATCACGCAGCCGCCGGATCAGGCGCAGGTAGCCCCGGCCTGAAAGGGTGGTTTCAAAGGCAAAGTCCCGCTTTGCCTGGATGTGGCCCTCGATCTCTGCAAGCATCAGGCGACTGGCGGCCTGCAATTGCCTCTGCGGAGCAAGGGGCGAGAGCCCTGCGGCGATCAGATCAGCGTTGACGAACGTCTGGGCATCGGGAAATTGGCGCAAGTAGGTGAGGGCAAAGGTTGTTTTACCCGCACCATTGGGGCCGGCGATTATGCGGCAGATCGGGGTTTCCAGAGTCGTCATGCCTTCCAGTCGTGGTCCTGCTCGTACTCAGGCAGGGCTATGCGGCCGTTGTCGATGTGGTCGAGGATGGTGGAGATTTTCATGCCTAACCACTAAACCCTGAAGCAGCCAAGTAGGCTTCTGCAGCTTTTCCAAGCCGACAGCGATAAACAGAAAAAAACTGCCTGCGGCGCCCGTTGCGCAGACTCAAGAATTTAGGGCAAATTAATTCTGCTTTTGCCTTCCTTAACTCCCCGGCTACATTCTTGGCTGCCGCCAACCTCGCCAGGCAGAGGCGAATACAATTCAGATTCAGGTATTCGATTGACTTGGCAATCAGCTCCTCGGTAGTGGAGTATGCGTTTGGTTTGATCTCAACTCTCGCGCAAGCATCAGGCTGGGGGACCAGACGGCCATCATGCAAAACAGCGACCAAATGCGGAAAAACAGGCAGATCCAAAGGATTGACGATGAAACCCCTGCTGTCTTCGCCGAGTAAACCAGTATTGACTAGATGGTTCTTGTGCTGGTCGCAGCTCAGATTATCTGGAAGAGGCTCAAGATAGCGATCTTGATCACAAGCCCATCGCGAGCCTCCTGTGCAAACGGCCAACATATTGGGCCAGTGCAATGCCCAATTGCAGGCGGGATCTTGGAATGACTTCGCAACGATGTGTTCAACCTGCAGGGAACTTCCATCCTTGGTTGCCGCAAGTTCACAATAGGCGCAGAGGCCACTTTGATCTGCTTCCAGGGTCTTACAAATTTGATCATAAGCTGTGCGACCCTCGGCTCTGAGTTGTTCCCAGGTTGCATGCGGACAACCCGCCTGGAATGCAACGAGCTGGGTAGGTATATCCGTAGCTTTGTGAAGCTTTTTCATTGGGCTGCTGACTCCCATTCCTGATTCTCGATCTGCAGATCGGCTTCGAGTAAGGCAGGCTCTTCACCTTGATAAAGCTGATCAAGTTTTTGGCGAAGTGCTATGGCTCGTGGATCCTTCCAGCAACCCGTATAGACCAATTCAAGGTATTCATTGAGTTCAGCCACTTCAGTTAATGGTGGCCGGAGGCTCTTGATGCCAAGCACGGTCTGCAGTAGGCGTGAACTCTCCGCTCCCAAGGTACCTGCAGGCGCCCCATAGCACTTGCCATCTTGGAGGATTCGAATCTGCCGCGCTTCCACCGTTGTAAGCACCTCTGGGCTATGGGTGGTAACGATGAACTGTATGTTAGGGAACGCTTTGCGAATCGCCTGCAGGATGCGCTGTTGCCAACCTGGGTGAAGATGTTGGTCAACTTCATCAATTAAGACAATTCCCTTCGTTTCCAGAATCGCGTCTTCACCCATTGGACTGTTGAGCCGCATACACCGAAACGCCAAATCGGCAACCAGAGACACAACACCCCGTACGCCATCACTCATCTGGCTAACGGCAAGTCGACCATGGTCGGGATGGACCATAGACAGTTCCTCATAGTCGTAACTATAGGCGAATTGGGACCATCTTTCATCTTCAAGGACGGAATCAACAGCCTGCTGGATTCCTTTGAGTCGAGGCCCCCAATGTTCATCCTCATTGCGTTCCAGTTCCTGACTTCTGGCCCGGCTGGCTCGGTCCATCCATTGTTGAACCTGCACAAAGTTGGAGGCAGACGATAGGCAGTCTTCATAGCCAAGTGATCGATTTTGCGTTAGAACCTGCTTGCGAAGTATGTTTTTATGGGCTTTCCAGAGTCGGCCTGTTCCATAATAAGCAATCACGGGCAAGATAGCATTGTCGGCTCGGTGAATCAAGGCCTGTAAGTGCTGTCCGTATGCCGTTAGATTGGAAACTTCTCGTGTTGTAGTCCGACTCTTCGCGCTAGCAAGTTCACGGGCAATATGATGACCAGGTTGCCATAACTCAGGCAAACATAAATATATGTCAGATTGTTCATAAGGAGGTAATTCAAATATAACACTGCCTTCGATGCGTACAGGCCAGTCTTGGCGCGGTTCTTTTGTGCTGGGTTGTAAGCTTCGCCGCGCATCGCGGGCGGTCAGGCCCTTGGCGCGTCCAAGATCAAAAGCACCAACAAATGTTCCCAGCAGGATTGTGATCGCTTCAAGAATGCTACTTTTTCCATGACCATTCCTTGCCACTAGCACAGTCAAATCCTCCTCAAACGACACCTTCAGGTCTTCGAAGCGACGAAAGTTTTTTATTTGAAGCTCGCGGATCAGCATGATCTGGCTTCCGGGGTGTGGTGGTGAAGGGCAGGTGCTTGTGTTGGAAGGTTAGCCCGTGAGCTGCGGGCAGGCATCCAGGTGCGCTGATGGCTGACACACGCGGCAAAGTAGATTGCCGAAAAATGCGTTGATCCTTTCATCGCAGGCGGATCTTGCCGGTGAGGAGTTGTTGCAGCATTCCTTGCTTGATCTCACGGGCTTTTTGCAGGCGTTCATAAAGAATTGACAACTCTGAATCCATATCAGAGAGGAGCGAGGAAATGGCCACCTGCTCATCGCGTAGAGGTGTTACATTGATCTTGATATCAAGAGCGATACTTGGACTTATGCGCTGATGGCTGCCTGTCGTCCCTGTAGCTGCAAGCTCCATTTGCTCGCAAAAGGCGGGTGAATAGCACACTGCAAATAAATAATTTCTGTCGATGCCATCGTTTGGGGTCAGGATTAACCATTCGGTCGACGCTACGGCATTGGGAGGAACTACTTCTGGTGCCCAGGCTCGTGGTATGCGTGGATTCAGCTTTGAGACCAGAACTGCTGATGCAGGAACAGTGAACTTGTTGCTGCCAATTGACGCGCCAGCTTCAACCAGTTCAGCCTTTTCGGCATCAAAGGCTGGGAGGCTGTAGTGAGTAAAGAGCTTGTCTGGATAAAGTGCCGGTACGATATTGTTGCGATTCAGAGCGGCAATATCACCCAGTCTCTTCACCACCCACTCCCCCTCAAACCCCGGCAGCCGCCGCTTGCCGGTGAGCAGCTCCTGCATGGCGGCCTGTTTGATCCTGCGTTTCTTCTCAATTTTTTGCTCGAGGCTCTCAATATACTCATCAAAGTTCTTTGCGGCTTCGGCTATTTTGCTTTGCTCTGCCGGCGGTGGAACGGGAAATATAAAGTCTATAGCATCAGATATGTTGTACTGCTTCTGCGCTGTTCCGTACTCGACGTTCTCGATCTGCACCCTTCCTATTGGAGAGTTTAACAGCTGCGCCAACCAGTAGGAATCAAATGACTTGTGTCTTCTGATTATCATCATGGAAGCGCAGTTGCAACCGTCCAACTCGGTTGGAACGACTGCTGTGGTGCCTGGAAAGCCCACGCGCACTGTGACGAGATCTCCCGCCTTGAGGCGGCAAGCCGAAAGCCTCTCGCTATTCTTACTGCTGATTCGGCTTGCTTTCTCCGCGTTGATCTTGTTCTCAGAAATGCAAGACCCAACAAGCATCGGGACTTCGCCGTTGGCCTCAAAATAAGAAGATGGATTAATGACAAGGCCAACACTTTGAGATGGTGAAATATCTCTTAGTCGTTTCACATCCCAATCCTCCGGAATAACCCCCACCTCCGTCTGCTTATACCCCGGCTTCAGTTCCATGCAAACCCCATCCGCTCCAGGTGCCCGGCCACCCGCTTCTCCAGCTCCTCCACCCGCTCCGTGAGCACCGGCAGCGCTTCGCCGTAGCGCTCGCCCAACACCTTGAGCCGGGCCGTCAATCCCTGGCTGACCCGCTCCACCTCGGCGGCGATGGCCTGCTCCAGGGTTGCCAGCCATTTGTCTTCCACCACCAGCTCGCGCACCTCGGCCTCGGTGAGGCTGTCGTAGCGGCCATAGGCTTGGTCGTCCAGGGCCGCCTCGGCGCTGCGCAGGGCGCGCTTGGTGCTGACCTCGGACTCCGTCATCAATAGCCACTCCCTCAAGGCCACCAGCTCATCGGCGGCATCCGGATCCTTGCGGATCTCCTTGATTCGGGCCGCCACCGCCGCTTTGTTCAGCTTTTCCAGCTCCGCAAAGAAACCCTCCTCGCCGCCGTGCTCTTCTTCCAGCTCGGCTAGGCGGCTGCTCGCTTCCTCCAGCTCGGCGCTGAGTCCTTCGATCAGCTCCAGGTCATCGCCAAAAAAGCGCCGTACCACCAGCTCCTTGGGCACCAGATCGCAGCTCCAGCCCTTGTCTTTCAGCTTGCCGGCCTTGGTGGTTTCCTGTAGCCGATAGGTTTCGGCGCGCCAGCCTTCGGCGCTGATCGCATAGACGTCGTCTTGCAGCGTGTCGGCCCACTGGTCCAGCAGCAGTTGGTAGACGGCGTAGGCATCGATCAGGGGCTGGCCCCGGTAGTGCTCCAGCAACCCCTCGCTCAGCTGTTGGATCACCTGCTTGGGGTGGCAGCCTTGCTCCAAAGATTTGAGGCTCTCGGCGGCGCCCTCGCGCCAGGCCTGGAAATGGGCCGCCATCCCGGCGAGGAAGCCGGCGAACTGGGGATGGGCCATCACCGTGGCCTTCAGGTCAGCCGGCGCCACCGCCAGCTCCAGATAGCCGGATCGCACCAGGCGGAACAGGGCCTGCCGCAGGGCTGGGCACACTTGCCAGTAGGGCTCCAGGGCGTCGATGTCGCGTACGGGGATGCCGCCGCGCAGGTGGGCCTCAATGTCCTGAAGATCTTCCGGGTCGCTGCTGTCGATGTAGCGGGGCAGGTTGAGGTTGTAATCGTTGCGGGCGATCTCCTCGATCGGCACCAGCCGCGCATAGCCGGGCAGCTCCAGCCGGCGGGTGAACACATCGACGATGCGGTGGATGTCCCGTTCCCGCAGGCGGTTTTTGGGGCCATCTTTGAGGAAGCCCTTGCTGGCATCCACCAGGAACACCGCCTCCCGGGTGGCGGCATCGCGCTTGTCGATCACCACGATGCAGGCCGGGATGCCCGTGCCATAGAAGAGGTTGGCCGGCAGGCCGATGATCCCCTGGATCAAGCCGCGCTGCAGCAGGTTTTTGCGGATCTCGGCCTCGGCGTTGCCGCGAAACAGCACCCCGTGGGGAAGGATGCAACTGCCCCGCCCCGTGCGCTTGAGGATGCGCACGATGTGCAGCAGGTAGGCGTAATCGCCCTGCTTGTGGGGCGGAATGCCAAAGCCCTCAAAGCGGCCAAAGGGATCCAGGGCTGGATCCAGGCCTGTGCTCCAGCGCTTATCGGAAAAGGGTGGATTGGCCGCCACAAAATCAAATTGCTTGAGCTGCTCGCCCTCCTTGGCTTGCGGATCGGTGAGCGTGTTGCCCTGCCAGATCGTGGCGGTGGCGTTGCCGTGCAGGATCATGTTCATCCGCGCCAGGCCGCTGGTGGCCGCATCCTTCTCCTGGCCGTAAAGCGTCACCGGCGTGCGGGCCTGGGCCGCCACCTTCAGCAGCAGGGAACCCGAGCCGCAAAAGGGATCACACACCGTTGTGGCCGCTGAAGTGTCCTCCTTCTCGATCTGCAACACCCGGGCCTTGACGCGGCTCACCTCCGCCGGGGTGAGGAATTGGCCCTTGCTTTTGCCACTGTCGATGGCGAAGTGGCGCATCAGATATTCGTAGGCATCGCCCAGGATGTCGTCGTCATCGGCCCGGTTGCGGGCGAAGTTGAGGGCGGGTTTCTCAAAGATGGCGATCAGGCTGGTGAGCCGGTCCACCAGCTCCTTGCCGCTGCCCAACTTGGCCTGGTCGTTGAAGTCGGGAAAGTCGCTGGGGCTCAGCTGCTGGTTGGCCGCCACCAGCGGGGCGATGATGGCTTTGTTGATCTGATCGCCAATCTCCGCCTTGCCCTTGAGGGCCACCATTTCGGCAAAACTCGACCCCGCAGGAATCACCAGCGGCGCATAGGGCTGGCTGGCATATTTGTCGCTGATGTATTTGATGAACAGCAACACCAGCACATAATCCTTGTATTGGCTGGCATCCATCCCGCCCCGCAGCTCATCTCAGCTGGCCCAGAGGCTGGAATACAGCTCCGACTTACGGATGGCCATAGCCAGCCTCCTTGCCTTGGGGCCCCGATCTCCAGGGCAGACGCGCCATCAAGCCAGCTGACCGCTGAGGTGGGCAGCAGTTTAGGGCCGCCGCAACCTGCCCAAAGCCGCTTTGCACGGGTTTGGGCTGGCAAGCCAGTCGTTGCCGCAGAAGTAGTAGGCAGGGAACAGCGTCAGCTCGATGCAGCCCCACCAGTAGTGCCATCCCCGTCTTGATGCCACTATGGGTGGAGCCACCTGATCCTGCACTGATGGCGGTATCCAGCTACAACGTCCAGAACCTGCGGGGCCAGTCCCTGCTGTTCCGCTGCATCGAGACTGGCTTCATCACCACGGCCCCGGCCCTGACCCGCTACCAGCAGGGCAGGGGCATCGACCCCAGCCGGCGGGAGCTCGTCGGTGATCGTCCAGCGCAATGGTGCAGGAGTAGCCCCGTAACGATCTGCGAGCACTGCGGCCAGGCCATCAAGGGCAACCAATGGACGCTGCGTCAACACCAGCAGAGCAAACGCTGTAGAAAAAGCAGGTCGCCGCTACCGCTCTGATGAACCAACCAATTTGGCTCCTGGTGCCCTGGCTGGTGTTCGCCGTGGCCGCCGCTCTCAAGGCCTGGAAGATCGGCCGGCTGGTCAATAACCGGCTGATCGATAATCAGTTGCGCAGCCAGCGGCGCGACACCACCGGGGGGATCGAGCGCTTCCGGGCCGAGCTGGAGCTGGGCTGGCGGCGGGGCCAGCAAAGTACACAAAATAAGTAATTGTCATAGGCAAACAAAATACCAATTGCTTGCATAGCTGCTTCTTCCAGTATTTTCTCCCGCCTTCAAACTATGCTACGCCCGTTGCAACGGCGGTAACAATGCCGATCTTCCGCTACGCCGACCCCGAGGGCGCCGTACACCACGGCCTCTTACACCCCGATGGCAGCCGCGAGCGGTTGGTGGGCAGCCTTTTTGAGCAACAACGCCCCAGTGGTGAGGCCGCCGCCGTAGCCCGGCTGCTGGCACCACTCGACCCCCGCGCCCTGATCTGCATCGGCCTCAACTACCGCCGCCATGCCGCTGAAACCGGTGCCCCCATCCCGCAGCGGCCGGTGGTGTTCATGAAATCACCGGGAGCGGTGCAGGATCCCGGCGCCCCGATTGAACTGCCCACCGCCTTGGCCAGCCACCAGGTGGATTACGAGGCCGAGCTGGCGGTGGTGATCGGTCGCCGCTGCAAAAACGTGGGGGTGGATGAGGCGCTGGCGGCGGTACTCGGCTACACCTGCGCCAATGATGTCAGCGCCCGCGATTGGCAGAAACGCCCCGAACTGGGCGGCGGCCAGTGGTGCCGGGGCAAAAGCTTTGACACCTTCGCGCCGCTTGGCCCGGTGCTGGTGAGCCCCTCAGAGCTCCCCGATCCCAACGCCCTGGCGATCCGCACCGACCTCAACGGCGAGCGGGTGCAGGACGGCCACACCAGCGACATGATCTTTTCGGTGGCCGAGATCATTGCCTTCCTCAGCGGCAGCACCACCCTGCTGCCCGGCACCGTCATCCTCACCGGCACCCCCGAGGGGGTGGGCATGGCGGCCGATCCACCCCGCTGGCTCAAGCCTGGCGATCAGGTGGAGATCACGATCGAAGCGATCGGCTCGCTACGCAATCCGGTGCTGGCGGAGGGGGGCGCTGGCTGAGGGGCACCCCTTCCTGTCTAAAGACCCAATGCTTATCTACAGCGAACCTAAATACCCTGGTTTAGGCGGCGCACTTTGGAGGGCCGTTGGCCGAAACGTTTTAAAAAATCACGGCTGAATGAAGATTGGGAGATATAGCCGCAGGATTGGGCTACCCGGGAGAGGCTGAGCTGCCCACCGGACTCCTGCAGCAGGCGCAGCGCTTTTTCGAGGCGTTGCTGCCGCAACCACTGCATGGGCCCACAGCCAAAATGCTGCTTGAAGGTGTACTGCAGCGACCGGCGACCGTAGCAGCTGCGCTGCTCCATGTCGGAGAGGCTGATGGGTTGGTCGAGATTTGCCATGACCCAATCCACCAAATCCCGATGGGGGAAATCGCCTGAAGGGGCTAGGGAAGGGCTGGGCGGCGATCCGATCTGGAAAAGATCGGGAACCAGCAGCATCACCATCAACCGTTTGATCAGATCATCCAGTCGCATCATCTGGTTGACATCGCCCAGCGCTTGCATGGCGTTATCGATCAGCTCCAGGGTCTGCTTCAACAAATCATGCAGATGCTGGCGGCGTTGATCGCTGCGGAGCCCCAGCATTAGGGGCTGCTCCAGGACCGCCATGAAACTGATGGCATCGAAGCCCGGGCCGGCGATGGCGGCGGCTACCGGCACCAAGACATCGGGGTTGAAGCTGAAGATCACACCCGAGCAAAGGCTGCAATGCAGATGCATGCGCAACTGGCGAGCTGGGATATAGAGAGACGACTCGCGAAATACATAGGTTTTAGCTTCAATCTTGAAGCTATTGGTGCCGGCCAAATAGGGTAAAATCCACTGGGCTTGGGATTTCTGCTCTACAAGCCCATCAATGGATGATCCCCAGGTGGAGAGGATGCTGAGGTCACCAAGGCGAACGGCGCCGGATTTATTATAAAAAGTTTCGCTTTCGGGGCCCATGTCCCATGCCAAAACGTGCATGGGCAGAGATTGACCAATAAGGTTCGCAAAGGAATCGACCTGCTCGGGAGCGAGGGACGAACCAGGCAACCTCAGAAACGGCAGGTTGGTTGTATTGGGATTTGGTTGTGGACTCTGGGAGGCAGAAGGCCCTGGCAGCATCAAGGAAAATCGAATTAACTAAAAACCTAGCTCGCCAAGCCAAACCCACCTCGGAAGGGGGCATTGGCGAGAAAAAACGCAAACAGCGCAAATTCCGGGTCAAGAGGCGCTCCTTAACTGGCATTTAGGATCAAACCCCTCAACTAGGGCCGGTACGTATCCGGGCCCCATCCCCCCCTCCCATGCCC
>Ga0207941_1000460_pt1 | contig 12172 bp, 9 predicted proteins | sample LakMenEpi13Sep12_FD_150695 | JGI IMG/M metagenome (GOLD analysis project Ga0207941, IMG submission 150695) | Freshwater microbial communities from Lake Mendota, WI - 13SEP2012 deep hole epilimnion (SPAdes) | ecosystem: Environmental > Aquatic > Freshwater > Lake > Epilimnion/Euphotic zone ...
CCCCCCAGCTCCACGGGCCGGGGGCGGCGGCAGCTTGAATGGCAGCAATGCCTTACGCGATGAGCGCGCCATGACACGGCTTGGACATGTGGCCTTACGGGTCCAGGACATGGAGCGGGCCAGCGCTTTCTATCAAGCGCTGGGTCTGCGGGTGACCTGGCAAGCGGAGGACTGGACCTACCTCCAGTCGCCCGAAACCGGTGACGGCGTGGCCCTGCTGAGCCCGGCGTACACCGCAGCTGGCCCCCATTTCGCCTTCCATTTAGCCGACCGCAACGCCCTTGATGCGGTCCATGGGCAGTTGCAGCAGGCCGGCCAAAACGTCGGTGCCGTCCATGACCATCGCGATGGCACCGCCTCTTTTTATCTCCAGGATCCGGAGGGCAACTGGTTGGAGGTGCTGTATGAACCCCCCAGCGGGATTCCTTCCAACATTGGCGCTGCGCCAATCGCTGTCGCTTTGGCCCAGGGGTGAGCGAACTGACGGCAATTGGGGCCGAGACCCTCGAGCTGCTGGAGTGGCCGCGGCTGGCGCAGCAGTTGGCCAGCTTTGCCAGCACCCGCGCCGGTTCGCGGCACTGCAGCGCCTTGGTGCCGCCGCTCGATTTTGGCGAAAGCCAGCGGCGGCTTGCCGAAACCACCGAGCTGCTGGGCCTCGATGGCCTAACTGAAGGGGGCCTGAGTTTTAACGGCGCCGCCGACATCGGTGCCACCGTCAGCCTTTGCGCCAAAGGGGGGGTGGCCCCAGGCGAGGACCTGCTGGCGGTGGCCACCACCCTGGCGGCTGCCCGCCGGCTGCGGCGTCAGATCGAGGATCCCGAGGTCCGTCCTGTCTGCAGCGCCCTGGTGGCGGAGCTGCGCACCCTGCCGGAGCTTGAGCAGCGGCTGCATTTCTGCCTGGAGGAGGGCGGCCGGGTGGCCGACCGGGCCAGTGAGGCGCTCGAAGCGGTTCGGCGCCAGTTGCAATCGGGCCGGGCCGAGCGGCGTGATCGCCTCCAGGAGATGGTGCGCCGGCTCGGTGGCTTGTTGCAGGACACGGTGATCAGTGAACGCCAGGGCCGGCCGGTGCTGGCGGTCAAGGCTGGGGTGGTGGGCCAAGTGGCCGGCATCGTGCATGACAGTTCGGCCTCAGGCCTGACGGTTTTCGTCGAGCCCCAGGCGGTGGTGGCGGCGGGCAATCGCCTGCGGGAGCTGGAGGCTCAAGAGCGTGAGCAAGAGCAGCGAGTTCTGGTCGAGTTGGCTGCCCTGGTGGCCGAGCAGGCGGACAGCCTGCACCACCTGGAAGCGGTGCTGACGCGACTGGATGCCGGCCTAGCCCGGGCCCGTTATGGCCTCTGGCTGGGGGCCGTCAGACCCGAAATCGACCCCGATCCCTGCAGCCCCTTTGAGCTGCGGGATCTGCGCCATCCGTTACTGCTGTGGCAGGAACGGCAGCAGGGCGGGCACAGCGTGGTACCAGTCACCCTGGCGGTGGGTTCGCCCTTGAGGGTGGTGGCGATCACCGGCCCCAACACCGGCGGCAAGACGGTGACCCTCAAAAGCCTGGGCCTGGCGGCATTGATGGCCCGTTGCGGCCTGTTTCTGCCCTGCAGCGGCACCCCCCGGCTGCCCTGGTGTGGCCAGGTGCTGGCCGACATCGGCGACGAGCAATCGTTGCAGCAAAACCTCTCAACCTTCAGCGGCCACATCCGGCGCATCGCCCGCATTCTTGAAGCCTTGCCCAGCGAAGTCCGCCCCACCCCCCAAGGGGCCGACCTGGTGCTGCTCGATGAGGTGGGGGCCGGCACCGACCCCCAGGAGGGTTCGGCCCTGGCGGCGGCCCTGCTGCGCCACCTGGCCGATCGGGCCCGGCTGACGGTGGCGACCACCCATTTCGGTGAATTGAAGGCCCTCAAGTACGCCGATGACCGCTTTGAGAATGCCTCGGTGGCCTTTGATGTCGACTCCCTCTCCCCCACCTATCACCTGCAATGGGGGATTCCGGGGCGCAGCAATGCCCTCGCCATTGCGACGCGGCTGGGGCTGGAGCCCTTGGTGGTGGCTGCCGCCGCCCGCCAAATGGAGCCCGGCGGCGCAGGCGATGTGAATCGCGTCATTGAAGGGCTGGAGCAGCAGCGCCAGCAGCAGCAGGAGGCGGCGGAGGCGGCGGCGGCCCTGTTGGCCCGCACCGAGTTGCTGCATGAGGAGTTGCTGCAACGCTGGAGTGAACAGCGGCACCAAAGCGCCGCTTTGCAAGAGCAGCGGCGACAGGCGTTGGAAACCTCCATCCGCCAGGGCCAGGGGGAGGTGCGCGGCCTGATCCGCCGCCTGCGGCAGGTGGGCCAAAGCGTGCAGGAAGCCGCCGGGGTTAGCCAAGGCCAAGGAAGGCTTGCCGGCGAAACGGCCCGCCAGGCGGGCCAGCGCTTGCGGCAGCTGGAGGCGGAACACCGACCCCCGATCGAACGGCGCCAGCATGGGGGCTGGCGGCCCCAGCTGGGGGAACGGGTGCGGCTGCTGGCTCTGGGCAAGGCGGCCGAGGTGCTGGCCCTTTCCGACAATGGCCAGGAGCTCACCGTGCGCTGTGGTGTGCTGCGCAGCACGGTGCCGCTGGAGGCGATTGAGGGACTCAATGGCGAAAAGCCAGCTCCGCCGGAGCCGCCCCAGGTGCGGGTGCGGGGTGGTTCGGCCCTGGCCGTTCAGGGCGCCCAAGTGCGCACCGCCCGCAACACTGTGGATGTGCGAGGTTTAAGGGTACATGAAGCAGAAGCGGCCGTAGAAGAAGTCCTAAGGGCCGCCTCAGGTCCGGTTTGGGTGATCCATGGCCATGGCACCGGCAAACTGAAGCGCGGCTTGCGGGAGTGGCTGGCAGGAGTGCCCTACGTTGAGCGAGTGGCTGATGCGGAGCAGGGGGATGGGGGCAGCGGCTGCAGCGTGATATGGATTAAATAAGATTAAAATGAGAATATTCGAATAAACTAAAAATTTGCAAATTTAAATAATTTGTAAATTTATTATATTGTTAAAACCTATACAGGTAAAATACAAACTAACTTTTGTCAATACTATCGATATTTGCTGCACCACCATTCGCTGTTTTATTAAAATTAATTTCGCGAATCTCAGGTTTGATCCAAGCCTTTCTTTGATGATGATTAAAGACATCTAATTCAGTCGGTTGATAGAGATCTGAATAAATGGAAATGGGCTGTGTCATCGTAGAATTTGAATCACTTGAGGATCATAGCGCCTGTTAGCGGATTTGACCAGCTAGACCGGCAGGCCAATCGGCCAGAAACAGGCCCACCATCATTGCCCTTGACCAGGAAGTTGCAATCAGGCCAGCGGTTCTGCCATCCTCCTGCCGCTCGATTCGCCGCCATGAGTCTGTCAGCATGGGCACATCCAGAATGGTTTGGGCCAGGGGCGAGTGGGCCAGCCGTTCCAGGGCCGTCTCGACGTCCTGACGTTCTTTGCGCAGTCTCAGCACCCGGTCGGCCCCTTGCAGTCCCCGGATTTCATTGGTCCGCACCGCCTCACAGAGACGGCCCGCCATCGCCTCGCGCAGCAGCCAACGGCGCTTGCCTGTCTCGGGATCGATGAACACCCTGTCGGGAAGCGACCAGGTGTAGCTGAGGACCCTGGCGTCGGCCGAGGGATCGCGAACCTCCAGACCGGCTGCCCGGCCTGCCTCGGCATGCAGGGCACCTGCCTGCATGCTTCCCGGCCGCAAAAAACGACAGCGTTCAGCAATCGCCGTGCGGGGCGGCAGATTGGCGCCATCGCTGCGCCATTGCCTTTCCAGATCCAGGCGCTTCAGCAGCTCGGAATTGAGGGCAGAGCCCTCCCCCAGCCGGAATTGGGGAGGGAAGGGATGCCCCGCAAGACGCCACTGTTGCCAATCCCGCAACCAGACAGGCGGCACCATGGGCCGGATCCGTTCCCGCAGCCAGACGCCGGGCCCGAAGTGACGCCAGATAACGGGCCCGGGCTGGGAGGACAGGCGGCCTTGCCAAGAAATACTGCCGTTGCCGAATTGGCCGATCAACAACACCGTGCACCCCTGGTCAGCGGCAGCGCGATTGAGGCAGATCAACCAATCCATGTTCCCGGCCGCATGCTGGGGCTCGCCATGGATCGCCAGGGCCTGCCGAAAGCCCTGCAGCGGCGAGAGAGCATCCGCTGTAACCGGGTGATGGTCAATCTGGCCCTGCCAGCGGGCCGCCGCCGCGGCTAGGGGCCATTCGTTGCCCAGCCGGTTGCCGGCCAGGGTCGTCACATCGCCGCTCGGCACGGCGGTGTAAGCCTGCAGCCGCTCACCTTTTTGGGCCAGTTGGCTGGCCGCGGTAACGCTGATCGCTCCGGAATCCAAGCCGGCGCTGAGGGTGCTGGCCACCTTGCCGCCGTCATCCCTGCGCAGGCGGCAAGCCACGGCCTGGTCAAACACCTCAAGAAAACCCTCCACCGCCTCCCGTCGGTCCCGGATCACCAGGGGTGGGGTTCGCTCCAAAAACCAGTATTGCCGTTGGCGCAAGCGTCCGTCCTCGAGATGCAGGCAGTGGGCGGGCGGCAATCGCTGGACACCTACGCGCACCGTGCCCGCCCCATTTGTGGCGGGCCAGCACAACAACAATCGGGCCAAATGCCCTTCATCCAGTTGGGGCGCTACCAGATCGAGCGCCAGCAGGTCGCCCAGTTCGCTGGCAAAGCCGAAATGGCGCGCACCGAGGGCGTAATAAAGCGAGGTGATGCCGTAGTGATCCCGCGCCAGAAACAGGCTCCTGGAGCTTTGATTCCAGATCGCAAAAGCCCAGTCCCCCAATAAACGCTCGACGCAGTCCTCCCCCCAGCGCAGCCAGGCCCGGTGGATCAGGTGCGTGTCGTCATGGTCGGCATCGCGGGGGGAGGCGGATCCCCACTCGGCCTGGCTGAGATCCAGCAGAGCGATCAACTCCCGGCGATTGTCGAGGCGGGCCGAGCCCAGGCAAAGGCTGGCGGAGGGCCCATGATGGCTGAGCCGGCCCGCCAGCTCGACCCCCTCGCCGCGCCAGCTGGTGCCCCCGGCCAGGTGCCTGTCCAGGCTGGAGCCATCCAGGGCGATCAGACCGGCGAGGACAGGAAGCATGGGGTTGGTCGCCTCAGAGCGTGATCAGGTGGGCTCCCTTGCGTGGATCGAGACCGGGGGTCAGGATGCGCTCCCCGCTGCTGAGCCAACCGTGGGGGATGGGTTCTCCACAAAGATCCCGTTCCATGCCCAGGTGCAGGTCGTTGGGCACTCCCAGCAAGTCAAGCAGCAACCTCCCCGCCAACGAACGGCTCAGGCAGCTACTTCCCCAAGCCGCCCGCCGGCAGCGCTGGCGCAGCAGCCAGCTGATGCGCCCCAACCAGCGCTCACGATCAGCACAGTTCAAGAAGGCGGGCGGGCGACGCCAGGGGCGCTGGCGGCAGAGGGCGAAGAGCCGGGGGCCAGGCAACAACTTCACCCCTATCCAGATCAGATGGTCCAGGCCACAGAACAGCCCGTAGGCCGCTTCTTGCCGCAGACGTCTGATGGGTGAAATCAAGGGTCCGGGCCTTCCTGCAACATGCCGCAGGCCACCGCCTCGCCAAGGAAAGCGCTGGTGTGCTCACGGCAGGCCTCGCCATCCACCTCAAACTGATCCTGCAGCGCACTCACCAAGCTTTTGAGGTCCATCGGACGTTCCAGCAGTTGCCAAATGGCGGACCCGGTGGCGTTCAACGCCAAGTAGCGGGCGGTGTGGGGGTGGAACAGGCAGATTTCACCATCCAGTTCGGCGGCGCAGACATCAGGGTGACGCTGGTAGGGCATGGATTGGTGATCGAGAGACGTGCTTGAAAAAGGAGACGCAACAGGGGGAGTCAGAGTGGTGCCTCAAACGGGGGTTTAGCTGCTTGCTTGCTCCTTGGGCATCAGGTCCGTTGCTGTCAGTGCTTCAACCAAATTTGAGATGGTGTCCGGTAACAGCAGCGTTGTTAACGGCGCTTGGCGCAGCAACCGGGCCAGGGCCAGAAAGCAGGAGCCATGACGACCTAACCCGGCCACAAAGGTGGGGCGATACAGCTGGTTAAGCAGTTCGGCCATCGCCATTTGCTCGTTGCCGATGGAGAGTCGCTTCAGGGGGCTGATGCCGTTCCAGGGCTCCCGTTGCAGCAGGTAGAGCTGGGCCAGCCGGGCTGCGGCCGGCGCCGGGCGCAGCTGGTCGGCTGGCATCAGGTATTTGGCGATGCCGGCGGCCACGGGAATCCAAAGCTCAGGGGAAAAGCCAAAAGAGCGCGCCGCATCTTCCCACAGTTTGATGCGGGGAATGCCGGGCAACACCATGCCTTCGGGGGTGATGGCGACCAGGTCATCGGCCAGCAGCCTCCATCCCTGTTGCATCAAGGCGCAGGCCAGGGTGGATTTGCCCGCGCCCGAGGCCCCCAGGCAGACGATGGCCCGTCCATCGCGTTCGAGGGCATTGCCATGCAGCACGAGCAGGCCCCGCTGAATCAAGAGCGCCCCAATGGCCGAGCCCAACAAATACGTGCGCAGCTCAGCTGGGCTGACCCCCGGGTGGGCGGGGCACCAGCCGATCTGGTGGCCCCCGAGGATGCGGAAATGGCCCACCGCCTTGATCTGCAGGCGCAACTCGTCAGGACCGATCCAAAGGCTGTGCTGCCCATCGCTGTGGCAGCGGTTTGGCGGATCCTCACTGACGGCAGGCCAATGGCTGGGTAGCTCGTACTGAAGGCAGACCTTGGGGTTGCTTTGAAAGGCCAGGCTGCCAACGGCAGGTGGACCGATGGGAGTCAATTCGGGCAGATCCAAATCGTCGCTGCGTACTTCCAGACCAAACGCCCGATACTGTTGCGGGGAGGAGGAGAAGCCCAGGTTGGTTGGTTTGTCGCCAGGGGGCATTTTAATCAGACAGAACTTTGATCTCCCTCTGCTTTGCCTGACACGCGGCTGGGCGAATCATCCGGGACCATGGGCCAACTGCGGCAGGCTCTTCAAGCTTGCTTGGCTTGGGAGAGTGGGCGCCAGAATTCTTACTTAATTTCTAGCGAGGCCCAGCCAGGCGTTAATAAATCGGTCCAAGCGGTGGATCCCCAAGATCTCTGGCCCGCTATCAACCGCCAGCGTCTTGAAATTTTACTTGCCCCTTGGCAATACAAACTGGGCTTACCGGCTCCCCTGAGACAGCGGCTACTGGAGAGGGCCCGCCACCAGCGTCTGGCGGCCCTGCCGCTGGTGGCGGGGGCGATAGAGGTGCTGGAGGCTTTGGCGATGTCCGGGGTGCGGGCCCTGCTGCTGAAGGGACCCGCCCTCGCCCTCCAAACGACCGGAGACGCCACCGCCCGAGGCCGCGGCGATCTGGATGTGCTCGTCGATCCCTGCCGGTTGATGCGGGCGATCGAGACCCTGGAAGGTCTTGGCTTCAGGCGGCTGCCCGGCATGGCCCCGATGAACCTTGCTTCCACTTGGGGTCGATATGCCCGCTGGGTCGGCTACGAACTGCCCCTGCAGCGGGGGCCTTTGCTAATTGACCTGCACTGGGATCTGGGCCCCCTGCGCTCCAGCCTGCCGGCCTTCGACACGCTGTGGCAGCAACGGGAGCTGCTTACCTACCAGGGCCGCCAGCTGGCCACCCTCGGCCGGCGCCACAGCTTTTTGCATTCCTGTGACCACGCCGCCAAAGATCGTTGGATCAGCCTGCGCAGCCTGGTGGACATTGAGCGCCTGGCCCGGCTGCTCAGCGAAGACGATCGCCAGGCCTTGAGCCACTACAAGGCCGTGCAGCTAAGCGGATTGGTGGCCTACAGCGTCACGGGCAGTCCCTGGCTCGAGCCTTGGGGCCAGGTTGCGCCGGATCGTCCGGGCCGCCGCGCCCTGGCCGTCGCCCGCTGGTCCCAGGGGCAGCCAGTAGATGAGCGGGGCCGCCTGGCCTGGCATCCCCTTGGTCGTTTTACCGACTGGCGCCATCGCCTGTTCCTGGCCCGCACCCCGGCCGACTGGATCCGCACGACGGCCTACTTTGTATTGTTGCCGGGCTCGTTCAATGACCCCGAGACCGGCATGGACCTATCCCTGACGGCTGCTCTGACTCAGCGGTTGGGTCGCATCGGCCGCAATCTGGTCAGCTGGGTGGAACCTTGAAGGCGCTCAAGGGGACTGGTGCAGGGCGCTGGCCTTGAGGCGGTCGGAGGGATGTCGAATCAGCAGACGATCGGCACTTTCCAGCAAAATCGGGTCGTGGCTGGCCACCAGCACCAGATGGTCATGGGCCCGCTCCAAGATGATCTGACGCACCATGGCCGCTGTGGCGGAATCGAGAAAGGCCGTGGGTTCATCGAGCACCTCCACCGGCCGCTGCATCAACCAGGCGCGCAGCAGACCAAGCCGCTGAATCTCCCCGCCGGAAAAGCAATCCAGCGACAGATTCAAGCGACCCTCCAGGCCCGTGGGGCGCTCGGGTAAGTGGCCGAGGCCCAGGCGCCGCAACCAGTGCATCAGGATCTGGTCGCTGGGGCCATCGGGGCACTCGCTGCGGTCGAGCAGAAGGTTTTCGCGCAGGCTGCCCTCGAAGAGCACCGCCTCCTGGGGGGCGTAGGCCACCAGGGAACGCCAGCTGCGCACCCCCCCTTGACCTGCCAGCCGAAGGGTCCCGCCCGGGGAAAAATCCAGGTCCCAAAGGCTGGTCTCCTCGCCCAGCAGGCCCGCCCAGCGATCGAGCAGGGTGGTTTTGCCGGTGCCGGAGGGGCCCCTCAGCACCACAAGTTCGCCCCGGCGCAGGCTGAGCACCTCGGCGGAGCTGGTGGACTGGCCCGCCAGCCTTGGTTCCGGGGGCTGCTCCTGCCAGTGGACTGCCCGCAGGGACTGGGCGGGGGGCAGGGCAGGACCCGCAGTGAGGCAGCGATCGGTTGGCCCGGGGTCCCCGGCGGGTCCCAGTTGCTGCCGCAGTTGCCGCAGTTGGCCATAGCCGGGCAGGGCCCCGACGCTGAGCCGCAGGTTGGTGACGACGGCCCCGAGGGAGCCGGCGGCTTTGTAGGCAAGCAGCAGCGTGGTGGCAATGGCTTGCGGCGCCAGGGCGCCGCGGCCCAGCAGCAGCCACAACCCCACCACACTCACCACCAGGGCATCGCGCAGAGCGGCAAACACGGCCTGGCGGCTGACGGTGTTGAGCAACATCTGGCGGTATTGACGGGTTTCAGCTCGAAAGCGGTCCAGCATCCAGTCCTCGGCGCCAGCGGCCCGCACGGCCTTGAGGCCATGCAGGGCATCCCCCACAGTGCGCTGCAAAGCGCTGTTGAGGCGGCTGTGCCATTGCCCCAGCCGCCAGGCATCGGAGCGCTGCAACAGGGCCGCAGTGCCAGTGGCCGCAAAGCCGAGCAGGAGGGGTATGGCCTGGGTCTGCCCGACCAGCACAACCCCGGAGACATAAATCAACAGGGCCATGGCGGCCTGCACCCCCCTGACCCCCATATCCAGGGCCAGGACACTGCGGCCGATGTCGTCCATCATCAAGCCCAACAATTCGCCGCGGCCGACCTGATCGAGGCGGGTGGCCGGGGCGAACACCACCCGCTGCAGCAATTCGCGCCGCAGACGATCGGTGAAGCCGCTGCGGAGGGCTTCCAAGCGGATGGTGCCCAGGGCTTGCAAGCCGGCCCGCACGACCATGACGGCAACCAGCAGGGCAATGGCGGCACCGGGGCTAAGGCCATGGGCACCAGCGGGAAGGGACAGGGTTGGGCCGGGGCCCCGGCCCCCCAGCAACACCCCGACGGCCAGCCCCAACCCCAAGGCTTCGAGGGCACTGCCGAGGAGGGCCAGGGCGAGCAGCTGAACAGTGCGGCGGGGCCCGGCTTCGGCGACCAGGTGCCGACACAAGGAAAGGGGCCGTTGCACGGAAACCCGAGGGGAGTCCAGGCATTGTCCCCGCTCGCCGGCTGTAGGAAGGTCAGGTGTCGGCTGAAGATTCTTCTGGAACCTCCCCGCGCTTTCTCCAGTCGCCCGCCTGTGGCTCAGGACGATGGGCTGCAGGCGGTGTCACGGGGAGTGGCCCTGGCTGTGGCGGTATTGGTGAGCGTCGTGTATTTGCGGCCACCCACTGATTGGCTGCGCCATGGGGTGGTGCATGTGGCCCCCGACGGGTTCGATGGCTGGTTGGGCCAGTCGCGGCGCCATGCCCTGCGCACGATTCAACGGGCTGCCGATCTGGCCGGCCCCGGGGAAACGATCCTGGTGTGGCCGGGTGTTTATGCGGAGGACATCCATCTGCGCCGCGGCGGTCGTCCCGGCCAACCCTTGGTGCTGCGGGCCGCCTTGCCGGGGCAGGCGGTGATCACTGGGGCGGCGGGAGCTGGGGTGCCAGGCGCCTGGCGATGGCGTTCCCTGGGCGGGGGCCTTTACGCCACAGCCGTGGCCTGGCGTGTTGATGGACTGCGGGTCGATGGGGTGATGGCGTATCGCAGCCCTTCCAAAGACCACCTGCGTCAGATCTGTGCCCGGGCGGGTGCCTGGCCTGCGTTCAATTCCAGCCCGTCGAGGCTGGTGCTCTGTCTGCCCAGGGGCGGCCCGCCGCGAGCCGAGCGATTGCAGGTGCACAGGGCCATGCCCAAGCGTCGCCGCTCCGGGGGGCACCAGGTCGCCAGTCTCTGGATCGAGGCGCCCTGGGTGGAGGTGCGTGATCTGCGCTTTGATTTCGCTGTGATGGCCGCCATTCAGCTATGGCATACCCACCATGTGCGTTTGGAGGGCAATAGTTTTGAGGGGGCGGATGTGGCCGTGAATGATTCGCCCAGCGTGGTCTTGCCGGATCAGGTGGTGGTGAGCCGCAATTTCAGCAGTTGCTATCCCCTGGCTGAATGGCGGCGTGGCGGTTGGTTGAGCTGGAAAGAAGTATACTATTACTCTAATTGTTCGCTCACCTGGCTGCACGGCGCCGATCTGGAGGTGGAGGGCAATTTAGTCAACCAAGCCGGTGACGGCATCAAGATCTCCCCGCTGGGTGGTGTGAATATTGTGAGGGGCAATCTGATTACAGAAAATACAGACGATGCCTTCGAATTTGATGGGCCGGCCCGCCAGCTAAAGGTGCAAGGCAATGGGGTCCTTGATCCACTTGTGGTGTTGGGCGTGAGTCCTGTAACGGAAGGACCGCTTGTGGTGGAGAACAATGTATTTGTGGCTTTTCCCCATCCACCGGCGGTGGGTTATGGAGTTTTGATGAAATTGATGGCTGGGCCCAGCCGTGATGTCACCCTGCTCGACAACACCTATCTGGGCGAGCAGATTGGTTGGCAGGACGGCTCTCGCCTCACCCGGGTGAGACTGCGGGGCAATCGGCTGGCGAGCGTAAGGGGAATGGCTGGGATCGATCAGGGCAGCTTGCTGGTGGGGCCGGATAACCACCTGCTGACCGTGACACGACCCGAATGGGCAATGGCGAGTCGGGATCCTGGATCGCTGCCGGCCCTGGCGTCGATGGGGGTCAGGCCCCTGCGTCTGGGCCCGGTGGGACCTGTCTGGTGGCAGGCCGAGGTGGAGGCCGCCGGCCGCTCCTTGCCCGCTCTGCTGCGATCCCCGTGGATCAAGGGACCATGAGGGGAAGGCGGGGCTGCGATCGTTGGGCAATTGCGGTGGTGGCGGCCGCATTGGGGATGGCGGCGGCCTGGTTGGCGGCCCTGATCCTGGTGCTGCTGTTGGCCCCGATCAACGTGGATCAACCGATCACTGTCGCCGATCTGGGCGATTGGGCCTGGCGATGGGGGTGGCTGCTGGCGGTGCTGCTGGCGGCGGCCGCCAGCCTCGGTCCGGCGCCGGTGGCAGCGCCGGCGCTGGTGGCGCGCCAGGCGGGCTGGGCGTTGGTTGTGCTGGTGTCCCTGGCCTCGGTTGCGGGGCTGCTGGCCGTGGTGGCGGTACGGCTGCATCTGTGGGGACGTGATTGGGGGTTGCCGTCACGGTCCGGCTACGGCGCCCGGTTGGCCGCTGTAGGGGCGGCGGAGGTGCTGGGGTTGCCGTTGGCCTGGCTGTTGGCCCTGCGCCTGTGGCGGCGGCGCCAACCCAGACCATGAAAGGCCGCTGGCTTGGGAAAAGGACCTGCGGACTGGATCGGGCCGTACGGGTGCTGGCCCTGGCCCTGGTGCTGGCGGGGTTGCTGAACGGATTGCCGTTCTGGATGCGGCGGGGGGG
>Ga0207941_1000461_pt1 | contig 12165 bp, 10 predicted proteins | sample LakMenEpi13Sep12_FD_150695 | JGI IMG/M metagenome (GOLD analysis project Ga0207941, IMG submission 150695) | Freshwater microbial communities from Lake Mendota, WI - 13SEP2012 deep hole epilimnion (SPAdes) | ecosystem: Environmental > Aquatic > Freshwater > Lake > Epilimnion/Euphotic zone ...
AAACGTGCCGAATATTCAGAGTGCCAAGAAGCGTCTGCGTCAATCGCTAGTTCGACGGGGTCGCAACCGATCGGCAAAATCGACAATCAAGACAGCGATTAAGAGGTTGCAGGCGAGTGTCCAGGCCAAGGAATTCGATGCAGCACGCGCTCAACTGACCTCCCTGTCGAAGCTTTTGGACCAGACAGCCTCCAAGGGGATCATCCATTCGAACAAGGCTTCTCGGACCAAGAGTCGGCTGAGTCACTTTGTCAAGAAAGCCGCAGCCGCCTAGTTTTCAATGGAAAACAAACCACGGCCTTGCTCCCTTGCGTCAGACGACAAGCCCAGCGATTGCTGGGTTTTTTCGTTTGTAGTCTCATTCGCGTTTTTCTGAATGCGCACAAAGGTCCGTTTCTTCCGGCGCGATGGCGATTCAAACGGAGCGACTTGAGGAATTGATTGCTGCGACCAGGGGGTATTGGGTCGAAGAAGATAGACCGGATGGTCTGTTTTGTTTCCCCGAAGGTCCCAGATAAATCATGAAAATGGATCGCAATCGCTACTTCATGTTGGGGGTGATTTTGCTCCTTTTAGGCCTGCAATTTCGGCTCGTTGACAGTTTCGTGTTGAATGAGACAAGCACACGAGCCTTGCACAAGATCACGAAGACCAAGGCGGTCGATGCCAACTCGGTAGCTAGGGATGTATTCATGCAAACCGCCCCTTCGCCCAAGAAGGCCCTCAAACCGCCGAGGTGGCTAGGGTTTGTGCTGTTGACCGCAGGTGGGATCATGGCATTGCATGCATTGGTGCTTCCAAGAAATGGCTAATCGCTAGTCTGTCAAAGCGGCCTGTCCTGGGCGTCTAATCCAGCTATTTCAGATATCCGAGTCTTGATATCCGGGTGCGATATCCGGGTGCCAGATATCCGGGTGCCAGGCACCTGATTGCCGTTTCCACTCGCTTCGAAGTCGTAGCCATCCGCTGCCAAGTGTAGCCATCCGCTGCCAAGCGGTGGTGCGCGGCGCGAAAAGCTTTCACTGTCTTGCCGGGTCGTTGGTACCTGATGCCTATGTCGGAGGGCGCGGGGAGCCATTTGCTAGCGATCCTGGCAGGGCCCGCTGGTGCCTGGCACCGATTCGGAGGGGCGATTTGCTAGCGATCCTGGCGGGGCCCGCTGGTGCCTGGCACCGATTCGGAGGGGGCGATTTGCTAGCGATCCTGGCAGGGCCCGCTGGTGCCTGGCACCGATTCCGGGGGGGATTTGCTAGCGATTCTAACAGGGGCCGATGGTGCCTGGCACCGATTCCGGGGGGGGATTCGGATTGAGAAACGCCTCCACCGTCTGGCGACAGGTGGCTACGGCCGACGGGCCATTGATGCTTGGCACCGATTCCGGGGGGCAGACGGATCGGACCTGGGGGCTGGTTTCGTGGTAAAATCGAGCTGATTTTCCGTCGGATCTTTCAGGGGATCTACCCCCTTGAGGCGACTATCCTCGGCCGTTGCGATGGCACCGATGACTCGATCCTCTTGACCCACACATGCCACCTAGCGACACGACCGAAATTTGGGACTGGGGCTCGCTGTTCGATCAGCACCAACGTTGGCTTTTGACCATCGTTCGCGCCCGATTGGCCGATCCCCATGCCGCAGCCGACGTGCTTCAGGAGGTCGCTCTGGCGGCTATCAGCCAACCGAACCGTCCAGAATCCCAGGATAAGATCGCTCCTTGGCTCTATCGCATCGCGCTGCGAAAGATCGTAAACCACCACCGGGCTTCCGGACGTCGCCGAAAGCTTCTGCAATCGGCGAGCCAACAGGATGCATCCGGCCGAGCAGAGGATTCGATGTCCCCTTGCTCCTGGGTTTTGATGACCGAGACGCAAGCTTCGGTTCGAAAGGGACTCGAAAAACTACATCCACAGGACCGTCAGTTGCTATTGCTCAAATACACCGAAGGATGGGGCTACGAGCAGCTCGCATCGCACTTGGGGGTCTCGGTCAAAACGATTGAATACAGGCTTCTCAAAGCCCGTCGAGCCCTCCGATCCGTGCTCGCGGACCGAGGTCTCTGTGATTGATAGCTTTTTGTCAATGTTTTTAAATCACGGTGCTTTATGAATTCTCTTGACCTCCAACGCATTGTCGACGGTGAGCTTTCCCACGAGCTACGTGCCGAACTGCTCAGGGCCCTTGGGCCTGACTCCTCGCAATGGCAGGAATTGGCTTTGCTGCTCCTTGAAGATCAGGAACTCTCTAAACAGATTCTCAGAGAGCCACCAATCGCACCTAAACACCTCATTCGAGCCAGCCTCGAATCGGACGCTTCACCATCGACTCGCGCCAGAAAATCGAGTCTTGGTTATCGACTGCTTGCGGTCTGCGCGATTTTCGCCGTCGGACTTGGAAGCGGTTTTTGGTTCAAGGCGATCGCTCCGCAGGCTTCTTCTACCCCACAGGCTTCGAGCCTTACGAAGTCGGATATGAAGTCGGATATGCCGAGTACATTTTCAAGCGATTCCAATCGAGCTAACGGTGCTTCGTTCGACTATGTATCCCCGTGGCGGGTGCGTGTCGAAAACGATAGCGATCGCGCGATCGAGATTCCCCTAGTAGATGCGAGGGAAATCGACCCGCAATTGATCCTTGCTAACAATGCACTTGAGATTGCGAAACTCAATCAGCAACTCAAACGCAGGGGCTACGAACTCGAAGCCAAACCCACCATGTATTCGGGCGCCTTGGAAGACGGCCGTAGGATCATGGTTCCGATCCACAATGTATCGCTGAGACCTTACGGTCTCTAATGCGTCACCTTGGATGTTGTTGAATTTACAAAGTCTTGTTTTGATCCCAGTTTTTGTGAAGGAGTTTTGATGAGTACCCTACCAGTTGGTTCTGTGCGTTCCGTTAGCCCTGATTGTTTCCGTGCGGCTCGAGGCCGATTCCGTAGTTTGTTGCTAGGCGGATTTGTCTCGGCTGTTTCGATGAGTCTTGCAACCATTTTGCCCCATACGGCTTTGGGTCAGAATCAAGAGGAGTCCAAGACCGAAGTGAAGCGAACTTTGATTGTGCTCAATGACGAAAGCAGCAGTGCCGAGAAGATGCTTGAGAAACTGCGTGAACAGCTCAAAGATTTGCCGCCGCAAAAGCGAGATGAGATTTTAGCGAGCGTTGCCAAAGCGCTTTCGCAGGCAACGAAGCGCTCGGGCCAAGACAAGCAGGTGGTGGTCACGACGGTCGATGCCGATGGAAAGCCACTTTCGACCGAGGGGAATGTCGTGACGATGACCATCGTTCAGGATGCCGACCCGAATGGTACCAAGTCGGGCGAATCTCAAACGCGAGTCACCGCGAGAGTCGAAGGCAAGGAGAAGGCCCAGAAGGAAAAGACCCAGAGCGAGAATCTGAATCTGAATCTCAAGTCCATGGCCGACGGCATGATGCTACGAGGGATAACCAAGGCGGAGAATTTGGGGGGCCCAAAGTTCCGGATCGGTTTGAGCATCGAGGCGGCCGAACAGGGAGATGGGGGAGAAGGTGGGGGAGCTACTGCCGAGGGCAAATCGGAGCGTGGACTGATCGTCGAGCGGATTATGGATGAATCGCCCGCTAGCGAAGCGGGAATCGAGCCGGGCGATGTCATCCTCATGATCAACGGAAAGGAAGCTAACGATTTTGCTTCTCTCCAAGAAGCCGTTCAGCAGGCGGGCAAAGAGGATCGTCCCGTGAAGTTGAAGCTTGAGCGAGATGGCAAGGAGTTGACCGTCAAGATCAAGCCGGTGGAGTCGGCGGATGTCGGACCGATGAGTTTTGACTTGGTCCCTCCTATCGGGAGTGTTTTGCCTTTGGATATGCCAGGGGGGGGCATGCTGGAGGGTCGGGTTGTCGAGGGTCTTCGGATGTTGAGCCCGATGGAGTTTGGGGGCAAAGCGTCGGAGCAGACGACCAAGGAGATCGCCGAACTCAAAGAAGAGATTCAAGAGCTCAAGGAGATGGTCAAGAAGCTTTTGGAGAAGGTTGAGGCTCGCTAGCACGGCCAGCAGAGCTAGGGTTTATCCTCAACATCGCTCGGATTGAACCTCGCTTGGACGATTGGGTCGAAGCGAGGTTTTTTCATGGGGATTTGACTAGTCGGGGACCCAGAGTTTCGAGCCACCGCCGGCGGAGTCTGGGGAGGAGCCGCTAGGACCGTCCGGGGTCCAGATTCCGCTGCTATTGGCACCACCGGCATCGGCGATATTTCCGGCGGCGCTTTGGCCACCGAGGCCCGAGTTGCCGCGAGCGGCCATTTCGCTCTGCTGCATCAGGGATTGAATGTACCGCATGAGGGTCGGATCCGACGAGTTTTCTCGAACGGAGCTCTCCATGAATACACGGGCTTCGCCGTGTCGGCCCAGCATGGACAGCAGTTCGAATCGTTCGATAATTGCGCTACCGATGGAGACGTTGAGTTTTTTGCCGGATTCGATGATACGAGCTAGGAGTTTTTCGGCTTCGTTCGGATCCGAGCAGACTCGAACTTTCAGGTTGTGGAGTGTGTATTCGGCGGATCCTCGGAGTTCCTCGGGCCACTGGGTGGACTGAGCGCGATCGATCAGGGGTTGGTACATCGAGGAGATCCCGCGGGTGAGCGAGGACTGCATCAACTGGATCAAGCTTTGGGGGTCAATATTCGCCAGATCGGTCCAATAGTAGGCCGCTCCGCCGACGAGGTCAAAGACATCGAGTTCGGGGGAGAGCTTTGGTTCGGAGACTTGGAGACGCTTGTGGATTGCATCGAAGTCCGCATCGGTAAACCCGCTAGGATTACGAGCTTGCCAGGACAGCAGGACGGCTTGGAGGGCAACTCGGTATTCGGCCTTTCCTGCAACCTCCCGCATCGATTGGTTTCCGAGGCATTCGAGTGGAAGATCTAGGGCTTCTTCGGTATTGAGATGTTTGATCGCATCGGAGAGGGCCAAGCGGCGTTCGTCTGGGATCTGTTGGCGGACCATGACTTGGCTGCTGATTCGTTGGACGAACGGCAGATGTAGTTGCTCGATCAGTTCGCGTTTGAGGGAGTTGAGTCCCAGGTCGGATTTGATGCTATCGATCTGTTTCTTTTGGTAGCCGGAGTTTGCCTCGAGGGCGACTAAGCGGGCAGGTTTGTCCGTTTGCTTGCCATAGAAGGCGATCCAGGTTCCGACTCGCAAGGGTTCGGAATCGGCGAATTGTTCTTGGAGGACCGCATCGGTGCAAACGTAAGCGACTTTGGGAGGTACTTCCTCCTGGAGCATCATTTGCAGCATTTCCTTCAATTGATCGACCGGTACGGGTTGAAGGGACTTGACCGTTGCGAGTTTGCTTTCGAATTCCGGATCTTCGATGGTGTAGATGACCAAGTCATCTTTCAGAGAGATCCCGCTCGATTGGGGGGATAGGTCGAAGGCGAGGGATTGGTAGTAGACTTTTTGGTGTTCAGGCAGATCGGGGCATTGGGTGAGTTTACGGCAGGTGGCTGCTGCCGATTCGCTATCGGTGAGGATCAGTTGGCAGTGCAGGAGTGCTTGGAGGATCGCTGGTTGAGGGCCGAATTCTCGGATCATCGATTCGAGTTTCGTTTTGGCTCCACTGATGCGGATCGCTTCGATCAACGACGAGGCTTCATCGAGTCGTTCGGCGTAGGGTGCATCGCCGGGATCGACCGGTGAGGGGATCGATTCGCGGAGCAGGCTGCTGCTTTGGGCGTCCGAGACGATCGACTGGTATGCGGACATACCGACTTGTTGCATGGGTTGCCCGAGATCCAGGAGTGTTTCAGCGTGGAGCAGGGCAGGGAGTATCGAGCCGCGCTGACCGATGAATTCCATCAAATTCATTCCGACGATTGCGGTCATCGGGTGGATGGTTTCGCCGGAGTCTGCGATGGACTGCAGGAGTAGCGAAGCGCCTTCTTCGGTGTTTCCGCGAACGATCGCAACCATGGATCGGTGGAGTTTGGCCAGGGGGTTGTCGGGTTGGAGCCGGATGAATTTCGCGGAGGTCTCTTCGAGCGACTCGAGTTCGCCGAGGCGCAGGAGCAGATCGCACTTCATGGCAAGGAGCCAGGGCTCCGAGGGCATGGTTTTGAGGTTGGCGTTGATTCGGTCCAGGGCGGCGACATTTTGTTCGCCGGAGATCATCCGATAGATGTCCTGCATCTCGGGAAGATGCTCGTGGCATTTGCAAAACTTGATTTTTTTGCCATTGCCGCAAGGGCACAGACTGTACTGATCGAGAGAAGCCATGGAAGGACCGTAATTTGTTGTTGATTCAAGGGGTTGTACGATGGGCGGTCAGGCCAAAGGAGTGGTCTCAAACCGCAGTAAGCTGTGTGATTTTCGAAGACGAAGTCTACCACAAAACGTTTGGGATAGGCTAGGACTCAATGGGCCGGAGCCGAGCCTGGATCGGACTGGGTGTCGAGATCTTTTGGCGGGTGGAAGAACAGGGCCAGGGCGATTGCCGCGAGGGTCGCTACGGCGCTTGGGAAAAGGAACATGCTTCGGTAATTGATGGTTTTATCCGCCCCGGCTCCTTGGACGAAGACGTTTTCGGCTAGCCAAGGGCAGATCGAGTTTGCGACCAGCGCGCCGACTCCGAGGATCATGACATTGAATAGGCCTTGGGCGCTACTGCGTACATTCTTTGGGAAGTAGGCATCGACAAAGATGTAGACGGTCGCAAAGAAAAAGGCGTAGCACACGCCGTGGAGGATTTGCACCAGGATGATCAGGCTTTGGTTCTCGGGGAGCAATGCGTACACCAAAAAACGCACGGCATGGCCTAGGACTCCGACGATCATGGTCCAACGCCAGCCGAGGTTTTTCAGGGTTATTCCCAGGACAAACATCGTAAGGATTTCTGCGATTTGGCCGACACTCATGACGGGCATGACCCAATTGCCTGGGATTCCGACACCACCGGCTTGGCGACTGGCTCCTAAGAACCCTCCGGTCCAGTTGAAGTAGCAGTTGTGTACAAAGGCATCGATGAATGTCACGAGCCAGAGGACCAGTACGAAGGGGTGTTTGAGCAAACGGACCGCATCCATCCAAGCGAGCCCTTCGTTGCCGCTGACTGCGCGTTTCGGTGGGGTATGGGGCAACGTTAAACTGTAGAGAGCCAAGATCAACGATGCGATTCCCGCGACGATGAAGGTCCATTTGGTCGCATCCAACAATGCTTGTTCCTTCAGTGGACTGGCCAGGACGGTTCCGAGCCAATCGACGAAACCCGAGGGAGCGGCTTCTTTGACCTTAGCCCAGTCGACGAAGATAAAAGTAAAAGGCCAAGCGGCCAGGATCCAGCCGATGGTTCCGCCCATACGGACCAGACCGAACTCTTTGGTCGCATCCTTCATGTTGGCAAAGGCGATCGAGTTGGTGATGGAAATCGTCGGGACATACAGCAGGCAGTGGACGAGCATCAGCAGAAAGAAAGGCCAGAAGGACCGGGTAAAGCCGCACCCGAGGATGGCCAGTCCGCCGATAAGGTGGCTAAAGGCTAGGAATTTCTCGGCGGCGAAATTTCGATCTGCGAATTGGTTGCTGAAGAACATCCCGACGATCGCCGCGATTGGAAAGGCATTGAGGATCAGGGAGGTTTGCCCAGGGGTAAAGCCGATCCCCGGCAGATAAGCGAAAATCAGGGGAAGCCAAGCCCCCCAGATGAAGAACTGCAAGACCATCATCAAAAATAGCCTCCCTCGAACGCTTGTTCCGTCGAGGGCTGCAGCCTGTGGATGCTCTTGATCTTGACTCATGGCACTGCCACTCCAGTTCTTCTGATAAACCGATGGATTTGGGAAAGGCCCCGATTGATTCGCCTTGGGGTTGATTCGCCTTGGGGTCCCTCCCGAGACTCGAAAGCTCGGACGAAGGCTTGCGGATCGCGAAAGGTCCGCATAATCTCATAGACAATCGGTCTGAAATCAAGTCCCCAAAGGGGTAAGTTCTACGATTCCCCAGCTATAATTCCAGTCTTTTGCACCGTCGAAGCTGCCCTGTTGGGTCTTTGGCCATGCACAGCAACACCGGTCGCAACAGCATGGACGCAGACTCATGGACGCACAGTACCAAAAGCTTTTAGACCTGGCGCCTTACGGACCGACGGATTGCCAGCGTTGGGAGTCGGCCAAGCAGTCCTTGAGGGATAACCCTCCGTCCTCGACCGGCCAATTGATCAAAGCCGGCACTCCTCAGGCTTGGGAACTCGATCCGATTCCGGTGGTTCTCGACAGCCAGGAGTGGGAGAGTTTTGCCGGAGCCTTGAGCCAACGCATGCGATTGATCGATCTGCTGCTGCAGGACGTTTACGGACCTCAACGTTGGATCGCCGAGGGCATATTGCCCGCGCAGCTTGTCTACAACGCTCCTGGATACATCCGCGCTGCGCGCAGGGCCCGCGCGATGGAAGTCCGTGCACCTGAATCGCCGATGCTCTATCTCTATGCGGTCCAAGCATCCAGGTCGGCATCGGGTCGATGGCTGGTCCACGCCGATCGGACCCAGGGCCCGAGCGGTTGTGGGCACGCGATTGAAAATCGGCTGGCTATCTCCCGCATCCATGCAGAGAGTTTTCAGTCGATGCAGGTATCGCGAATCGCCGATTTTTTCATGAAGCTCAGGCAAGCGATCCAAGACGGAGCGCCTGGCAAAGACAAGTCGATGCGAACGTTATTGCTCAGTCCGGGAGTGCAAAGTCCCACCTATTTTGAGGATGCGTACCTCGCAAGGTACCTTGGCTATACCCTTTCGCAATCAGCCGATTTAACGGTCCGCAGCGGCAAGCTCTATCTCAAAACGCTCGGCGGACTGCTGCCAGTCGATTGTATCTTGCGAAGACTCGCAGACACCCAGTGTGATCCTTTGGATATCGATCCGAACCATACCGAAGGGGTCGCCGGGCTCGCCGCGGCGGCCAAGCTCGGGAATGTTTTCTTGGCAAACGCCTTGGGAACAGGATGGAGCGAAAGCCCTGCAGTCACGGCGATGCTACCGAAGCTTGCCAAACCGATTCTCAACGAGGAGCTAAGGCTTGCAAATAGTCCAATGTGGTGGTGTGGAGAACCTGAGTCGTTGGAGTACACGCTCGACCATTTTCGGGAAATGCGGATTCGCGACGCATTTGTACGCCATTCGGCCAATCAGATCGATGTGGCCGCATTGTCCGCCATGCAGCAAGACCAACTCCTTGCGCAAATCCGCGCCGAGCCTTGGGCCTTTGTCGCCGTCGAACCCCCGAAACTCAGCTATGTACCGACGTGGGTCGATCGCCAAGTCGTCGCATGGCCGGCTATGTTTCGATTCTTCGCAAGCCACCAACGAGGGCAAATCCACGTGCTACCCGGCGGGGTGGCACGCGTAGCGGCCGATCCGAGACAACTCGATGAGAGCCTTGCCTCGGGAACCATGAGCAAAGACGTTTGGGTCTTGAGCCAAGGGCCGGTCAAACCCGTCAGTTTGCTCTCGGGCTCAAGAAATTCGTCCGAGCTTCGCCGCTCGGGTTTGGATTTACCGAGCCGGGTCGCCGAGCATCTGCTCTGGCTCGGTCGGTTTTGCGAAAGAACGGAGTTTTTGGCAAGGCATGCTCGCTACTGCACGAGTCAACTCACCAGCGAGCGGGCGAGCGATTCGGTCAGTACCTCATGGTGGATCGTCCGCGCGCTCTCGGATTTCATGGATATGGCTGCGACCTACCCGAGCACTGCCTACCAGAGCTCCGAGAACGGAATCCAAATTGCCGACAGCAAATCGGCCACCGTGTTGTTGCGGGGCAAGTTAGCTGAGTTCCTTCTGGATCGGACACGCAGCGATGGAATAGCCAACGCGATCGATGGGATTTTGCGCAACGCTCAGAATATCCGAGACCGCCTGAGCTTCGACTCATGGCAGATCATCTCTCGATTGGATTATTCGGTGCTTGTCCCCTGGGCTACTCCTCGCAACACGATCGGAGATACGCTTTTGATACTCAATCAGATCATCGGACTGCTATCGGCTTTTTCGGGACTCGCGTCCGAGAGCATGACGCGTGGCCCGGGTTGGCTCTTTCTGGACCTTGGTCGGCGCATCGAGCGCGCTCATTGCCTGCTGCGACTCTTGGATCGAACGCTCGTCCCGGTGCAGGCAAATCATCGCCCGATACTCGAATCCCTTCTGGATATATGCGATTGTTCGATGACCTACCGCTATCGATACCTGATGAGCTTCGAGACCGGGCCCGTGTTGGACTTGCTCGTCGCCGACCAGACCAACCCGCGAGGATTGTCTTTTCAATTCATGAAGATTGCCAACCATCTCGATGCATTGAATATCGGAGACAAAACGGAATTGGCGGTTCAACGAAAGCGTTTGTCGGAGATCCGAGGCTCATTGCGTCTGTTGGATTGCGACGCGATCGGAGAGTTCTCCGAGGAGAATACTCTTCTGGGTATTTCGGAAAGGACACTCTTGAAGCCACGCTTGGCTGAGTACACCGAGAGCTTAATCCAACTGACCGATTTCATCACGCGAAGGTTCTTCACCCACACGCACGTTCGGCAGTTGCAGGACATGGTCAATCAGTGAAACAGGCTTGAGGCTAAAGGCTACAGGCTTGAGGGGGGATCTGGCTGGTCCTTGAGGACCTGGTCGAGGATTCCCATGATGATATTGCGATAGACGCGTTCCAATAGCGGATTGGATTTGATGAGCTTCATCGTCTTGTAGAGCCGTTCTCCGTTTTCGGCGTCGATATCGATCGTCTGCGTGAGGCCTTGGGCGTCGATCATCACGATCACATAGCGTACGTTGTTTTGTTCGTCGGTTTGTTTGGTGATATCGTGCATTTGAGCCGTCGAGACATCGAATGGACCGGCGGGCCCTGTGGGGTCTGGTTCCTTGGCTCGCTTGCCAAAGATGCCGCCGAAGAATTCCGACATTTCGTCGACGGTCTTTGGGGTGCTGTTGCGGCGCAGGTCTGCGCTGAGTTGATTGAGTTGGCCTAAGTTCTCTTGATCGCTTCGCTGCTGGGCCTGCTCGGTCCTCGCTTGGATGTCCTTGAGGATTTTGGATCGATCGAACCTCTCGGACATCGGCTCGATGCGCAGAGGGTCCAGGTTCACTTCTGCGGAATCTTCGGTGCGCTGACGAAATCCGCCATCGATTTCAAGAGGTTCGGACAAAACCAGCTTGGCCGGCTTGATCTCGTAAAGCCAATAAGCCACGAACGCAGAAACGACGCACGTGTGAAGCAGCAACGAAAGCCACCAGGACCAGGTCCAAGCTCGCCGTGTTAAGGCGGAACGAATTCGGGGCCTCCAGGCGGGTCGCATGGCTAGAGTCCGGTTGAAAATTTGGAATCGTTCATCGGAAAATGAGGACCTAGGTCCCGTCGTTTAAAGGCTGGCTACTTCGCAGATAGGCCATCAGGTCGCGGAGTTGAACGTCATCGAGTTTGTCGAGCAATCCTTCGGGCATCAGCGAGAGGATTTGGGGATCGAGCTGCTCGATTTCGCTGCGCTGCAGGGTGATGGATTGGCCGTCGGTATTTCGCAGGACGATTTGGTCGGGTTGCTCGGATTCGATGAAGCCGGTCAGCACGAGGGAATCGGCCGTAAGGATCCGGACCATTTGGTAGCCTTCGCGGATCTCGAGGCTCGGGCCGACGATATTTCTCAGCAGAGCTTCGAGTTGGTCGCGTTGGTAGCCGGTCAAATCGGGGCCGACCTTGCCTCCATCGTCGAAGAGTTGGTGGCAACGACCGCACATTTCGCGGTAGAGTTTTTTCCCCTGGTAGGGGTCGCCGTTGCCGCTGAGGATTTTTTCAGCAAGGCGTTTGGATGTTTGGGTCGCAGCAGTAAGGCTAACCGAGGCGAACTCAGGGTACGCCGCAGCGATGCGTTTTTGTAACGCTTCGTCGGGGTGCAAACGCATCGTTCGGATCGATTCGGGTGGTAGTTCGACAGCCGAAACGGCTTGGGCATCGACTGCATCGAGCCATGCAGAAATCCAAGCAGGACGCGTCGAGAGGACCGAACCGGCCGCGGGTCGGAGCTCCGTCGGTAGGCTTGGCCACCATTGGATCAATCGTTTGGGAATGCTCTCGGAGTTGAAGTTCGCCAAAGCGCTGATCGCGCTGATACGAATAGGGGGTTTGGCATTCGCATCGTCGGCG
>Ga0207941_1000462_pt1 | contig 12143 bp, 8 predicted proteins | sample LakMenEpi13Sep12_FD_150695 | JGI IMG/M metagenome (GOLD analysis project Ga0207941, IMG submission 150695) | Freshwater microbial communities from Lake Mendota, WI - 13SEP2012 deep hole epilimnion (SPAdes) | ecosystem: Environmental > Aquatic > Freshwater > Lake > Epilimnion/Euphotic zone ...
TCAAATCTGCCATATCATCACCCGAACAAAACTGTTCGCCGCAGCATGGGCTGGTGCACCTGTTGCAAACATGACCAGTGCATACGGTGGGATCAGATGGGAGAGTGGCCTCAACCGCCAGTTCCAGTATGAGAAGTCACAGAGCCGGATTGGTGCCACATTATGGGAGAAGCAAAACTTGTATATCGAAAACTCACCGTTATTCTATGTGCCCAGGATCATCACACCTTTGGTGATCATGTCTAATGATGCCGATGGTGCGGTACCCTGGTACCAGGGCATCGAGATGTTTACCGCCATGCGCCGCCTCGGGAAAAAAGTATGGCTCTTGAACTACAATGGCGAAGCTCATAACCTCGTGCAACGCAAAAACCGAAAAGACATTTCCATTCGGGAGCAGCAGTTTTTTGATTGGCTTTTGAAAGGCGAAAAGCCTCCGGCCTGGATCACAAACGGCGTGCCGGCCGTAGATAAAGGAATTACCTTGGGATTGGATTGATAGCTATGCAATAGTACAATTGTGCAATTGTACAACTGCCAAAGACGAGCGAGTTGTATGATTTACAAAAGAATTTTTGTAAATTAAGGTATGAGATCCCTATCCCACACCTGGTTTGCCGAAGGCTGTATTGATTTTGAACTCAAAAAATATACCCTGCTCGCCTATCTGCAGGAGATCCATCGGCAATTTGATCAACAGAAGTTGTATCCGCAGTTGGCTGAGGTGATTATGCACTACAACAACCTGATGGCGTTCAAGCACAACAAGCAATTTCTGCAGCAGCGGTTCCCTAAAAAGTTGACCCAGGTTGATATCAATAAGCTTGAGAATCTATACCAGCACATCATTGATGATGATGACCTGATGAAGGAACTGGAAGAGATCATCGCCTATGCCTTGAACCAGATGAATGCTACCATCAAGGACGGAACGGAGATCTATGAATTCATAGAGGATAAACTAAACATTTTCCCGATTGGCCTGATCCCCTTGGAGAATCGTGAGGGGTATTTTTTTCTTAGGGAAGGGAAAGTACACCAAACTCGGGTGTACCAGTATCAGCTTAGTTTTTTTGAGAAGCACGATGAGAAGTACCGTAGCATCAAAACGGAATTCATTGCCGAGTGGAAAACGAGTATCGTCAACACATATGAAAACATTAAGGCGGAACTGATCCGATGGAAGACCGATCTACCCAATCCAGCAGTATACGGCATTGAAACAGCCTTAGCCCTGCCCGTAGACGAAACGCTCTTGCCAATTGCTAAGCGCAGGCTTGCAAAAATGATCCAGGTGAATTGATAATGTGGCAATGCCCAGTGCCCCTTAATGCCCAGTGCCCCTTAATGCCCAGTGCCCAGTGCCCAATGCCTCTAATAGTCCCTGTTGACATCAAAATTCTCCAACTCCTGCACCACCGCACTAAGGAAGGTTGCGCCGAGCGCACCGTCGATGATCCTGTGATCATATGACAGGGAGAGGTACACCATGTGGCGGATCGCAATGCTATCGCCCTGTGCGGTTTCAATCACCATGGGACGCTTTTTGATGGCGCCGGTGGCCATGATGGCTACCTGTGGCTGGTTGATGATGGGCGTACCCATGATGCTGCCGAAAGTACCCACATTCGTAATGGTGAAGGTGCCGCCTTGGGTGTCTTCCGGTTTCAGTTTGCCATTTCTTGCAGTATTGGCGAGATGGTTTACCTGGCGGGTTAACCCTACAAGATTGAGTTGGTCGGCATTTTTGATCACCGGTACAATCAGGTTGCCACTGGGCAGGGCCGTGGCCATGCCTATATTGATGTCTTTTTTGATAATGATATTGTTGCCTTCAACAGATGAATTGAGCCAGCCATATTTCTTCAGGCACTTTATAGTGGCTTCAATAAACAGTGGAGTGAACGTGATTTTATCACCTTCGCGTTTTTCGTAGTCTTTCTTGATCTTTTCCCGCCACAGCACCATATTGGTGACATCGGCTTCTGCAAATGAAGTCACGTGCGCACTGGTGGCCTTGCTCTTCACCATGTGATCAGCAATGAGTTTGCGCATGCGGTCCATCTCGATGATCTCTGCCTTGCCCTGGAAGCTGACCGTTGTGGCCGGTACCTGTTGGGGTTGTCTACCTTGATCACTCGGCGCGCTGCTGACAATTGGTTGCTGCGTGGGGTGTTTGGCCGCTGCAGGCATCGGTTTGCCGGCCTTACGCGCTGCCAGATAATCCAGGATGTCTTTTTTTGTCACACGGCCTTCGTTCCCTGTGCCGGGAATATGCTCAAGCTCGCTCATGCTGACGCCTTCAGACGCAGCGATGTTCAACACCAGTGGAGAATAAAACCGGGCAGCTGGTGAAGGTGCTGTTTTATCAATATTGATCGTGGAGGGTTGGTAGGGAATATCTTCAGCTTCTACTTCCACAGCAGGCGCAGCAACAACCGTTTGTGCCGGTTTGGATGTTTCAAACGCTGGCGTTTCCTGTTGACTGCCGGCCGTACGGATCCGGGCGATGACTGCACCAACGGGCACTACATCGTTCTCATTGAAAAGGATCTCTTCCAGCGTACCTTCTGTTGTAGAAGGAACTTCGGTATCTACCTTGTCTGTAGCGATATCGAGGACGTTTTCGTCTAACTTGATACTGTCTCCGGGTTTTTTGTGCCAGCGCAGAATCGTGGCTTCCATGATACTTTCACCCATCTTTGGCATCACCAGGTCAACAAGAGCCATAAGCAATCATTTTTTAAGGCGGCTCAAAGGTAGGGAAATCGGACCATCCGATTTTCTAGTGTGGATTAAGTATGAATTTGCGCAGCATATTGAGGGCGTTGGTAGCAGTGAGCTCAATGTTCCGCTGCCTGTCGAACCGGAAATGAAATTCATGCAACTCAGTCCTGTGGCCATCTCCCACGCCTACCCAGACCGTACCCACCGGCTTTTCCGGACTTCCGCCGTCTGGGCCCATGATCCCGGTGGTCACCAAAACGTAGTCAGTTTTTAACATTTTCAGGGCACCCTTCACCATTTGGGAAGCGGTCTCTTTGCTCACCGCGCCATGGTCCTTCAGGGTCTGGGGATCCACAGACAGGATATCGGTCTTCACTGTATTGGCGTAGCTTACTACGGAACCTTTGAAGTACACGCTGCTTCCGGGGTTTGCCGTAAATAAATGGGCGATGTATCCTCCGGTGCAGCTTTCTGCGGTACCTACCGTCTTTCCCTTTTCTTTGAGCAGGTTGCCCACCACTTGCTGCATGGTGAGGTCCTCGTCAATCACCATCACATCACTCACTTTCTGCTTCAGCATGTCAAACTCTGCCTCCAGCTCGGCCCGTAGTTTTTCGCTTCTGCCCCTTGCAGAAAGTCGCAGTTTCACCATTCCATAGTTGGGCAGATAAGCCAGCTTGATGTTGGATGGAAGGGTAGATTCAAAATCACTGATGCGTTCCGCAAGAAAAGATTCACCAATGCCAGCCGTCAACAGTGTACGGTGAATGATCGGCGGCATTTGAAATTTCTCTTGAAGTACGGGTAGTACATGATTGATCATCATGCCTTTCATCTCATGAGGAACGCCAGGCATGCTCACAAAAACTTTTCCATCTTTTTCAAACAACATACCCGGTGCGGTACCTCGTCTGTTCTGGATAACGGTACACACATCCGGTACTTCGGCCTGCTTGAGATTGCGTTCTATCATTGGCCTTTTCAGGATATTGAGAAAGATGTTCTTAACGTTGTTAAGGGCGTCTTCGTTGACCACCAACTTGCCACCGAAATATTGACAGAGCAATGGCTTGGTAATGTCGTCGGCAGTTGGGCCGAGTCCACCCGTGATGAGAATGATTTCACTCAACCGGCTTTCGTCATCAAGTGCCTTCCAGATATCTTCCCATACATCGCCGATGGCAACCCTGCGATGCACCCATATCCCAATCTTATTAAGTTCTTGCGCCATCCACGCACTGTTGGTATCGATGGTTTGTCCGATCAGCAATTCATCACCAATGGTGATGATCGATGCATACACATTTGCACTGGCCATAGACTTCAGTTTATTTGCCAAGAATACCGTCCAGGCTGGCTTTGCCAGGACCAATCAACAGGATGGCCAGATAGCCGGCCAGGAACAGTGAGCCATGCTCTCCGTCACCAAAGATATCACCGTTATGGGCTTTAAAAATGGCTACCAGCATCGCAATGGCCAAAACAACCACTACAACGCGCGTGAACAGACCTAAAATGAGAAACACAGAGCAGAAGAATTCGGCAAATACCACCAAGGCGAGGGATAGGGTGGGACCCAGACCAAGAAAATTCATGAAGTCTCCTTTGTACTCCGCGAAGTTCTTCAGTTTAAGATACCCATGCGGGATCATCAAAACACCCATGGATACCCTTAAGATAAAAGTGGCCAGGTTGAACGAAAAATTGGTATACGCAGTGCTGATCAGTTTTTTCATACAGCAAATGTAATAAGCCCTTTTGTAATTTTGATTTAACAAAAGATTAGTCGGCACATTCGCCTATTCATTGACGTATGGTCCGCTTTTTTATCCACAGCGGTATATAACCCCAATCGTTAACGAAGTGTTGGAGTAATTTTATCGTATTTAGTTTTTTTATAACAAGCGTTAGCGGACATTTACAATATGAGCGCCAGAATCATTTTATTGTTGTTGGTATGCTTATGCCTGCAGCAAGCCCAAGCCCAGCAAACACGGATATATACGGACCCGCTGGAATCCTATCACAAAGCCAAGGACCTTTATCAGAAGGAGCAATACAGCCTCGCTTACCCCATGTTCCGGGAACTCTCGGCCAACTTGCGGGAACCTGACTACAGCAACTATCGAATCTCATTTGAAGAAGTAGATTACTATACCATATCCTGCGCCTTACGCCAGAACGAAGGCACCGCAGAAGAACAGGCATTGAGTTTCTCGGAATTGCAATCCAACCAGGCCCTTCGCCAGAAGATGAGCTTTCAGCTTGCTGAATATTATTTCCGCCACCAGAAATACCGGGATGCCATCGATCTCTATGAAAAAACAAATGAAAAAAACCTGAGTGAAAAAGAAATCACTGACATGAAATTTCACCAGGGGTATAGCTATTTCACCCTGCAACAATTTGACAGGGCAAAGCCGCTTTTGAACAGTGTAAGGCTCTTACCTGATCATGCCAACTATAAAGATGCGAACTACTATTATGGTTTCATTGCGTTCAAGGATCGCCAGTACAATGATGCGATGGATGCTTTTCGAAAGGTTGAAGATGATCCGGAGTATGGGAAGGTGGTACCATATTACATCGCCAACATTCTTTTTCTCCAGGGCAAAAAAGAGGACGCATTGAAATATGCTGAATCCAACCTGAAGAAAACAAATACGGGCTTGTACGATGTGGAACTGAAGCGCATGGTGGGGCATGCGTATTTTGAGAAACGAGAGTTTGCCAAAGCGCTTCCTTACCTGGAAGCCTATATGGCCAAAACACAGGAACCTTCCAGAGAAGATATCTACCAGGTAAGCTACAGTTATTATGATGCAAAGCAATACACCAAAGCCATTGATGGATTTAAAAAACTGACAGATGGGAAAGACTCCCTTAGTCAGAGTGCAATGTATCTTCTTGGCGATGCCTACCTGAAAACCAACCAGAAGGCCAATGCGCGTAATGCATTCTCCATATCGTCCAACAACCCGTCTAACCGCCAGCAGAGGGAGGTATCGCTTTTCAACTATGGGAAGTTGTCTTTTGAGCTGGGATTTCAAGATGCCGCACTGACGGCCCTGAAAGACTTTATCACCGAGTTCCCCAATTCAACGTATGCGGGGGAGGCGAGGGAATTGATGGGATCCATTCTGGCCGGTACAAACAATTATCGCGAAGCACTGGAAGTGTTGGACGGACTGAAGAACCCCTCAGAGAATGTGAAGCGCATCCTTCCAAAAGCTTTATATGGACGTGCGATGGAGTTGATCAATGACCAGGCGCTGCAACAAGCTGATGCATTGCTGGACAGGATCGTCAAAGATCCGAACAATGCATCCGTGATTGCACCCACGCATTTCTGGAAAGGCGAGATCGCTTATCGCCAAAATAAACTGGATGATGCTGTGCGCCACTATAACAACTATCTCAATTCGGGTGGGTATCAACAGGGGGAAGTCAATCCCCGGCATGCGCGGTACAATCTTGGATATGTATACCTGCGTAAAGAAAACTACAAAGTGGCCCTGGGATATTTTGATCAGGTGGCCAGTACCGTTTCGATCAATTCATCAGACATCGTCCAGGATGCATATCTGCGGGCGGCTGATTGTCATTTCATGAATCGCGACTTTGCGAAAGCTAAAGCGATGTACAACACCGCGCTTGGGTACTCATGGCCCGCTAGTGACTATGCCACCTACCAGTTGGCGATGATCGCCGGCGTAAACAGTGCCACAGAGAAAATCAAGACCCTGCAGAGTTTTGAACGCAAGTACCCGAGTTCAGAATTGGTTCCCTTTGTAAATATGGAGATCGCCAATACCTATCTTTCACAGGAGAAATACAGGGAAGCCATTCCATATCTGAACAATGTCATAAAGTCTACGGCTGCCGGCACCCTGAAGCCAAGGGCCTACCTCCGCGTGGGTATCGCACAATACAATCTCAACAACAACAATGAAGCATTGGCTGCTTATCGTAAGTTGATTGCGGAGTATCCGAATTCTCCCGAAGTAGATGAAGCATTGGAAAGTGCCAGGGCCATTTTTATTGAGGATGGCCGCACCAATGAGTACGTTGATTTCGCTAAGGCTTCCGGACGTTCCGTGAGTACAGGTCAGCAGGATTCACTGGCCTATGCGTCAGCAGAAAGCAGGTATGCATCGGGCGATCAGAACGCCTCCATTGCCGCATTCAACAGTTATATCCAGCAGTTCCCCAATGGAGCACATGTGATTGATGCTTTGTACTTGCGCAGTGATATTTACAACAAGCGGAAAGATTGGAAAAATGCGTTGGAAGGCTATGCTCAGGTAGCTGACCGGGCACCCAATAAATATGCGGAACAAAGTGCACAGGCCGCTGCCAGGATCAGCTATTTTGAACAGAAAGACTATGTGAAATCAGAGAAATATTTTGCACAATTGAAGTCATTGACGGGCGACAGGGAAATGCGCCTGGATGCAATGCGTGGATTGCTGCGCAGCCAGTACCAACTGAAGAAATTTGAAGAGGGCAATGCCAATGCAAATGAGTTGTTGAATGAGAAATCAATAAGTACAGACGATAAGGTCCTCGCGGCTATGATGCTTGGAAAGTATAACCAAAGCAAGGCCCAGTTCAGCGAGGCCATCACGCAGTTCAGGTCCGTGGTTGCGTTGAGTAAAGCGGCCTATGCCGCTGAGGCCCGGTATGAAATTGCCGCCAGTTATTTCATGATGGATGATCTGAAGAATGCGGAAAAGGCAGCCTTTGAAACCATCAACAAATCAGGATCCTATGATTACTGGATCACCAAGGGCTATATTCTTCTTGGAGATATATTCTACCGCCAGAAAGATCATTTCAATGCCAAGGCAACCTGGCAAAGTGTGGTAGAAAACAGCAGTGTAACGGAACTGAAAAACGAAGCGCAGGCAAGGCTTGATAAACTGAATGCAGAAACAAAATGATGAAATCACTATATATCTCATTTGCGGTTGTTGCCGGATTTGCAGGCATGTCTGCATCGGCACAGGACTCCAGCAAGAAAACCATTGAGATCACATCTTCCTTCAAGCCCGTGCTTCGCAACGCGGCGAAGATCAATTTCAATGCTACACCACCGTCTCAGGATACAACGAGGCCAAGGCTGGTGTACACCATACCATCGCAGAATGTGATCCCTGGTCTTGCACCGGTTTCCCTGAAACCGCTGGCACTGGTACCCGACTCCAACGCTGGCTGGCGAAACAGCAACTATGTGAAACTGGGATACGGAAACCTTTCAACGCCCTACGCAGAGGCAGGTATAACCGTACCACTGGGTAGTTCAAACCTGAACGTATTGTTTGACCATGTGTCTTCCAATGGCAAGATCAAATACCAGGACTATGCAGAGACTAACGCCAAGGGCTACCTGTATTCACCTTTGTCAGACAAGGTGCAACTACAGGCAAGCTTTGGATTGAGCAGTGACCGGTACAATCAGTACGGGTATGATCAAACCGTGTACAATTTCTCTAAAGAAGATGTGCGAAGGAACTATACGACGATTTCTGGTGAGATCGGCATTCGCAATCCGGTACCTACGGAGTATGGTATATCATATAATCCAAGGCTGAACATTGATATCTTCTCTGATAATTTCGGTAACAATGAATCCAATGCACGTCTAAGGGTGCCCATCGAGAAGTTCATCGGAAAAACCTTTGGTTTCAGAATGGGACTGGATGCAGACCTTACCAGGTACTCGCCGGAAACCGGATCTACGATCAGCAATAACCTGTTTCAAGTGCCAGTCTCATTGGTGTTCCGCACGCCAAACGTAAAAGTGAATGGCGGGGTGATCCCATCCTGGGATAATGGTGCATTCAAGCTATTGCCAAACATTCTCATTGATGTGCCACTGGTAGGAGAGAAGTGGATCCTCCAGGGGGGATGGTTGAGTTATTTCAACAAAGGCAGCTATCAACGCTTAGCGGGCATCAACCCATACATGGCGCCGCCCACTGCACTGAAGAATACAAGGATGATTGAACGATATGTAGGCTTTAAAGGCACCATCCTGGATCATTTCAGCTATAATGCGAAAGTGGGCTATGCGGAATTCCGAAATGTACCCTTGTTCCTGAATGATGCTGCCAGTGGAAAGTCATTTGAGATCACCTTTGAAGAATCGCTTAAAGCCGTTCAACTGCAAGGTGAGTTCGGATTTGTGCAAGCTGAGAAGTTTTCGCTTGCAGCAAGGTTCAACTACTACAAATTCAACAGCCAGCGCACGGAAGACCGGGCATGGAGCCTGATCCCGCTTGAATTTTCCACCAACCTGCGTTGGAACCTCCTGAAAGACCTTTGGCTTACAAGTGATCTTTTCATCTGGGATGGACCACTATATAAAACCAAATCCGGCAATACCGGCAGGTCACCTGGAGCCGTGGATATGAACGCTGGCTTAGAGTTCAAGGTGACACGGAATATCTTCCTCTGGACGCAGTTCAATAATCTTTTCAATTCCAAATATCAGCGCTGGAACCAGTATGATAATTATGGTTTCAACATGCTGGTCGGCGGGGCGTACAGGTTTTAGGGGTAGGCCTAATTTTAGGGGTAGGGCTAAGGGGGAGGCTTGAGATTTTTTTACTTTTGACTTTTGAATTTTTACTTCACCTTTGGCGTATGTCCAGCGTTAAGGAACTCCCCTTGCTACTAAGAATGTTTTTTCTCCAGCACAAGCACCTGAGTGTGCCTGGCCTGGGGAGTCTGCACCTCGTCCGCAAGCCTGCAACCCATGATATTGCCTCCAGGCAGTTGCTTGCGCCTGCATTCAGCATCCATTTTGATGAACATAACGACACTCCCAACAAGGAGCTCTTTGGATACGTATCTAAGAAGCTCAACCTTCCTGAATGGGAAGCCATCGGCCTGGTGAATCAGTTTGCCCTGGAATTGAAAGAGACCCTCCGCACTGGTAAACACTATCACTGGGAGGGGATCGGAGATCTGGAAACGATTCCCGGAGGTCAGGTGATCCTGAAGGCTGCAACAATAGACTTTCCATTCATGCCTCATGTTTCTTCAAACCGGGTGATCAGGAAGGAAGTGGCCCACACTGTTTTGGTAGGGGAGCGGGAAAGATCTTCCGGTGACTCACAACAGTGGCTGGAAGAAGATGTGGTGGTGGATAAGGCAGGATGGTGGATTGCGGCCGTGATCATTGCGGCCATTGCTTTGATCATGATCTTTTACCAGTTCTTCCTTAATGATTACAGCTTCGTTTCCGGAAAACAAACGCCTGTAATAACTGCCGCAGTCCATATTCAACAAGAGGACAAAACGCTGCAATAGATGATCATTCTCGATACCTGTCCGGTTTGTGGCAGCGCACATATTCAGTCGGTTTTTGACGTAAAAGATTATACGGTTTCCCAGGAACTTTTTCCGGTATTTCACTGCGGTAATTGCACTGCGCGGTTTACGAACAATGTCCCCGGAGAGCAGGAGATTGGTGCATATTATAAGTCTGAAGACTATATCTCCCATACCGAAACATCAAAAGGATTCATCAACAGCGTATACCACAGTGTGCGCAGAAGAACCCTGCAGCAGAAAAAACTGCTGATCAAAAACATGACCGGCAAAGAGATCGGCACCCTGCTTGATCTGGGCTGTGGAACGGGTGCATTTTTGCAGGTGATGCAGGAAGCCAAATGGAAGGTCAAAGGCCTTGAGCCTGATCCGGATGCCCGGCAAATTGCGGCAGCCAGGGGACTTGATGTTTCTGCCACCACGCAGTTTTTTCATTTGCCTCCCGCCAGTTTTGATGTGGTCACGCTCTGGCATGTACTGGAACATGTGCATCAGCTGCATCCTTACATGGAGCAGCTGAAAAACATCCTCAAGCCAGATGGATGGTTGGTCATTGCAGTACCCAACTACACTTCGGGTGACGCACAACGATATGGAAAAACCTGGGCGGCCTATGATGTGCCGAGGCATCTTTATCATTTTTCGCCACAATCCATGAAGACCCTTGTTCAGCAACACGGACTAACGGTCACGGATATCCGTCCGATGTGGTTCGATAGTTTTTATGTGAGTATGCTTAGCGAGAAATATCGTAACGCAGGAAACCTTGGCCTGGTAAAAGCATTGTGGAGCGGGGCGATGTCAAACCTCGGTGCAGCGAGGGCTACCTCACATTGCAGTTCACTGATCTACCTCATTAGGAAAACTACTTAGGTGCCTGCGTTTCCATTGCTTTTTTAATAACGGGGTCGCCCACATTGGTGACTTCGTAAAAACCTTCGGTCCGCCAGATCTGCCTTGCTGAAAGTGATTTCAGCCTCTCACGAATGAAATCCTCGTCCCTTTTTTTCAAGCCAGAGATGTTGACAGAATCCTTTGCTGCATAGGTAACCAGTTGGCGATACATATCATCTGTCACAACAAAACGCGTAGCGAAATCAGAGGCATCCTTGTATTGATCAAATCCCGATTTGTTACGTACGTAATAAGTGTAAACAAATCTTCCGATGGTATTCTTACGGTAGAGTAAACTAATGGAAGAATCAACGGCCGTGGTATCAAATGCAACAAAGATATCCGGCGTAATGCCGCCGCCGCCATACACCATTTTTCCATTGGGTGTTTTATATGCTTTGCCGTTCGGCGTTTTACTGCTGTCCTTGGAGGACAATTCTCCACGATGATATCTGTCCAGGATATCATCGTTGTATTCCGAAATCCCGTTCTCATAAGGCTTCTGGATACTCCTCCCCAGTGGTGTATAATAACGGGCCACGGTCAGGCGAAGTGCAGCGCCATCGCTGAGGTTATATTGTTCCTGTACAAGGCCCTTGCCGAAGCTCCTGCGGCCAATGATGGTGGCGCGGTCCCATTCCTGCAAAGCCCCGGCAAGCACTTCACTCGCAGAAGCAGAACCTTCATTGAGCAGCATCACCAACTGCCCTTCTTCAAACAAACCCCGCCTGCGGCATTTGTATTCCCGACGTGGATGGTTAACGCCTTCGGTGTAAACAATGAGTTTATCTCCGGAAAGAAATTCATCGGCCATCTCTACCGCTTCATCCAGGATGCCACCGCCATTTTCGCGAAGGTCAAAAATCAATTTGGTCATGCCCTTGCCCTTGAGCTTTTCCAATGCCTCCATGAATTCTTCATAGGCCGTTTCTGAAAATTTATTCAGGCGGATATAGCCCGTTTGTGCATTAAGCATATACGAAGCATCCAACGCATATAAGGGTATGAATCCCCTGATGATGGTGAAGGGCAGTTTTTTGCTATCGCGGAGAACGGTTACCTCCACTTTGCTGGCGCGAGGGCCCCGCAGTAGTCCCCGGATCTTATCGCCCGTCACGCCATTCCCGGCAACCGGCGTTTGCTCCACCTGGATGATCCGGTCCCCGGCTTGTAACCCGGCTTTA
>Ga0207941_1000464_pt1 | contig 12132 bp, 12 predicted proteins | sample LakMenEpi13Sep12_FD_150695 | JGI IMG/M metagenome (GOLD analysis project Ga0207941, IMG submission 150695) | Freshwater microbial communities from Lake Mendota, WI - 13SEP2012 deep hole epilimnion (SPAdes) | ecosystem: Environmental > Aquatic > Freshwater > Lake > Epilimnion/Euphotic zone ...
TGCCCCTCCAGCAGCGCTGCCAGGGAGACGCCGCCCTGGCCGGCGCCACTTTCCACCAGGCTCATCGGCCGCAGCCGCAGAAACGCAAACCGCCCCGCTCCGGTGTGGCGCTCGGCGTCATCGGCCGGCACCGCCGAACCGGTGAGCAGAAATTGCCCGGGCGCCTCGACGGCATCCACTGCCCGCCATGGGGCGGCAGTCAATGCAGCAGATGCCCGGATCCTAATGCAGGAAAAACTGGCTTACGGATGCAGGAAAAGCCGGGCTTCTGATGCAGGAAAAACTGGCGTGCTGATGCAGAAAAATGGGTCAGACGCTGCGGGAAAAATGGGTCAGACGCTGCGGGAAAAACCGAGATCCTGCCCCTGGACCCCGATCTACGACCGGCATGGCCCTGGCGCGCTAGGTCTTAGAGGGCACAAAAGCGCGCCAGCAGCGAAAGCTGCTGGGTGGGCTTGGGCAGTTCGGCCGCATTGAAAGGCGGTGGTGCCGGGGCCGGCGTGTCGGACCGCATCGCCATGGGCATGGGTCGCAGATCACCGTTGCCATCCAGCTGCACCTCCAGGGGAGACAGCTGGCGCCTGCGGCCGATCGCCGCCGCCACCTCCTGGGCCTGATATAGGGCGTCCTGGTAGGCCGCCCGCAGCAGCTGGGCGCGGATGGCGCTGTCCTGGCTTCGATCCGTCTCGGCAGTCACCGGCGCCAGGCGAACTCCGGGCAGGCCGCCCACCGCGCTGATCAGGTCCTGCAACTGGGCCGGCTCAATGCGGCCACTGACCTGCAGGCTGGCCTGGACGCCGATTCGTTGGCCCTGGGGTCCTGTGCGATCCCAGGTGCTGGGGGCCCCCACCCGCCATTCCTTTATTCCCAGGGCCTGGAGTTTCTGGCGCACCGCCGCTAGGCGCCATTGCAGTTGCTCCAGGGCCTGGTCCGCCTTGGCGGCCTCCGCCTCCAGCCCCAGCGAAACCCCCAGGGCACTGGTGGGCCGCTGGATCTCCGCCTTGCCGCGGGCCTCCAGCAGGGTGCCTTGGCAACGCAATTGGACTTCCGCCAAGGCGGGCCCACCCGTCAGGGTCACCAGCGCACCCAGGGCCAGCGGCAGCAATGGCCGGCAGGGGTGGAGGGGGGCGTTTTTAGTGCTCATGGCAGCCCTCATGGCAGGGTGAAGCCGGAGGTGTTGATGTGCTTGAGGTCGAGCATCACGATCGTTAACCAAGCCAGCAGGGCCAGGCCGCCGATCGAACCGAGCACCGTCAGCAGGCCCAGGAGCACTGATTTGGAGGAACCGCTGTCGTTGGCCACGGGCACACCAGAGCGAGAGGTTACTTTCCCACGGCCAGGGCGGGAGGCGCCGGCCCATAAGCCACGCTTCTAGGCGGTGAGGTCCGCCACGGTCGTGAGCCTGCCAGCGCTTTCATCCCAGAGGATGTAATTAAAACAGGTCGGCAGGTCGCCAAGCTTCAGACGCTTCACGCCGGTGAGCAGATGGGCGTTGCGCTTTTGGCAGGCCTGTAATCGATAGTTCGGAATCGCCTCGCAGAGGTGATGGATCGCGTGGCAGCCAATATCGGCCGAAAACCAATTCAGCAGCGCTGGCAGCTCTAGGTCACTGGTGCCTTGCATGGCCCCATCCATGGCTTTCCATTTATCGTCGCCTTGGGCATAGGAGCCTGGAAAGTTGTGCTGCACAAAGAAAATGCAGATGAAGATGGCGGCCCCGCAGGCCATCACCGGCGCATAGATCAACCAGAAGGTCCCCGCCCCTAGCCAGCGGGCCATGACAATCCAGCTGGCGACAACGGCCAGGTTGTTGAGCAGCAGGTCAACAAATTCTTCTGGGCTGTGCCACCAGCTGGTCTTATGGCTGGCGACGATCTCGCGCCAGCCTGTCCTAGGTGATTTCCCCAGGCTGGATATCAAGTGGGGTATCAGGCCCGCCAGGCCTGCCAGCAGTTCGATCCGCGGCTTGATCACCAGGTAGAAGAAGCCCCCGGGAATCAGCATCAGAGGGTGCCGCAACAAGCGGTAGAGGGCCTTGGCGCGGGGGCTGTAGCCGCTATAAACCTTGGCGCTGACGACCGCCGCAGGCCCCCTGTATTTGGCCCAGTTGCCGTTGTGGCGATGGTGAAAGGCGTGTCCCCGCGACCAGGGCAGCTGGGGGATGCCTGCCACGATGCCAAACAAAAAGCCGACGGCGCGATTGGTGGCGGCATCACGAAATAGGGCGTTGTGGCCACAGTCGTGCATCAGCGAGAAGCAGCGGGCCAGGAACAGCACCATCAACGCCAGCACGGGCAACAGCAGCCAGGAACCCTGCCGCAGGCAGGACACCGCCAGCCACCACAGCAAGCCATAGGGCACCAGGGTGTTGGCGACCTGCCAGGCAGCCAGCCAGTTGCTACTGCCCAAGAAAGGCTTGAGCTCGAAATCAGTGCGTTTAAGAGACCCTGCTGCAGTGTGTTGGGGAGTGGACCGCTCTGAGGGGGACCCCAGGTTTTCTGCTGTGGTTACTAGAACAGGAATACCAAAATCCCTAAATATTGAACACAATCATAACTCTTTACTGAAAAACCGCGTCAGCTCGACAAAAACCCCTTCAGTTCACACCCCCACGTACACCCACGCCTGGGCCCCCGAGGCCAGGGGGGCTAGCACCCGCTGGTAGTCGGAGACTTCGTAGGCGTCGGCCTGGCCCAGTTCGGCGTCGCTGATTTCGAACACCGTGCCTTCGACCCGGTCGCGGGCATCGCCGCTGAAGCGCACGATCGGGTGGTGGCTGAGGCCGCTGGCCGCCAGCACGGCTGCGTCTTGAATGCGCAGCAGCGACTGGCTGTAGCCCACCAGGGCATCGGATCGGCCCGTCAACAGGCGCCCAAAGGTGCTTTGTTGCACGCTCTGCTGCTGCAGCGTGCCATAGGAAAACAGCAGGGGCATGGCGGGCATGGCGGGTGATGGGGGGAGGCGCCAGGGGGTCAGTTTGGCGGGACCCAGCCCTGGAAACCGTCCATGAAGCGTCGGTCGATGCGGTGTTTGAGCCCCCCTAGCCAGGTCGTCGGTCCCAGCACCCAGGGGCCCCACAGGGCCAGGGCCCGGGGCTGCTGGTCCGGCCTGCCGACGCCCGAATCCCCCAGTAATTGCAAGGCGTGGCGCCGCGGCGTCCAGCAGCGCAGCGCCAGCGGCGGAGCCGCCAGCGAGCGCCCCAGGTTGGTGGCCAGCACCGCCGCCGCCCGCACCGCCCACACCCCCGCCGCCGGCCGGGGGCGGGCGCTCACCAGGCCGCAGTCGCCCACGGCAAACAGTCCCCTTTGTCCCAGCACCGCCAGGCTGGTTTGTGTCAGCACCCGGCCGCTGTCCGGCTGCACCGGCAGGCCGGAGGCTGCCAGCCAGGGAGGCGCCTGACTGCCGGTGCAGGCCAGATCGGCCGGGCCCTGGTAGGTGCCATTGCGTTCGAGGGCCACGCCCGCTGCCGCCAGCAGCCGCTCGCCGGCCCGGTTGGCGGCGGGGCTGCCCAGGGCCAGGCCGGGGCCCCGCAAAAGCAGGCGGCAGGGGTGGCCGCGCCGGCCCAGGGCCAGGGCCAGCTCGACGGCGCTGGCGCCACCGCCCCGCAGGCGCAGGGGGGCCCCTGCAGGCAGGGCGTTCACCCAGCCCAGAAAGGGCTCCAGCGGCTTGACCGCCATGGCCCCATCCGCCGGCGCTGGCGTGATCGCTCCCACATCCAGGCTGAGGATGTCGAAACCCAGACGCTCTCCCCCCTGCAGCAGCAGTTGGCGAGGCCCCAATTCAAGGCCCGTGATTTCAGCCTGTAGAAAGCGCACACCGGCCTGCTGGCAGAGCCGTTTCAGGTCGATGCGGGCCGATGCCGGGGTTGCCAGGCCGGCCACCACCGCCGGCACCAGGCCGGAATACAGGCTGGTTGGGTGGCGGCTCACCAGGGTGATCGAGCCGCTGGCGGGTCGGCTCTGGGGCCGCAGGGCCCATTGGCGCAACACCAACACATGGCTGTGACCACCGCCCGCTAGCAGCAGCCGGGGCTGGCGGGCGGCGGCGTTCAAGGCTGGAGGCCCAGTCGCTGCTGGTCCATGGTGACGACGATGCCAATGAATAGACCAATCCCCATCATGCCCCTAGCGAGTTAGATAATGTGCCGGGCGAAACTGGCCCAGCTCCTCTATTAATTGTTAGTCTAAGCCATAGGCTAAATTACCATTTTACGATGCCCAAAGTCACCTTAATTCCCCCAATAAGTGTTGAGCCTCCATAATCCTTGGCAAGTCGCAGCAGTGTTTCTTGGAAGCCCAAGTTTGGAAACGTATTTTCGACTTTTTGAATTTGCCCTCTCCCCATGCCCTTGCGAAGTAATCCCTTTGAAGCATCGATCCAGTCGGCCTTGCGGCAGGCCTCAATCACTTCTCTGTTAGGTCCGATGTAAGGAAATATCTTGTGGTGCCAATGGATGGCTGCTCGCAACAAACTAGGATCTAACCCCAGTCCATACTTCTCGTTGTCGGCTATCGCCACAGCCTCGGATGGCTCCAGATAGGCCAATTCATGATCAGTCCAGAGACCGATGTCATGGTAGACGGTTGCAGCCTCGACCAGCTTCTCATGTTCTTCGGCATTGCCCAGAAAATGCATTGCATATGTGATCGTGCGATAAACGTGGTTCCGGTAGCTGGGGAAGTCTTTGCCGATCAGATTTTCGTATCGCCCAAGCAGTTCTTCCACAAAAGGGCGTTCCTGCTTGATCATGATGTCTGACATCGGGCATAGCTCCTTATGGTCGTGGCCACACTATATATGGTGTGAAGCGGTACGCCTGGTCCAGGGTGAAAAGATTGGGCGTTTGGAAATCAAGATAACTGAAGGTCTAACCTGGATACTCACACTGCAGGATCGATCAACCCTGTAAACAGACCATTCATCGCGTTGAAATTTGTCAAAATTAAAGATCGATGGCTATAGGACAGGTGATCCCTGCAACGCCCCAACCCCGCGCCGGTGCAGCTCGCGGGCGTAGTCGGTCCAGGTGCCCTGGCCCCAGTAGCGGAAGCAGCTGGTTTCCAGCAGCAATAGGTGCAGCAGCGCCCTTTGATAGGGCTCGCTTTGGGTGACGGTCGGATCCTGGGCCACCTGGGCATCAAAGCGCTGGTGGAATTGGGCGCTGAGGCTATGGATCGGCTCCAGCACATTGGCGTAGCCCTCCACCCAGCTCAGGTTGTTGGTCCAGGAGGCCCCCGCCATCGAGAGGGGCGGTTCCTGCCCCTGCAGCTCGGCGATCGCCGCAGCCACGCTTTCAGGCGTCGGGGGGCCATCCAGGTGCTGCCACAGCCTGTGTTGCTGCACCGCCTGAATCACCGGCAAATCGCCTTCTTGCACCCCGGCGGCCTCCAGCAACTCCAGATATTCGCTGCCGTTGATCGCCACCGTGTCCCTTTGGCCGCTCACAGGCCGAGCGATCTTGTGGTGGGCCTGCAGAAAGGCCGGCGGGAATTCATTCATCATCACGCCGCCGTTTTCACCGTCGGCGATTTGGGTGACGATCGCCGGCACCGCTATTCCCCCCAGCTCCTGCCGCTCCAGTCCCAGGGCTTCGTAGTAGGGCTGCATCTGGCCCACCAGCTTGGTATCGGAGCCCTGGGTTTTGATCAACGCCACGATTGAGGTCGTTTCGCCCCTGGAGTTGCGGGCCTGCAGCAGGTTGGGGATCAGCTTTTGTTCCTGGCGCAAGCTGGTGCCATCGAGGTTTTCAACGCTGTGTTCCTGCACCAGCAGCCAGCGGTAGCCGCACTCCTTGAGGGCCCGCACCAATTCGTAGAGCGTGTCGGGATGGTTGGGCAGGTGCATCTCCGGTGGCGAAAACCCTTTCACCCGCCGCAGGGCCTCGCTGCCAAACAGGGCGGCAAAATGGTGCTGCCAGGCCAAGATTTGCAGCTTCAGGTCGGGAATCGGGGTGGAGGGGGCCACGGCATGGCTCCAGAAGGTGCCAAGCCACTCCACATGGGGTTGCAGGTTGGCATCACAAGCGAGCCGTTGCAGCGCCTCAAGAATGTCAGTCCGGCCCATCTGCTCGAAGCCCCAGAGCAGGTTGCCGGAATAATCCAGCATGATGCGCGGATCGCAGCCCTCCGCGATCAGCTGGGGCAGGATCTCCGCCATGCGCTTGTAGCAGTGGGCAAAGGCCTCGGCGTTGTGGTTATCGCCTTCGCCGGGATGCTCGAACATGTACTGCAGATGGCCGATCAGCTCCCCCTGGGATCCGGCTGGGATCGTCGGCTGATGCATATGCAGGGCGCAGGCAAAGACCGAGCGGACCGACTCCAGAGCCAGAGGCGTCTGCCTTGCAACGGCCGGCTGCTGTTGCTGCACCAGGGCGAGGATCTCCGCTTCACGGCCGGCGATTGGCGGCAGGGCATCGTGGCTCATGCGGGGGGCTCCAGGGCTTGCGCTTGAGCCTGGAGCATCACGTCCCTCGTCCAGCAGCCCAAATGGCGGTAGAAAATGATACTTTTCTACCTTCGAATGCTATAGGTCTCTACTAAGTGATATCCCCACACCCACAGGGCCAGCGGCGTGACCAACTGCAGTTCGGTGCCGGCTATCGCCCTATCGGCTGTTTTCAGCATCGCCTCCAGCCGCTTTGAGACCAACTTCACGGGTTTAAACCGAACCAGTTCACTTCTCCGCCGCTAACGCTGCCGCCGCCGCCCCGCCAAACTCTGTGGGCTCCGGCTGCCCCTTGCGGCGGGCCTTCTCGCGGGCCAGCTGATGGTTCATGTCGGCAGGAATGAACGTCACCGGCTTGCCGGCTCGGCGGGCGGCGAGTAGTTCGTCGCGGGCGACTTCGCCACCACCGATGCCCACCAAGGCATCGCTGCTGTACACGATGGCGCTGGATGTGGGCGACAATCCCTTGCCCTGCGGCAGCTCGCCGCCCCAGGTGCTATCGGGCACGAAGAACACCGTGTCCACACAGGGAGAGAGGGGAAGTTGCTCCTGGCGGGCCAGACTTGACACGATGCCCAGGGTTTCGAACCCTTTCCCCTTGGCCAGTGCATAGATCTGGCCAATGCCTTCGGCGGTGCCGCCGATATTGATCAAGGTGCGGGCCGGAGCGTGGCGATCAAGGATGCGGCTGGCTTCCCGCGCCAGGGCATCGGGATCTTGATAGCCGGCCCCCGAATAGCCCACGAAGGTAAGCACCTTCTTCCCCGTTGCCTTCAGCTGGCGGGCGATGGTGGCGGCATCGCCTGTATGGATATGGGCGGGCCCCTTGCAGGCCAGCGGGGCAGCGGCAGCGGGGCCCACCCAACCCCCGGCCAGCAGGGCGACGGCGGCCAGGGCCTTGCTCACAGGCAGAATCAAGGTGTGTTCCAAGTCCAGGCACTGTCGCTGCAGAAGCTGGGCAGATATAGGTATCGCTGCAGCCATGGCCATGCTCTTATCTGTTAATTGAGCCTAGGAAGCCCCATTGCCCAAGCCGCTCAAAGCCATGGGCATGAACATCAAGGACTCGCAGGCCCCTGCCAGGGACCACCCATGGGCCACCCTGACGACCCGATCTCTCCGCCCGGTAGGCAGCGGCTCCGGGAGTTGGATCAGTTGTTGGTCAAGGCTGTGACCGATCTGCACGGACCAATCAGCCCCCCCCTGGTGCGCGACTCCGCACATAGGTCGTGGTTTTGCTTGTGGGAGTCCCGGTCTTGCCTACTAATGGATTGGGCCTGTGTCAGGTGGATCCTTGGTGAGATTTCTGGTGCCGCGGGAGCACTCCCCCGGTGAAAAGCGGGTGGCCGCCACGCCCGAAACCGTGCGCCGCCTGCTGGGCAAGGGCGTGAGCGTCAAGGTGCAGCAGGGGGCCGGTGCGGCGGCTGGGTTCCGGGACGATGATTTTCTGGCCGTCGGGGCCGAGCTGGGCCCGGAGGAGGGCCTGGCCTGGGAGGAGGCGGACGGGGTGCTGTGCGTGCAGGCGCCACCGGCTGAAAGCCTGCAGCGCCTGCGGCCGGGCGCCCTGCTGGTGGGATTGCTTTCGCCCTATGGCGCCAGCCACCTGGCCGAGACCCTCAACGGCCGCGAGGCCTCGGCCATCGCCCTGGAGCTGTTGCCCCGCATCAGCCGCGCCCAGAGCATGGATGTGCTCTCGTCTCAGGCCAACATCGCCGGCTACAAGGCGGTGCTGCTGGCTGCCGCCGCCCTCGATCGCTACGTGCCGATGCTGATGACGGCCGCCGGCACCATCCAGCCCTCGCGGGTGCTGGTGCTGGGGGCCGGTGTGGCCGGCCTGCAGGCCCTGGCCACCGCCAAGCGGCTCGGCGGCGTGGTTTACGTGTCCGATGTGCGCCCCGCCGCTAAAGAGCAGGTGGAGTCCCTGGGGGGTCGCTTTATTGATCCGCCCGAACTGGAGGACAAGCCCGCCGAGGAGGGCGGCTATGCCAAGGCCGCCAGTGAGGCCTTCCTGGCGGCCCAACGCCAGCAGCTGGCCGACCAGCTTGCCCTCGCCGACATGGTGATCTGCACCGCCCAGGTGCCGGGCCGCACGGCGCCGCGGCTGATCAGCGAGCAGATGCTCGATGGCATGCGGCCCGGCGCCGTGGTCGTCGATCTGGCGGTGGCCCAGGGCGGCAACTGCTTCGGCACCGTCGCCGGCCAGACGGTCGAGCGCCGGGGGGTGCAGCTGATCGGTGCTGATGCCCTGCCCTCCAGCGTTCCCAACCACGCCAGCGCCCTTTATGCCCGCAACGTGGCGGCCCTGATCGAGCACCTGCTGGCCGATGAGGGGCTGCGGCTCGATCCCGAGGACCCGATCCTCGACGGCTGCCTGCTCACCCACGGCGGCGTCTGCCGTCGTGAGGATGTCGTCTATCCCAATGGTTCCCGCAACGGAGGTTCGTGATGAGTGCCCTTTCCCAGGCCCTGTGGGTGTTGCTGCTCGGCAGCCTGCTGGGTCTTGAACTGATCGGCAAGGTGCCCCCCACCCTGCACACGCCGCTGATGTCCGGCGCCAACGCCATCAGCGGCATCACCGTGCTGGCTTCGCTCACGCTTATCCAGAAGGCCGGAGACAACCAGGCCCTGCTGTTGATCGGCGCCCTTTCCTTGGGCTTCGCCCTTTACAACGTGGTTGGTGGCTTCCTGGTCACCGACCGCATGCTCGCCATGTTCCGCCGCAAGGGAGACAACTGATGTCGACTGAATTACTGACCGATGGCATCGACCTGGTGGCGGTGCTGCTGCTGGGATTGGGTATCAAGGGCCTCTCCAAGGTGCGCTCCGCCCGCGGCGCCAACCAGCTGGCGGCGGTGGCCATGGGCCTGGCCGTGCTGGGCCTGTTGATCGAAATCCGTCCGGGCCCGATGGCCTGGTTATGGATCGCCGCCGGCACCGCCGCCGGTGGCCTGGCCGGCGTTGTTACCGCCCTGCGGGTGCCGATGACCGCCATGCCCGAAGTAGTGGCCCTGTTCAATGGCTGCGGCGGTCTGGCCTCGTTGCTGGTGGCCGTTGGTGTGGCCCTGTTTGATTCCGACGGCGCCGACATGGTGGCCTTGGTGTCGATCGCCATCTCGGTGTTTGTCGGAGCGATCACCTTCAGCGGCTCGATCGTGGCGATGGCCAAGTTGCAGGGCTGGCTGAGCACCCCCGCCTGGACCCAGAGCTCTTTGCGCCATGTCGTCAACATCTCCCTGGCGGTGGCCGCTCTGGTGGGGGCCGTGCTGCTGCCCGGTGATCCCGCCGGCCTGCCGCTGTGGTTGCTGGTGATCAGCTCCAGCCTGCTGGGTATCGGCGTCACCCTGCCGATCGGTGGCGCCGACATGCCGGTGGTCATCTCTTTGCTTAATTCCTATTCGGGGGTGGCCGCCGCCGCCGCCGGCTTTGTGGTGGGCAGCCAGCTGCTGATCGTGGCTGGCGCCATGGTCGGTGCGGCCGGCCTGATCCTCACCCAGGTGATGTGCACGGCGATGAATCGCTCGCTGCTGTCGGTGTTGTTTGGCGGCGCCCTCGGTGCCAGTGCCCTCGCCGGTGGCGGTGGCGGTGGTGCTGGCGGCGAGGCGGGCTACACCCGCATCACCAGCTGCAGCCCCGAGGAATGCGCCATGGCGTTGGAGCAGGCCGAGCGCGTCGTGTTTGTGCCCGGCTACGGCCTGGCGGTGGCCCAGGCCCAGCACGCGCTGCGCGAGCTGGCCAAGCTGCTCGAAAACCACGGCGTTGAGGTCAGCTATGCCATCCATCCGGTGGCGGGTCGCATGCCCGGCCACATGAACGTGCTGCTGGCCGAGGCCGATGTGCCCTACGAGCAGCTGCTGGAGATGGACACCATCAACCCCGAGTTCCCGCGCACCGATGTGGTGATCGTGCTTGGCGCCAATGATGTCGTCAATCCCGACGCCAAGAGTGACCCCACCAGCCCCCTCTACGGCATGCCCGTGCTTGAGGTGGACCAGGCCCGCCAGGTGTTCGTCGTCAAGCGCAGCCTCGGCGCCGGCTACGCCGGCATCGCCAATGCCCTGTTCGAACTACCCCAAACCGCCATGGTCTTCGGCGACGCCAAGGCGGTGCTCAACGGCCTGCTTTCGGAGCTGCGCAGCATGGGCGTCGGCAAGGTGAAGGTGGCGGCCTGAGGGGGGGGGGGACACAATGCCACCCCGTATAGGGGTAGCATGACCCCATTACGGAGTCGAACGACCCCGCAATGGGGTTTGCTGTTGGTTTCTCCATGAACCCTGTGCTCGAAGCGATTTTCGGCAATCGCACCGCCGCCTGGGTGCTGCTGTTTTTGCAGTGCTACGGAGAAGGCCATGCCTTGCGGATTGCCAAAACCTTTGGTTTTGGGTTGAACATGACCCAGCGGCAATTGAAACGCCTGGAAGAAGAAGGAGTACTGGTGAGCCGATTGGTGGGTAATATCCGGCTGTTTTCCTTCAATGAGCGCAACCAAACCGTTCGCAACCTAAGGCAACTGCTGGAAGCTGAACTCAAGCTTCTGCCTGACGATCAGTTGCAGAATTACTTCCGCCAGCGCCAACGACCGAGGCAGACGGGCAAGGCCCTGGTGAGCCATGGCTGAGATCAATGGGGCCACCACTCTTGAGGAATTGGCCGTGTTGATCAGCGAGGCTCTTGAGGCGGCTGGAATTATCGCCACCCTATCTGGCGGAGGCGCGGTATCGATCTACAGCAATAATCAATACATGAGTCACGACCTGGATTTCGTGACATCAGCTGATGCCAGAAGGCTGCACGACGCGATTGCTCCCCTGGGGTTTCGCCAGAGTTCGTCCAAGCGACTGTTTGAGCATCCACTCACCGCTTGGCTGGTCGAGTTTCCCGCTGGACCGCTTGGATTCGGCGCCAGAGAGGTTGATCATCGGGCGATTCCTTTGCTTGAAACGCCCTATGGATCCCTGCGGATTATCACACCAAGCCTTTGTGTGATCGACAGATTGGCAGCCTATCTGCACTGGAATGATCGTCAGTGCTGGGATCAGGCTGTACTGGTGTGCCGAAGCCATCCCGTGGATTGGGGAGACATTACCAGCTGGGCCAGGAACGAAGGGATGCCCATGGAGGAAATCAATCTCCTGCGGACGATGACAAGCTCGTCGCCATGATCAACCGGCAGGTGTGGGCTTTTGGTTCTAGCCAGGCCGCCCTCCAGCATCTTGCGGAATACCCGATAGGCATTGCTTCTACGCCGCGATGGGCTTCAAGCCTTGTCTGGCCTTCCGGAGCGGTTGTACTTTTGGAGCAAATTGACGCCAAGGGTATAGGCGTAAAGGCTTGAAGGAAAAAATTCGAAACGCACCCCCTTGTGGTGAACTATTGCATCTGATATGGTCTTGCTGGTTATAAGTATAGGTTGATTAATATTAGGGTTCTGATTAGCAAACTCAACGCAGTTGTCAAGTTCTTGACGAGCTTTGTAGGGTCTATCACTCCATTTTACTTCTATGGCCCAAGAAGGCTGCTGGCTAATAGAATCCAGACTAACGATATCAATCTCTCCAGTTTTCCACCTCGCATAGTAGAGTTGGGTTTGCTGACTATGCTGCCACTGGCTAAATATTGCAGTTTCTGTTAGTGCTCCCATAGCGTCAGAATCGGGGTTGATTTGGCCAAAGAGAGCAGTCCTCATTGAGG
>Ga0207941_1000466_pt1 | contig 12103 bp, 12 predicted proteins | sample LakMenEpi13Sep12_FD_150695 | JGI IMG/M metagenome (GOLD analysis project Ga0207941, IMG submission 150695) | Freshwater microbial communities from Lake Mendota, WI - 13SEP2012 deep hole epilimnion (SPAdes) | ecosystem: Environmental > Aquatic > Freshwater > Lake > Epilimnion/Euphotic zone ...
CCCTTCATCGCCCTGCAGCTGTCGGTGCTGCTGCTGATCCTGTTCTTCCCCCAGCTCGTCACCCTGCTGCCCTCCCTGGCCAGTGCCGCCGCGGGTTGACGCTCGCCCCGCAGCAGCGAAATCGCCCTGGTCCGTTTCAAGCATCAAGTTGGGGTGTCGGGTCCACAATTGATTTATGGAAGCGTTCAGCGACGTTTCGCCTGATTCATTAGAACATGAAGAACCGCTGTGGTTGAGCACGAATATTGGGACCTGCTAATCACCCTGAAAGGACCTCGCACGGTCACGGCTTGACAAGGCCAACGAGGTGTGGATCAAGCATGATAAGCTGAATCCACATATCATTCCCCGAATCCGATCGCTTCTCTAGGCTCCAAGACATAGCAATGGCTTTTAGCCATCAAATAAATAGGGTAACTGCAGGATATGCAGCAATGATCGGTTTTTGCGTGATATGTGGGTCCGCGTATTCTATGTTCGCTGAAAGCTTCTCGACTAATCCCCAAGGCCCGAGTCGTTGGTCAATGCAAGGGAGCAAGAAAGAGATCGGACTTAAACTCTAGGTGACTTCCATCTACCCCTTTGCAACATGAGTGCAGACTTTCTACAGCCAATGACAATGCGAAAGACATTGGAACTGCGAAGGCTAGCGTATGAGAGCCAACACGCTTGCTCCTCCTGCGGGCATGCCTTTGTCCAAGACGAACTTTATCATCTTGGATACGACAAAGAAGGTCATCCATTAATTGTAGGCAATTGCTGCAGAAGCCTGCTGCATGAGACAGCGGTAAGACATGGTTTTCACCATCGGCACTTCGTGGTTCCTAGAAGGGATGCGAGTCTATGGAGGTACATGAATCTTGCAAAGTTTGTATCACTACTGGCGGCCAGGTCACTTTTCTTTGCCAGAATGGATACATTTGAGGATCCGTTTGAATGCGCCATCGGCTTGGGGGTGCATAGGGAGTGGTATCAACGAACAGAGTATGAGAATTTTGTTGCGCGCACTATCGAATTAGTAAATACACCGATTCCTGGCTATCCTTTCCCTCCCAAGGAGGCGCGCGAACAAAACATAGCGCAACTGATCTCTGAGTATGAGAGCCGAGGCGAGACAAGGATGAGCGAGCGAATTTATGCAAGCTGTTGGCACGAGAGTCAGTCCGAATCAGCAGCGCTGTGGAAGCTCTACGGCGGCAATGACGGGTCTGCAGTTGCTATTAGAACTACCTATGGCTCACTAAGAGACGGGATTTTGGACCGAGAAGAGGAAGGTGATCGCTACGATATTAAGATCGGCAAAGTTGTATACATTGATTATGAGGGCATTATCTTGAATTACCATGTCGCTCCTTTCAGAAAGAGAGCAGCATTTGAGCACGAGAAAGAGGTTCGAGCCATTCTCCATCTTTACGGTGACAATCTGCCTCTAGGAAGAAGTGTTCCATTCGATTTGATGAATGTGATTCACGACGTGGTTGTCTCGCCGCTAGCACTAAAATGGTTTAGTGATTTAGTTGTTGAGCTCGCCAAGCGATTTGACTCCCCACTCAAGGTGCTGCCTTCGCGGCTTAATGTTGATCCATTGCACTGTTGAAAATTCCGTAGGTTTTGTCTTTCATTATTTTCCCTGCGATCAGCGAACAAGCCCCACGAGTGGACAGGCCGCCATCAACCCTCTGCTCCGCCACCCCAAGCTCTTTGCCTGCCACTCAGGGGCAGCGTTAGCCGAATACCTGGCATGTAACCCGATCTAGCCAACGGCGGATGAAGCTCATGCCCTGAGTTATTGCAACGGTGATAGCAAAAGTACTCATATCATGAAATTCACTTTACAATGCGAGCAAGAGGTTGATGGACGCTGGATTGCAGAGGTCCCAGAGCTACCTGGCGTGCTCTCGTATAACGACTCTGCAGACAGGCCGCCACCAAGTGCGTTTGGAACCTGTTGGCGTTGAGATCAGCTGATGCCAATCGGCCATACAGGCGGCTCAGGATTTCCTGGCGGCGCTGCTGGCCGTTGCGGGGGTGGAGCTGCTGCCGAGACCCTCAGCTGGTGGGAAACGCCATCAGCTCACACCACCCAGATCTCCTCCAGACCCAACTCCAGACCCTCCGCCAGCTCGCTGCCGTCAACCCGGCTGGCGTTCTCCAGCCGTTCCGCCATCCCCTGCTGGCCGCCCCGCCAGATCTCCACCGCCCGCTCCTGGGGCAGCAGCAGCCAACCGAGGCGGGCGCCATTGGCCTGGTATTGCTCCATTTTGCGGCGCAGGGCCGTGATGCCTCTGGGGCCTTCGTCGCTGGGGCTTGCACCATTGATGCTCGCTAATTCGATCACCAGATCGGGGCAGAGGGGCGGGAAGCTGCGGCGTTGTTCGGGGCTGAGGGCCAGCCAGCGATCCTCAAGCACAAGGGCGGCATCGGGGCTGAGCACGGAGCCATCCGGCAGGCGGAAGCCGCCTGAGCTGTCGAATAGTCGCCAGCCTTTGTGCCGCCTGCAGAAAATCTGAAGTTGATAGAGAAGCTGGCCATTGCGGCTGCTGGTTTCCCCTCCGGTTGGCGTCATGACAATTAGAAAGCCTTCAGCCGTGAGCTCCAGCACCGCCTCCGGATTTACCTGGCAGACCCGCTCGAACTGCTCTGGTGTCAGCCGCAAATCCCAGGGCAACAGCAGCGGCGCCGGCTCCAGCCCAGGCGGCTGGGCGAATGCGGGTGGGGGCGCCAGGGCCATGGGCTGGGCCGGAGTCATACCGCAACCTTAATGGCGGCAGCGGTTGCAGGGCCATTGTGGGCGTCACCCTCCCTCAAGGCGCCGCCGCGCCGGCAGGCATCCCAACGCGAGGAGCCAGTGCTGACTATGGAGATGCCACCTTAATTGCAAATCTGATTTATAAAGTCATAATCTCTTGGTGTCTTTAGATCGACTGTTTCAGGCCTATCCCATGCTGGGTGCCTGATGTAAGTCCTCATTCAGTAACTGGATTGTTCACGGCCTCTGGTGCGGCGCCTCACAATTACACCGCCCAGATCTCCTCCAGACCCAACTCCAGACCCTCCGCCAGCTCGCTGCCGTCAACCCGGCTGGCGTTTTCCAGCCGTTCCGCCATCCCTTGCTGGCCGCCCCGCCAGATCTCCACCGCCCGCTCCTGGGGCAACAGCAACCAACCGAGGCGGGCGCCATTGGCCTGATATTGCTCCATCTTGCGGCGCAGGGCCGTGATGCCTCTGGGGCCTTCGTCGCTGGGGCTCGCTAATTCGATCACCAGATCGGGGCAGAGGGGCGGGAAGCTGCGGCGTTGCTGGGGGCTGAGGGTCTGCCAGCGCTCTCTGCGCAACAAAGATAAATCGGGGCTCAGCACGGAACCATCGGCAAGCTGAAAGCCCGTGGAGCTGTCGAAGGCGATCCAGGTGCCGTTATCTGGACCGTCGGCCCAAGCCAGAAGCCGCTGGCCCAAACGCAAGCTCCTTGCCCCTGTCTCCCCTCCGGTTGGCGTCATGACAATTAGAAGGCCTTCAGCCGTGAGCTCCAGCACCGCCTCCGGATTTACCTGGCAGACCCGCTCAAACTGCTCGGGTGTCAGTCGCAAATCCCAGGGCAACAGCAGCGGCGCCGGCTCAAGCCCAGGCGGCAGGGTGGTTGCGGGTGGGGGCGCCAGGGCCATGGGCTGGGCCAGATTCCTACGGCAATCTTAATGGCGGCAGCGGTTGCAGGGCAATCGCTGGGCGTCACCAACCCTCAAGGCGCCGCCGCGCCGGCAGGGGTCCCAACGCGAGGAGCCAGTGCTGACTATGGAGATGCCACCTTAATTCCAAATCTGATTTATAAAGTCATAATCTCTTGGTGTCTTTAGATCGGCTGTTTTAGGGCCAGCCCATCTATTTTGCCTGTCTTGAGAATATAGTTATCACAATTACACCACCCAGATATCCTCCAGTTCCAACTCCAGACCCTCCGCCAGCTCGCTGCCGTCAACCCGGCTGGCGTTCTCCAGCCGTTCCGCCATCCCTTGCTGGCCGCCCCGCCAGATCTCCACCGCCCGCTCCTGGGGCAGCAGCAGCCAGCCGAGGCGGGCGCCATTGTCCTGGTATTGCTCCATCTTGCGGCGCAGGGCCTTGACGCCTCGGGGCCCTTCGTCGCTGGGGCTTGCACCATTGGTGCTAGCTAATTCGATCACCAGATCGGGGCAGAGGGGCGGGAAGCTGCGGCGTTGTTCGGGGCTGAGGGTCTGCCAGCGATCTTCGAGCACAAGGGCGGCATCGGGGCTGAGCACGGAGCCATCCGGCAGGCGGAAGCCTGTGGAGCTGTCAAAGATCCTCAAGCTGGGCTGGCCGCGGCTGAGGGCCATGCCCAGCTGGATGAGCAGGCGACTGTTGCGGCTGCCCGTTTCCCCTCCGGTTGGCGTCATGACAACTAGAAAGCCTTCAGCCGTGAGCTCCAGCACCGCCTCCGGATTGGCCTGGCAGACCCGCTCGAACTGCTCGGGTGTCAGCCGCAAATCCCAGGGCAACAGCAGCGGCGCCGGCTCAAGCCCAGGCGGCTGGGTGGTTGCGGGTGGGGGCGCCAGGGCCATGGGCTGGGCCGGAGTCGTAGCGCAACCTTAATGGCGGCAGCGGTTGAAGGGCCATCGCTGGGCGTCACCAACCCTCAAGGCGCCGCCGCGCCGGCAGGGATCCCACCGCGAGGAGCAACTGTTGATACGGCAGCCTGTGACTGAGCCGACAGCCTGAGACGTTTCCGCTAAGGCCTCAGAGCACTTTCCAGCCATTGCATTCACCTGAGCCACACTGCACCCCTCCGCCCCCTTCCGCCATGACCCTCTCCACCAGCACCTACGACGGTGGCCTGCGCTGCAGTGCGGTGCATGGTCCCTCCGGCATCACCATCCACACCGATGCCCCCGTCGATAACCAGGGCCGGGGCGAGGCCTTCTCACCCACCGATCTGGTGGCGGCGGCGCTGGCCACCTGCATCCTGACGATCATGGGCATCACGGCCGATCGCGACGGGTTTGCGATTGAGGGCAGCAGCGCCAAGGTGGAAAAGCGCATGACCAGCTCGGGGGTGCGCCGTATCGCCGAGCTGGAGGTGTGGGTGACCCTGCCGGCGGCACTCAATGACGATCAGCGTCAAAAGCTGCGCCGCGCCGGTGAGGCCTGCCCGGTGAAACGCAGCCTGGAGGGATCGGTGCCGATGCAGATTCATTGGATTTAGGGGCCTGCAATGTCGCCCGGCGCCCAGTCCCTGGCCCCCGGCCTGCAGCAGCGCCTGCTGGTCCATCTGCAGCGTTGGGCCCGGCCCCGCCACAGCCAGTGGGATCGCCTGGCCTTGCTGGCCATACGCGCTGAGCTGTCGGCCCTGCTGGCCCCGCTTGGCACTTTTGAAGAGCATCGCTTTGGGGTTGGTTCGCAGGCTGGCTGCAATTTGATTCTGCGGCTGCCGGGCCGCCAATCGCACCGGCCTCCCCTGTTGGTGGGTGCCCACTACGACGGGCCGTTGCATTCCCCCGGCGCCGATGACAATGCCACCGGCCTGGCGGCCCTGGTCGAGTTGGCGCAGCACTGGGCCCGGCAGCCGCCCCGGCGGCCCGTCTGGCTGGTGGCCTTTGACCAGGAGGAATTGGGCTTGCTGGGCAGCATCGCCCTGGCGGCCCAGCTCAGGGCCAGCGGCCAGGATTTGGCCCTGATGGTGAGCCTGGAGATGCTGGGTTACACCTCCAGCCAGCAGCGTTATCCCCTGGCGGCGATGCGCCATCTCTATGGCGAGCGGGGCGATTTCCTGGCCCTGATCGCCAACTTCAAGGCCCTACCCCTGCTGCCGGCGCTGGCCCGGCGCCTGGGGCGCCATGTGCCCACCAAGCTGTTGCCGGTGCCCCAGGCCGGCCGCTTGCTGCCGGATGTGCGTCGTTCTGATCACAGCCCCTTCTGGGATAAGGGTTACGCCGCAGTCATGGCCACAGACACCTCCTTTCTGCGCAACCCCCACTACCACCAAGCCAGCGACACCATCGTCAGCCTCGATCTGCCCTTTTTGACGGCGGTGACCACCGGCCTGGCCCAGGGCCTCTCGGCCCTCTGAACTTGCGGTCTGCTCCGTTGCGAGCCCCTGGTTTCAGCCGCCACGGCGCCCCGGAGAGCCAGCACAGCCGCAAGGGATTCAGGGGCCGCCGATGCCGACCGCCGATGCCGGCCGCCGTTGGCGTTGGTCTGACCCCTCCGGCCGCGGCTTGGGACTCAAAGGCCGGCAGAAGCGAATCCGGTAGCTGTTGTGGGCTGCTCCCACCTGGGCGATCAGGGCTTCGCGGGCTTCGTGGTGCAGTTCCTCCAGGCTGGCGGCCTGCACCTGGAGGGAGCGATCCGGGGCGGTGGCTTCGATATGCCCGGGCCGCTCCGTCGTCACCAGGAAAACGATCTCGCGCATGCCGATCTCTTGTCGTCTGAGCTTTTGGATAGTTCCAGCTTCACCGCCCTGGCCCCGGGTTGGCGGACTTCTGGGATACGGGCATCCGTAGTCCCGGCCCTCCCTTGCCGCCATGCTGGGGCCAGTGATAATCGCCCCCCATGAGTGCGCCGGCTTCCGCCTTCGGGCGTCTGCACGCCTACCTGCACCAAACCCGGTTGCTGGGCTCGATCAGTAGCTCTCTTTATTACGACCAAAACACGGTGATGCCGGTGGCGGGCGCCCCCTGGCGCGGCGAGCAACTGGCCCTGCTGGCCACCCAGTTGCATCAGCGCCAAAGCCAACAGGAATACGTCGACCTGTTGGCCGCCGCCGAAGCCGAGCTAGAGCCCGATTCGCCGCCGCAAAGCCGCCGCAACCTGCAGTTATTGCGCCTCGAATTAGAGCGCCAACGCTGCCTCGATCCGGTCCTGGTAAGCGCGCTGGCCCAGGCCCAGTCCCGCGGCAATGCCCTTTGGCAGCAGGCCCGGCGCAGCAACGACTTTCCCCTGTTCGCGCCGGCCCTCCAGGAGCTCTTAACCCTGCGCCGCGACCAGGCCGCCCAGCTGGCGGCCGCCGAGCCGATCGCCCGCAGCCCCTGGGAAACCCTTGCCCAACCCTTCGAGCCCGACATCAGCAAGGCCCGTCTCGACGAGCTATTCACCCCCCTCAAGCAGCAGTTGCCGGCCCTGCTGGAGCGGGCCGCCGAGCTGGGCGGGCGCGCCACTGCCGGCCAGGACGCCGCTCCAGCCGAGGCCTTTGATCTTGCCGAGGGGTCCCAGGAGGCCCTTTGTGCCGAGCTGCTGGAGGGTTGGGGCTATGACCCGCGCCGCTGCCAGCGCGCCAGGTCGGCCCATCCTTTTTCCTGCACGGTCGGTCCCCAGGACTTCCGCATCACCACCCGGGTCGTGCCGGGCCAGCCCTTCTCCGCCTTCCTGGCCACGGCCCACGAATGGGGCCACTCGCTCTACGAACAGGGTCTGCCACGGGATGGCCAGCACTATTTCCCCTGGCCCCTGGGGGAGGCCACCTCCATGGGGGTACATGAGAGCCAATCACTCTTCTGGGAATGTCGGGTGGCCCGCAGTCGTGCCTTCGCCGATCGCTGGTTGCCCCGCTTCCAGGCCGCTGCTGGCATCGAGGCCTGGGGCAGCAGCCAGGATTTCTGGCGCTGCCTTAATCCGCTGCGGCCCGGCCTGATCCGGGTCGAGGCCGATGAACTCAGCTATTGCCTCCACATCGTGCTGCGCTACGAACTGGAGCTGGAGCTGGTGGAAGGCAATCTGCCGGTGGCCGACCTGCCCGCCGAATGGAACCGCCGCATGGTCGCCCTGCTGGGCCTGGTGCCGCCCAGCGACAGCGACGGCTGCCTCCAGGACATTCACTGGGCCGAGGGGCTGTTTGGCTATTTCCCCTCCTATGCCCTGGGGCACCTGATCAGCGCCCAGCTCAGCCAAACCCTGGAGCAGGACCTCGGGCCCCTGGAAACCCTGGTGGCGGCCGGCGAGGAGGAGCGGCTGCGGGGCTGGCTGGCGGCCCGGGTCTGGCCCCTGGGCCGCTCGGTCAATGGCGAGGAGCTGGTGCAGCAGGTGACGGGCCGGCCCCTGGGGGCGGAGCCCTTCCTCACCTACCTGGCCGCCAAGGTCGACCAGCTGGCTGGCTGATCGGGGAGTCTTTCCTTAAGATTCCCCCGCTTTGCCCCCACCCCTTGGCGAACATCGACCACGCCCCCAGCCGCACGATGCTCAACCTCCTGCACGTGCTGCCGGCCTTCGCCGACGAGGGCAAGCTGAGGTTGAACGCGATCGTCGAGCTCAATTCAGGCACGATCAACAAGTACGAACTGATCACCGAAACCGGTCAACTCAAGCTTGATCGCGTCGGGTACTCCTCCCTGACCTACCCCTTTGCCTATGGCTGCATCCCCCGCACCTGGGATGAGGATGGCGATCCGCTCGATATCGAGATCGTGGGGGTCAGCGAACCCCTGGTCCCCGGTTCCTTGGTGGAGGCCCGCATCATCGGCATCATGAAATTCGACGACGGCGGTGAAGTCGACGACAAGGTCATCGCCGTGCTGGCGGATGACAAGCGCATGGACCACATCACTTCCCATGAGCAGCTGGGGCCCCAGTGGCTCACGGAAACCACTTACTACTGGGAGCACTACAAGGACCTCAAAAAGCCAGGCACCTGCCACGTCAATGGCTTCTTTGACAGCGCCGAGGCCGTGAGGGTTATCAAGGAGTGCGAGCTGCGCTATACCTCAACCATCGACCCCAAGTTGGTGGGCTGATCGCCCCCACTCCCTTCCCATCGGACCCGTCTGGGCCGTTCCCTGTCCACCCGTTCCGCGACCAACCCATGAGCCCCAATCCCTGCGGCCCAACCGTTTGCCCATCCCGTCCCGGGGCTGCCCGGGGCCTGGGCTGGGGTCTGCGCACCAGCGGCCTGATGGCCGCCGCGATCGCCTTTGGTGCCGGGCCCTCCCTGGCCCTGCAACCGCCGCCGCCCTTGCCTGCCATGCCGGCGGCCAGCCCCGCCGTCGCCCGTCCCCAGAAGGCGACCGGTGCGGCTCCGACCGCTGCGGTCCAGAACCGGGCCGGCCGCGCCTCGGGAGCGGCGGTGCCGTCGGTGCCGGCTGCCACGGCCGCTGCTTACACGAGCACCCGTGAGATCCGTCTGGAATTGGGCAAGCGCACCATCAGCCTGGTGGACAATGGCCAGGTGCTGGGCAGATGGCCGGTGGCCATTGGCGACCCCGCCACCCCCACCCCCACCGGTCGTTTTGCGGTGCGCAACAAGGTGGTCAATCCTCAGTACCAGAGCACCAAGACCGGTAGAAATAACCCCACCATCGGTCCCCTGGGCCCCCTCGGTGATCGCTGGCTGGGCTTCCACACCACCGCCAAAGACCAGTTCGGCATCCACGGCACCCCCCCGGCCTGGGAGCAGTGGGTCAAGACCCGCGCCGCCGTCTCCGCCGGCTGCGTCCGCATGTTGGGTCCCCATGTCCGCCAGCTGTTTGACCAGGTGGAAGTGGGTACGCCGGTGATCGTCACTCCCTGAGGTCTGCTGGGGCCGTCACGATTGGCTGCGGCCCAACCCGCTCCAGTTCCGGCCTCCAGCTCCAATCCAAATCCGAAGAGATTCTGGCGATTGGCCCTGGTTCGGTGTTCAACCCAAGACTTCCTCGTAAGCTTTTATACCTGTTACAAGACCAGGCGTCCCGCATTGGCGCCCCTAGTCCTATGGCTCCAGACCCTTTCCCCAGCAGATACACCACCGATCAGCTCAACAGCACCGCCTTGAAGTGGGGCAGCGATGGCGAGCTTTCGGAACTCGACCTGCAACGCATCCTGGGTTTGCTCTCTCAGGTTGATCCCGTGGCTAGGGCTTTGGTGGGAAGCGATTGCTCAGAAATGGCCTCCTGAAGGTTTTGGCGGGCCAGGGCAATGGCCAAGCCATCCCGACTTGCTAAACCCCGCAACGCATCCAGTCCCAAGCCGCTTGAAGGCAGCCCCCTAGGTAGAGGTCCGGCCATGCCGGCTGTCACGGCGAAAACAGGCACCTGACGGATGCCTTGGGGATTCAGCTGGTCCTCCAGATCATCGAGATGGGCCGAATCCGCTAGCCAGACCAGATCGTTGCGGCGGCATTCGCCCAAGCTCAGTGGCTTGCCCCTTTGGTTCGCGGCGTTCAGGGCCTGCTGGATGTCGGCGAGGGTGACGATGCCGACCACGTTGGTTTCGGCTTCATCCACCACCAGCAAACAGTGGCCATGGGCGGCAATCAATTCGCTCAGGGCCGTTGCCGCCGGGGTTTGGGTCGGCAAAACCAGCGGTGCCTCCGGTTCCAGCGCCTCAATCACGTTTAAGGCCGCCAGCCGCTCCCGCCGCCGTTCTTCGTTGCGGTCGGCCCCCAGCAGGGTGGTGGGTTTGACGCTTTGCCAGCGGTCGACAAGGGCCGCACTCAGGCCCGCCGCCGCCATCAAGGGCAACACAATCCTGATGTCCCGGGTCAGTTCGAACAACAGCAGCAGGGCGGTCAAGGGGGCCCTGACGCTGCCGGCCAGCACCGCCGCCATGCCCACCATGGCGTAGGCGGGGGCTTCGGCCACCGGCAAGCCCAGCCCCCCTTCACCCAGCAGCTGGCCATAAACGCTGCCCAGGGTGGCCCCCAAAAACAGGGCTGGGGCGAAACCGCCGCCCACGAATCCGCTGGCATTACTGACGCTGGTCGCCAGTAATTTCACCACCAGCAGGCTCGCCAACGTGATCAGGGGAATGCCCTGATCACTGCCCAGCAGGGCCTCAATCGTGTCGTAACCAACGCCCAGCACCTGGGGAAAGGCCAGGGCCATGGCCCCCACCGCCGCCCCCCCCAGGGCGGTGGCCAGGCCCGGCGGCAGTTTTTCCAGCAGCCGTTGCACACTGCCATCCCGGCCGGCCGCCATCAGCTTGATCAGGGCCAGTGACATCAGGCTGGCCAGGACCCCCAGACCCAGGTAGAGGGGCAGTTCCAGCGGCGAGCGCACCTCATAGGCCGGCAGCCGCAGGATCGGCTCATCGCCCAGCAGCAATTGGGTCACCAGGGCTGAGGCCACCGCCGCCACCAGCACGGCCCTCAGGTTGGGTCGGGTGGCGCTCGTATTGGCATTGCCTTCGAAGGCAAAAAACACCCCCGCAATCGGTGCCTTGAAACCCGCCGCCAGACCAGCGGCCACCCCGGCGGCTACCAATGTCTGCTGGGATTGGGGGGACAGGCGGCCAAGGCGGGCCCACCACAGTCCCAAATTGCCGCCGCTTTCGACGCTGGGGCCTTCAGGCCCCAGGGAGGCGCCACTGCCAAGGCTTAGGGCTGCCGTCAGCAGGCGCAGTAGCGGTGGAACGGGGGCCGGATCTTCGGAGCCCTCGGCCATGGCCATCAGGCTGGGCACGCCCGGTCCCAGGGGGCCGCAGAAGCGGCGCAACACCCCAACGGCCAGCCCCCCCAAAGTGGGCACCACCACCACCGGCCAGAGGGCCAGCCAGTCCGGGGCCGCAGGCCCGGCCGGCGGCAGGGGCGCCGGGGCCGGGGCCGGGGGAGTTCCGGTCAGAAAACCGATGCTGCCGAGACCAAGTTGCAGCAGGGCCTTGAGCGGTGTGGCCCCATCGTGGGCCGGGGGAGGGGGCAGGGTCACTGGCGCCACCGGTGCCTGGGCCTGGGCCGCAACCGCCACCGGGGAGCGGCTGATCTCCAGCAGCCCCTCGACGAAGGGGCCGAAGAGATAGTTGTTGAGGAAATCGAGGACCTCATGGAAGGCCACGATCGCCAAACCGGTGCTGATCCCTACCAGGGCGGCCCAGGCCAGCAGGGTCCACTCAAAGGGAAAACCCTGGGCGTTTGGCCGCCGGTCGGTGTTGGGCTGCAGGGGGGGGCGTCGGTTCTTGGCGGGCAGTTCAGCCCTGATCACCGTGACGGCGCCGAGGCTAGGCTTCGCCGCCCCGGCCCCGGCCTCAGGCTTCGGGTCGGACGGTGGCAAAGATCTCCTCCAGAATCGCGCCGGCTCCCTGGGCCCTCAGGCTATGGGCCAGGGCCACCCCGATCGCTTCCGGATCGGTCTGATCGCCGCGGGCCTCATCGCGAATCAGGCGTTGACCATCCAGGCTGGCCACCATGCCCGTC
>Ga0207941_1000467_pt1 | contig 12103 bp, 19 predicted proteins | sample LakMenEpi13Sep12_FD_150695 | JGI IMG/M metagenome (GOLD analysis project Ga0207941, IMG submission 150695) | Freshwater microbial communities from Lake Mendota, WI - 13SEP2012 deep hole epilimnion (SPAdes) | ecosystem: Environmental > Aquatic > Freshwater > Lake > Epilimnion/Euphotic zone ...
CATCACCACCAGGATGTCGGCATCGGAATCCCAGCGGGCTTCGCCGCGGGCCTGGGAGCCAAAAAGGATCACCTGCTCCGGAGCGAAGTGCTTTACCAAGCGCTGCGTGAAAGCCTGCAGAGCTTGGCGGGTCACGAGGGGGGTGGTGTTGGCGGTCATGGCGTCGGTTGGCCAGTGCCTGCTTTTGCTGGTCGCGGAGTCTGGCTGTGGGGCGAGGCCACCAGGCATGCCCGCCAGGAGCGCCGGACGCATCGATGCGTCATTGGCTTCCGGCACCAGGCCACCTGCAGTACGCTTTTGCGTACGTTCCCAGAAGTCCCTGTGACCACGGTGTCCGCCACGGAAGCCCGCAGGCGCCTCTACGCCTTGATTGATGAGGTGGGGCAATCCCATCAGCCGGTGCAGATCCACGGGAAGAGGGGGAATGCGGTCCTGATTTCCGAGGCCGACTGGCGCTCGATTGAGGAAACGCTCCATCTGTTGGCCATCCCCGGGATGCGCGAGTCGATCCTGGAGGGAATGGCCACCGAAGCCTCAGAACTGAGCACCGAACCAGGCTGGTGAGCTGGACCGTTCTATTCACCAAGCAGGCCCAGAAGGATGCCCGCAAACTTGCCTTCGCGTCGCCTGCTCTAAAGCAGAAGGCCCAGGCCCTGCTTGATCTGTTGGCTGCTGATCCCTACCAACAACCACCGCCCTACGAAGCCCTTGTGGGCGATCTGCGCGGAGCCTGCTCCAGACGCATCAACATCCAACACCGGTTGGTCTATCAGGTGGTGGAGGACGTACGCGTGGTGAAGGTGTTGCGGATGTGGAGTCACTACGACTAGGGGTGAAAGGTCAGATTCGGTGTGGGGGTTAGTCATGGGGTATCCCAGGGATTGATCAGCTCCAGGCCGATGTCGGCAAAGTCGGCGACATCACGGGTGGCCAGTGACGCTCCCTGGGCCAGAGCCGTCGCAGCAATCACCGCATCGGCGGTAGCCATGGATCGCCCCAATGGCTCGCGGTGTCTCAGCAGCTGGGCGTACCAGTGGGCCGCTTCGCTGGTGAACGGCCAGATCCGGCAAGTAAACACGTCGGCCATCAAGGCGTTCCAGCTCTGCTGTAGGTCCTGCTTGCGCCGACCATCCGGTAGCCGGGTCAGGCCGTGCAGGATCTCGGCTTCATTCATGGCTGTGATCGCCACCGCCTCTGGATCGAGGCCATCGGCCCAGGCCAGCACCCTTGGCTCTGGTTGCGGGCGCATCAGCTCCGAGATCACATTGGTGTCGAGCAGGATCACCGCGGGATTTCCCTGCTGGTTGGTGGCGTTCCCATTACGCGTTAGCGCCGAACTGGGCTGGACTTGGTTGCGACGAACGCTCAGGAAGCTCCAACTCCACTCCTCCTAACGGAGCGAAGTGGGCATGGATGCGACTGCCCAGCCCTTGCTTGGTTGCTGCTGAAGGCTGCTTGGCTTCGATGGCCTCGCGGAGGATCGTGCGGGCTTCCTCCTCCATTGATCGGCCGTGTCGGGCGGCCTGGATGCGGAGCTGGGCCTTGGTGCCCTCGTCGAGGTTCCGGATGGTGAGGGTGGCCAAGGGCTGCTCCTGTCTGCAATGCCTGCACTGCTAGCAATGCTAAGGCGTCTGGGGGCGTTGCGTTCAACCGGGTGACCTCCCACCTCCAGTCAAGGCAGGGGGTTGTAGAGGGGGCCGCAGCTCCCGGAAGCCCTCAAGAGGGCAGCATCCCCAGGATCTCGGGATCCAGCGGCAGCGGCGCCTGAGCCGGCTGCCGCTCAAACAGGATCCGATCCAGCAGCTCTCCCAGCCGGGGCAGCGAGCGGAAACAGCAGCAATCGCTGAGATCCACAAGGGCCTGGGAGCCAAGCGACTGGAGATAGGCGCGGCGGGAGACGTGCGAATGGGCCATGAAGGGCGCAGCGCAGGACACGGGCATCAGGTTCCCCCATGACGTTGGCGATCGAACTCAGCGCTAGTCAGGCGCTTGCCTTCTCTGATGCTGCCGCGCGGCTCCAGGTGCCGGAAGTCGAGCTGGCCGCCGCCGCCGTCCGAGATCTGGTTGCCCAGCCCCGCGAGGATTTTGATGCCGCCGCCAAACGGATCCTCACCACGAACCAGGAGCTGTATCGCCGCCTGGCCTGATGCGCTGGCTCCAACTGGCAGAGGTGCTGGAGTTACACCGTCGGCGTTGCCGCCGTGGTTACGAGCGTGGGCGATGCTGGTCCCCATGAAGGTCACCGCCTACTTCCGTGATGTGGTGCGCCTCAAGCATCCCGGGATTGAGGAGGCCTGGATCCAGCGGGTGATCTCCGCCCCCTTGGAAGAGCGCCAGCAACCGGACGGACGCTATGCCCTGTGGGGGCTCGTGGCAGAAGCACAGAACCGTGCGCTCAGAGTCATTACCCTTGAAGACAGAGAGACCGTCCACAACGCCTTCTTTGATCGGGGCTTTCTCAGGGCCATGATCCGATCCCCGAACCCTCCACCGCCGGCTGCGCCACCATCACGATGAAGATCCGCTACTTCCCGGACACCGACACCCTCTACATCGCCCTGGCCGAGCGCGACAGCAGCAGTTCGGAGGCGATCAGCGACAACCTGATCGTTGACTTTGATGCGCAGGGTCGGCCGGTGGGGGTGACGTTGGAGCACTACTCGCTGATCAGCGACAGCAGCGCGATCGAGACCCTCTTGCCGATCACGCCAGCGCTGCAGCCAGCCTGATCAGTCCCGAAGCTGCTCCGATGCGAGTGCCTGTAGGGCGCTGATGCCAGCTCTTGCGGAGCGTTAAGACAGCTGCAAGAGCTGAGGCCAAGCCCTCTGAACGGGGCCGCAGCCCCCGAAGCCCTCAAAAGGGCAGCACTTCCAGGATCACGGGATCCAATGGCAACGGCGGCTGAGCCACCTGCCGCTCAAACAGGATCTGATCCACCACCTCCCCCAACCGGGGCAGGGAGCGGAAACAGCAGCAATCGCTCAGATCGACCAGGGCCTGGGAGCCGAGCGACTGGAGAGAGGAGCGGCGGGATTGGTGCGAATGGGCCATGAAGGGCGCAGCGCAGGACACAGGCATCAGGGCGGGGCGAGGTCAAGGACCCGCGCAGCGGGCCTGGCCCGACCTTGATGCCGCCCCGCACCATGGAGAGGCCTGGGCGGAGCCTGTCCATAAGGGGGGTGGTGGCTAAATTGAGTGACAAAGGGGGACTGCAGGCACCCCGGCAAACCACTAACGGGCCCGCACCAACCTCCCCCGCACGTGCTCCCCGTCAGCGCGCCTGGCTGGCAGGATCGATCCGCGCAGGATAGCTTCGATGCGCTCTTCCAGATATTTGGGTACCATCTCGCCAGTTACCCGCTCGCGGGAAAGCAGAGGGCTGCTCTGGCCACGGGGGATGTGAGGCGAGCGTTGTCCGCCCCTGAGAATGCTGGTTGAAGTTGCAGTCAGATCAGATGGCCTTGCAGACCAAGACTGTTGCGGCACACACCTTTACGCACCTGCGCCAATGCTTGGCACAGACAGAAACCGAGATGACCGCAAGGGCTCTGCGCTTGTCAAGCTTCCCCGAGGAGGCCAATGACGTGAAGGACGTGCTGGAGGAACTGCTCCTAGTGGGGCACAGAACGCGGCATTACCCAGGTAGCTGAGCATGTGAGAGAGACAGCTAGCTGGCATTTCTGGGTTTGACCTGGATGACTCTCTCCTCTGGGACCAGTGACGTGAGGCGCAATGCGGCATAAAAACGACGCATTTGATGAAAGCGGCCAATCAGAGGCTCGTTAAAATGGTCTCAACAAAACAAAGCGACCATAGGATCTAATGAATCAAAATAGTGCATTGGCCCAATGGAAGCTACATCTCATTGGAGTTACCCTACTGCTGCTTTGCCCAATAATCGGCTTTGGAACCAAGGCCCTAGCAGTAGAAGATCCCGTTACCATCTCATCGGCCATTAGCTGCAATTCCAAGAGCTTAGGCGCAGCAAATAGGCCTGGTGGAGGTAGTAGCCAGCCATCGCTTCATTATATTGAAAGCGCTCGGGAGCTTTCAGTTGGAGAAAGACGAGAGATAGATGAGGTTTGTCCTCAGGCTAAATTCTTTTCGACGCAGATCCTACTAACACCGGGAGCGACTTATAAGATTACCTCAGAAGGAAAATGGAAGGATGGACAAATGAAGGGTGTTGGCCCCGAGGGGTGGTGGTTTCTACCACTTCATCCGTTCAATCGAATTCCATTTAGGAGAATGTTTATTCTGTCGGGAAGCGTAGGAGCGTCATTAAAGGATTCATTCATAATCGGTCGAGATAAAACCTGGACTGCTCCAGCAACTTTGAGGCAAGATCGTGTCCTCATGCTCTTTCCGAACGACTGGGATAGTAAATATGGCAATAATAGAAGTCTTGGCCCCCTCGAGGGAGGACCTTTGAGGGTAACAGTTACAAGGATCTCCTAGTCGAATCTGCGCCGTTCCGAGCATTTGACCGTATCCGACGCAGGAGCCTGGAACGATAGGAGTCCAGGCACAAATGCAGCATCTTCGCTTCGGAAAAAATTCTCAGTTGTCTCTAGGGTTGCAATGTGTTCAACGTGGATCAATGTCACGTATCCTGCTCATCTCAAATCGCTCAATAAATGATTCATGTCGTAATGAGGAATTATTTGGGCGTGGATTCAACCAGTCTGGTCCGTGCGAGCTGCGCATAGCGGAAGCATCCTGCGATCCGGCGTCGCGTAACTGGTCAATTAGCTTGTTACCCGAACACCATGGGAGTGCAGATTTTTGCTATCCAAGCCGGGCATTATTTGATCAGATAGTATCAGAGGTTACTCAAGGAGCTGGCTCATCAAGCCGCTGGGTATTATTCATTCCTGGATATTGCTCACCTTGCAAGGAAGGCCTGAATAAGTCATTAGAGCTTTCGCAAAGTCATGATGTGAACGTATTGCTGTTTTCTTGGCCATCAGATCCATGGCATGAGGTTACTGATCCTATACAGAGTTACAAGAGAACTCAAGACGCTGCAAAACTCTCCGCTATAGGCCTCCGAAGAGCTCTGGAGGGACTGCAGCGAGTCTTCGTTGATCCCATAAGAAACACCAGTCGTGGTGATAATTTTAGATTTAGCCTGCTTGCTCACAGTCTTGGTAATTACGTAGTGCAAACATATCTGCAGCAGCCCTCTCCCGTTGATATGGACTTTTCCATGTTTGATAACGTCATCCTGCATCAGGCAGACGTGGACTTTGCCGCTTGCAAGGAATGGGTGGCAAATATTAAGGCCAAAAACGAGACCTATATAACCACTAATTATTACGATAAGACACTTAGAAGCTGTTCACAATTGATTAATTCTGCTAGGTTAGGTACGGCCTCGAAAGGTGTTTTCACCCCGCCTGGCGTGGCTCACGTTGATTTCACCTCGAGTGGGAAAGTAGAGTCCCAGCATTGGTTTTTCGGCAACTTTCCCAACCAATGCATCAAGACTTTCTGTACAAGGGCGATCCAGGGAGAGGATGCTAAATACAGCCTGTTTCAGGATCAGTCAGAGGCTGGCCGCTATCAATCTCACCCTTTTGTTCACTGATTGCATCCGGTTGACCTTTCTTGCTGCAATTCACTGGGAACCCCGTCGGGGAGGTCCCGGCCTCAGAACGCCGCGATCAAGCCGGGGGGTAGGCGTGGAGCTAGTGGTTCGGCGGCCGCGACAGAATGCGGTCACCAGCGTCGCGGAAGACAATGACTGGTCACTAGGCCAACCCGCGTTGACCACTTGCCCTCGGTGGTGCATGGAGAGTCTTGGCGTGGTTTGTTGATCCAGACCGAAAGAGCGGCGAGGTCATCCAGCCCCTTCACCCGGGGGCCGGAGCGGACCATGAGAGGCAAACCAGCGGCACGGGGACGGCGGGGGGTAGGGACGCAGCTGAACGGGGGCCACGGGAGAATGGTGGATTGCTATCCCAAGCTTAGTAGTTCGTGAGAAGAGAATTACTGAACAATGCATAAACGACCCTCGTTAACCGCATGCCAACTACATCTTGGCAACCTTTATGCTGCATGGATTGTCACTTTTTAGGAGTTCGTGCCTACAGTTATGTTTAGATTACAAGCAGATGCATTAGTGGAATCTTCGCCCTGAGCAGCCATCAACAAACGTGTTTGTGTTGTCGTTCTGCAGGTCAATCATGTTAAGCGTAAAATTAAGTACTTTATGAAGCTACTTGGCGGCTCCAGGCTTACACCCACTGTGGTAAATTGGCTGCTCGGGGTGAGCGCTTTTGGCCTGTTCTGGACTGTCATTTACTTGCCCAAACTGCAAACATCGACATTGCTAAAAAGTGTAGACGACTATCGTTCCGCCTTGCCGAGGCCAGACCCTATGATTCTAGGTACGCTGGATAAAGGTCTGATTGACAGCGAAAATGCGGTTCGCACAGGCTCAATACAAGGAGCGGCGGGACTGGTGCGAATGGGCCATGAAGGGCGCAGCGCAGGACACAGGCATCAGGGCGGGGCGGGGTCAAGGACCCGCACAGCGGGCCTGGCCCGATCCTTGAGGCCGGCCCGCACCATGGAGAGGCCTGGGCGGAGGCTGTCCATCAGGGGCTGGGGCCAGACGCCGCCCGAGGCGCCTCTCCCAATGCCCACGGGAAGCAAGCTCAACCGATGGCCATTTCAGGCAACTTGTTAATCTTGATCCGTCTACGGAGCCTGCGGCTGTAGCCGAAGGCAATTCCAGCACCAAGCCAGGGGAGAGGGCCAGGTACATCTGAGGTAGGAGGAATAGGAGTTCCTTCCGCTCTTTGGATGTTATCCAGAATCATGGGAGAACGCCATCCCGCCCCAAATGGATCTCCGCTTGGTGCGTAGGGGCTAATACTTATGCGATCAAACGTTATCCCATCAAATCCAAAAAAGCGTGTACCTGCACCTAAAGCAGCGCTAGCAGACTCTACCGGGCTGTCTCCCAAAAAAGCAGTAAAAGTGGCAGTAGCATCATAGGGCCCAATCGCTTGAAGTGCAGCCTCTGTTACCGGACCCGAAAAGATGACATCCATGGCAAAACGGTGGCCCCCATAGCCAGAGGGCACGAAATTGCTGACGGCATTGAGCCCGTTATTAACTTCAGTGAAGTAAAAACCAAAAGGCGAGAGGGCGACTCCGAGGCCATCGTACTGAGTGGTAACCTGAGTGAGATATGGCAATATGATCTCGTCAAATGTAACTGTGGAAATGGGACCACTGAGTCCTGTGCCATTCTGGAAAAATGCAGCCTTGGCTGCTGGCGCACTGGACAGCGCGGCCGCTCGCCACCCCGACAACGACCAATGCAGCTCCAATGAGAGTTTGTTTCTTCATGTTGAATGAATTCTCAGTTGTTTGCTTTATAAAATTACAGCGCAACGAAAGCAGGATTAAATTGCACGCAAGGATGGAAAGAATCTGCGGCAGATAGTTGTCATTCATGCACGTGACCTCGTGCCCATAGCCCATTGGCGGCACAGGCCCCCGACGTTCCCCTAGTCGGACAGCCTCACCGCAGCGATTCGCAGGCCACCCCATCGCCGCTTCTGTCTAGGTATGTTTGCCCTTGCCTCAGCACCTCCTGAGCGCGGGTAAAATTCCAGATCTGCCGGCAGGTCAGCATCCGGCCCCTGTAGCCGCCAGCAGGGGCCGATGGCGCCGCAGAGGGGGCGGCAGCCTGGCCAGGGCCTCGGGTGCTGTGGCACCAATCCGACGGCCGCTCGATCCCCCCAGGCACAGCCCACACCCCCAAGCTCTGCCGTCGCATGTAAGGGGGCCGCAGCCCCCACTGCCCTCAATAGGGCTGCACTTCCAGGATCTCGGGATCCAGCGGCAGCGGCGGCTGAGCCACCTGCCGCTCAAAGAGGATCTGATCCACCAGCTCCCCCAGCCGGGGCAGGGAGCGGAAACAGCAGCAATCGCTAAGATCGACCAGGGCCTGGGAGCCAAGCGACTGGAGATAGGAGCGGCGGGAGTGGTGCGAGTGGGCCATGAAGGGCGCAGCGCAGGACCCGAAAGCAGTGCGGGGCGGGGTCAAGGACCCGCGCAGCGGGCCTGGCCCGATCCTTGAAGTCGGCCCATCGAGCGGACTCCAGCGGGCGAGCTGCTGATGCAACAACCGACCTCCCTTGCAGGTTTTCTCGAACCGCACCAGGGCACCGGCAGCGGAATCGCAATAATGGGTGACGCGCCAGCGGATCCCGCTCTGGAGCACAGCGTGGAGAACCTGGACCTGGGCCATGGCCATAAAGGCGGAGGACCCGACCCGGAGGCGGCGCCGCGCAAGGGCTGGCGGCGTGACCCCGGAGTGCACACCAGCTGACCCCCGAACAGCGTGAAGCTAGTGAGTGCAGAGGTTTTTACAGTGTCTCCCTAGATCAGGACTTGCAATGACGACTATTTCACTTAGAGAAATGTGAATCGTTCCATGACCAGACCATGACCAGTGAATCGTCTGAGCTGGTCATTCCCTGTCCTTTAATGCTGAGATGGAGTTCGCAACGTTGATCCGATGGCCGAAAGCGAGCAAGGGGAGCTGAGATTCCCATTACAGGAGCCTGAATCGAGTCCAGTGGCTCCTGATCCCGCCAAGGCCATCGTGGAGTGCAAGGGCATCCGCTCCACCAGCGATTTCCCCGCAGATCTGAGCGCCCTGAGCCGAGAGCAGATCGAGCACCATTACCAAGCGATGCGCAACAGCCATGCCTCGCTGACGCGCTCCCGTGGCCAGCTACAGCGCCGTTCCCGGGAGCTCACTGTGGCGCGGGATCGGTTCCTGGAAACCCTGCGCGGCTACGAGGGCCGGTTGATGGCGCTTGGGCAGGAGAAGGCGGAGGCCCTGCGAATCGCCCAGGACATGCACAGGGAGCTGGAGGCCTTTGAGGACAAGCAGCAGGCCCTCGATGGCGTGCTGAAGGAGCTCGATGCCGCCAAGGAGGAAGCTGGCTATTGGAGCATTGTCAACATCACCCGGCTGATCGAGCGCATGCGCCGCCTGCTGCGCGGTGGGAGTGAGGGCTAATGGGTGAACTGAGTGATCGCTTCGGCGAACTGATGGCTCGCATAGCCAAGGGCGATGCGGAACTTTTCCGCACCGTGGGTGAGCAGAACGCTGCGATCCGCCAGCTGGTGGAGGAGGAGGTGGCTCCTAGTGTTCCTTCTGGGGCCAAGGAGGCCCCGGTCCTGAAGGCTGGGCCCCAATCCCTCCTGCCTAAGGATCAGTGCATTCCAACGGCCCTCAAGGCACGCTTCGGTTCTGCCGCAGCAGCCCATGTCTATCTGGAAGCCGCCCTGGGCCCCGCTCCCACCAAGAAGAAAACCTGGGACTATCTGAGCACTGTGTTTGAAAGTGGCACCTGGCCCACCAGGACCCGCGCACTAGCCCGATCGGGACCTGAGCCTGGCTCTGTAAACGAGGAGGCCTTAGCCCAGTTGGAGACTCGGTTGCTCCGGCGTATCGATCAGCTTGAAGAACGCGTGATTGAGTTGTTTGAGCAGCTGCTGCAGGGAAGGCCTTAGGGATTGAAGGGACGGTTCATCGGAAGATCTCCGCCGCCATCGCCTGCTCCACCACCCCCGTACTCCCTCCCACAGCAGCCATTGGGCTGCAGGGCAACTTCTGAGGTAATGGCCCTAAAGTCCTGAGCTAGATGGTTCGCGAGGAATGGCTCGGGTTAAGCTGTACCTCTCCTGATCAAGTAAAGGAAAAAACTGAGTATGTTCATCTGGTGTATCTCTTTAGCAGGCAACGATACTTCACTGCGGTTTCGTGCTCATCCTCAAGGTCTTTATCTTCAGGTATTCTAGCTTCCTTTCGAAGTCTTAAAGCAGCGGATAAAAGCGTGTCTATAATTTCAATTTGCTCTAAAAGCATGTATGCATCGCATTCGACGACATCCATGTTTGAGGCCATTGGTGTATTGAGATATTGTTGTTTTATTTCCAACCTGTTGCTGCACTCAAAGATATTATCAAGACAGCTAATCGGGACGGCTTTCCAGTTAATGTCAAAACTGCTCAGGTCTAGCATTGGGGTGTCGCAGGGGAAGTGTCGATGTTCTTTGTTGTAAACTTGCTGGTATTCATCAAAGTTATTAATAGCATCCCAGGTGCTGGAGGCTAGCTTTTTAGCAGCATATGATATAACTATAGCTGCATAAGATAGCTCCCTGTTTTTATTAGTTTTTTCATACCGCCATTGACCTGCAAGTGTAATTATACTGCCAACGATAGCGCCCATAAGGCCAAATGCTGCTGCAATGATTTCATTCATGAGCAATAATGCGTTGTTGCTTTGGCGCCATCTTGTCCTGCCCATCTAGCCTGAAGATGGGATTGTAGTCGCTGTTGGGCCATGCGCCAGTCCAATGCCTGCCGAGCCACTACTCTTGAGCACCGAATCGATCTAAGGGGCAAGCCCACTATCCCTCCCGGTCAAGATGGATATGTGAACAGACTATTGGTCAGTCCTGGCACATGCGCCGTGCCCTGGAGATTGATGAGGCCAGCTACGGCCTGGATCATCCTGAGGTGGCTATTGGTCTGAACAACCTGGCGGGGCTGTTGCGGGCCACCGATCGGCTGGCAGAAGCGGAGCCGCTGATGGGCCGTGCCTATGTGATCTTTCTAGCCAGCCTGGGCTTGGATCACCCCAACTCTCAGACTGTTTTAGGAAACTACAGAAAGATCCTTCAAGCTCAGGGCTTCTCAGAAGAAGCCATCCAATCCTAACTCGCTTCCCTGTTCCCGCAAGATTGGCCTCCTTGCCCACCAAAAAGCCCCGGCTATGCACCGGGGCCATCCCCCCGACAGCAGCCGGGGCCATCAACCAGAGGCGGTTACCCCTTCGGGAAGCGCAGCTCCCAAAACGCTGCCCCAAGGCTGGATTGGGCCGCGCCGGTGAGCTGTTCGTAGAGCTGCTGGGCCTTGAGCCTGGCCTCCAGCTCCTGGGCGGTGGGGCCGTACTGCCATTGCTTGCGGCCGGGGCGGCGGTGGGGCCGTACTGCCATTGCTTGCGGCCGGGGCGGCGGTGGAGCAGTACCCCACCGCGGCGTGAAGGTCTTCGAGGCCCGCTATGGCGATGACTTGGCTGACGGGCGTGGCCGACTAAACTTGATGCTTGATGCGGAGTCATCAGATGCGCACCACCCTGCAGCTCGACGACGATGTGCTCGCTGCCGCCCGGGTGCTGGCCCGACAGCGACAAACCAGCCTGGGTGCCGTGATCAGCGCCTTGGCGCGTCAGGCCCTGGTGGCCCCGGCGCCTGGCTCCAGCCCTGGCAACCCCGAATCCGACCATCGCAACGGCTTGCCCCTGCTGCCCTGGCAGGCCCAGGGCGCGCCGGTGGATCTGGAGTTAGTCAACAGCCTTCGGGACGAATTGGTTTGAGCGAACCAGCCCGGTCCGAGACCCAGTCGCGCAGACAGCTGGGCACACAGCCATGAGTGTTGCCCTGCTCGATGTGAACGTGCTGATCGCCCTGCTGGATCGGCGCCATGTCCATCACGAGCCGGCCCATGGCTGGTTCGCCGCCGCTCAGGCCAACGGCTGGGCCACCTGCCCGCTCACCCAGAACGCCGTGCTGCGGATCCTGGGCCAGCCGCGCTACCCCAACAGTCCGGGGCCGCCGGCGGTGGTGGCGCCCGTGGTGGCCGAACTGATCCGCCATCCCCAGCACCAGTTCTGGCCCGAAGCGATCAGCCTGCTCCATCCCATCGGCATCGATGCTTCCCGGCTGCTGGAGGCAGGCCAGCTCACCGACACCTACCTGCTGGCCCTTGCGGTGCACCACGGCGGCCGGCTGGTGAGCTTCGATCGCCGCCTGAGCTGCGAGGCGGTGGTCGGCGGCCGCGAGGCCCTGTGGTTAATCGATGCGTGAATCAAGCGGCGGGGCGGGCCCGGTAATCGGCGTAGGCGCGAGCGGCCAGGAAGGCGGCTTCGCGGGGGATGGGGCGGTAGGTGTAAAGATGGGCCGGCAGCAGGTCATCCACGGTCTCGATCGCCTCGCAGGCGAAGGCGATCTCGGCATAGACAATCGGATTGATCAACACGGGACCGCGGTCGAGCCAGCCGCTG
>Ga0207941_1000468_pt1 | contig 12077 bp, 3 predicted proteins | sample LakMenEpi13Sep12_FD_150695 | JGI IMG/M metagenome (GOLD analysis project Ga0207941, IMG submission 150695) | Freshwater microbial communities from Lake Mendota, WI - 13SEP2012 deep hole epilimnion (SPAdes) | ecosystem: Environmental > Aquatic > Freshwater > Lake > Epilimnion/Euphotic zone ...
ACCTAGTAAGCGTCGACAAGTTTGATTGCTTGTCGAGGGACGCCCAACGGTTAGGGAAAGTGTCTGGTGGTGGTCTGGAACTCGGGGTCCTTCAGCCTGCGGTTAGTACATGTTTTACTTTTACAAGTTTGCTTCCGAAAGTTGGCTACTTTTGGATATTTTATTGTAAAAGGTACCCTAATAGTAGACATGCACCTTTATATAGCTTGAATCGGAAGATATTAAGCTATATTTTAGGCCGCGTCGCTATTATTAGAGTATCTCGTGCATTAAAACAAACATTTTTTTGTTGTAACGTGTACTTATTGCCTTAGTTAGATTATGTTTAACGTTGTTTTAAGCATAAAAATTCGACGTAACCTAAAAAACGGAAACAGTAGTAGAAGATCTCGTCGAGGTCGAGACCTTTTACGAATGGGTTTCTGTAACTGGTTGTGCCGGATTTTGTCTAACTAAAGTTAATATAATGCTGAAGAAGAAAGAAAATCTATCGAAGTACCCTAGGATAAAAGGTAACCAGGCAAGAGGCAACTCGAGCTAGGTAGGCTGACTACACTAGGGGAAAAGAGAGAAGAAATCCTGGGGAGAAACACAGGTACTATTTTGTGTTCTGTCGAGAACTTTCTATCTATGTGTGGCACATAAGATGGAAAAAGTATTTTAAAATTTCACATTGTTGGTTTTTCTGTTTGGTTTTTCACATTAGTACTTTTACAATTTCACGGTAGTTTATCAGACAATGATGTTTTATGTTTAATGACGATGTACTTTGTAAAGATTCAGCGTATTTCGGATACGTTGAACCCTTATAAGTCTCCGATTTAACTTAAAATAGAGTCTGTAGAAGGTTACTTTCTAATTTGGTTAGACTAATTGATCCCATTATAATGCTACAAGTCATGTCAGTGACAAATGTGGTAAATAATGTGATCAGGGTTTAAACAAATTAGAAGAGGAACATTTCTGTTTTGCTTTCGTTTCTTTTTATGATCCTGATAGCTTTGGCAGAATAAAGCCAAGCCGGAAGAGAATTAAAAAGGAACCAAAAATCAAAACGGAAATAGATGTCGGTATTCAGGGCTGGCAAGACCTTGATGTTGAACAACTTCCCGAAAGCGAGAGCTGGAGAGAGGTTGGACGTCATCAAGTTCGTGGCAGGCTTGAAGAAATATGGAAAAGACACTGTACTATAAAGGGTCATTTCCATATAGGAGATTGTCAGCTTCAATGCCATCATTACCGGAGGGATTGAAGTCAGCATTCTCTCGACATCTCTCAGATGATTAATAACGTATAACGTTTTGATCGGGGATGCCGAAGAGGCCGAGGAGTTTCTCGAAGCCGCAGAGGCCAAGATGAATTCCTTGAAGCCGCAGAAGCATTCACGGTTTAAAATTTTATATTTTATTAATTAGATCTAACAAGATCAGGTTTGGAAGTATTCGTGCCGTTCAACTTTGAACTTGGGAAGCGATACATCCAAACTTTCTGGGTCTTCCTCTTTTCCTTTACATACTGGCTCGTGTATTACACCTGTGATACAATGCGGCCAGAATGCCAAGGAAAAAAGTAATAACTGGAAGACGCTTCTCATCGCAGGGCTTAATCTGGAACTTCCCAGATCGAGTTCCTGGAATGAGTAACGTTTTCCAACCCTTGGGGCAAGTCCACATGCATGGTGCCTATTCAGGGCCATGTATTGCTGGCCTTGTTCTTCAAGAAGTTAAGTTTGGCCATTGGGCAAAAACAATAATAAACTTTTAGGTTAGGTTGGTTAGCTATTTAACTAGCATCAGTCCATGCTAGTTCTAGTCAGGCTAATCAACGTAACCGCTCCATCAAGCCCACGAGGTAAGAAGTTTCCCGACATGGCCCAAACAATCTTCGGAACAACCTAAGTGTTTTTATTCCCAACCTCAGGTAAATTCCTTCCAAAACTTAGTAAATGTTAACTCCGGTTAAAATTTATTAAGAAAAGTTCCTTACGAGCATTTGGAAGATGTATGTGAATTTTTAATGCATTTTTTGTAAACACTGGCAAAAGTTATAGAAATCGAGCAATCGATATGCTATAATTTAGGCCGATTGGCCTAAAATATTAAATAATCGGGCTTAATTTGCGAACGATTTCAATATATTAGGCTAGGTTTCCATTTTATGCAATTTTCGTGCTGTTCATGAAATTTTGTAACATTTTGCGTGTTCAGTATGTATCAGTTAAGCTAGATCATTTTAGAACGCCATTTTCTTAAAATGTTCATATAAAGCTTAAAGCCAACTGATTTAAAAATGTTTTATATTCTCGCTATTAACTTAACGATGCTATAAGCTATTACGTTTAGTTAGGAAGAAAAAATTATGCTTAAAATGTTCTAATCTAATTTATTTTAGGCTGAAAATATAAGCTAAATTGTTTAATTACGATGTAGCTTATATCAAAGCTAAATTAGATAACGACTGGCCTTAAATGTACGCATTGAGGGCAGTCCTTCTCTATAAATAAAGTAAATTAGAATGGCTGTTTGTAATGTTTCATGTTTCGGAACAAGTTCAATTAATCATGGGGGGAAAGTAAAATTATGATAGGGCTAGTGAAGTCTCTTGACTAGTTTTAATTTTCATAACCGGGTTGGTTTGACCTGTTGGTGAAACATTAAATTATTATAAATGGTAAACTAAGTGCGAAGCTACCCAGGAAACTGGACAGCTTAGCAATTAGACCATTAAATTAGAGTGTGATAAGCATAACGAGAATAAAAATAACAAAACTAACGCTAAGACTAAAAATTAGATATATTCCGCTTAGAATAAGTAGTTATTTTGTATAGAAATAATTAACGTAGTTCATAAGCGGAAATAATTTAAATATTAGTCTTATAGACAATTTTAGACGTAACGATTAGTGTTTAACACTACTAACACACAAATTTGGAGTAAAACACATCTTAATGCTGGTCTACTTCACATGTTTTCAGCATCAGATTGTCAAACTCAGGCCGCCGTTTGAGTACGGAGGAGCGTCTGGACATCTGACAAGCAGGGCCAGGGTTAAATTGTGTCAACGGATCTCAGGTGATTATCCTCAAGTTTACTAAGACAAATAAGTAAAGAAGGGGAATTTCACTAATCTGCTTTAGGTACATGTGAAGATACCTGCACCCCGCAGAGAGATTTGTTGCCCGTTAGAGGGTCTGTAGCTTTTAGTCACTTGTTCGGTATACAGTCCGTAGTTGGACTTCGGTAAGTCCAAGGGGGGAACATCACCCTCACAAGTCGACTTAGAAAGCCAGCGAGCAGCTAACCACTGTTTCGGACCCACTAAGGGTTAATTGGCAATTCCACCATAGCCATAAAATTAAAAAATTGTGTTTGCAAATAAGCTTTGATAGAAAGCTATCACGATTAAGTGTCCTATTTACATTAAAATTAATAAAAGACGAACTAATTGTAACCTTAAAGGACAAAGGTTTACTTAAAATTAGAAAGCGCAAGTTCGCATTTTGTGAAATAAGCTTATTAGAGAAGCTTAATACAGTCACGAGTTGTTTGTTTTGTTTGTTCAAGTCGCAACGGTAGCCTAAATCCTTAGCTTTGGTAAGCTAGATCGTTCTTGTTTAAGGACCTAGGACTAGGTGCCAATTGGCGATAGAGCGAACAAGTAGGAATTTGACTGTCAGACTAAAGTGGAATAGTCTTAAATTACTCATAAAAAGTCAATGTTGTTTGTATTTTTTGCTATTTAACGCGACGAGCAGTGAATAAGTCGTACGGGTACTAAGCTAACACGTTTATGGTTAATAGCATAGTTTGCTATCTATATCAAAACGTTCATACTTATTACTCGCACTCTTAAACTAACGAGGGCTCGCTAAAACTAAAACGTTTGAACAAGTACTAAATAGTACGAATTGGTTTAACTTATTGTACTAAAGAAACTAGTTCAATAGTACGATAAGACTCCGAGGCAGTACTACGGCTTATGAGTTTAAACAGTACGTTGGGCGTGTCTCCGTTAGCGAGGGAGCGTTAAATTAATACAATTAAAATAACGTACTTTAAGGCCGGAAGAAACGTTCGCTTGAAATTTCTTCACACACCGGTCATTTGAAATTGACATTTTCTGAGTTAATTCCACAAATAGAAACATCTCAAATAAAGTTTTGTCTTTAAGTGTCCAAAAATAAGCTAGAGCCTTGTCGTCGAGGTTTAAGTAATTTTTGTAAAGATAGAACTTTCCATACAAGTAAAATTAAAACTTACGAGACCACGAAACATTCTACAGTGAAATTTCGTTGAGTCAATTTGTGTTTGCAAGTTAAGACGAATTTCGGCAAGCTTTAGGCATGTCAACTACAGATCCGGATGGCAATCCGGAGCTGGCTAACATTGGTAACGCCTTAGACGGTACTCTCGACATCTCCACTGAGGATGTTGAAGAGGTTCCATCTGAGGACGAGGCCATTGCTGGCGCCGCAGCTCTTGATGCCGATGGAGATGGTCTCTTGGCATGGCTAAAGAAAAAGAGAACTAAAGTCTACCGAGTTGTAACGAGGTTGAACAGGTCGGCTCAGACTGATCAGAACTCTGCCGAAAAGTGGAACATCTTAACAAGGGGAGCTATTCAAAATCTGTCTGACCTACATAGAGTAGAAAAAGAGATTGCTAAAATTCATACGCCAACCAAAAAAGAGACTGAAACTATGAAGGCTTACAAAAAGGTAGCTAAGGCGACAATAGCTACGCTGGAGAAACGCCGAGACAGTCAGGCTAAAGTAGAAACTGCTGGGACTGAGGAAGGTGAAGGAGCAGGGGTGCTTCCAGATCCGGAATCAGATGTTGATCCTGATGGGGAACCTAACTTAGACAACCCTGAGGGAGACAACGACGATGAGACTGTTGCTCCGGAAACCGGGACAATCCCGAAGAAAGCACCAACCAAAGTGCACTTCGAGGAAACGAAGGTAACCAAGCAACAGCCTCTACCCCCTACGGTAGGAAAAGGTCCGGGGAAAGTAATTCCAGAAAAGCAAAAGCCTGTGGTTGAATCGAGTTCCGACTCTGGTTCAAGCTCGGACTCTAGCGACGATGAAGTTACTTTTCTTAAAAAATTAGTTAGCGCAAATGCTTTCACTGAAGCTGCTTTGAGAGAAGAGTTAGCTAGAAAGGACCAAGAGTTGAAGAAAGCTGATTTCAGGCAGGACGATTTGAGGAAGAAGGTTGACAGAGAAAAGAGGATAAACTTTAATCTGACAGCTGAGCTTCAAAGAGAACAAGTCCGAAATCAGCCGGACTTAACTAAGCCCAGAGGTGTGCCTTTAGATTCAGAGTCTTTGGGAGCAATTCCGAAGACACGCTCAGTTTTGGATGATCTGGATGAAGGAGGTAGGGCAAATTACGAGCAATCTAGGGCAGAAAGAAATGCCCGAAAGACCGAAAGAGATGGCGGTCCGAATTCAGCTTACACAAGGGGAGGCGATCAATTTTTTCATTCAAGCCCATCAAGTCAAGCTAGAGACAATGCTGAAGGGGGAAGCCGAGCAGCTGGCGGCGGACAGCCACCAGGTGACAAGGGTCCTCCAAAGGGATTTAGTTTCGGAGCAGGGGTTGGTGGAGCTGTTGGGGGAGGAAACGTTAGTGGGCAAAACGATTCCAGCACATTCACTAACGCCAATGATCCTTTGAAAGGTCTAGACAGATACAAAATGACTAAGTTCACGGGTGATGAAAAGGAGTACGCCTTTTGGAAGCTTTCATTCCAACAGTCGTACGGAGCGAGGCAAATCACCGAAGTGGAGAAAGTCTTGTACTTGCTTCGAAGTATGGAAGGGGAACCTCACAAATTATGCAAAAGGTTTGTTAGGTACCAAATCGACCAAACGACATACGACACTATCTGGGAAGTTCTAGATGGGCGTTATGGGGGGGACATCAGGCAAGATCAGCAAGTTCAGGAGGAGTTTGAAAAAGTCAAAGCCCTTTCCGGCTACGACTTGAAGGATCTTCAAGCTCTGAATGATAGCTTTGTCACAGTCCGAGACTATTACCGAAGGGTAGACGCTCATTCAATTACTCAGAGAAGGAGTCTTTTGTCGCAGAAAGCAAGGAAAAAGTTAGGAAAGAAGGTGGGGAGTGACTATCTTCTCTATTTGGCCGAAAGCGGATTGGAAGACACGTTCAATACGATTATGCGCTTCGTAAGCTTTAAACTCACATTAATCCAGAGGCTCAGGGAGTTCACCGACGAAAAGTCGGTCAGCTTGAAGTTCGCTGACACCTACCAGGTAGACGCCAGCGAGCCCGAGACTTCTGATGAAGTGGAAGAAGTAGAAGTGTCTAAACTAGAAGCCAAGCAGAGCAAGTTTAGTAAAACCCACCCACCCGCCCAAAACAAGGTTTATTCTGACGTTAAGTTAGGCAAGCGTTACGTGAAAACTGACGCTAAGCCTAAGCAAACTTTAGCGATTGATTACAAGCCTAACAGGGAGGTTAGAAAGCCCGTTTTCAAACCAAAGACATCTTTCATCTCAACAGAGATGTGCCCTCTTTGCTCGACGGCACATCCTATGTTCAGATGCCGGAAGTTTTTGACTCTGGAAGTAAAGCAGAGATTTGCGGTTGTCCAAGCAAACAGGTTGTGCTTTCACTGCCTGAATTCCGGACATCGCATTTCAAAATGCACTTACAACCAGGGAAAGCCCTGTGGGATCAAAAATTGTGTCAGATACCATCACCCACTTTTGCATGTCAACCCAAAAGTTGCAGTCTTTTACGAAGATCGAGATAGTGATTGTAGTGATCTACCTGACTTGAACGAGATCAACTTTGAGGAGATGGACTCTAACAGTGACTCTGACGAGGTCGAGACCTTTCACGTGGATGTTTCCCACGTGGCCAGAGCCGGTGCTGTTAGTCTCCAGACTCTAGTTTGCGATGTCAAAGCAGGAGGTAAATCCCAACGAATCATTGTTCTGCTTGATTCCGGATCCAACTCCACGCTGATTGATCAGGCTTTAGCATCAAAACTGAGGGCCAAAGTTGTTCAAGGTCCAGTCACTAGAAAAGTCAATTACGTCGATAGACAGGTAGAGGTTGAGAGCAGTCTTGTCTCTTTTGTACTGACAGACGTCGACGGTAGACATTCGCAAGCTCTTGAAGCCTGGACGGTTAAAGATCTGGCGAAACGTTCCGGCGTCGTTGACTGGTCGGAACAAAAGAGAAAGTTTGAACATCTTCGAGATGTCCCATTTGTTCAACTACCAAAACCTGCCAAAATCGATGTTTTGATCGGCACAGACAATCATGCACTAATGCGGGGAATAAAAGTTGTTTCTTCTGCCAACCCAGAACACCCTTGGGCCGTGAAATCGCCTTTGGGCTGGACCTGTGTTGGCCCAAGTGAACCGAAGTTCAAGGGGGACACTTCGCACTCCGTATGGGTGCACAACATTTTGATACGTGACTGACTTTCGAAACCCTTTGAATTGCCTATCCAAGAAAAAGAACAAAAGATACTAGGAAAGGACATAGTTATTTTAAACATGTCTTTCGATGGAAATCTAGATGCTTTGGTTCGCAAGAGTTTTGACCTAGATGAGTTAGGCCTTAAAGATCAAATAAGAACGACAGGTTTAGGTTTTGCCAAAAACCCTAAACGACCTGAAAATGAGTGGTCACCTGAGGAAAAACTTATTGATAGTAAAATGTCGTTGCAATTTGTTTCTTTAGGATCTAACAAAGGTTATTACACTTGTAAAATTCCTTGGAAAGGTGATGGACCTGATCTTGTAAACAACATGAACGAGGTCATAGCTAGGCAATCGAGGACAAACGCTGGAGCGTATTTGTCTAAGAAAGGCACTAGCATAGACGAGGTTAATGTTAAATTACAAGACCACGTTGATAAAGGGTACATCGAGAAAATTGACACCAAAAAAGAAAATATCAAAAGAATTGACAGTTACTTTCTCAGTTATTTTCCAGTGGTGAATCGAACTAAAGACACTACTAGCTTAAGATTGGTATTTGATGCCAAAGCTAAAGATAGAAGTGGTAGATCGATGAATGGAGCAATTGAGAAAGGCCCAAACAGATTAAATGACTTATTTGCAATTCTGTTACGCTTTAGAAGGTATCGTTACGCCTTTACAGCTGACGTGAGTGAAATGTTTCTACGGATCAGACTAACTGAGTCAGACAAGAGGTACCACAGATTCTGGTGGAACGATAGCTTCTGGCAGTGGAACAGAATTTTGTTCGGAAACAGGGCTAGTCCGGATATTAGTCAAAAAGTCATTACTTCACACGCATTAAAGCTTAGAGATAGTTATCCGGAGGCATGTAATGCTCTAATAGACGACACATACATGGATGACACCATTGTCAGCCGTCCCAGCGAGGGGGAATGTGTGAAGCTAGTAGAGGATCTGCCAAAGGTAACTGAGGGAATGGATATGAAAATTCAAAAATTCTATTCTAACTCTAAGTTAACGTTGAAATCACTCCCAAAAGACCTATTATCGTCGAAGATTCACTTTGAAGACAAGGAAGAAATTTTTGACTGTAACAAGGTTTTAGGAATGGTTTGGGACGCGAATACCGATTTGCTCACTTACAATGCTAAGTATAAAAGCACGATCGAATTCATTAATGCGGTAAACACACACACAAAAGTCTCTAAAAGCGAATGGACAAAGAGATTAATTTTGAGGTTAAGTGCGACCGTTTACGACCCTCTTGGTCTTATCTCACCATTCACTGTTAGAGCTAGAACAATCTTACAAACACTCTGGGGTGAAAATTTAGACTGGGATACACCAGTTCCCGATAAATATATAACTCTATGGAAAGTTTGGCTAGATGAACTGTTCGAATTACCAAAACTCATTAAAATTCCCAGGCATATCGGCCTCATGGAAAATTTAAAAGTCGAGCTACACGTATTTGTGGATGCTAGCACAAAAGTATTTGCGGCTACTGTGTATGCTAGAATTTTAAATAGACTAGAGGTAGATGGTTTTAATGAAAGTGACGTTATTGCAAGGGGGGAAAATCATGACCAAGGTCACCAAGGTCAGGTTGTTGCAGTAACGTTAATCACAGCTAAGGCTAGAGTCACGCCAACGAAAACAGAATCTGTTAGCCGCTTGGAGCTAGCAGCGTGCGTGATAGGTACTAGACTAGGGCTGACAGTTGCTAATGCAATGGACATAGATAAAAGCACTATTACTTTTTGGACTGATTCAACAAATTGTCTTTACTGGATAAACTCTCCGTCCAGTGCACTTAAAACTTTTGTTGCAAACAGAGTAGGCGAAGTCCATACGCATAGCAAGCCCAGTCAATGGAGACATATACCTACAGATTTAAATCCAGCTGACATCCCTACTAGACTGCCTAAAATTCAAGATTTAGCCGGAAGTAAACTTTGGTGGAACGGCCCACGCTTCTTGTCCGAATCCATGACAAGTTGGCCTAAGCCATTTATTCCTCCCAAAGATATAGACGATGAAGCTAAGAATGAATTTAAGAAACTATTTACAGGTCAAATAGACATGGCTCAACAAGGTCTAATAGATCCAAGTAAATTTAGTGTCGGGAAAGTATGGGATGGCTACGATCAACTTCTAAGTTTGGCAACCTTAATCTTTAAACTAGCAAACCCGAAAAGGGACTACCCTAAAGCGAGAAAGCTAGCCATTAGATTTTTGGTAAGAAGATCGCAGCAGCACAGCGAAGATTTATCTAAAGTCTCAGAACAACTTAAAAAGGGAGAGAAAGTTTCTAAACCGTATCGGAGTTTCTTGCCATTTCTAGACGAGTCAGGTATCTTAAGGTCGAAAAGTAGATTAGCAAACGTTGACTACTTAGCCTACGAGGTTAGGTATCCTGTCTTATTAGATAAGCAAGAATCTCTGACAAAACTCATAATTAGCTCAGCGCATTTCAAATTTGCACATACGATAGGGAATAGTTGTTGCAAGGCAGAAATACGCAAGGGTTATGTGATTTTAGGTTTAGATAACACTCTGAAATCAGTAAGATCGAAATGCCTTGTCTGTCAAAAGCATTTAGCGACCCCAATTAAGCAACAAATGTCCGCTTTGCCAAGCTGGAGATTTGAAAAGCCTTTGAAGGCATTTGCTAATTGTGGTTTAGATTTTGCTGGCCCATTTGAACTTAAAGCATCAGGTAGAGGAAAGGCTAAGCCGAAGACTTACCTTCTTTTAATTACTTGTCTACAGACAAGAGCCGTCCACTTGGAGTTGACGGAGGCAATGACAATGTCGGCTACTTTGAATGCCATCTCCAGATTTGTTGACATTCGAGGAATGCCGCATTCCATTCTCTCAGACAACTTCTCGACGTTCGTGTCAAAAGATAAGGAATTAGAAAGCTGGGTAAGGTCAATTCAGACAGATGATTTAATAGCAACTACTAAGGCCAATGTTTGTTGGAAATTCATACCTCCTAGAGGACCTCATCATGGGGGAATCTATGAACGAATGGTCGGAGTAGCTAAAAGAGTATTAGAAAATCTTTGCCACACATCTGATTTGACAGTGGATGAGTTTCGGACTTTAGCTTATCGTGTGGCTAGCTTAGTCAACAGTAGACCACTGAGTAGACTTTCACTTTCTGAGGGGGAGCTCATCCTTACCCCTAATCACTTTTTGTTTGGAGATCTCGGTGGTAGTGTAACTACTGACAAAATTAACACTCATTCCCAAAGGTGGCATAGAGTTTGCGAGCTTTTGGACCAATTTTGGTCATTGTTTCTGACAAAGACGTTACTAGAGCTTAGGAACACTAGTAAGTGGCAGGAAGAACAGCACCAATTGGCTGAAGGAGACTTAGTAATCGAAGTAGATACTAACCAACCTAGAGGTAGTTGGAAATTAGCTATCGTTGAGCAAGTCCATCCTTCTGATGATACAAAAGTTCGTAAAGTCACTATTCGAAATAGCAAGGGGCTGTACACTAGGCCCATTGTTAATTTAATACCTTTGAAACAAAATGTCCTTTAGAAAATTTGTCCCTGTAACAGATAAATTAACTAAAGATGCTTTAGCAACATAGAATATAGAAGTCCTAATATTTAATATTCATAGTTGCTAGAATGGCGTGAAAGTATTTTTGTTTGCATTTCTTACATTAAAAACGGTAAGCTGACGTCCTGGCGATTACGCTGTAGTTTAGGATCTCAGCGAGACTAAGTTTCCGCTTTTTATGCTACGTTAGTTTCACGAGGGAAGTCTAACGTACTATGACGAGCGGAAAGTAAATATTTTCACGCAAAGTCTGTGGCTAGAAATAGTCTAACCCAGAATAGATATAAATAGCTGTCGAGTTACAGTTAGTACAGCTATAAATCTATTCACAAATAACATCTGGCTGTTTTATTCCAGAATGTCGGATTCATCCACTCCGCAAGGCCGGAAAAAGAGACGTCCGCGGGTGCCTCCACCTCCTACTTACATAGAAGGTTGGGGCGAGGGCCAAACCTATGGACCACCGTGGCGAAACCCTTTTCCCGGGGGTTGGGGTTACCCTTGGTGGAGGTTTGAGCGCCCATTCGATCGGCCCTATGAATTAGTGAGTCCGGAATGGAGTTCAAGACCAATACCAACCTATCGTAAGCCATCAAATTTATTTTGGGAGCCTCAAGGAGGTCAAAGCTTTTGCTCAACTTCGGGGGCTGGTTCAACTATCTCGTCATCTTCCGGGCAGGTTGGTCTGCCTAGGAAGAAGATCCGGATAGAAGAAGTTATTGATTCGGACCCACAGCCTGAATCAGTAAGTTCGAACCAGGCCAGCCAACCTAATCAAATTGGTAAACCTTGTGCTACCGGAGTAGGGTCCACCCAAGTCCGGCGGGATGAGTCGTTTGCCAAGTTGAGTAGGAAGGCTCAACTTTATGAAACGGCCAAAGATAGATTTCAAAGGTGTCTGATTCACCATAATCAGCACTTTCACGAATCCCTATCCGAGGCTGACTTCATCAAGAGGGCAGAGGGTAAACCAGTTTCCGAGTCCGGAGAAGTTTCGAAGAGAAAGCGGAAGAACTTAGCCAGACTCGA
>Ga0207941_1000476_pt1 | contig 11949 bp, 12 predicted proteins | sample LakMenEpi13Sep12_FD_150695 | JGI IMG/M metagenome (GOLD analysis project Ga0207941, IMG submission 150695) | Freshwater microbial communities from Lake Mendota, WI - 13SEP2012 deep hole epilimnion (SPAdes) | ecosystem: Environmental > Aquatic > Freshwater > Lake > Epilimnion/Euphotic zone ...
GGAGACTATGAAGCCACCCGAGTGTTTCTAGAGAGGCTCAACCATCTCTCTGAACATTTAGACAAGTTTCCCGATATTAGCTTTGGACGTACCTATGTCAATTTGACGGTGCGGCCTGAGGAGGGCCAAGACTTTGGCGAAGCCGAACAAAGTTTTATTGCTGCTATTGATGAACTCCTCTGACGCAATCAATTCAGAACAAAGTCCTAACCGGGATGAGGCCACCGTAGATCTACGAGCATCCTACAAGGCTTCTGGGATTCAGGAGATTCTCGATCAACTTGATCTCGAACTTGTTGGCCTCAAGCCAGTTAAGGTAAGAATCCGGGAAATTGCTGCTCTTTTAGTAGTCAATAAAGCGCGTCACTTGGTGGGTTTGGAAACAACGCGACCCAGTTTGCACATGTCTTTTACCGGACCGCCTGGCACCGGTAAAACCACCGTGGCCGCTAGGATGTCAAAGATTCTGCACGGACTTGGCTATCTGCGTAAGGGCCATGTTGTTACGGCGACCCGAGATGACCTTGTCGGCCAGTATATCGGACATACGGCACCCAAGACCCGAGAAATGCTCAAAAAAGCGATGGGTGGTGTTTTATTCATTGATGAAGCTTATTATCTCTATCGTCCAGAGAATGAACGTGATTATGGCGCCGAGGCCATCGAAATATTGTTGCAGGTGATGGAGGCTAATCGCGATGACCTTGTGGTTATCTTTGCTGGCTACAAAGAGCGTATGGATATTTTTTACCAATCTAACCCTGGTCTTTCATCACGCGTCGCTAATCATATCGATTTCCCAGACTATAGCTGTGAAGAGCTTCTTGCCATTGCTCAACTTGTTCTTGCAGCCGAAAATTATCGATTTAGTGACGAGGCTAAGATTGTATTCTCCGATTATATCGTTCGTCGCATGCAGTTGCCGTTCTTTGCCAATGCCCGCTCAATTCGTAATGCAATCGATCGGGCCCGCATGCGCCAGGCGAATCGTTTATTCAATGGTATGGCATCAAGGCTAAATAAACTAGACCTGATGACGATTGAGGCTGAAGACATCACGGCGAGCCGTGTGTTTCAAGGTCAGGTCGAAGGAAGGGACCGAAGCGAACCAATTATCAATTTGTAGAAATATTGTTAACCAAAAAACTTATTCCGCCATGACTTGATCTAGTATTTGTATCCACTTGCGGGCAACATTCTTGGCTGAATAAGCTTCAACTCCAGCTTGATTGATGGTGAATGCTTTGACATACTGGTCATAATTATCAATTAGATGGCGCAATGCGGCTTCAATTGAATCCGGATGATCGACGTCGGCATAAATGCCGATACCAAGGTCTTCAACAATCTTCTGGATTGGATTCCCTAGGGGGCCAACCACCAGAACTGGTTTTTGATGACCAAGATAGGCAAAGAACTTTGAAGGCTGATTATCACGATGACGCCGCCCGATCATCACAAATAAAAGGTCGGAAGCTTGGGCAATATCATGGGATTTTTGATGGCTAACGGCGGGATGAAATTCACAGCGGCTGGCAATCTCTGGGTTGCTTTTGATCAATTCTTTTGCGCCGCCATAAACATATCCATAGAAGGAAAGTCTAAGCTGAGTCAATTTATCTGTCCCAATCAATTGATTCAAGGCGTTGACAAAAGTGTTCAAAGGTCGCCATTCAGGCAGATTGCCAAGATGAACTAGGTGGATACTTGAATCTTTGGGTTTGAAGCCGGTTGCTTGGGGTCCAGGGTCACCGTAGGGAGTCACACTTGTAGTGACAGGATCTGGCACTGGATAACTATCGGACATTGAGTAGGATTTGCTGGCATCGACTATGTCCAACGAGATATAGCGTTCTCTTGTCAATGGAGACATAAAGATTACTCCGATAGACTGATTAAGCAGTTTGATTTGTTTGTCAGGATCATGGGGATAAAAGTTTTGATCATCACGATGGCCATGGGGATCATCAAAGATCGCCAAGAAAGGTTTGTTTGCTTGTTTGGCAATTTCCGCTGCCGTCTCAAGAATGTAAAATTCAGGCGATTTCCCAGCAATGAGATCAAAGTCCCATTCCTGTTCTGCCTGCAGAACTGTTTTAATGAGGTCACGGCGCATTTGGGCCGAGGGTTGATGAGCTGTCAGTCTTTCCCAGAGTTTACTGACTAGTTGTAAGGCGGCATAATAAAAGTACCTTGCACTATTTTTTGCTACCCTATTCTTGATTACTGAATAGCGAATTGAAGCGGATACTGCCTTGGAATAGTGGCAATGATTCGTGGGGCATATAGTTGGTTCACAGAGTACGGAGCTCAAGCTGGGGTCGGGCCCTCCAAAATGAAATTCCCATGCAGAGTTTTGTATATATGGCAAAAGCTTTGTATAGCGCAATCCCTGTACACCTGTCCCCCCTGGGGGTTGGGCCATCAGGATAAGAATTCGTTTAGGCCTTTTGCTTTTCATTTTTCACTATATTTTGTTGTCACAGTGGTATGAATGGTGTTTGCCAACTTCAAGGGGCGCAAAAATTTATATTATCACTTCCGCTTACGGGAGTCAATTTGTAGCAGGTCCCTAACCTGCTGCACTTGGCGGGCCAAGCCGGGATCGCTGTTGAGTTTGCGCTCCACTTGTTCAACAGCATACATTACAGTGGAATGATCCTTGCCGCCAAAGGCCTCACCAATACGGGGCAGGGAGAGATTTGTCGTTTGCCGCATCAGGAACATCCCCACCTGGCGGGCCTGGCTGACGGCCCGTTTACGGCTAGGGCTCAGCATCTCTTCAATGCCGACGGCAAAGACTTCTGAAACCTTGTCAAGCACCTGTTGGGGTGTGACCTCAACGTCATTGCCCACCGGATCAAGCATGGGTGCCACCGACTCCACCGTCATAGGCATGCCTGTGATCGAGGCGAAGGCCACCGCCCGGGTGAGGGCTCCCTCCAACTCGCGGATGTTGGAAGTGAAGCGGCCAGCAATGTATTGGATCAGATCCCGGGGCAAGGCCATCTGCTCCACTTCGGCCTTCTTGTGCAGAATCGCCATGCGGGTCTCCAGATCGGGAGCCTGAATATCGGCAATCAGCCCCATAGAGAAACGGGAAATGAGGCGTTCCTGCAGGCGGGGGATTTGGCTGGGGGGACGGTCACTGGCAATGACCAGCTGACGCCCTGCTTCATGCAGGGCGTTAAAGGTGTGGAAGAATTCTTCCTGGGTATATTCTTTACCTTCAATGAACTGGATATCATCGACCAGAATCAGGTCGGCGGCCCGATAGCGGTCGCGAAAGGCCTGCATGCCATCTTTACGAATCGCCTGAATCAGGTCATTGGTAAAGGTCTCCGTTGAGACATAGAACACCCTTGCCAAGGGGTCGATCTCGTGGCGGTAGTGGCCAATCGCCTGCATCAGGTGGGTTTTACCCAGACCCACGCCACCGCAGATGAACAACGGATTGAATTCACGCCCCGGAGACTCCGCCACCGCCAAGGCTGCGGCGTGGGCCATGCGGCTGTTGGGTCCGACCACAAAGCGGCTGAAGCGGTAGCGAGGATTCAGCCCCGCTGGAGGCCGTTCCGCTGGCGGCGCACCCTTGGGCGTCCGAGCGTCATCCCGGGCTGGGGAACGACTTTCCCCCTCGCTGGCAATTGGGACCTGGCCCGGATTGCCCCGAACTGCTTGGGAGGCTTGGGGCTGCTCCGGGGCACTAACTACCTCGATTGCCACCGGTTTACCGCTCAGTTCGGTGCCGAGGGCCTGGATCTGGCTTAGGTAGTGCTTGCGCAGCCAGCCGCAGGCAAAGGCCGTGGGCGCTTCCAGCCTCAGCTTGCCCTCACTGAATCCAAGAGCCCGGGCCGGCCGGATCCAGGTTTCAAAGGTGGGTTTACTGAGGTTGGCCTGCAGGGCCTGCTGGATCTGGTGCCACAGCTCATCCCCCTGCTGCACCGCCTGCTCACCGCAATGGAAGCGAATATACGCAGGTCCCCTGGAAGCGTTGGTCTTTAATGGACAGACAGCTACCTAGCATCGGTTGTCCATGGCCGGCCCCCGTTTCCTGGCAACCACGGCCTCCCTGCTGGCCGTAGTTGCGGCTCTGGTGGGCTGTTCTGGTGCTCTGCCCTTGCCAGGTAGCGCCCCTCGCCGAGAGCTGGTGCGCCTCAGCGACGCCCCCTCCCCGGCGCCGCTCCAACCCAGCGGCAACCCGATTGTTGCGGCCGTCGAGAAAGCCGGGCCTGCTGTCGTTCGGATCGACACTGTCAAGCGCACTATCAGTCCCGTGGGTGGCCCCTTCGGCCGGGGACCGGGAATTCGCCAACAACAGGGCCAGGGCTCGGGTTTCATCACCCGCTCGGACGGAGTATTGCTAACCAATGCCCACGTGGTGGACGGCGCTAACGAGGTAACTGTCAGCCTCACAGATGGGCGCAGTTTTACCGGTAAAGTGATTGGCTCCGATCCCCTTACCGATGTGGCGGTGGTCAAGGTGGTCGCCACCCGGCTGCCCGTAGCGCCGCTGGGGGATTCCGACAAGGTGCGCCCCGGCGAAACGGCCATTGCCATTGGCAACCCCCTTGGGCTGGACAACACCGTTACCGCTGGCATCATCAGCGCCATCCAACGCACCAACGCCGTCGGCGAAGGTCAGCGGGTGCCCTATCTGCAGACCGATGCGGCGGTGAATCCCGGCAACAGCGGCGGTCCCCTCATTAATGACCGGGGCCAAGTGATCGGCATTAACACCGCCATCCGCCAGGCGCCTGGGGCGGGATTGAGTTTCGCCATCCCGATCAATACCGCCCGCCAGATCGCCGCCCAGATCCTGGAGCGAGGCTATGCGAGCCACCCTTATATCGGCGTGCGGCTCCAGGCCCTGACCCCCCAGCTGGCTCGGGAGATCAATGCCACCACCAGCGAATGCCGCGTACCGGAGGTCAACGGGGTGTTGGTGGTGGATGTGATGAGTGGCAGCCCTGCGGCGACAGGGGGCCTCAGGCCCTGCGACCTGATTGAGAAGGTGGATGGCCAGCCGGTGAACAACTCCTCGGAGGTGCAAATGGCCATTGACCGGGCCCGCATCGGCCAGCCCCTGGCGATTGGCATCCGCCGGGAAAATGGCCAGCAGGTCTTAACCCTGCGACCCGCCGAACTGCCCCGCAAGGGGTGAGACGTTTCAGGGGCCTTTCTGGGTCTGCTCGTGCTGGGCAGGCCCTTGTTGGGCAGATCCGTGCTGGGCAGACCCAGAATCGGCAGGACCGTGGCAAGGAATGGTTGGTTGTGATGGGGCGTTGGCCTGCCCCAGGCCGCTGCAAGAGCCGTCTGGCGGTGGCACTGGGGTCGCGGCGGGCGGCTGCCATCCAGCGGGCCCTCAGCGGCCATGGCCTGGCCGAGGCCCGCCGTGCGGCCGCCCTCAGACCCGGCCTGGCCTTGGTCCTGGCGGTGAGCGGCCTGGGGCCCAAGGGCAGCCGCCGTTGGGCGGGGGGTCTGGGGGCCGATTGGGTGGGGCTCCAGGGGGAAGGCCGCCTTGGTTGGCGCTTGCAGCGCCAACTGGGGTTGGCGCGCCGCCATGGGGCCCAGCGAGTGGTGCTGATCGGCAGCGACCTGCCGGAGTTGGCGGCGGCGGATCTGGCGGCCGCCTTCAACGCCCTGGCCCGCTGCGATCTCGTGCTTGGCCCCGCCGCCGATGGCGGTTACTGGTTGATCGGCCTGGCGGGCAACTGGCCTCGCCTTTTTGCCGGTGGTCCACGGGCCATTGCCTGGGGCGGGGACCAGGTGTTGGCCCAGACCCTGGCCGTCGCTGACCAACTGGGTTTGGTGGTGACCCTGCTGCCGATTCGCCACGACCTGGATCGACCTGAGGACTTGAGGCGGTGGCGGTGAGATCCGGCCCAGCCTGGGGCCGATGACGGGCCCGCCCCTGGCCGTCGTCATCCCCGCCCGCCAGGAGGCATTGCGGTTGCCGGGCCTGTTGGCCCAACTGGCCCAGGCGCCGCAATTGGTGGGGGAGGTGGTGGTGGTCGACGCTGGCAGCGAAGACGCCACGGCCCTTGTGGCCAGCTTGGCGGGGGCGAGGGTGCTGCGCAGCGGTGCCAACCGGGGCCAGCAGCTGGCCCTGGGGGTGGCTGCCAGCTCGGCTCCCTGGCTGCTGCTGCTCCATGCCGATGCCCGCCTGCCGGCGGGCTGGGCCCCGGCCCTGGTCGCAGCCTTGGCCGCCGGCGATCGGCAGGCCTGGGCCTTTCGGCTGGCGATCGACGGGGGCGATCCGGCCCTGCGGTTGGTGGAAGTGGCGGTGTGGCTGCGCAGCCTTTGCTGGCGGTTGCCCTACGGCGACCAGGGCCTGTTGCTCAGCCGCCGGCAGCTGGTGGCCGTGGGGGGGATCCGGCCCTTGCCCTTGATGGAAGACCTGGACTTGGTACAGCGCCTGCGGCGGCAGGTGCCGATTCGGCTGCTGCCCCTGGCTCTGCGGGTCGATGGTCGGCGCTGGCGCCGGCTGGGGGTGTGGCGCACATGCTGGAGCAACTGGCGCTTGCGGCGGGCCTGGCGCCAGGGGGTGCCCGCCCCGATCCTGGCGGAGATCTATCGCGGCGGCTCGTAGTGTTAGGGCGAATACCAGAAGGCGCAGCGACGCTCCAGGGGCTCCAGTTCCCAGCCCTGGGCGGTATAGAAGCCCACCACACCGGGGTCGGCGAACAGGCAAACCTGCCCCACGCCGCGGCGCCGCAACTCAGCGAGGATGTAATCCATCATTTGCTTACCTAGGCCGCTGCCCTGGTAGTGGGGATGGACAGCCACATCCCAGACCGTGGCTGCGACCACGCCATCGCCGGTGCAGCGGGCAAACCCCACCAGCCGCGGCAACCGGCCCTCATGGCGCCACAACCCCACCGTCAGCAGACTGTGGCGCAGGGCCCGCCGCACCCGGCGCAGGGGCCTGCGGCTCCAACCAACGGCCTCACACAACCATTCGAGTTCCTGCAGGTCGATCTCCCTTTCGAGGCTGAGCACCAGGGTGACGGGGGAGTTGGTCACCGGACAGAGGCGGTATTGGTGGCCGTAGAGCTGGGTGAAAAGCTCTGCGGAACCGGCAGCTTCCGGAGAATTCAAGGGGAAATGGGCAGGCGCTGGGCCTGGACTTTGAGGGCCGAAACCATTGTTTTGATACAAGATACGCCCTGACTCACGGTTGGCTGGCTGGCCCCTTTTTGATGGCAGCAGACCTCCCCTGGCCCCCATGCGCGCCAGCCCCGGCTCCCACGGCGCCAACGCGCCCGATGCCCCCCTTGTGGTGGCGGTCCATGGCTGGATGCTGTCGGGTCGCCTTTGGGACCCTCTGCGGCCCTGCCTTTCCCCCCCCTGGAGCCTTTGGTGCCCCGACCTGCCCGGCTTTGGGGAGTGCCCCCGCCCCAGACAGCTGCAGCCCAGTCTGGCCAGCTACGGGCGTTGGCTGGCAGACGCCGCCAGGGGCCAGGCCCGGGGTCGAGCGATTGTGCTGATGGGCCATTCCCTTGGGGGCAGTGTGGCCCTGCATGCGGCGCCCCTGCTGGGATCGCAGCTGGCGGCCATGGTGCAGATCGGTTCTGGGGGCGGCGTCTATCAACCGCGTCCCTTCGCCCGGCTGCGGCGCGGAGGTGCGGTGTTGCTGCAACTGCGGCCCAGCTGGCTGGGGCCCTGGGCGGCTGAATCACCCTGGCGGGGCCCCCTGATGGCGGAAACCCGGGCCGCCCGGGGGCTGTTGGCCACCAGTACCCGTCGGGAGGCGGTGCGGCAGCTGCCCATGCTCACCGCAGCGCTGACGGTGCCAAGTCTGTGGATTGTCGGTGAGCGCGATCGGGTGATGGAGCCCCGCTATGTGCGCCACCTGGCCAGCTTTGCGCCCGACCACCAGTTGGAGCTGATCGCCAAGGGCGGCCATTTGCCGATGTGCCAGCAGCCCGAACTCCTGGCCGAAGTGTTGCTGGGCTGGTTCGCTGCGATCGGCCTGAACGCCGGACCTGGGGGTGAACCCTTGGCTTTGGCGGGGGCTGCGCGAGGGGCCTAGAGGGCCGCCAAGCCTTTTTCCTGCAGGTCGGCCAGCTGGGCGTAAAGGCCGCCAGCACGGCGTAGTTCAAGGTGGTTGCCCTCTTCGATCAGGCGTCCTTGGCGCAGCACCAAGATGCGATCCGCGGCTTCCACCGTGGCCAGCCGGTGGGCGATGACGATGGCGGTGCGATCGCGCAACAAGCGGTCCAGGTCGGATTGCAACGTGGCTTCGGTGGAGGGGTCCAGGAAGGCGGTGGCTTCGTCCATCACCAGCACTGAGGGGTCCCGGATCGCCACCCGTGCCACGGCCAGCAGTTGCCGTTCGCCCGAGGAGAGGTTGGCGCCCCGTTCCCGCAGTTCACTGGCCAGGCCCTGGTCGAGGCGGTCGAGCAGGGGCTTCAAGCCCAATTCGCCGCAAAGGCGCTCCAGCTCCTGGTCGCTGATCGGAGCATCGAGGCGCAGGTTGTCGGCCACGTTGCCGCTGAATAGAAACGTGTCTTGAAGCACCACCCCGAGCCGTTGCCGCAGGGTGGCGATGGGTAGCTCGCGGATGTCCACGCCGTCGAGCAGGATCCGTCCGGCCTGGGGCTCATAGAGACGGCAAAGCAGGCGGATCACCGTTGATTTGCCCGATCCGGTGGGCCCCACGATCGCCACGTGTTCGCCGGCGGCGATGCGGAAGCTGAGCTTGTCGAGGATGGGATCGTCGCTGCGGTAGGCAAAACTGACCGACTCGAACACCACCTCCCCTGGGCTGCGCCCCTGCAGGCCGCTGCGCCGGGCGGCGGCACTGCGGCTGGAATCCGCCAGTTCGACGATGTCCAGCGGCTCGTCCAGCAGTTCGCCGATGCGCTCGACGGCGGTCAGCCCTCCCTGGATCTGGGTGAAGCGTTCGGCCAGTTGCCTGAGGGGATCAAACAGCCGCTGGGAGAACAAGATGAAGGTGGTCAGGCTTCCCAGTCCCATGCTGCCGCCGGTCACCATCCAGCCCCCCAGGGCCAGGACCACCGCCACCGCCACCAGGGATACCCATTCGATGAAGGCGGAAATGGCACTGTCATAAAGAATGGTTCCGGTGACGGCCCGGCGATAGGTGTCATTGCCGCGGGCAAAGCGACGGCTGTTTTCCTGCTCGCGCCGAAACATCTGCACCACCTCCAGCCCCTGCAGGTTCTCCTGCAGTTCGGCGTTGAGGCCGCCCAATTCTTCGCGCACGCGGTAATTCACCTTGCGGTAGCGCCCCTGCAACCAGACGATGGCGAGGGTCACGGGAATCTGGCTGGCCATCAGCAGCAGGCCCAGCCGCCACTCGATTGAGATCATCGTGACGCCCACCACCACAAGGCTGACCAGATCGGCCAGCACCCCTACGGCGCCGCTGCCGAAGACCTCCGCCAGGGCGTCGACATCGCTGGTGAGTCGGGTCAGGAGGCGCCCCACCGTGGTGCGGTCGTGAAACCGCAGCGACAGGGCCAGGGCATGGCGGAACAGGTCGTCGCGGATGCGGGCGGTGAGCCGCTGGCCCACCACCTGAACGTTGTAAAGCTGGGTGCCCTGCAGGCCCAATCGCACTATCACCGCCAGCAATAACAGGCCCACCAGCAGCCGCAGGGCCTCGGGCACCGCCAGGCCCCGCAGCCAGGGCAGCACCGGTTCGCCGCGCAGGACGCTGATGGCCTGGCCCACCAGCAGGGGCTGAATGGCGCCGGCAAAGGCCAGGGGCACCAACAGGACCAGGGCCAACAGCAGCCGGCGGCGATCTTGGGCCAGGTAGGGCCCCAGGCGCCTGAGGCGCTGCAGGTCGAGGGAGGCCATCAAGCGGAGGCCCAAGCGGCAAGCACCCCGGCGGCCAGTACCCCGGCGGCAAGGCTGCCAACGGGGCTGGTGGCCGCCGGGGTGGGCCCAGGGGTGGCTCCAGGGCCCACCGCCTTGAGCTTTTCCACCAGGGATTGCAGCTGCCCGTCATCCAGGCGCAGGGCAAGAGGGTGGCCGATCAGACGGGCGGTGCTGTGGAACAGGTCTTCGATCGCCACCAGGCCGTTGTCCTGCAGGGTGCGACCGGTGGCCACCAGATCGACAATCGCCTCTGATACCCCGGTCAGGGGGCCCAGTTCGACCGAACCGGTGAGGTGAATCAGGTCAACGGGCAAATCCAGGGAGCTGAAAAAGGCCTCGGCGCAGCGGGTGAATTTGCTGGCGACGCGGCAATGGGCCGGCAGGTCGAGGGCGCGGCGATAGCCACTGCTGGCCTTCCCCGCCACGGCCATGCGACAGCCGCCGAAGCCCAGGTCCAGCAACTGGGCCACCGGTTGCTGGTGTTCGCGCAGCACGTCGTACCCAACCACCCCCAACTGGGCCTGGCCGTAGGCCACATAGACGGGCACATCGGCATTGCGCACCAACAGGGCCCGAGCGCTGCCGCAGGCACTGGGCACCATCAACAGGCGGTTGTCCGGGTCGAGCAGGGTTGAGAAATCGAGGCCCGCCTTGGCGAAGCGACGCACTGAATCCTTAAGCAGGGCGCCTTTGGCCAGGGCGACGGTGATCATGGGGGGCTCCCGCGGAGCGGTCATCATGGGAGTGCCGCCCATGGACTTTAACGATGTCGCTTCCCGGGTCGCCTCCCGCCAGTGCCGTGGCCCTGCTGCCCGTGCTGAGCGACAACTATGTAATGGTGCTGCACGACGATCACCAAGCGGTCGTGGTCGACCCCGCCGAGGCGGCGCCGGTGGCCGCCTGGCTGGATGCCCGGCAGCTGGAGCTGGTGGCCGTGCTCCAGACCCACCACCACAGCGACCACATTGGGGGCACGGTTGAGCTGCTGCCCCGCTGGCCCGACGCCCGGGTCTATGCCGCCGCCGCCGATCTGCAACGCATTCCCTTCCAGAGCGATTCTGTGGGCGATGGCGACCGATTCACGTTGTTGGGGCGCAGCGTGGAGGTGCTGGCGGTGCCGGGCCACACCAGGGCCCATCTGGCCTATTACCTGCCCGGCGGCTCCGGCTGCAACCCTGAGTTGTTCTGCGGCGACACCTTGTTTGGCGGCGGCTGCGGCCGGCTGTTCGAGGGCACGCCCGCCCAGATGCACGATTCGCTGCAGCGGCTGGCGGCCCTGCCCAGCGACACCCGGGTGTGGTGCGCCCACGAATACACCGAAACCAACCTGCGCTGGGCCCTTAGCCGCCGTCCCGAGGACCGGCCGATCATTGAGCGGCTGGCGGCGGTGGTGCAGCAGCGGGCCGGCGGCCGGCCCACCGTGCCCAGCTCCATTGGGCTGGAGCGTGCCACCAACCTGTTTGTGCGCAGCGGTTCGGTGGCCGAACTGGCCGACCTGCGCGCCAGCCGCAATCACTGGAAGGGTTGAGATCTTGGTGGGCCGGGCGCCATAAGCTCGCACCCCAGCCTCCGCAATGCCAGCTACCGCCATGGGTTCCCTTCCCCTCTCCCCCTTGGAGGCCATCGAAACCGCCCAGGCCCCTGCTCCGGTCGGGCCCTACAACCAGGCCGTAAGGGCCGGCAATCTGCTGTTCTGCTCCGGCCAGATCGCCCTGGATCCGGCCAGCGGCAGCCTGGTGGGGGCAGGCGATGTGGCCCTCGAGACCCGTCAGGTGCTGGCGAATCTGCTGGCGGTGCTGGACGCCGCCGGGGCCCGGCCCAGCCAGGTGGTGCGCACCACGGTGTTTCTGGCGGATCTGGCCGATTTCGCTACGGTTAACGGCCTCTATGCCGAGGTTTTCGGGGCGGGGGTATCGCCGGCAAGGGCCTGTGTCCAGGTGGCGGCCTTGCCCAAGGGCGCCCGCGTCGAGATCGACGCCATCGCCGTTCTCGCCTGAACCTGGGCCCCCATGGGGCAGGCGGATCGGCCTAAGTAGTCTCGATGCGCCGAAAGGTGAGGTTGATGCGTTCGCCCAACACCCGGCGACGTTCGGGCAG
>Ga0207941_1000477_pt1 | contig 11935 bp, 11 predicted proteins | sample LakMenEpi13Sep12_FD_150695 | JGI IMG/M metagenome (GOLD analysis project Ga0207941, IMG submission 150695) | Freshwater microbial communities from Lake Mendota, WI - 13SEP2012 deep hole epilimnion (SPAdes) | ecosystem: Environmental > Aquatic > Freshwater > Lake > Epilimnion/Euphotic zone ...
TATTTCGGCACCAAACTCTTCATAATAAGCCAGGCAATCAAATAAGCAACGGCGCAGAAAGAAAACATAATCGTATAGCCGGTTTCAATATGGCCGAGTTTTTTGTAGTGATCAAAGAGGGCGCCGCCGATTTTGGAAACCACTACCCCGCCGAGGCCGCCGGCCATGCCGCCAATGCCTACCACAGAGGCAACGGCTTTCTTTGGAAACATGTCGGAGACTGTGGTGAAGATGTTGGCGCTCCAGGCTTGGTGCGCTGATGCACCGATGCCGATCAGGAGTACGGGCATCCAGAAACTAATGCTTCCCAAAGGTTGGGCAGCGAGAATGACCAAAGGAAACAACGCAATGATGAACATCGCTTTCATCCTCGCATCATACACTTTATGTCCTTTATTAATGAAATACATCGGAAACCATCCGCCGCCAATGCTTCCTACCATCGTCATCGAATACAACACAAAAAGTGGCAACATCACTGCTTTGTCAACGATTCCATACTGCGCTTTCAAATACGCCGGCAACCAAAACAAAAAGAACCACCACACACCATCGGTCAATAATTTTCCAATGGCGAAAGCCCAGGTCTGCTTATATCCCAGCAGTTTCCACCAGCTCACGTGTTCCTGATTTTGCTGCGCAGAAATTTCCTCCTCCCCACTTTTGATATAAGATAACTCTTTAAGACTCATTCGCTTTTGTTCCTCTGGTTTGTCATACAAAACCTTCCAGAAAAACAACCATACAAATCCCAATAAGCCCATCACTACAAAGGCCGCTTCCCACCCCCAGGCTATTCGGATGAGCGGCACCGTTAGTGGCGCAAGAATAGCGCCGATGGTTGTGCCCGAATTAAAAATTCCTGTAGCGAAAGAGCGTTCCTGCTTGGGAAAATACTCTGCCGCAGCTTTGATGGCTGCGGGAAAATTTCCTGCTTCCCCAATTCCCAACAGTGCCCGGGCCGCCATGAACCCAAGCACAGAAACAGAGAATCCTGTAATGCCTACAATGCCTAATATACTTACCAGTGCCTGCCCCATGGGAATGGCATAAATATGCACGATGGCTGCCAAAGACCACACAATGATAGCCACTGCATATCCGGTTTTGGTGCCAAGCCGGTCGATGATCCTGCCCGCAAACAACATAGACACCGCATACATCACCTGAAAGACCGCAGTGATATTGGCATAGTCTGTATTGCTCCAATTGAATTTGTCCGCGAGATATGGCTGCAGCAAACTGAGCACCTGCCTGTCCAGATAGTTGATGGTGGTTGCAAAAAACAACAACATGCATACAACCCATCTGTATCTGCCTACATTATTTTGCATGACTCCAGTTAAAATAGTTCAACGCATTCTGGTAGCAGATGTCTGCAATGATTTTCCCTGCCCACGCTTTATCCATCGGAAGCTCTCCATCTTCCATTTCCTGTCCGATGAGATTACACAAGATGCGCCTGAAATATTCATGCCTGGGAAAAGAAAGGAAACTCCTGCTGTCTGTGAGCATGCCTACAAATCTGCTCAACAAACCCATGTTACTCAAGGTATCCAGCTGCTTCACGATGCCATCTTTCTGGTCGAGAAACCACCAGGCTGATCCCCACTGGATCTTACCTGGATAAGAGCCATCATTGAAATTACCGATCATGGTAGCAAACACTTCATTGTAGGCAGGATTGATGTTGTACAGAATGGTTTTGGCAAGGGTGTTGTTGCTGTCGAGCCTGTCCAGAAATGCAGCAAGGGCCTTCGACTGCGGAAGATCACCCGTACTGTCCCATCCTGTATCAGGGCCCAGCTGATGCATGGCCCTTGTGTTGTTGTTGCGGATTGGACCGAGATGATATTGCTGTACAAATCCCTTTTCCCAATCCCATTCTGCAAATTTGATCAGCATCGCGGATTTAAATTTCTGCTGTTCCAGATCTGTGGCTTGTTTGCCCACGCGCAGTTTTTCGAAAATAGACGCTATCTCCTGCTCCGAAAAAGTTTCTGCATACATTTCCTCCAACCCATGATCGCTGATGCAACAACCATGATCGGCAAAATACTGGTGTCTCTTCGCCAAGGCTTTCAAATAGTCTGCATAGTGCACAATGGATACATCGGCTGTCTTCTCTAACAGTCCGAGATAAGCAAGAAATGATTGCGGCTGATCCACAGCCATGGCTTTGTCTGGCCGAAATGCGGGATAGACTTTGACTTGCCAGTTGTCTTGCTGCACTCGCTGGTGATGCTCGAGTGTATCAATCGGATCATCTGTGGTGCACAGGATCCTGACGTCCATTTTTTCCAGCAACCCTCTTGCATGAAATGCAGGATCAGCGAGCTTCTCATTGATCTCGTCATAGATCCGATCTGCATTGTCGCCGTTCAGCAGCGCATCGATCCCAAAATATCTTTTCAACTCAAGGTGTGTCCAATGGAAAAGTGGATTGCGCCAGGTATATGGAACGGTTTGGGCCCAAGCCTGAAACTTTTTACGATCATCAGCATCACCCGTTATCAATTCCTCCGGAACGCCATTGGCGCGCATCGCCCTCCATTTATAATGATCACCCTTCAACCAAAGCTGGGTAATGTTTGCATACGCTTTATTTTCCGCCATCTCCTGTGGCGACAAATGATTATGATAATCTATGATGGGCTGGTCTTTGGCAGATCCATGATAGAGCTCTCTTGCAGTGGAACTCTTTAACAGGAACCACTCATCGTCTAAAAATGATTTCATCGGCTGATCATATGTTGAATGGTTTTAGAAACGCCCTGCGCCAGCATGCCTTTCAGCAACTGCGTTACCGCATCCCTGAAGCCAGGGAGTTGGCTAAGGTCTTTACCCCATAGCACTTCGCTTTTAAGGACCTTGTCTACCAGCATGTCCGTAGGCGTGGATGCCCAACAGTCCATGAATAGTCCTGCCTGATCATCTTTGATCGGATATTTTTCGCCCCGATGCACGCCGTAGTAAACACCCGCCTCCACCGAAACCGGTTTGGTGAAGAGAATATACGCTGCGAAACTGGTGGCCATCATCATTGGCACCTCATCGTGTAGACTATACCACCTTTCCAACAGGGGCAAATTGCGCATCCGCATCTTTGAACTATACTGTAAAGTGATGTTGATCCACGGGTGATCAATATGAGGGTTGGCGAATCGTTCCCGTACCTGCTTTGCATATCGCTGAACAATATCCTCGTTGATCGAATACGGTATCGATGGTCCGATCTCCTCATCCATGAGCTTATGCATGAAGACAGAAAACTGTGGATCCACCACTGCATCTCTGGTAATGCCGAAATCAGATAAAAAAGCCGGACCACAACAAAAGCTGTGGGTTCCATTTAACAGCCGAAGCTTAAGTTCTTTGTATTGATCGATATCCGGCACGATCACAAGCCCTTCATCAGCGCTATGAAAACCGATCTTCTCTCTAATCGTCTCATCACCTTGGATGGCCCACAATCTGAATAATTCGCACATCGTCAACAGGTCATCGTGATAACCCAATCCTTCTTCAATCTTTTTCTGTACATCCGGCTTCGGCCTTCCCGGCACAATGCGGTCTACCAGGGAATTGCAAAACTGGTTATGCTGAACGATCCATGTAATTGCATCTTGTGGTACCTGATTGTATTGCGCGAGTTGCAACACAATGCTTTTAAGTTGGTCCGCATTGCCGGTGATGAGTTCAGTGGGAATGATCACGCAGCCTGCAGCGGGATCTCCTTTGAAAAATCGCCATCGCTCCACTAGCCAGGCCAATAGCTTTCCCGGATAAGAATCAGGCACTCGCTGATGAATCTCTTCTTCAACATAACTGATCCCCACTTCTGTGGTGTTGGAAATGATGATCGACACCTGCAGCTGGTGAGCTGATTCCAAAACGATGGGCCACTGTGTTGATGCAGATAAAACCCTGGAAATAGCAGTACTGATCACGGTTTCTTCTTGTTCCTGGCCGTTCTCTATTCCCCTGGCACAAATGGTGTAGAGATTGTCTTGCTGTTCATAAACCGAATGGTCGCCCTCTGTTGTAGATTTCACAACAATCACACGACCGCCAAAAATCCCGGCAGCATTTGCTTTATGAATAAAATAATCGGGCAATGCCCTGAGCAAAACACCCGTACCAAATTGCAGCACTTTTTCCGGAAGCGTCAACGTGGAAAGGCTGTTGGAGGGCAGATTAAATCGCGATAGTTGCATGGCCGTTTAAGATAAGGAATTCTCCAAAGGGAATACCTCATCTGACGAGCTGGGGACTATCAATATGGGGAAAAAACCACCTGAGTTCCCGTACATCGCACCAAATTATCCCGCGCGCGAATCCTACATTTGTATGATGAAGGACTATTTGGCCGGGTTGAACGAAAGACAGAAGGAAGCAGTAGAACATATCCATGGCCCACTCATGATTGTGGCAGGTGCGGGCAGCGGAAAAACCAAGGTACTCACTACAAGGATCGCACACCTCATGGCCAACGGCGTAGATTCATTTCAGATCCTCGCACTGACATTTACCAATAAGGCCGCCAAGGAAATGAAGGAACGCGTGGAGCATATCCTCGGCAATGGCGATGCCCGCAATCTCTATATTGGTACTTTTCACTCCGTTTTTGCGCGTATTCTCCGCATGGAAGCGACGAAAATGGGCTATCCATCGAATTTCACCATTTATGATACCGATGATGCGAAGAGTGTGTTGAAAACGGTGATCAATGAGCTGAACCTGGATGATAAGCACTACAAGCCCAATACCGTTTACAACAGGATCTCATCGGCCAAAAACGCCTTGGTGAATGCGGAGGATTATGCCAATGATTATGGTATCCAGCAGGAAGACATGCGTTCCAACCGCCCCGCCATTGCGCAGATCTACAAGGCCTATGTGGCGAGGTGTTTTAAGAATGGTGCGATGGATTTTGATGATCTGTTGCTGAAGTTTTACGAGTTGCTTTCCTTCTTTCCGGAGTCGCTTCACAAATACCAGCACAAGTTCAAATTCATCCTCATTGATGAGTACCAGGATACCAACCCCGCGCAATACGAGGTGATCAAATTGCTGGGTGCGGCGCATGAAAACGTTTGCGTGGTGGGCGATGACGCGCAATCCATTTACTCTTTCCGTGGTGCAACGATCCAGAATATTTTACAGTTTCAAAAAGACTACGACAACGTGAAGGTGGTGAAGCTGGAGCAGAACTATCGATCCACACAAAACATTTTGAACGTTGCCAATGAAGTGATTGCCAACAACAAGGGACAGATCCCAAAGGAGTTGTGGACCGATAATAAAGAAGGGGAAAAGATCCGGCTGATCCGCACCGCATCGGATAATGAAGAAGGAAAATTTGTGGCCGATACGATTCAGGAGCAGAAGCTGCGGAACCATTATCATAACCGCGACTTCGCGATTTTATACCGCACGAATGCGCAATCCAGGGCCTTTGAAGAATCCCTGCGCAGGATGGGTCTTGCTTACACGATCTATGGTGGTATGAGTTTTTACCAACGCAAGGAGATCAAAGACTATATCGCTTACATGCGGATGGCGGTGAACACGCGTGATGAAGAAGCGTTGAAGCGCGTCATCAACTATCCCATCAGGGGCATCGGCAAAACCACGATCGATAAGCTTGTGCTGTTTGCGAATGAGAAGCAGCTGACGATGTGGGAAGTGGTGGCCAATGCTGCGATGTATGGCTTCAAGGGCAACACATTAGAAGCGCTGGACCAGTTTGTGACGATGATCAAGAGTTTTACATCGATGCTGGAAACCAAGAATGCGTATGAAGTAGCGGCGCATATTGGTAAGCAGACCAACCTCGTGAAAGAGTTGTTCAATGACAAGAGCACCGAGGGTATGCAGCGTTATGAAAACGTGCAGGAGTTGCTGAACTCCATTAAAGAGTGGGTGGAAAGTCCGGACAACGAAGATGGCGAGGTGATCAGTAAATCCTTGGGTGCCTACCTGCAGCAGATCACATTGCTGACGGATGCCGATGAAAAAGATCCCAATGCAGATACGGTGAAACTGATGACCATCCACGCGGCGAAGGGTTTGGAGTTTTCCTGCGTGTTTGCAGCCGGTCTGGAAGAGATGTTGTTTCCCAGTGCGATGAGCATCAATACCCGGGAAGAGCTGGAAGAAGAGCGACGATTGTTTTATGTGGTGATCACGCGCGCCAAAGCGCGGTTGTGGATCACCTATGCCAATACACGATACAAGTTTGGGCAGCTGGTTCAGAATGAGCCATCGAGGTTTATCGATGAGCTTCCGGAGCCTTACCTGGACCGCTCTTTTGCTGGCGGCGGCATGCGCAACCAGGCAGGTGGGTTGGGGACCAGTGCCTTCGACAGGATGCATGGCGGATGGCGGAACAACAACAATGCCGCCAAGGAAGCAGAGATCAGGTATGGTGCGCCGCCGTCTAAGAGCAGCACACCGTCTTATATGGCGCCGAAAACGCCGGGCAAGCTGGTGGAGCACAAGCCGTCTGAAGACTTTACGGCCAGCGATACCAGTAATCTGCAAGCCGGGCAAAAGGTAGAGCACCAGAAATTCGGGTTCGGCGAAGTGGTGAAGATGGAAGGCGCCGCCCACAATCCCGTTGCCACCATCAAGTTTGCGCTGAATGGCGAGAAAAAGATCATGTTGAATTATGCGAAACTGAGAATTGTTGATTAGTTCGCAGGTCGCATAGGGCGCGAAGGTCGCAGCTGAACCCTTACTGCGACCTTTGCGCCCTGCGACCTTCCCTTAGTTGTGTCATATTGATGATTTGAAACACTTTCGCAGGGGTGAAGTCCTGTTTTTGACTGATAAATCGAAAGATTTGCCGTCCAAACTGAATGTATATGCGAAAATTCCTTAGACTATCTATGGTTATGGCCCTTGTTACGATGTTTCACCTGAACTGTTCCAGCCCGGCTGCCGGCCTGATGAGCACCCTCGGTAAAACGCCTGAACTGTCTTCTTTTGCAGGTTTGTTGAACAATGCTGGCGGTGCCAACACACTCAGCAAACTGGTAGGAAAAGATCCTTTCACCATGCTGATCCCCAGCAATGAGGCCCTGAAAAGCGTTCCTACTGATCTGCTGCAAAGCCTCACCAAGCCTGAAAACAGTGCACAGCTGGAAAGCCTGCTGAAAAAGCACATCGTTCCCGGTAAGGTAAATGCAGACGACATCGCTAAAGGCGGCCTGAAAGACGCTTCTGGCAATGCACTCAACCTGAACGGTGCAAAAATCTCAAAATCTGTTCCAACGAAGAACGGATTGATCCAGATTGTTGATAAAGTACTTTGATTTAGTTCGCGGGTCGCAAGGTCGCGAGGACAAAGAAAGGGAGAAGATAAAGTAAGAAGTGCGAAGAAGCCAGACTTCGCACTTCTTACTTTATCTTCTCCTTTTTATATCAAGTGCGTAACAATCTTCAAAAATTGGCAACATACCTAAAGCATGAGTGATCCACAGCAGTTCCTGGATCTGGTTGAAAAGCATAAAGGCATCGTTGTCAGGATTTGCAGCGTATATGCAAAGAGACGGGATGAACGTGACGACCTGTTTCAGGAGATCATCGTTCAATTGTGGCGTGCATGGCCCGCATTTGAAGGAAGATCCCAGTTTTCAACCTGGATGTACAGGATCGCATTGAATACGGCGATCTCTGGGTTAAGGAAAAAAACCGCACCCCTGGTTTTCATTGATCATGACGCCATTCCGGAACTAATGGATCCCGGAACTGATCTGCACAAAGAGGAACAACTCAGTCTGCTTTACCAGGCCGTTCGTGAATTACCGGAGATCGATAAGGCATTGGTGATGCTTTACCTTGACGACCACAGCTATGAGGAAATGGAAGTGATCCTGGGTATCAACCAGGGCGCTTTGCGCACCAAGATGAACAGAGCAAAAGAAAAATTGAAGAAAAATATTGAACGCATACAACATGGAGCTTGAACAGTGGAAAGACATCTGGAAAAAACAGGAGGATAGCCCCACGCCATCCCTTCGGGAGATGTTGGGCAAGCCATCCAACAGTCCCATCGCTAAGATGAAGCGAAATCTTATTCTGGAACTGATTGCCGCTTTGATAGGTTTCGGGGTAATTGTGGTGTACTATCTGACTGCCTATAAAGGAAAGTTCCAGGAAGTGGGCTGGTTATATCTTGCAATGATGATCATGTTCATCGTCTATTTTATTTTTAAGTGGCGGCTGTTGACCAAAATGGAATGCATGGCATGCGAAGTGAAAAGCAATTTGATGAAGCAGGTGCATACGTTGGAGAAATATGTGAAGTTCTATCTCATTGCGGGTACAGCCTTGATCCCCATCGTGATCATTTTCTTTTATATTTTCACACGAGTTCATTTTCCGCAGGGAATGCGGACATTTCCCAGTCCATCCGCTACAACATCATTGTTTAAGTCGTTAGGCATGCTGGCCTTAGTCTGTCTGACATCAACCATCGGAATGTTTTACATCAATAAATGGTATATCCGTAAATTGTACGGAAATCAGATCGCCCGGTTGAAAACGATGCTCGATCAGCTGGATTAAATAACACTTGATTATGAAGAATGTATTGTTGATCGCATGTTTGTTTTGTTTATTCGCTTGCAGCTCATCGAAAAAAACCACAGCTGTTGCGCCACCCAAGGACGAAGTGGTCATTGAAAACGCGCTGCTGTGGCAGGTTTCAGGGAAAGGGCTTAGCTCGCCTTCCTATGTTTACGGAACCGTTCACATCATCTGTAAAGAAGATTTTCAGTTCTCCGGCACCTTGAAGGAAAAATTCCGCGAGGCGAAGAACATCTACCTGGAACTGGATATGGACGATCCCAACATGATGATGAAAATGGCTTCGCTCAGCATGATGAAAGGGCAGTCCATGAAAGACCTGATGTCGCCGGCGGACTATACTTATCTATCCGCATATGTGAAAGACTCGCTGGGCATGCCGATGATGTTGTTCAACAAAATGAAGCCCATCACGCTGATGAGTCTATTGTATACGAAGGCGCTTCCCTGCTCGGCTAGTGAGAGCTATGAGCAAACTATGGTGGCGATGGCGAAGCAGCAAAAGAAAGATATCAAAGGCCTGGAAAAGATCGAGGACCAGATGGCGGTGTTTGATAAAATTCCTGATTCAGTAGAAGCGAAGATGATCCTGGATATGATCAAAAATATGCCGGAACAAAAAGCACAGTTCGCGCAAATGGTAGCTGCATATAAGAAAGAAGATCTAAAGTCTCTTTCAAATGCGATGAGTGAATCACCGGAGTGGAAAGGGTTTGAAGACATCATGCTTACCAACAGAAATAAAAACTGGATTCCGGTGATGGAAACGGCGATGAAAGAAAGCACTACGCTGTTTGCTGTTGGGGCGGGACATCTTTATGGAAAAGAAGGAGTGATTAATTTGTTGCGGCAGGCGGGATATACGGTTACGCCTGTGGTTCAGGATTTTATTCAGAAAGCGGTTGTGGCAAACCAGGCATACAGTAATACAAACATTCAGTAGGACAGGTTTGGAATCCGGGAATCTTGGAAGCCAGGAATCCTGAATTCCGGAGTCTGGAATCCAGGATTCCGAAGTTCAGAATTCCCGGCTTTCAGGATTCCCAGATTCCAGGCTTCCAAACCAGATTTCATGAATGTCTGTATTAATGAATGCCTGGCATTCCACCCTACGCTTGTATCGTTCCCAGATCTCTATCAAACATATAATGCCCTGCTTTATCATCACCAATAAGCTTCAGCTTATCAATGATCTTCCTTGCCAGCGCTTCTTCTTCGATCTGTTCACTCACATACCACTGTAAGAAATTATGCGTGGTATAGTCTTTCTCTTTCAGGCAGATGTCTACCAGTTTATTGATCTCGCTGCTCACATGAATTTCATGGTCCAACACCTGCTGGAACAGCGCCTTGATGCCCGTGTATTTTGGAGCCGGCTGCTTCAGCGCGGGGATTACTGCATGACCGCCTCTTTCATTGATGAACTTAACGAGTTTCAGCATATGCATGCGCTCTTCGTCTGAATGTTTGTACATAAAGCCGCCGATGCCTTCGTATCCCTGCACTTCTGCCCATGAAGCCATCGCGAGGTACACCTGGGACGACTCGGCTTCCAGCAGAACCTGTTGATTCAGTGCCTTTTCGATCTTCGTAGATAACATAATGAAGAAATTTTAGCTAAGGTAGTCAATTTACGATTTTGGAAATTTTATAGCCTTTCCGGCTCTCCCAAGGGCCCTTTAACAGCCAAAAACAAAAAATACCTCCCGTTGTTAGTAGTTTTGTGATTCTAAATTCTGGCATATGATTCAAACAGGCAGCCCCGCAATCAGCATTTATACGGAAATGACGCCCAACCCCGAGACCATGAAGTTTGTGGCCAACAAGCTCCTGTATCCCGGTAAGAGCATCGATTTCCCAGATATTGAAGCAGCCGGCCCTTCGCCGCTTGCAGCTGAATTGTTTGGGTTCCCCTTCGTTAAAGCGGTTTTCATCGCCAGCAATTTTGTGACCATCACCCGTACGGCTGAGGCCGATTGGGAAGAGATCAAGCCCTCCCTGCGTCAGTTTTTGAAAGAATACCTGGAAGAAGGAAAGGCGGTTATCCACGAGGACCAGGTTCCTGTAGTAGAGAAAAAGGACGATGGTCCGATTTTCTCTGAAAATGCCGATGTGGTCCAGAAAGTAAAAGAGATCCTCGAGAATTATGTAAAGCCTGCCGTTGAAATGGACGGTGGCGCCATCCAGTTCAAGAAATTTGAAAATGGCGTGGTGACCCTGATGTTACAAGGTTCCTGCAGTGGCTGTCCGTCTTCCATGATCACCCTGAAATCCGGCATCGAGCAAATGATGAAGCGGATGATCCCAGAGGTTGAAGAAGTGGTGGCAGAGGCTGAGTAGGCATGGTGGCATAGGGCATTCGGCACTGATTTATTGTTTATATTTAACGCGTCTATATCGGAATACCTTTTCGATTCGTTACTGTCTTAGTACTTCCCAATTGTTCTTTTTAGCATTCGCATTTTAGGTTCTCGTTCGTTGTTTTTGTTCGTGTCATGCATCAATTGTTCACAACATTAAACGAAGACTATGAGGCTTTCAGAATTTCTATTGCTAGGTGAAGAAGAAAAGAAAAAGACCGTTCTGCACGATGCCATCCTGATCAGTAAGCGTAAAATTGAAAACGACATCGTGTTCCTGTTCCAGTTAGAGGGATTATACATTGAAGCGTATTGCGACATGCATCAGAAAGCGATTTCATCCTACCAGGTGTCCAATAACACGAGTATGATTGAACCGTATTTGAATGCCATTCCCATTGGTGGATTGTTTCACTAAGAGTCATTGAGGCATTGGGCACTTTACCCTCCCAGTGCCCAATGCCAAATGCCTCAATGCCTAATTAGGAAATACCGATTCTTTGCATTACCTTCGTGGAGTTATTTTGAGCCTCGCATCGGAATTTGTTAATTATCCTGCTTTGTATTTTGCATCTTAGTTAGTTCCTTTCTCTTGCTTTCTCAAAGATTTATTCATTTTTTTTATTTTAATCGATCATGAACATTTTCGTATCAAACTTAAGCTTCAACGTACAAGATGAAGATTTGAGAGAGTTTTTTACTTCTTATGGTGAAGTAACTTCTGCTAAGATTATCAACGACAGAGAAACAGGTAAATCCCGTGGTTTCGGTTTTGTTGAAATGTCTGATGACACTGCCTCTAAGAAAGCAATCGCTGAATTGGATGGTGCAAATGTTGACGGACGTACCATTAAAGTTTCTGAAGCAAAGCCTAAAGAAAGCAGGCCTGCAAGGAACTTCGGTGACAACGGTGGTGGATACAACAACCGTAACAGGTACTAAGCTAAAAAGACTTTAAGTCATAAAAGCAAAAGGCACTG
>Ga0207941_1000480_pt1 | contig 11868 bp, 7 predicted proteins | sample LakMenEpi13Sep12_FD_150695 | JGI IMG/M metagenome (GOLD analysis project Ga0207941, IMG submission 150695) | Freshwater microbial communities from Lake Mendota, WI - 13SEP2012 deep hole epilimnion (SPAdes) | ecosystem: Environmental > Aquatic > Freshwater > Lake > Epilimnion/Euphotic zone ...
TTGTTGTTCTTTAAAATTTCAGTAAACCCCTAAAACATTCTCAATTTCTTTTACTTCTCCCGATTGCAATTTATCTAAGTGGAAATTTCCAATTCGTACCCGAACCAAACGTAATGTTGGAAATCCAACAGCAGATGTCATTTTTCGCACTTGTCTAAATTTACCTTCCTTAAGTGTAATGGAAACCCAAGAGGTTGGTCCATGACGCTCGTCACGTATTTTTTGTAATCGCAATGGAAAATTTGGGTCGACAATTAATTTTGCTTGACAAGGTTTAGTCTTGTATTTGGTTCCTTTAAAACCAATTAAAACGCCGTTTTGCAATTGCTCAACAGCTTCTTGAGTGATGATGCCATCCACTTGAGCATAGTATTCTTTTTCAACTTTTTTGCTTCTTACAACTTCACTCATCATACCGTTTGTGGTGAGAATCAGTAGCCCTTCGGAATCTTCGTCTAAGCGACCTATAGCCATTGTTCCAGGAGGAAAATCATGTAGTTCACCCAATAACTTTTTTGTTCTTTTTAGTTCATAAATAAATTGACTGAGGTAGCCGTAGGGTTTGTGGAGTAAAAAGTGGCGGTGGTTTGACATTTTTTATGAGTTGGCTATTGGCAGTCGCAATAGGCAGATATAGAAATAAAACATTAATTTTCTTGACTTTGGCTTCAAATTCATAAAATAAAAATTTCTGTTCAAAAGTCTTTGCGTCTCTGCGACTTTGCGAGAAACAAAAAAAGTTTCAAAATTTATACTCAACGAGAAAACTGAAATCTCCAAAAAGCAAAAAAGCCATTCACCAAAAGGTGAAAAGCCATTCATCTCGTTGCTAACAACGAGACTACTAAACCAGGAATTCCAAAAAGCAAAAAAGCCATTCACCAAAAGGTGAAAAGCTTTTCATTGGTCTAACTACTAAACCAGGACTTCCTTTCGGTCGTCCTAAACAACACAACTATTTTAAATGCTTTTTTGGGCAAAAAAGCACTTTTTTACCAAAGTGCTTTTAAAAATTTTCCCAATTTTAGCGGTCTGGACGGGACTCGAACCCGCGACCCCATGCGTGACAGGCATGTATTCTAACCAACTGAACTACCAAACCTTCGCTTAATTGCGGTTGCAAATATACAACGGAATTCAATATCTGCAAGTGTTTATGTTACTTTTTTTGGAATATTTTTACATTCGTTATGCAAACATTTGTTTTTCAACCAAATATGTGGTGAGTATTTTTTCAAAATTGGCTCCAACATTAACCGGAACGTATTTTATTTTATTTTGAGCACACGTCATCGCTACTTTTTTAAAGTAGGATTCCACATTTTTTTCATACGTTTCTTTGATGTTTTCAGCAAATAAGTTAACTGATTCTCCGGTTTCCACATCAATAAACTTTCTTGGTGCATTATCAAAATCGAAATTGAGTTCTCTTTTTTCATCAATAACATGAAACAAAACCACTTTATGTTTGTCATGTTTCAAATGTTGTAGGGCATTAAACAATGCTGTTTCTTCGCCCTCTTGAAACATATCCGTAAACAAAACAATCATCGAACGACGATGTAATTTTTCAGCAATTTGATGTAAAAAAGTAACTGTTTCTGTGGGTTTTGGCACTTTTGGATTTTCCAACAAGTCTTCCAATTTGTTCAGAATCATCCGATGATGACGATCACTTCCTTTTTCAGGAGCATAGTATTCATATGCATCCGAAAAAACACTCAAACCCACTGCGTCACGTTGCTTTTTAAGCAAATTCATCAAAACAGCAGATGCCAATACGGAAAAACCAATTTTGCTTTCGTAAAACGGTTCCCCTTCTTTTAACTTCGGATAATGCATCGAAGAAGAATTGTCAATAATCAAATGGCAACGCAGATTGGTCTCCTCCTCGTATCTTTTGGTATACAATCGATCGGTTTTGGCAAACAATTTCCAATCAATATATTTCGTGCTTTCGCCTTGATTGTAGACTTTATGTTCTGCAAATTCAGCCGAAAAACCGTGAAATGGTGATTTATGCATACCGGAAATAAAACCTTCTACAACTTGATTGGCAAGTAGTTCGAGGTGTTTAAAACCTGATATTATTTCTTTTTGATCTTCTATCTTCATAGCTCAAAGATAATTTGAAAATTTGAAAACTGGTTGATTTACTTCATAATTTTAACAAAAAAGGCTCAATCTTTCGACTGAACCTTTAACTAAATACATTCCAACTTATTTAGCTATTTCACTTGAAATTCGGGATGTCCACATTGCCATAGAACAAAACCGAATTGATGTGCAAAATCAAGATGTGTTACATTTTTATCTTCTGTAAAATGTCCATTATCAAAATTTACTTTCAACAAAGCCGGTTTTATGGTGGCTGTATTTAACTGCATCATTGCAGCAAATTTAGCGGGTTGCCACAGAATCACTCTTGGGTCATTCCATCCAGCAACACACAAAACAGCAGGATATTTTTCCCCTTTTTTAATATGAGCCACACCATCCATTTCATATAATGCTTTACATTCAACAGCATTATTAATAGTTCCAAACTCTTTGGTATTATTTGCTCCATTAGGTGTAAACTCCATTCGCAAAGCATTAGAAATTCCCACATTACAAACAGCAGCTGAAAACAAATCAGGCTGTTCTGTAATGGCTCTTGTTATCAATATGCCGCCGGCAGAAGTACCCATTCCACCTAATTTAGAAGGAGAAGTATAACGGTTTTGAACTAACCATTCTGCACAACTGATAAAATCTTTCCATGTGTTGGGTTTGGTTGTTTTATAGCCTCCCATATACCAATCATATCCTTTTTCTCCGCCACCTCTAACATGCGGAATAGCAATGATAACATTTTTTGTTGCTAAAGTATTATACATTACATCAAAATACGGTTTTGAACTCATTCCATAGGCTCCGTAGGCTTCCATTACACAAACATTTTGTCCGTCTCTTTTGATGCCTTTTTTATAAATTAATGACAAGGGAATCATAACGCCATCATGTCCTTTGACCTCTACTTCTTCTACAACCAACTCTTCAAAAACTTTAGGATAATTAGATGATTTACTGAACTGACTTGTGGTAAAACTATTTTTATCCAGGTTAACATCAAAGGAAATAGCTGACTTATTCCAACTCATTATTCGAACTGTTACCACATTCTTTTTTTTATCTAAAACACTCAATTTGAATGTGCCCGATAAAGGGGTCTCAATCTTTTCAAACGTCTTGTTTTCAAATCGATATTTATACAAGGAACAATTAATTCCGTCGCTATAAACCATCACTAAATAATCTTTGCATTTGACAAATTCTTCCAATTTTTCTTTTCTTTCCGAAACAATAACTTCTGCTTTATCCCAATTTGGGTTTTCAATTGTAGTTGCAATCAACTTTAAATTAGAAGCTCCTTTTGAAGAAATTCCATATACTTTTCCTTTATGAAATTCTAACGTACCTATAAGACTATCTTTAACTTCGGACAAAACTTTCCATTCTAACTCTTTTATGTACTTGTCAATAATGGGAGCATAAAACATTCTTAATTCACTTTGGACTGAAAAAAGTCCGCCAAAAACATAATTTGGCATATCTTCAGTAGTAAAAGCAACAGGAAAATCAGCTGCATCAATTGGAAGTTCGGGATTTTTTGCTTTGGAGAAAAAATCTTCGCTTGGTTTTGTCAAATCTATTGATTGAAACATGGTTTTGAGATTCATAAATAACTCAGGACTAGTCATATCAGAAGTTACCAATTTAGGCCACAAAAACCCTGAATTATCGGGCATCCAATCGGTGATTCCTTGATAATTTGGTTCAAATTTTTGAGGCAAAACCTTTTTCATAGCTACATCAACTATAATCAAACTTCCAATTTCTGCACCCATTTCGGAATAACCTATCCCTAAAAACTTACCATTAAAACTAGGTTTTATACCCGTAACGGAAAGGGTTTTCCCTTCAATAAATGTGAGAGGATCAAACAAAAGCTCTTCGGTAGCATTTATGCTTTTCTTCATGTAAATTTTACCTACCGACTCGTTAGGCAATGTTTTTTTGTAGAAAAAAATACCTCCTCTAAAATAAATATCGGTGTATTTTTCCTGTTGTATTAAACTCAACTCATTCCACTCTTTAGCTAATGCCTGAATTCCATTTACTTTACTAAAAACTTGTGAAGTATAATCTGCTTGGTTTTTAAACCATTGTTCTACTTCAGGATTTTTCATATCTTCTAACCAACGTAATGGATCAGGATAAGAAACACCGTGAAAAACATCAACCTCATTTCCTGTTTTAGTTGGAGGATAGGATTGAGAAAAACCTACTGAACTAAACAAAAAAGATAATGCAGTAAAAAAATGTATTAGTTTCATGTCGTTATTGTTTTGATAATAAAGGTATTATTTTTTGTCTTGATTGTTTAATCTTTCTTCTAATTGTTGAATTTTTAGTTGTAGTTTTTCAATCATCTCTTGTTGTTCTTGTACTGCTTTTACTAATGGCACCACAAATTCCGCATAGCGAAGTCCATAAAAATCTTCATTATTTTTAGGTTTATCCACACCCGAAAAAGTAAATCCGGTTTCTTGAGCTGCTTGTTCCACTTCTTGAGCGATAAATCCGGTTTGAATTTCTTGTTTTTTATCGTTTTCTGTTTCCGGTTTTCTAACTTCTGAAGGTGTTTTTAAATAAGTATGAATGACATCTAAATCCAATTGATAGGTAACCGGTTTTAATTTTGTAATAAAGGAAAGTCCTGGTACATTTTGTTTTACATTGGTTTTGAATCGTCCGTCAGATACATTGGTCCAATTGGCAAAACCACCAATAGAAGTGACACCGGCATCGCCAATGCGAACTTGGTTATCAGCCGTTATTCCCGATGCGTCACCTATGGCAGTTGAGTTGATGTGGTTTGAAGTGCTGAATGCATTTGTACCTATAGCAGTATTATAATTGCCTGTTGTAATGTTTAATCCACTATTGCTACCTAATGTAGTATTTCTAAAACCTGTTGTAGCAGAATTCATAGCTCTGTAACCTATCCCGGTGTTGTTAGAAGTCGTTGTATTGTATAATGCCTCTGACCCTAATGCAGTATTTTGACTACCAGTTTGATTCAGATACAATGAGCGATATCCTAGACTGTTGTTGTTGTTGCCCGTGGTATTACTAGAAAGTGATTCTGCACCAACAGCAGTATTTGGAGAGCCACTATTGTTAAATTGAAGTGCATTTCTGCCGATACCTGTATTAGAATTTCCATTTGTGTTACTTAAAAGAGCAAAATCACCAACAGCCGTATTAAACTGACCAGTATTATTGGCAATAATACCTCCTCCTCTTAAAGCTTCATTACCAATAGCAGTGTTGTAGGTTTCTCTACCCAAGGTGCGATTATCAGCAAAAAATAAAGCATGATAACCAACCGCTGTGCTTCTGCTATTAGCATGATTGTTATGTAATGAAGCAACACCTATTGCAGTATTATAATTACCGGTTGTATTAAAATCAAGTGCTGATGTACCAATTGCTGTGTTACTGCTGCCTGTTGAATTATCTTGAAGTGCACCTGTGCCATTAGCTGTGTTTCCACTCCCAGTTGTGTTGTTTTGTAGAGCACTTACACCACTTGCTGTATTTGAAATTCCTGTTGTATTAGAAAAAAGTGCTCCTCTACCATTGGCTGTATTTGAATTTCCAATTGTATTGTTTTGAAGTGCACCTTGCCCATTGGCAGTATTGGAATGTCCAATGGTATTAGCAAAAAGTGCTCTATAGCCAGTTGCAGTATTATTATTACCAGTAGTATTAGAATATAATGTTTCAGTTCCTATAGCTGTATTTGGTGTTCCTGTTGTATTACTATATAATGCCAAATAACCATTTGCAGTGTTATAATCTCCTGTTGTATTTGAAAACAAAGAATTTCTTCCAATGGAAGTGTTGTAATTTCCTGTTGTATTATTTCTTAAGGAAGCTGTTCCAACGCTTGTATTGTCTAACCCTGTAGTATTATTATTCAATGCCTCTCTACCCACCGCAGTATTCCAACTTCCGGTTGTGTTTAATCGCAAAGCGGTATTACCTACTGCTGTATTATCTTGTCCTGTTGTGTTTGTAAATAATGCTGCAACGCCAAAAGCGGCATTATTACTTCCTGTTGTATTGGAATACAAAGCATCTACACCACTGGCTAAATTGTAAATTCCAGTTGTATTTGAGAAAAGCGATTGATAACCATTTGCAGTATTATAATCTCCTGTTGTATTTGAAAACAAAGAATTTCTTCCAATGGAAGTGTTGTAATTTCCTATTGTATTATTTCTTAAAGAGGCAGTTCCAACGCTTGTATTGTCTAACCCTGTAGTATTATTATTCAATGCCTCTCTACCCACCGCAGTATTCCAACTTCCGGTTGTGTTTAATCGCAAAGCAGTATTACCTACTGCAGTATTATCTTGTCCTGTTGTGTTTGTAAATAATGCTGCAACGCCAAAAGCGGCATTATTACTTCCTGTCGTATTAGAATACAAAGCATCTACACCGTTAGCTACATTATAAATTCCAGTTGTGTTACTTTGTAACGACTGAAAACCTGTAGCAGTATTATAGTCGGCAGTATTATTTGTTAATGCATTTTGACCAATTGCAGTATTGTTTGAACCTGAAATTCCAAAACGCAAGGCACTATTCCCAATCGCTACATTAAAATTCCCATTAGTATTTAATCTATATGCGTCTGTTCCTACAACGGTATTGTTAACTCCATTTGTATTTGCCTCCATACTTCCTGCACCAATGCTTACATTGTAATTACCTAATGTATTATTAAACAATGCATTTACCCCAACAGCTGTGTTTGCCAATCCTATAGTATTATTTCTCAAAGAAGTTGCACCTAATGCTGTGTTAAATTCTCCCGTGGTATTTAGAAATAATGAATAATAACCTACGGCAGTATTATTACCTCCGGTTGTATTTGAAGCTAATGCTTGTCTTCCCAAGGCTGAGTTAAAACTACCTGTCGTGTTTGATATCATCGCATCTGAACCAAAAGAAGAATTTTCATTTCCTGAGGTATTATATCGGAGTGAATTATTCCCAAAAGCTGAGTTAAGAAAACCTGTAGTATTGGCAGCAATAGCATCATTACCTACAGCTGTATTTCTGTAGCCCGTTGTATTTAAAAACAACGCATAAGCACCAACGGCTACATTTACACTACCGGTAGTATTTGCATTTAAAGTGTTGTGCCCAATTGCTGTATTATATTGGCCAGTTGTATTGTTTAAATATGCTTGACTCCCAAATGCAATATTATTTGCTGAAATTCGACCAGAGATAATATTATTCCTTTTAAAAACCACATCATTATTATCAATAGTCCCAATAAAATTTACAGCAGGATTTGTCCCTGTATTACCAGTCAATTTCCAGCCGTCTTTACTTCCATTGCCAATGGGCAACCAAGAAGTTGTTGAATTATCCCAATAATAAAATCCCGGTTCGTTACTACCGGATGATGTTGTTAAATAAACCATCATCCCTTGCTGTGTAGCAGTAGGATTCGTTAACGGAAATGCGTCAATTTTAGGAATTAATACCCCATCTGTGTTGGCGGGAGTTGATTGATTACTTGATCGAATATCCAATTGTGCTTGAGGTGAAGTTGTATTGACACCTACTTGTGAAAAAGTTGTAAAAAAACACAAATGGAAAAAGAGTATACAGACATACTTTTTCATACTATTGCTAATTAAAGTTGGAATTGAAAACAAAGTTGATTGAAAAAAGTAGTTGAAAAAAGCACAAAAGGACGAACGACATTTTTACAGTACCAACAACCGATTTTGAGTAAATATTTTTATATTTGAGTAAATATTCTCCTTACTATGAAGGTGTTTAGCTGTATCATTGTGGATGATGACGAGATGGATCGACTCGTGGTACAATCGTATGCCAAAAGATTTTTAAATTTAAAAGTTATCGGTGTTTTTGAATCCGCTGAAAAAGCACTTCTCTTTTTAAATCAAAATGAGGTTGATATTGCTTTTTTAGATATTGAAATGCCGGGAGAATCCGGAATAGAACTTCGTAAAAAAGCACTTTCCATTCGGGTATGCGTTTTTATTTCTTCTCATACAGAAAGTGCAGCTGAAACCTTTGAAATTCAAACCTTAGATTTTATTGTAAAACCCTTTAAATTTCCTCGATTCGAACAGACCATTCAACGAATTGAAGAATTCATGAACATTAAAACCAAAGCTGATTTATATGAACAAACCATTGGTGGTGATGCAATTTATGTAAAGTCAGGAACCGAAAAAATCAAAATTAGATTGCATGAAATTTTATATTTGGAAGCGTTAAAAAATTATACAGTAATTGTGACCGAAACAGAGCGTCATTATGTCTTGAAAGGGTTGAGTGAATTCTTAACAGATGATTTATTTCATCAATTTGTTCGTATTCACAGAAGTTTTGCGGTCATGCCGTCTAAAATAAATAAAATCAACGCCAATGAAATTGAATTAGTTAACGGTACAAACTTACCAATTGGGAGAAGTTTTAAAAATGATTTACACAAACAACTATGAAAAAAATAATCACTCTTTTTTTTCTGTTTTTTTTTACATTTTGTTTTGGACAAATTCCAAAATCCTATGATTCGCTTGAGGTTTTTTTAAAAACAAAACCAATTGATACAAATTATGTAAAAGCCCTCAATAGTTTTACCTTTCTGAAAGTAAAACAAGGAAAATTTAATGAAGTAGATTCGCTTTTGGGTCAAATGAAAATTCACTCTACTAAATTAAAATTTCCAAAAGGGGAATATCTTATTATTAACATGAAAGGGGTAATTGCTTGGTCCAATCAAAAACCAGAAGAAGCATTGAAACACTTTTTGGAAGCAAAACAGTTTCTCGAAAAAAAGAATATGCCAAAAAAAATGCTTCAGTTTTTGATGGAAAATATTATGTCCACTCAATCACAACTTGGTAATCGAGAAGACGCCACTAAAACAGCTTTTGAAATTATTGGATTACAAGATAAATATGATTTGAAACCAATTACCAGTCCCTATGTCACTATTGCTCAAAATTTAAAACTACACAACAAACATAAAGAAGCAATTGAATATCTTGAAAAAGCAATTGAAATCAATACAAAAGAAAAAAACAATTCCGGGCTTGGGATTAACTATAACAGATTAGGTAATATTTATGAAGATTTAGGTCAGATTGACAAATCTATTGACTGCTTTAAAAAAGGAATTTCCTTCGCACAAAAAGATGAATATGTTTTGCTTGAAGCTGAATTATCAGTGAATTTGGGAAGACTTTATTTAACCAAAAAAGAGTTTACAAATGCAGAAAAATATTTACTATTGGGTGAAAAACTCTGTAGAGAAGTTAATGCTCCTCAAACCTTATTGATTGCATGCTCTGATTTAGGAAATTATTATCTTGAAAAAAATCAACTAGAAAAATCATTTGCTTATTATTCAGAGGCTTATGAATTGGCAAAAGAAAATGAAAATTATAATTACATCGTCATCACGGCTGAAAATCTAGCCGATTATTATCAAAAAAAGAAAGATTTCAACAAAGCTTTTCCTTTTTTAAAAGAAGCATATATAGCTAAAGACTCTGTTTTTAACATGGAAGTGGCTGATAAAACAGAAGAACTTTTGCGAACCTATCAAAATGAACTGAAAGAACAAAAAATAAAAAATCTAACCGTTGAAAACGATATTAAAAACTTAAAAATAAGTACAGCAAATAAACAAAGACTGTATTTATTTTTAGGATTATTTTTAGTGACTTGTATTGGAGCTATCTTATTCTATCAAAACCAACAACGCAAAAAAACAAACCACAAACTTCAACTCCTTAACGCAGAACTCGACCAAGCCAACAAAGCAAAAGCAAGATTTTTCAGCATCTTAAATCATGACCTGCGGGGACCTGTAGCCAATTTGATTTTCTTTTTACAACTCCAAAAAGAAATTCCGGAAATGCTGGATGAAGAAAGCACCAAACGCATGCAAGACAAAACCATGCATGGTGCGGAAAACTTACTCCATTCTATGGAAGACATTTTACAATGGAGCAAAAGCCAAATGGAAAATTTTAAACCTCAACCTACTCAAGTTTCAGTTTATTCGTTGTTTGAAGATACTCAGAAACACTTCTCAAGTACTGAACAAATTCGAATTGAATTTGAAAATCCTAATAATTTGAAGTTATTTACGGATGAAAATTACCTTAAAACCATCCTTCGGAACTTAACCGGAAATGCCATAAAAGCATTGGAAGGAATAGAAAATCCTACGATAAAATGGAAAGCTTGGCAAGCAAATAACCAAACTTTTTTATCAGTTACGGATAATGGAAAAGGGGCTAGTCAAGACCAATTCAAAGCTATGTACGATGATAAAGAAGTAGTTGGGATTAAATCCGGATTAGGATTACATTTAATTCGCGATTTGGCCAAAGCAATTCATTGCGAAATTACTGTTGATTCAAAATTAGGTGAAGGAACAACTTTTACTTTAAAGTTGTAATTTCTAAACCACAAAAAAAGGCCTGATTTTCATCAGACCTTCAAATTTATTTTTATTAAAAATTATAACAACGCATCAATTGCATCGGTATAATTTTTCTTTGGAGCTACTCCTACTTGTCTTCCTACCACTTCACCATTTTGAAAAACTAATACCGTTGGAATATTTCTCACGCCATATTTTGCAGCAAATTCTTGGTTTGCATCTACGTCCACTTTTCCAACAACCGCTTTTCCTTCGTATTCTGTTGCGATTTCATCGATAACCGGACCAACCATTCTACACGGACCACACCATGCTGCCCAAAAATCTACTACTACTGGTTTATTTGATTTTAATACTACCTCATCAAAAGTAGCGTCTGTAATTGCTAATGCCATTTTATATTTTTTTATTGATTAATATTCTTGTAATTAACTATGCAAATTTAAAAATTAAAACTTAATATGCTGTTAATTGAAAATTAGTTTTGACTATGAATGTATTTGGGTAATTGATGGTTAGTTGTGATTTCTAGCACACTTATAACCAAAGTTTATCATTTTGCCAATTTGCAGGAAAACCCATTTCCTTTTCTTGTTTCATCGGGCATTTTTTAATCAACTCTTTTAATCTAATTTTAAAAGTATTATTTGGACTGATAATTTGTAAAACATATTCAATACAACAAAGTGTGGCATATAATTTATTTGTATATAATTTGTCATTATCTAAAAAGGGATAAAGAGTATTATAGGGCAATTTTATTGGTACCAACCTTCTATTCCATATTCTGCCGTGATGTGCACAAATATTCCTAAGATTACAAAAACAGTGCATCCAATTTTCTAAAATTTCAGGATTTGTTAGTCCAAAATGTTTTGTTACTTTCTTCTTTTCTTCCGATTTTCTGAGGTTTTGAAAAATTTTAGACAGTAAGCCCATACTACTAACTTCTAAACTCATCCAACATGGCGGTTCACTTGGTTGCGTATATTTTGATTTATAATGATCAATAAATGTTTCATTACTCCTGTCAACTTCTTTTTGAAGCGAATCTAACTGATTAGCAAATCGCATGGCATCTTTGTATAATTCAGGTTTTAAATGCCAAAAACCTCCATACGTTAATGCAAAATTATAGATAATTTGAGTTCTTAAGACTATTTCTATTTTTTCAAGACCATCAAAAATTAACAACCGTAAGTGCCTGTCAAAAACGTATAAATCGATTATTTTTTCAAAAGATACTTCTTCTATAAAAGGATGATTTTTATCTTTGTTGTCTTGAAAAGGATACGTATAAGCTCTTA
>Ga0207941_1000482_pt1 | contig 11850 bp, 4 predicted proteins | sample LakMenEpi13Sep12_FD_150695 | JGI IMG/M metagenome (GOLD analysis project Ga0207941, IMG submission 150695) | Freshwater microbial communities from Lake Mendota, WI - 13SEP2012 deep hole epilimnion (SPAdes) | ecosystem: Environmental > Aquatic > Freshwater > Lake > Epilimnion/Euphotic zone ...
CGATCCTCGGGGTGGATGCGGAGGAGGCGGTGGCGGCCCTGCGGGCCGCCGCCCCAGCCTGGACCAAGGAAGCCACCCCATCACCGACTCGGCGGTCGCGGGCCCAGCCGGCCCAAGCCGGCCGAGCCCCCACCCCAGCCCGTGCGCGGGCCCCGGAACGGGCTGGCAGCAGACCGCCGGGGCCACTGCTCGCCGGTGCCGCCCTGCTGCTCAGCACCGCTGCCGTGGGGCTCGGGCTCCTGTGGCAGCGCAGTCCTTCGGCCCCTGGCAACACTGGGCAGGTCAGCAGCAGCGCTCCACAGGCCAGCTCCGCTCCGACCACCGCTCCTGCAATCCCCCCGTCTGCACCAGTGGCTAAGGCACCGGCCCCAGCCGGCCCCGCCCTCCTGGTACTCCGCAGCCAGGAACCCAGCTGGCTGGAGGTGCGCGACAGCCAAGGTGCCACTCTCTTCGAGGGCACTCTGCAGGGGGAGAAGCGATTCCCGCTCGGCCAGGGGCTGCGTGTGATGGCCGGTCGGCCGGATCTGGTGCGGGCGGCGGTGGATGGCCAGGAACCCCGGGTGCTGGGGCCCATCAACCAGGTGATCTGGCGCTCCTTTGCCGTAACCCCGCAACGTGCCGAGGCAGCGGCCGCGGCGCCGGATTCGCCTAAGGCTCCGGCACCCTGAGGCGCAGGTCCGAAGCCTCCAGCACCGCAGGCGCGCAGGAGCGCAGGCTCCACCGCTCCAGGCTCAGGTCGGCGGGGGTCTCCCCCGCCGCGACGGTGGGCAGCAGCCTCACCGCCAGCCCGGTGGTACCGGCACTGCGGGATCCCTCAGCCTCCACCTCCAGGCCGGCGACCACGGCCGCGGGCCGCCGGTCGAGGGCCGCCGCGAGCCTCAGGAGCAGGGCCATCGAAGACACGGTCTGGCGATTCTCCCGGCCCTCGATCACCTGCCATGACTCGTGACGCTTCTTGGGCAGGCCGCGGCGGTGATAGCGGGCGATGGCGGCCACCATCAGGTGCTCCGCCTCGGTGTAGCCCAGAAGTTCCCCGTGGCGGATCAGGTACCAGGTGTGCTTGTGGTAAGCGGCGATGTTGATCTGCTTGCCGCAGGTGTGGAGCTGGGCCGCGGCCCAGAGCAGCTGGCGGCCCTCGCCGCGGTCGTCATGGAGCAAACCCCGGGTCTGGTCGTAGAGGGCTAAGGCATGGGCAGCCACCCGGTCGGCTCGCACCGCATCCACGGCATGGGTGCGAGCCAGGTGGCGCACGGTGCGCTGGCGGATCGTGCTCTGAAAGGCGAAGCGGTCGGCCAGCAGGCCATTACGCAGCATCCAGTCCACGATCAGGCCCTCCCGCAGGGCCCGGTCGCACACCACCAGCTCGGTAGCGCCGAGCATGGCCATGGCCGTCTGGAGGATCAGGGCTCCCGGCACGATGATCTCGGCCCGGCGGTCATTGATCGGAGGCAGGGCCTTGCGCTGCTCCGGGCTGAGGGCCACGAGCCGGGCCACCATCTGGTCGACCCGGGTGCGACTGAGGCGATACCCATTGAGCTTCAGGGTGGGCTTGGGATCCTCGGCGGCCGCCAGGGCCGCCAGGGCCATCGCCGTGCCACTGGTCCCAACCAGCACGGGCGTTTCGCCCGCCTTCAGCTGCCCCTTCACCTGGGCTACCGCCGGATCGAGCGAGCCCTGGATGTAGGCCTCCAGGAAGGCGCGGCGGCTGGCAGGGAGCGGATCGACCTGGCAGAACTCCCGCTGCAATCGCACCGCACCAATGCGGGTGCTGGTGAGGGCCCGGGCCTCGCCGCGGCCGTCCGCCAGGATCAGCTCGGTGGAGCCGCCCCCAATGTCGAGGATGTAATGGGGCGCCTCGCCGAAGGGAAAACCCGAGAGCACGCCGAGATAGATCAGGCGGGCCTCCTCCGGCCCGCTCACCAGATCCACCGCCAGGCCCAGCTGATCGTCGAGCGCCTGCAGGAACTCGCGGCCATTGGGGGCCTCCCGCACGGCGCTGGTGGCGGCGGTCACGATCTGTTCCACGCCATTGCTGAGAGCCAGATCACGGCAGTGGCGCAGGGTCAGAAAGGCCCGCTCGATCGATTCGGGAGACAGGGCGCCGGTCTCCGGGTCCCGATCGCCGAGGCGGGTGGTGGATTTCTCAGCCAGCACCACGTTGAAGGAATGCAGGGCCGGATCGATCGACGCGATCAGCAGATGGATCGAATTGGTGCCGATGTCGATGGCCGCCACTCGGCGCTGACCATCGGCCGGGGCCACATCCGCCAGGGGGGTCTGGGCCATCGGGAAGGAAGCGGCCTGTCGGCGACACACTTTGCCACCGCACCGCGGCTCCCCCACGCCCCCGAGCTGGGAACGTAAACCCGGCTGGTAACGCAAAGACGTGTTCAGCAGGCTCCTAGGGTGCCGCCACCCCAGGATCGGCCATGGCCACGGCACAAGCCCTGCTGGAGCTGGTTCGTTGGCACCGGCCGAGCGGCCGCCTGATCCTGCTGATTCCGGCCGGCTGGGCCCTGTGGCTCAACCCCCAGGCCCCGCCGTCTGCACCCCTGGTGGGCTGGATCGTGCTGGGCGGCCTGGCGGTGAGCGCCGCGGGCTGCATCGCCAACGACCTCTGGGATCGCCGCATCGACCCCCTGGTGGAACGCACCCGCAACCGCCCCCTGGCCTCGGGCCGGGTCGGGGTGCCCACCGCCTTCGCCTTGTTGCTGGTCTGCCTGCTGGCCGCCCTGCTGGTGGTGCTGGCCCTGCCGCAGGCCGTGCGGAGCCTCTGCCTCGCCCTGGCCCTGGCCACCCTGCCGCCGGTGCTGCTGTATCCCTCCGCCAAGCGCTGGTTCCCCTACCCCCAGCTGGTGCTGGCCCTCTGCTGGGGCTTCGCGGTGTTGATCCCCTGGGCAGCCGCCAGCGGCACCCTGGCTGGCGGCTGGCCCCTGCTGCTGGTCTGGCTGGCCACCCTGGCCTGGACCTTCGGCTTCGACACGGTGTATGCGATGAGCGACCGGGACGACGATCGGCAGTTGGGGGTGCGCAGCAGTGCCCTGAGCCTGGGCAAGGCGGCTCCCACGGTCGTGGCCGGCTGCTACGCGCTCACGGCCGCCGCCCTGGGCGGTGCCGCCCTGCTCTGCGGGCTGGGGGGCGCCGGGTTTTGGCTGGCCTGGGCGATCGCCTCGGCCGGCATGCTGCGAGAAGCCTGGCAACTGCGCCGCCTCGACCTGCCCCGCTCGGCCTATGGGCTCCACTTCAGCCGTCAGGTACAGCTTGGTGCCCTGCTGCTGCTGGGCCTGATCCTGGCCAGCAGGGGCTGAAACCCACTGCTCTCCTCACCCCAGCGAAAATCGGCCTGCTTCTCCATCCGGCAGCAGAACCTGGGAGAATCCGCCGATTCAGGGTCACCCGAGCGTCTGGCCGCCGTTCTATGGACCCTGCGATGTCCCGCGCGATGCCCCCAGCCATCGACCGAACCGCCCAATCGCTCGCCCTCCCGCCACCCCTGCGGCCCGGTGACCGGGTTCGGCTGGTGGCAGCCAGCTCGGCCTTAGCCGATGGCGAACGGCTGGAGGCGGGGGTGGCCCTGCTGCGCCAGTGGGGCCTGGCGGTGGAGGAACGGCCCGCCTTGGTGGGCCGCCGTTGGGGCTACCTCGCTGGCCGTGATCACGAACGGGCGGCCGATCTATTGCCCGATCCGAAATCCGCTCCCACCGCCCCGCCAGCAGCCCTGCAGGCCTGCGTTCGGGGGGGCTGGGGGTCAGCGCGGCTGCTGGAGCAGCCCCTGGCCCAGCCGGAGGGCTGGCTGCTGGGCTTCTCCGATGTCACCTCCCTGCTCTGGGACCGGGTGAACCGGGGCCAAGGCGGCGCGGTGCACGGGCCGCTGCTCACCACCCTGGCGGCCGAGCCCGCCTGGAGCATCGAGCGGCTGCGGGCCCTGCTGTTCGGCGAACCGGTGGACGACCTCGAGGCGGTGGGCTGGCGCGGTGGCGTCGCCGAGGGGCCGCTGCTGGTGGCCAACCTCACGGTGGCCACCCACCTGCTGGGAACACCCCATCTGCCCGCCCTGCGCGGCGCGATTCTGGTGTTCGAGGACGTGGGCGAAGCGCCCTATCGGATCGAGCGGATGCTCACCCACTGGCGCCTCAGCGGAGCGCTGCAGCAGCTCGCCGGCATCGGCTTCGGCAGCTTCGAAGGCTGGCGGGAGGCCGATGGCCGCGCCGAAGAGCCCGCCGACCATCGCTTTGATCTGGATCAGGTGCTGCGGGAGCGCAGCCTCGACCTGGACATTCCGGTGGTGGCCCACCTACCCGTGGGCCACAGCCCCGGCAACGCCGCCCTGCCCCTCGGGGTAATGGCGCGGCTGGACGGGGGGCGGGGCCATCTGGGGCTGCTTCGGCCCGGAGCGGGCTGAGCCCTCCGAGCCAGGCTCCGGACGGGCCGAAGGCGGCTTCACCGTTTCGCCCCCCACCAGCCACGATCAACGGAATTCGCCACCGCCCGCCAGGGGCCCATAGGCGACGGAGCGGGGCGGCGGCGGCGGCGGCACGGTGCTCTTGCCGCCCTCCCGATTGGCCTGGTAAAGGGGGGAGAGGATCTCCACACCGGCCTCAGCAAAACGGTCCTGCAGGGAGGCCAACAGCTCCGAGAGGGTTTCCCGGTAGAGCTGCACATCCCGCACGCTGGCATTCAGCTCGTAGCTGATGTGGAAGTCGTTGAGGGAGGTCTGCAACACCAGGGGAGGCGGATCCTCCGCGATGCCGGGCACAGCGCGGGCGGCGGCGAGCATCAGGGCATGCACCTGCCGCCAGGGAACGTCGTAGCCGATCGTGATCGTGGTGGCCAGGGCCACGGGCCGCTGGATCTCGCGCCGACCGAAGCTGAAATTGAGAATCGACGACGTGATCACGGTGGCGTTTGGGATGCTCACCAGTTCGTTGCGCGGGGTCTGGATGCGGGTCACCAGCAGATCGCGGTCCTGCACCACCCCCACCACCCCATTGATCTCCACCCGATCGCCCTCGCGGAAGGCCCGGGTGTAGATGAGCATCAGGCCACTGATCACATTCGTGGCCACGGCGCTGGAGCCCAGAGCCGCCAGCAGGCCCACGAACAGGCCCGCCCCCTGGAACGCCCGGCTGCCGGAACCCGGGATGTAGGGATAGGCCGTCACCAGACCGGCCAGCAGCACCCCGGCCGCCACCAACCGCCCGGTGGGCCGCGCCCACTCCCGGTAGAAGCCCGGAAACTGAAGCTGGCCACGCTCGATCGCCCCGAACCAGTCGAGGCAGGCCCGCATCACCAGGCGGGTGATCAGCAGGATCAGCAAGATGGCGAGCAGGTTGGGGATCGCGGCCACCACGCCGTCGAGCAAACGTTCCAGCACTCCCCGGATGTGGCCACGCAGCCCCTCGGCCACCATCTGGGTGGGCGGAAAGAAGCCCAGCAGCGAAGGGATCAGCAGATAGCTGGCCAGCAGCAGCAGGCCCCAGTGCACCACCCTCAGCAGGCGCAGCAGGGCGGCGCGCTCCTGGGAGCCATCCAGCACCTTGCTGCCCGCCAGTTTCAGTCCCCCCAGCCAGGGGGTGGGTGCGGCGGCAATCCAGTGGCGAGCACGGCGCACCAGCAACCCCTGCACCTGCACCCAGGCCAAGTAGCTGCCCAGGATCAACAGGGCCAGAGCGGTGCTCCGCAGCCAGGCTCCGAGGGTGTGGCTGCTGCGGTACTGACGCAGCGCCCCCCGCAGCTGGTCGCGGTAGCGCTCGGCCAGCTCCTCGCGGGTGGTGTCGAAGGCCCGGGCCGCCCGGTCATCCACGGCGAGCAGCGGTGTGAAACGACCGTTCGCCTCCAGCCCCAGCATCGAATAGGGCGGATCCTCCCGAACCTCCAGCTGCTCCGGTGCCACCGCCGGGTTGTCCGCCAGCTTGCGCAGCACCACGGTGCCCCGCTCCGCCACGGACTCGGGGGTCTGGGCGCCGGCGGCGGCGCGGATCTCCAGGATCCGGCGCCCCTCCAGGGTCACCCAGGCGGCCGCGGGATTGGCCGGAGACGGTGCCTGGGCGGTGGCCGCTCCGATCGGCGCAGTCGTCCAGAGCTGCAGGCCCAGGGCCAGCAGCAGCACCGCCACCGCCAGCGGCCCGGCTAACGCCAGCGGCCGCCATCGCGGAAGCAGGCGGCGGTGGAACTGGTGCCTCAAGCGCGGAAGGGCAGGCATCGCGGGCTGTGGCAGCGCAGACCCAGATCTTGGCGGGCCTGGAGCTGCCGCGCATCGCTCGGCGCAAGCTTCGCTTGGTTCAGAAGGCGCTCTGGCCTGGGGGCCAATCAGCGGTCCGCCAGGTGCAGGCCGAAGCGGGCACTCACGTTGTCTTGCCCGCTCAGTTTGAACTGGCGTAGTCCACATGGCAGGTGGTGCGGCATCGATCCGTTTCAGGCAGGCGTGTTCTGCCCACGCCTGCACCAACGTGCCGTTCCCAGAGAAGGGCTCGTCGCCGAGCAACGGTTGGGCCTCTGGAGCTGCCATCAGCGTCTCCACGAACAGCTCGGTGATGTCGTCATGGAGGATTCGATGGTGGCTTTTGGTGTAGCCGAATTCGGCCGGAGGCCATCAGTGGTCGGGTGCAAGATCGGATCGTTGGGGCTCTAGCCCACAAACCAGCAGAACAGCAGGTTGTGGGGGAGTTGCTCCGCTGGAACCGATGGGCGTTCTTCCAAGCCATACAGCCTGCAGATGGCGGGATTGAGCCGATTAAGTGCCTGAATTGCTAACTTGCGAATCCGCTTGAGCGGATGACTGGCCGGGATCCGCTCCTCGCCCAACGGCACTTCTGGACTGGGACATGGCTCGCTTGGATTGCGTCGGCCAGCCGGTACTGTGTAGAAAACTCAATCGGTGGATACGGGACTCATGAGCCCTGGTCGCTTGCCAATAACTTGCCAATAATACGTGTAAATCAGTCAGCGAACTGCCTTGACGTGGCCGCTTCGACTGGTTCATTCCCTTTGGGGGTAGGTGGGTTGTTGTTAGACTATCTTGCGCTAGAATTGGACAAAATAATAGATCCTGTGCTGCTCTGCCAATACGATTAGATCTCGGTTGCCGGCCGACCCTGAGCCGCTTGGCGCAGAAAGGGATCAGATGCTAGGCCTACACTTGGCACTACTTGCTTACCCGTGGTCAATAGTGACAGGGGAGTTCGATGATGCTAACATTAATCCAGTAACCTTTTTATGCGACAGCCCGCCATGGTTGAGCATACTCCAGACCCTCCGTTACTAATGGCTATGACCAAAGCAAACCTCCTCCTTTCCTCCCTTCTGGGCCAGTGGCACGAGCGACTGAGGGAGTGGGCCTACAGCGGTCGATTGACCAGCGCTGCCCAGGAATCACTGCTGTTGAGCGGCGAACCACTGGCTCTCAAGGAACTGGTGGCTGATCTGGCCGAAGGGAACTACAGGGGAATTCCCGAGATTTCGCTGCTTCCAGCCACAGCGATGAATGGCGCGATTGGTGCTTATGCGGTTGGGACAGGAAACATCTTTTTGAATGCTGATTGGTTGCAAAATGCGACCACAGAACAAGTGCATTTAGTTCTGACAGAGGAACTTGGGCACCATCTTGATGCCATTCTCAATCAAACCGATACGCCTGGGGACGAAGGAGAGCTGTTGGCAAGATTGTTGACCGGCCAGAAAGTCTCAATGGATCAAATTGCATTGATCAAATCAGACAACGACAATGGAGAGGTATTTTTCGGAGGGCAATTTTTGCAGGTTGAGCAAGCCGCTTCGGCGGAGATTTCTGTTGCTGTTCTTGCCAACGGCAATGAAGCTGATGGTAGCCCTGTTGTCTTTAATTTTCAGCGTAGTGGCGATACATCAGGCTCCTTAAATGTTAATTATCGTTTGTACGGCACCGCCAAGGCAGGAAGTGATTACAGCGGCCCCACAGCGGGTACGGTCAACTTTGCAGCTGGTAGTTCATCTGCAACCCTTTCCTTGCCGGCTCTGGTCGACAACGTGATCGATCCTGGAGAAACGATCATTGCCCAAATCAGCCCATCCCCTGCCTACTCCATCGCTCCTGGCCAGCAAACGGCCACAGCCACGATCACGGCAGAAGGTGTTGTGGTGGCCGAAAAGGAAGGGCAGTTTGTTGGTTCATCAGGTGAATACAGTAATGCTTACGCCTTTGCAGCCCTCAGAAGCGACGGCACTGTCATCGCTTGGGGAGATAGCTTTTATGGTGGCACAACTCCTTATGGACTGACTGGCGTATCGCAGATCTATTCGGGTGACGGTACTTTTGCAGCCCTCAAAAATGATGGCAGTGTCGTTGCTTGGGGTGATTACCGCTATGGCGGTATTGCACCGACAGGCTTGAGTGACGTAAACGAAATTTATTCAAATGCCTACGCCTTTGCAGCCCTCAAAAACGACGGCAGCGTCGTTGCATGGGGTGATAGTAGTTACGGAGGTACGACACCACTGGGCTTAAGCGCTGTCAAACAGATATTCTCCACATCATCTGCTTTTGCAGCTCTCAGGAATGATGGCAGTGTCGTTGCTTGGGGAGATTTTTTTAATGGCGGTATCGCACCAACAGGATTAAGTGGAGTTACCCAAATCTATTCGAATGCTTATTCCTTTGCAGCCCTCAGGAGCGATGGCAGTGTAGTTGCATGGGGAGATGGAATTTATGGTGGCAATGCGCCGGTAGGACTGACCGGTGTCACAAAGATCTTCTCAAATGGTTACGATACTTTTGTAGCGTTGAAGAGCGATGGCAGTGTCGTTTCATGGGGTAATAGCAGTTATGGCAGTTCAGTATCGCCTGGATTAAGCGGCGTCAATCAGATTTTCTCTACTTTATCTGCCTTTGCAGGCCTCAGAAGCGATGGCAGCGTCGTGGCTTGGGGCGACACCCTTTTTGGCGGCACAGCACCTCAAAGATTGACCGGCGTCACCCAAATCTTCTCCACATCATCTGCTTTTGCAGCTCTCAGGAATGATGGCAGTGTCGTTGCTTGGGGAGATAATCTTTATGGCGGTATCGCACCAACAGGATTGAGTGGTGTTACCCAAATCTATTCGAATGCTTATTCCTTTGCAGCCCTCAAGAACGATGGCAGTGTAGTTGCATGGGGAGATGGCATTTATGGTGGCAATGCGCCGCTAGGACTGACCGGTGTCACACAGATTTTCTCTAATGGTGACGATGCTTTTGCAGCCCTCAAGAGCGATGGCAGCGTTGTTGCATGGGGTAACAGCAGTTATGGCGGCACAGCACCAGCTGGCCTGACCGGTGTAGTCGGCTTTGCGAATCCACTCACCGATGATTTTTTGATGATGGAGACCACTGTGCCTGTGGTCACGTTGTCCATCTCACCATCCAATGTGAAGGAAGATGACACAATAAATCTAGCCTACACTTTTATCCGTAGTGGGCCAACCAATGCTCCCCTTACTGTAAATTACTCCATTGAAGGAACTGCCGATGCCAGCGATTACGCCGGTGCCACACCAGGAGTCAATAAAACAATCACGTTTGCAGTGGGATCGTCCAGAGTCATCCTCACGATTGATCCCATCGCTGAGAAAATAGTTGAGCCCGATGAAACTGTTGCTCTTACCCTTCAAGCAGGCAAGGGTTACACTATTGGTACATCTTCCGCTGTCATTGGCACGATTAGCAACGATGATGTTGTCAATTGGATTTCTGTTGTCTCCACGGCCAATGGCAACGAAGCTGATGGAAGTCCGGTGGTGTTTCGCTTTAGCCGCTCGGGTAATACGTCTGACCAACTTACGGTGAGCTATCGGCTGTTTGGCACTGCCCAGGCAGGTTTGGACTACACCGGAATGAACACCGGCACTATCACCTTCCAAGCAGGGAGTTCTACGGCCCAACTGGCTCTACCAACCTTGGCGGATGGGGCACTGATTGATCCGGGCGAAACGATTATTGCCAGGATAGATGCCTCAACTCTCTATGGCATCACACCTGGACAGCAAATGGCCACGGCCACGATAACGGCTGAAGGGGTTGCTGTGTCAGTGAAGGATGGTAGTTCCGGCTCGGGTGATCGTCTCAATGTTCGAGCCTTTGCTGCCATTAAGCGCGATGGCAGTGTTGTTGCTTGGGGTGATAGTCGATATGGCGGTACGGCACCCTCAGGGCTGACTGGTGTCGCTCAGGTTTACTCTAACGGTACTATCTTTGCAGCGCTCAGGTTTGATGGAACAGTTGTTGACTGGGGTAATAAAAGTGAATTCTATGATGTCTCGCTACCCACAGGATTGACCGGGGTTACCCAAATCTTCTCCACATCATTTGCTTTTGCAGCTCTCAAGAGTGATGGAAGCGTTATCGCCTGGGGCGCTTCCTATTGGGGTGGTAGCGCTCCGGCTAATTTAATAGATGTTAAAAGGATTTACTCCACTTCGTATTCCTTCGCAGCGCTAAAATACGATGGTAGTGTCGTTAGTTGGGGTTTTTTTGGCGACATCCCATTAGGCTTGAACGATGTGATTGCAATCAGTGCTGCTGATAATGCCTTTGCGGCTCTTAAAAGTGACGGCACTGTGGTGGCATGGGGCTGGCTCAACGACTCCACGGTTCCAGCAGGCCTTAGTGGTGTCACTAAGATCTATTCGAGTGGTGGCGCTTTCGCAGCCCTCAAGAACGATGGCACCGTTGTGGCATGGGGCAAATATGGAAACGGTGGCACGGCACCCTATGGTCTTAGTGGAATCACTGAAATCTATTCCAATCCCTATGCATTTGCAGCCCTTACCGCCGATGGTAGCGTCGTGGCCTGGGGGGAGGGAATTTATGGTGGCTCGGCCCCAACTGGCCTAACGGGTGTTGCTCAGATCTTCTCTACTACAAGAGCCTTCGCTGCGCTCAAGACCGACGGAACAGTTGTCGCTTGGGGGGATCGATATTTTGGAGGCCTTGTACCGCAAGGTTTAAATAATGTTACTCAGATTTTTTCCAACGGCTATTCCTTTGCTGCTCTCAAGAAAGACGGAACGGTGGTGGCTTGGGGCGATAATTTTTCTGGTGGTTTGGCACCGTCGGGCCTGAGAGGTGTCACTCAGATCTTCTCTAGTGGCGGAGGCTTTGCAGCCCTCAAGAGCGATGGCAGTGTGGAGGCATGGGGTGGCAATGGTTTTGATGGCGGCAATGAACCAACTGGTTTAAAAGGGGTGGTGGCATTCGCTAATCCGTTCACCGATGATCGACTGATTCCTCCTCCGACTACACTGACAACATCGTCTAGCATTATCGATGAGGCCTCAACTCTAACCACCGTTGTTTATGCCAGTAACTTTGCGGCTGGCACCACCCTCTACTGGGCTCTCAGTGGTGATGGAATCACTTCGGCAGATTTTGCCCTGGGTTCACTCAAAGGTTCGGGGATAGTTGGATCGAGTAATACATTCAGTTTTGAACATGCCCTGGCCAATGATTTGAAAACAGAAGGGACTGAAATACTTGAGATCACGCTATTTTCTGATCCGCAACTTGTGCTTCAGTGTGGCTCGAGTTTGGTTGTCACGATTAAAGACACTTCAAAAGCTCCTATTTATATTCCTGTTGCCACGGTTGGATCAATTGTCTTCCAGAAGGACGTTGATAGCAATCGCTATTCTGTGGCCATCGATGGCCTGGTGAAGCCGATCACGATCCAGGGCAATCCTGTTTATGAGGGTATTTATTCCGGCTGGCTAACCCTGGCGGCGGCCACGGTCGATGGCGCTAACACGGTGCTGTGGCTGAATCCGGCCGCCAATCGCCTCCACACCTGGACAACCGATGCCAACTGGAGCTGGCTGTCGTCCCAGGGGTGGATTGATCCG
>Ga0207941_1000486_pt1 | contig 11820 bp, 17 predicted proteins | sample LakMenEpi13Sep12_FD_150695 | JGI IMG/M metagenome (GOLD analysis project Ga0207941, IMG submission 150695) | Freshwater microbial communities from Lake Mendota, WI - 13SEP2012 deep hole epilimnion (SPAdes) | ecosystem: Environmental > Aquatic > Freshwater > Lake > Epilimnion/Euphotic zone ...
TGGCGCTTCTACGACAGCTTCCGCACCGATCGCCAGGCCCCGGCCCGCAGCGGTCGCATCGCCACCCGCACGCCTTCACTGGCCGGCGACGGCGGAGACCTGGCGGCGGCGGTGCAGACGATCCTGGAGATCGGCGATGGGGAACGGGTCATGGCAAAGCATGAGATTGGGGCATGAGATTGGGCGACGTTTCGCACCAACCGATCGACGCCAGGGATTCTCCACGCCATCCTGAAGCCCTGCCCAGCCCCTCCCTCGTTGAAGCGCCTTCTCCCCCAGCTCACCGCCGCCGCCCTGCTCCTAGCCACCGCCCTCCCCGGTAGCTCCTGGGCCGGCGCTGGCTTCCACAAAACCCTGAACCTGCAGGGCATCAGCTTCCAGGTGCACAGCAGTGGTGAGGGCTCCCAGCAGCAGCTCACGATCACCACCACGGGCGCCAAGCCGCCGATCAAGCCGATTCGCCAGACGGTCAATGGCCAGGTGGTGGGTGCCGAGGTGGCCGACCTCAATAACAACGGCATGCCCGAGATCTACGTGTTCGTGCAGGGTGCTGGCAGCGGCAGCTACGGCGAAGTGGTGGGCTTCGCCGTGATCAAAGGCAGCGAACTTTCCCCGATCACCCTGCCGGAACTCACGGGAGCCAATGCCCAGGGCTACCAGGGCCACGATCAGTTCCAGGTGGTGGAAAGCTGCCTGGCGCGCCGCTTCCCGATCTACAAGCCAGGCGATAGCAACGCCAAGGCCACAGGCGGCCAACGGCAGATCTGCTACAAGCTCAAGGCTGGCGAGTCGAGCTTCATCCTGCGGCCCACCAGCGTGCTCAAGTTCTGAGGCACCGGCTCGCCCCCTCGCCATGCCCGATCGGGGCAACACCCAGTCTCCGGCTCTCACCCACCTGGCGGTGGCGGGCTACCGCTCGTTGCAGCAACTCACCCTGCCCCTGGGGGGCCTCACCTTGGTGTGCGGCGCCAACGGCTGCGGCAAGAGCAACCTGTATCGATCGTTGGGGCTGATCGCCGCCGCCGCCCGCGGGGATCTGGTGGCGGCCCTGGCGGCTGAAGGGGGCCTGCCGGCCGTGTTCTGGGCCGGGCCGGAGCGCACCACCAGGGAGATGCGCTCCGGTGAACAGCCGGTGCAGGGCAGCAGCGGCAGGCGCCAGGCGGCACGGCTGCGGCTGGGCATCGCCTGTGAAACCCTCTCCTACGCCATCGAACTCGGCTACCGGGCCGACGACCAGACCAGCGCCTTCGTGCTCGATCCGGAGATTAAGCGGGAGTGGATCTGGGCCGGCGGGCCCTTCCATCCCCGCAGCCTGTTGGTGCAGCGCACTGGCGCCGTGGTGGAGCGCTGCGGGGATGGCGGGCCCAGCCGCCCCCTGGCCCTGGAGGTGTCGCCCCACGAGAGTCTCTTCACCGCTGTCTCCGATCCGCTCGAAGCGCCGGAAGTGTTCCAGCTGCGCAACACCATCCTCAGCTGGCGCTTCTACGACAGCTTCCGCACCGATCGCCAGGCCCCGGCCCGCAGCGGTCGCATCGCCACCCGCACGCCTTCGCTGGCCGGCGACGGCGGAGACCTGGCGGCGGCGGTTCAGACGATCCTGGAGATCGGCGATGCGGATGCCTTTCAGGCCGCCATTGCCGATGCATTCCCCGCCTGCCGCCTGACCGTGGACATTGCGCAGCCGATTTTCCGCCTGCAGCTGCACCAGCCGGGATTGCTGCGACCGCTTGAGGCCACGGAGCTCTCCGATGGCACCCTGCGCTATCTGCTGCTGGCGTCGGCCCTGTTCAGTCCGCGGCTGCCGCCTCTGCTGGTGCTCAACGAACCGGAAAACAGCCTCCACCCCGATCTATTGGCTCCCCTGGCGCGATTGATCGCCGCAGTGGCCAAACGCACCCAAGTGTGGGTGGTGGCCCACGCCGAGGCCCTGATCACCGCCCTGGAGGACAGCCCTGGCTGCACACTGCTGCGGTTGGAGCGGGAGCTTGGGGCCACGGTGCTGCCAGGCCAGACGGTGCTGGAGCGGGCCGCCTGGCGCTGGCCGGGGTGAAGGACGGTACCGACATCCCTGCCGACATCCCTACTGTGGGCACTTCACCGCTGGCACTTCACCGCTGGCACTTCACCGAATCGGCAGCTGTGACCGACTTGTAGGTGTTGTTCACGGTCAGGAAGGCGACACAGCGCTTCTTGTCGAGCATGTAAGTGAGCGTTCCCTCGGGCAAGCGCTCTTCTGTGACGTACTTGGTGCCACGGATCACAAAGCCCAGTGCTGCCGTTCCCGGAGACTTGCCAACCAGGTACTGAAGATCGGGCACCGGTGGCCCCAGAACCAGCCCGCCACCAGCGTTGCCGCTGCTGCCTCCACTGGCGGCTGCGCCGGTTTTGACAACAAGTTTGTAGGTGCTGTTGCCATCACTCCAGCTGAAGATCCCCCTGGCTCCTTTGTCCTCAAACAACACATTAGAGCCGTTGGCGAAGTCGTCTTCGATCCGCAGGTTCTGGCGATTGGGACCAGAGAATCGAAAGACCTTGCCGTTGTCGAACTTCACGACAAAGGTCTCTCGGCCCTCACTTGCTTTTTCCTTCACCGTGCAATCGTCATTGTAAATAATCTCACCATTCTTGCTGAGACGACACTCGGCATCCGCTTTCGCCACAGACTGAGCCTGAGCGGGAATGGTGAGGGCTACCAGGCAAGAAAAGGCCAGGGCAGGGGCGATTGACGTTCGAAGCATCGTGCCTTTTGGGGAGTGACAAGACCAATCCTGTAGTCCGGAGGACGCCGCGGGGAGCTTCGTTACCGCCAGTTGCAAGCCGACTGTCAGCGTGCGGAACCGTTGGCTCACCAGCTTCTCCAGGGCCGAGGCGGCCGCTTCCCTGCAGCTAGGACGCTATCCGGAGCCGATTCACGACGCCTGTTGATAGAGCTCCTCCAGCCGTTCCCGGCTGAGGTCGACATAAAGGACTTCATCACCGGGCTCTGGAGCTTCGGGATGGCGCCTAGGACTGGAGCCACTCCGATGAGAAGTAGCCAGCGGAGCCGAGCTGCGGAGATTCTGGCTCATCAAGGCAAAAGCTCCGCCGGCAATGAGCGCGAAGCAGATCAGGTAAACGGCAGCCAGGAGGTCGTTCAAGGATCAAACATTCTTTCGATCACCCTACTGTAAAGAAATGTTGAGCGTGGGCTGCGGTTCCTCGGGTCCGTGAGTTCTGCATCCCAAGCTCCGGCCAGAAGTGCCATGGCCTAGAAGCACCTGACCCGTGTCGCCCGGGTCGATGTCCTTGAGCCGGAACGCCTCACCATGCACCTCCATCCTTCCCCACCGCCATGACGACGTCCACCGACCTAAGCCGTGGCGTGCAGGAGTACTACGGCGCCACCCTCAGCAGCAGCGCCGATCTGCGCACCGACGCCTGCTGTGACGCCAGCAGCGTTCCCAATGCCCTGCGCCCGCTGTTGGCCCGCATCCACCCCGAGGTGCTATCGCGCTACTACGGCTGTGGGCTGGTGGTGCCTCCATTGCTGGAGGGTCTGCGGGTGCTGGATCTGGGCTGCGGCAGCGGCCGCGATGTCTACCTGCTGGCCCAGCTGGTGGGCGCCGGCGGTGAGGTGGTGGGGGTGGACATGACGCCGGAGCAGCTGGCAGTGGCCCGGAGTCACCAGCAGCACCACGCCGAGCAATTTGGCTTCGCCAACGTGCAGTTTCTGGAGGGCCGCATCGAGCAGCTCGAGCAGCTGCCGCTGGAGCCCGGCAGCTTCGATCTGGTGATCTCCAACTGCGTGGTGAATCTCTCCACCGACAAGTTGTCCGTGCTGAACGGGGTGCGGCGCCTGCTCAAGCGCGGCGGTGAGTTCTTCTTCGCCGATGTCTATACCGACCGGCGTGTGCCCGAGGCGCTGCGCCACGATCCGGTGCTCTACGGCGAATGCCTCAGTGGCGCCCTCTACTGGAACGATTTCCTGCGCCTGGCCCGCCAGGCCGGCTTCGCCGATCCCCGCCTGGTCAGCGACCGGCCCCTGGAGATCACCGATGCGGCGCTCACCGCCCGCACCGGCGCGATCCGTTTCTTCTCCGCCACCTACCGCCTGTTCCATCTCCCCGAGCTGGAGGATGCCTGCGAAGACCACGGCCAGGCGGTGATCTACCGCGGCACGATTGCCGAACACCCCCACGCCCTGCCCTTCGACAAGCACCACTGGATCGAGGCTGGCAAAGTGTTTCCGGTGTGCGGCAACACCTTCCGCATGCTCGCCGAAAGCCGTCTGGCGCCGCATTTCAGCTTCATTGGTGATTGCAGCCGTCACTACGGCCTCTTCGAAGGTTGCGGATCCGTCCTGCCCTTTGACGCTGGTGCGACGCAAACCGCTCCCGCACCGGCATCCACAGCAGTCACGTCTTCAACGAGCGGCTCCTGCTGCTGAGGGGCTTCGCCTGCTGCTGAGGGGCTTCGCGTAGGCGGAAAGGGGCGCTGTTGATCGGGTTGCTGGTCGAGTTGCTGCCAGGGGAGATCAGGCGCCGAAGGCCACCTGACAGGCGGTGTTGAGCAACTGGGCCTCGGAGGCGTCGGCGGGTTCCTGACCAGCCAGGGTGCCGGAGCTGCAGTCGGCACTGATCTGCCTTGATTCAACCCCATCGCTCACCACGAAATCCACCACCACCTGGTCTCCGCTGGTTTGCACGCTGTTGAAGAAGAGCTGGTAGGTGGTAGAAGGCACCACAATGGTGGTCTGACTGGCGGCGATCGCATCGTTCACCGCGTTGTTGATCACCGCTGCGGTGGCGAGGGTTCTGAGACCCCAGGCCGCCGATCTCACCCCCCACCAGCCCCAGAGTGGTGTGCTCCAGCCGCCATATCAGCCCCACATCGACCTCAGGTGGGCTGGCCAGATCCTATAAACCCGCCATCGCCCTGTCAGCCAGTCCAGCGCCTGGGATTCAAGGGCAACCAGGTGCTCCAACGACGTATCTCCATCGAGAGACTCCAAATCGACGCATGGCTCCCTACGGTTTCCCATCATGGAGATGGAAGCTATGGGCGTGACCACGAAGCTGGGAGGTCAGGCTCGCTCACGGTGGAATCGATCATCCGCAGGAGTGCGCCGGATCGTGCTTGCACTCTGGGCCGTGGTCAATCTCAGCCATGCAACCATGGCGGTTCAGGCCAAGCCCCAGAACCAGGCTGCATCGCAGGAGCTTCGCGGCGTCTGGTTCACCGCCAACGACATGCCGGTGCTGCGTGACCGTGGCCGGATGCAGGCCGCGGTAAATCAGTTGGCGGATCTGGGCTTTAATCGGCTCTATGTCGTGGCCTGGAATAGCGGATTGACCTATTATCCGAGTCAGGTCAGTCAGCAGCGGCAACTGCAGGATTTCACCTTTCGAGGTCTGCAGGGTCAGGATTATCTCGGCGAGTTCATCAGCGCCGGCCGCAACCGTGGCATCGCCGTGATTCCCTGGTTTGAATTTGGCTTCATGGCACCGCCTGATTCGGCGCTGGCCAAGCGCCATCGCGCCTGGCTCACCCAGAAGCGCGATGGCGGGCTGACCTCCACAAGCGCAGCGGGCGAAGTGGTTTGGCTCAACCCATTCCGGCCCGAGGTCCAGCAGCTGATCACCGACCTCGTGCTTGAGGTGGTGCGTCAGTACGACGCGGAAGGTATCCAGTTCGACGATCACATGAGCCTGCCACGCGACTTTGGATACGATTCCTTCACAACAGCGCTCTATCGCAAGCAGACCGGACGCAAGCCGCCCGCCAATCCTGATGATCCGGCCTGGGTGAAGTGGCGCGCTGATCGGATCACGAGCTTCATGGCTCAGCTGGCACGGGCTCTGCGCAAGGCGCGGCCCGGTGCCCTGATCTCGATTTCCCCCAACTACTACGACTTTGCTTACAAGCGGCAGCTGCAGGATTGGCAAAGCTGGGTGCAGCAGGGCATCGCTGATGAGTTGCTGGTCCAGATCTATCGCCCTGAACTGAACAGCTACCTACCCCATCTCACGAGGCCCGAGGTCCAGAAGGCCAAGGGCCGCATCCCCACTGCCATCGCCGTAATGAGTGGTCAGCGTAACCGCCCGACATCTCTGGAGTTGATGCGCCGCAAAGTGGAAGCCAACCGGGTCCGGGGGTTGGGTGTGGCCTTCTTCTACTTTGAGAGCCTGTGGAGCCTGGGGCCCGAACCCAAAGAACAGCGCATCCGCGGCTTGGCCGAAATCCTTGGTAGCACCCCTGCGCCTCCATTGCCATTGCCATCGCCATCGCCATCGCCGCCGCCGCTAACGCTGCAGCCCTCGCCTGCCTTGTAGCCTCCCTTAGACAGCCACCGAAAACTGAGCATCTCGAGGCAGACAGCTAGCAGCCGACCTGCGAGATCCGACCTATTTCCACCCCAGGCACTACCGAGTTGAACTGTAGGTGGGAGGGAGTGCGATTGTCGTGCCCTTCACGGTGTTCTGGAAGCGCACCTAGCCTCGGGTATCGGTCACCCGCACGGCATAGTCCGCAGCCCCTTCCTCCGGACTCCAGCGCAATTCGTTGGCACCCAACCAGCCCCCGGCGGCGGCGAGAAAACCCACCCAAGCGAGTGCATTCATGCTATCGAGGACTGGCTCTGGCTCGAACAGGACGTGCTCCGCTCCAGCCGCAGCCGCCAAGGCAGCATGACCTGCCATTTCTTCCGCCACCACCCCGGCTCCAACGGCATCCCGTTGCTCAGCTGCCAACTGCATCAGGGCCTGATCGCCCATGACTCTCGATGAAGCGCATCACAGCAAAGCAGCGGCTGCTGGATTCGGCGCCACCGATCAGGCCAACGGCCGCCCTTTCCAGGTCCAACCGCGGCCGCTGATGGTGCGCCACACCGACACCGGGCCGATCGCGGCCACCACCAGGCCACCTGCTCCCATCAGCCACCAGAAGGTGATCGGCAGCTGGAACTGGCGGCGGATCCAAAGGCGCAGGACCAGCTGCAGGCCAATGCCCGCCAGGCCAAGGGCAAGGGCGGCCAGCAACACCAGCCGCTGGTCGGGCAGCCCCACAGGGGCCAGTCCCATAGGGGCGAACCCCGCGGCGAGGAGTGCCGCAACCGGCGTCAGCAACCAGGGGCCGCTGAACATCAGCAGCACCACCGATGAGGCCGCCAGGGCCCTGGCGACATCGCCATCGAGGCCCAGCAACCAGTTCTTGGTCCAGCCCTCCCAGAGGGAGGCGAAATCGCTGTACATGCGCAATTCGAGCGCATCCAGAGCGAGCAGGTAGCGGAGGCGATGGCCGCCCTGCTTGATCCGCCGCGCCAGGGCCAGATCTTCCACCACCTCCGACGCCAGGGCCCGGTGGCCGCCGATCGCCGCGTAGACGCTGCGGCGGAACAACATGAACGGCCCGGCGGCGAACGCCACGGCACTGGCGGGATCATTGGCGGCTTCGATCGGAAAGCCGAGCCCCAGCAGGCTGGCCATGATCGGCTGCACCAGCCACTCCGCCAGGCAGCCGCAGCTCAGCCGCGGCGCCAGGCTGAGCAGGTCCGCCCCATCCGTCGTCGCCTGGGCCAGGGCGCGCCGCAGGGTGGCCGGCTGCAGGCGCACATCGGCATCCACGAAGAGCACCCATTCACTCACCACCTGCTCCATGGCGCGGCTGCAGGCCCAGTTCTTACCCACCCAGCGCTCGCCCACCGGCCGGGGCCCGGCATCCAGCAGCGAGAAGCGGGGTTCGGTGACGCCGCAGGCCCCTGCCGCCGCCTCGGCGATCGCCACCGTGGCATCGCTGGAGCGATCGTCCACCAGCAGCACCTGCCAGTCGCCGCAGGGGTCCTCACTGCGCAGCAGGCTGGTGAGGCAGGCGGCGATGTTGGCGGCTTCGTTGTAGGCGGGCACCACCACCGTGAGCGAGGTGCTGGCCAGGGCTAGGGCCACTGAGGTGGTCGCGGTCACTGAGGTGGTCGTGGTCACTGACGTGGTCGCGGTCGCAGAAGCGGTCGAGGTCGCGGAGGCGGTCGCGGTCGTGGTCGCGGTCGCATCAGGTCCCGACTCCTGCTGCTCCGCCAGCCTGGGTGCCCGCGCAAACACCTGCTCCAGGCCGGCGATCAAGATCACCAGGCCAAGGGCGGCGGCGGCGGCCAGCGACAGCAGGGCCCAGGCGAGGGCCGTGGCGGGATTCATGCCGTAGCCCTCAGGGTCGTGGAGCCCATCGTGGACCGGCACCACTGCGGCAATCAATCCGGCACCACAAACCCATCCAGCCGGGTTCTAAGGCCCTGGCCCCCCTCCCGACGGGCCTCGGTGGGGTCGTCATAGGCCACCCAGGCCAGTAGGCGGCCCCCCTTGCCCTGGACCTCCAGGCCTTCCGGCTTGTCGCTGCCCTTACCCGGTCGGCCGGGGCGGCCATCACGGATCCAAAGCAGTGGCTCTGGCTCCTCCACTGTGATCCCCGCGCCGCTCCTTGGTTCCTGGAGGCGGAGGGCGTTGCGCCAGCGGTAGAGGTAACAGGGGCCCGCCACGGTCATCGTTGGACCGGCCAGCACGAGCACATCGTCACTGCCGGGAACAACAGCCAGATCACGCACCGCCAGGCCATTGAGCTGTAGATAGCGGAAGCGTTGAGCGGCCAGGGTGAGGGTGGAGCTGCCGTCCTGCTCGATGCCGTCCAGGTGCAGATCGAGCACCAGGGCGATGCCCCGCAACACCGGTCCTCGCAGTCCCACCAGCACCCGCTCAGCGCGGGCGGCGATGCCCTCGATGTCGAGGCCGTTCTCCTTGCTGGGGATGTTCAAAAAGGGGGCGATTAGCGGGTCCGCCGCTAGGAACTGGCTGAGGGCATCGAGGCCAGCTGCTGCATCGAAGGCCAACCGCTGCCCGGCCACTGGCAGACCCTCACCGTTTAGCCGCAGGCAGCCCAGCACGTGGGCGTTGCGGCTGTGCTTGTCCTTTTCAGGCAGGCTCAAGGGTTCTCCCTTGTTGTCGTCGTGCTTGCGGCGCCTGCGGCTGTGGGAGCCCACCAGCCAGAGCCGATCTCCGTCGAGCGCCAGGCCCTCGATATCCGCTTCGCCGTCGTCCTTGCCGCCGGCCAAGCCGAAGTCAGTGAGCTTCACTTTGCGGAGGTCGCCATAGCAGTGTTCGCCAAGGCGTTGCAGCCGGTAGAGGCTGCGGCCCTCATCACCTCCCAGCCAGAGAAGCCCGTTGCGAGCGGCCAAGGCGGATAAATTTTGCATCAGATCCTCGGCATCCTTGTCACCTGAGGAGCCCAGCTCGAGGATGCGCTGCTGGGTCGTTGTAGCCAGGGGAAGGTCGGCTTCTGGAAAGGGCACTTGGAGGGTGGGCAGGTTTATACCTTTGTTATAGGGATGTTTAGTGACGTCAACGGCTGCGCCCTTCCCCAACCGGGGTGTGTCCCGGGGCGTGCGAGGCTTAAAGGCTCGGTTGGTTTGGGTGATGCTGCGCGAGATGGGCGCAATGGTGTTCATGGCCTTCTGGGAGGCTCTCGCAACGCCATAAGGGGTAGCTGTTTGACCAGCTCAGCCAGCGCGTGGCAGGGAACCATGATCGAGGCCTATGTGGAGCTGTTTGACAAGCTGCTGTTGGGCGCCAGAGAGAACGCCAACAGCGGATGCATGAACGAGTGGAACTTTGGGAAATCAGGCAGGATCTTGATTAGGCCTTTGATTGATGGATGTAGTTCACCTCACAGCCCTTCACCATCCGGGCTTCCTGCATCACCGAAGCGGCATTGAAGGGGGAGAACTCAAACCATTGGAAGACATCCAGCCCCCGATCGAGGGTGATCTTCCAGCCGTGGTCTGTGGTGATGCTGCGGGCGTGGAAATGGGGGCTGGAGTCGATCTCCCAGCTGAAGGGGGTGCTGGTGCCGCTCAACTCGGGCAGCTTGCCCTGGTGGTGCTTGAGGCTGAGTTCCCAGGCAGAAGCCGCGCTCACCAGCACGTGAGTAGCGGGGTCTTCGAGCAACTCGCGCACGGCGGTGGAGAGGCGATCGGGATCGAACCACCACCACAGCAGGGCGTGGCTGTCGAGCAGGTAGGCGGCCTCACGGTTCATGGCTGCGGAGCCTCCGGCCGCAGGGGGCTGGACTCCCAGCTCTCCAGCTCACTGGGGTCCATGGGATCGAGCAGCACGGTTGGCTGGCTGAGCGGACCACGGCTGCGCAACCGGCCCGGGATGCGCTGGGGGGCGCGGGCGGCGCCAGGGGCATCAGCCGCGCCCAGGGCTTGCCGGCCTTGGCCAGCACGATGGTTTCACCGGCATGCGCGTCATCGATCAGGCGCGACAGATGGGTTTTGGCCTGGTGGACGTTCACCACTCGCATTGCACCCTCCTGCATGGCTGCGCCTCAAGCCGACCGAATTAGTTTAGGCATGGACTAAGTCCATCAGAAGTCGTCGAAGTCGCTGCCGAGGGGCCGTTGCAGCTTGAGCTCCACAATCTTGTTAGGCACCAGCTCGTTAGGCACCGGCGTGGCGACACCGTCGAGCTGCCGCTCCAGGCGCAGCTCCAGGGTCTGGTTGTTGTAGTCGCCGGCAGCGTTGGAAAGCTCCAGGATCACCTGCTGCTCCCGCTGGCGGGCCTCGATCGCCTTGAACAATTCATAGGCTTCCACCAAAAGATGACCCGATCCGCAGGCTGGATCGATCAGGGTGAGTTCTTCGGGGTTGAGTCATTCCGGTGTGATCGCCGCCAGCTGGGCTTTCACTTCATCCGTCTGTTCCGCGGGCTCGATAGAGTACTCTTTGTGGCCTTTGAGCGCTGAAGCCGGATAGGTGGCCAGCCACTGCGCTGCCCGCCACCACAATCTCGCCGCCCTTTTCGCAGCCATCGCCTAGGCTTCAGCATCACTTTATCCTAAATGAGCCCAATCCCAGCCCTACCGCTTTGGTTTATTTGGGCTTTTTTGTCTGCGCTTTGTGCAAGTGCATCTGCGGTATTTGGCAAGATTGGGCTCGGCGGTATAGACGCGGATTTAGCCACGCTAATCCGCACCCTTGTCATGGCTATTTTTCTGCCATTGCTCATTCTAGCAACTGGAAAACTAAGCAGCCCATTTGCATTATCCCAGCAAACCTGGCTCTTCATTGTGCTTTCGGGCCTGGCTAGCGGTTTATCATCATTCTGCTTTTTTAGGGCCCTGAAGCAAGGAGATGCTTCATTAGTGGTGCCCGTTGATAGACTAAGCCTATTAATGATAGCTTTAATTGGCTTTGCTTTTCTTGGTGAGCGCCCTTCAGTGATTGGCTGGGCAGGTTTGCTGTTTGTGGCTGGGGGCGGAATACTATTATCGCTCGCGTAATAGCCAACTTAGCCTGCTGGGTCAAGAGCTACTCGGCAAGCTCGGGGGCAAAGCAAAACGACAAATCGGCGCAGGCCTGGTGCAGCAGCAGATCCAGCATGCGGCCCACCGCGTCTAGCAGCTGCCGCCGCATCGCCGGGGCACAGGTCTTGAGGGCCTGGCGTGCCTGCCACCACTGAAGCCAGAAAAATTATTACTGTTGCGGGCGCCTTGGGTCATGCGGATCACCAGCAAGGGCCAGGCCACCATTCCCCAGGAGATCCGCGAGCAGTGCGGTCTGTTGCCCCACACCCAGGTGCGCTTCGTGGTGGAGGACGGCCGGGTTCTGCCGGACCATCTTGATGTGTACCGTCTCATCCCCCGCGAAGCCGCCTTCCTGGCCGCTCGCGCCCACGCCGAATACCGGGCCCGCCCCGCCGCTTGATTCACCCATCGAGCAACCACAGGGCATCGCGCCCACCAACCACCGCCTCGCAACTCAGGCGGCGATCGAAGCTCACCAGCCGGCCGCCGTGGTGC
>Ga0207941_1000487_pt1 | contig 11818 bp, 8 predicted proteins | sample LakMenEpi13Sep12_FD_150695 | JGI IMG/M metagenome (GOLD analysis project Ga0207941, IMG submission 150695) | Freshwater microbial communities from Lake Mendota, WI - 13SEP2012 deep hole epilimnion (SPAdes) | ecosystem: Environmental > Aquatic > Freshwater > Lake > Epilimnion/Euphotic zone ...
CCTACTGGTGATAAAGTAGCTGACTGGGTATATGGAAACTTTCATATGACTCCAACTGTAGCTGCCCTCACTATGCTGAGTAAATTCCAGAATGACGTAAAGAATACTGAAAACCAGGTTGCAACTCACTTTGCAAGTAAAGTAAGTTCAGTAGTGTTGCGCTACGACAAGTTCGAGCCAATGATTGGTACAAATGCAACTTACCTCATGCCTGGTGATGAAATGGAAGTAAAAGCCGGTCTGGGTGCTTTCAACGCCTCAGTTAAGCCTTCAATCACGATCAATGGTGCCAATGTTACCGTTGACGATAAAGGTGTAGGTGTTTCCAAATTCAAAGTAAACAGCAGTGGTAAGGTGAATGTGGTGGTTTCTTATGTTGACCCTAACGATGGTCAGACTAAAACCACTAACAAGACAATCGATTATACTGTAGGTCAGCCTTCAGGTGTAGCGGTTATGCCTGACAAAATGCTTGTACTGTACATTGGTGTAGATAATCCGTTAACCATCACAGCTGGTGCCGGTTCAGAAAAAGTTTCTGCTTCATTTAGCGGTGGCAGCATTTCTAAATTGAAAGGTAATCAGTATATCGCTGTGCCAAAAACTCCTGGCGAACATACCGTATCCGTAACGGTGGAAGGTAAGGTTGTTGGTAAAGTAGGCTTCCGTGTGAAGCAACTTCCTCTGCCAGCTGCCTATGTAGGTAACCTGAAACCAGGTCCTGTACCAACAGCTAACTTCAAGGCCATGGGTGGTGTGATCGCTAAACTGGAAGATTCTGAGTTTGATGCGCCATATGAAGTAGTAAGCTACACTGTAGGAGCATTGAGTGCTGATATTCCTGATTACGCACCCGTCACCAACAATGGCAACAGGTGGAACGGTGGCGCTGCTAACCTGATCAACAAACTGAAGCCTGGTGCGTTGGTGGTAATCACTGACATCAAGGTGAAAGGACCTTCCGGAGCAATCAGGACATTATCCGGCAGCTTATCCTACAGTTTGAAGTAAGATTAACATAACTGACAATAAGTACTGATAGAGAATCGTTTATTTTGTATTGTAAACTGTAGACCATGAAATTCCAATTGGCAAAATATGTTTTACTAGTGACTGCGTTCGGTCTCGCTACGCAGGTGGTTGATGCGCAAACGCGTAAGAAAACCACCAGGTCCAAGACCAGCACGTCCAAGAAAACATCGACCAAGAACACTCAATCCAATACGGCCAATGCCAATTTGAATGCAAAGGCTGCCGATACAGTAGTTCCCGTTGCGAAGCTCGATCCTCTGGCTATTGATACGCCCAAAAAATCCCTCCGCAATGACGCGGCAGTGGAAAGGAACCTCGTGAAAGACAGGACTCCTCTCGCGCATGAGAACATCCGCGAAGACGATGCCTGGTACCGCGAGCGCGTATGGAGGGAGATCGATATCCGCGAAAAAATGAACCTTCCTTTCCGTTATAAGGCAGATGAGGATAATGGTAACCAACGTTTCATTATCATTCTGCTGAATGCACTCCGCTCTGGTGAAGTGACTGCCTTCGATCCCACCGTGGACGATCGTTTCACTACGCCGATGACACTGGAAAAGATCGGTGAAATGATCGCTGGAAAATGCGATACCACCCAGATCCCGGATTTCGTAAAAGATCCTAACGGTACCAAAGGTATTTTCAAAGACACGATGGTATGTGCCGTGTTCAATCCTGATGATATCACTAAATTCAGGGTCAAGGAAGAATGGGTATTTGATAAGGAAAGTTCCAGGATGTATGCACGTATTCTGGGTATTGCCCCGATTAAAACCTATGTTGATCAAAGTACTGGAGCTATACTCGGTGAATCTCCCATATTCTGGGTATACTACCCTGATCTCAGGCCTACTCTTGCTAAGTACGAAGTGTACAATGGTAAGAACTTCGGTGCCCGGATGAGCTGGGAAGAGCTTTTCGAAAGCCGCTATTTCAGCAGCTATATCGTAAAGTCTACCATTGAAAATCCTTACGACATGTACATCAAGCAGTATATTAAGGATGATATCCTGAAGTTGCTTGAAGGTGAGAATATCAAAGAAAGGATCTTCAATTTTGAACAAGACCTGTGGTCATACTAGACTAAATAGCATAAAAAAAGCCCCCGCTGGAAGCGGGGGCTTTTTTTATGCTATTTAGTCTAGTATGACAATTTGCCAATTAGTCAATGCGGTAATGCGGCAATTGTTCCGCGTATTTTCTGCCTTTTTTCTGTTGCAAATACTGAGCTGACGGGTTATACGCCAGGCTAGATTGCAGGGATGGAGAATAATATCATTTTGAATAAGTCAGTTTCATTTTCAGGTGAAGTGATTCGTTTTGCGAGGGAGATACCTGTTGATTGTAGAACCATAGCTAGTCAACTAGTAAGATCAGGGACTTCAATTGGTGCGAGTATAGCAGAAGCCCAGGGTGCAGAGAGCACAATAGACTTTGTGCACAAGTTGAAGATCGCTGATAAGGAAGCCAGAGAAACTGAGTATTGGCTGAACTTACTTAGCAATACAGAAAGAGGAGGGGATCAAACTAAACTAAGAGAGGATCTAAGAGAAATACAAAGGTTATTAAATGCCATTATTGGTACTTGCAAACGAAAACTAAAAAAGAAAGCAGGTTGATGTATTCATTGCCACATTGTCTAATTTTCTAATTGGCCAATTAAAAAAAATGGGGCTTGGATAGAAATCCTGCCCCGTTTTTAAAATCCAATATCCTATGAAAAACCGAAGTAAAGATACAAACTAGACCAATACAACCATACTCCCCGGGCATATTATTTGTACCATTCGTCCGGAATATCTGGACTTTCATCGAAATGAATCAGGCGTATACCCGCATTAGGGGCTTTGGGTGGATTTGGCGTCAAAATATGACCTAACCAGTTTGGCTTTTGCCAGGCCGATACTCTCGGTCAAGGTTTCCTCGGAGGCTACCATGACGTTTTTTACCGATCTGAATCGTTTAAGCAGTAGATCTGCAGTGGATTTGCCAATGCCTTTGATGTCTTCCAGCTCATTCTTAAAAGTGCCTTTGGCCCTTTTTTGCCGGTGGAAAGTAATGCCAAAACGATGCACCTCGTCCCGGATAAACCGCAGTAAATTCAGGCTGGTGCTGCCGTAAGGCAGTTTAAGCGACTCCTGGTCGCCGGCAAAAAATACTTCTTCCACGTTCTTGGCTAACCCTACCAGCGTCATCTGTCCGGTGAGACCCAGTTCCTCAATGCCCTCCAAAGCGGCACTGAGCTGCCCTTTGCCGCCATCAATGATCACCAGTTGGGGCAAGGGTTGTTGCTCCGTGGTCAGCCGCTGGTAACGGCGCATGACCACCTCTTTCATGGTGGCAAAATCATTGATCCCCACTACGGTTTTCACATTGTAATGCCTGTAGTCTTTCTTACTGGGCTTGCCGTTACGGAAACATACCATCGCACTCACCGGATAACTTCCCTGGAAATTTGAGTTGTCGAAACACTCAATATGCTCCGGCAACTCCTGCAGGTTTAGGTCTTCCTGCAGCTGCAAAAGGGTATCGCCCATATCCTTCTCTTCATCAGACAACATCAGCGCCAGCTGCCGTTTTTCCTCCTTCCGGAAAAACTGAACATTTGTCTCAGACATTTCCAACAGGTTTTTTTTGTCGCCGGATTTTGGAACGGTAACCACTACATGTTCATCTGGGTATTCTATGGCAAATGGAACAATGATCTCAGGGGCCGTACTTCCAAACACTTCCCTGAAATGCATCAGTGCCAGCACCAATACTTCATCTTCTGTCTCCTCCATCTGCCGTTTTACCGAGATGGTTTTGGTATCTACGATAGCGCCATTGCGCATCATCAGGAAGTTCACATAAACATGGTCACCTTCCGTAGCGATGGTGCACACATCGATATCACCCCATTTCGGATTGATGACAATGGATTTGGCCTGGTATTGCTGCAGGTGGTCAAGTTTCTTTCGCAGTATTTCTGCTTTTTCAAAACGCATTTCCTGCGCATGCTCCTTCATCTCTTGTCGGAAATGCTGGATCACCGGGTTGAGGTTACCCTTCAGTAAGTTTCGGATCTGCATCAGCCCATCGGCATAATCCTCTTCTGTTTGCAGGCCTTCGCAAGGACCCTTGCAATTACCCAAATGATACTCCAGGCAGACTTTGTATTTTCCTTTTCTGATGTTTGCCGGTGAAAGATTCAGTTTGCAGGTTCGGAGGGTAATGTTCTGCCGGATGAATTCCAACAGTTCCCGCACTTTCTTGACGGAAGTGAAGGGACCGAGATATTCTGAGCCATCCTGGATCATCCTGCGCGTAAAAAAAATGCGTGGAAAATGCTCATGCTTGATGACCAGGTAGGGATAGGTTTTGTCGTCTTTCAGGTTGATGTTGAACCTTGGCTGAAATTGTTTGATCAATGAGTTCTCCAACAGGAAAGCATCCTGCTCTGAATGCACGATCGTGAACTCTATATGGTGGATCCGTTGAACAAGTTCATGGGTCTTATAGCTCGTGAAGGTTTTCGTGAAATAAGAAGACACGCGTTTGCGGATATTCTTCGCCTTACCCACGTAAAGAAGCTCGTTCTTTTCGTCGAAGTATTTATAAATACCCGGCTCAGTAGGCAGGCCGGGTGCTATGCTGCTGAATATCGTACTCGTCATGGTATCCTTGCGTATTGGAAAACTTATTCCATCCCCCACATATATTTCACAGTGCTGTTTGCTTCCTTGCCTTTATGGCCCGTCATGGTGATCACCTGTAAACTTTTCCCCGCTGTCCAGACCATTCTGGTGTTGATGGTAGAATCATTGCGTTGCTCAAGTTTTTCCACGTAGATCGACCGAAGTTTGCTGGTTTCCTGGCGGATCAGCACATCAATTTTCCGCACCACCGGTTTGTCGGATTCAGTAGTGTAGCTCATGGTAAGGAAGTCTGAGCTATTATCATAGAACACGGTTTCCTTGTAGAAATTTTTTAACTCAGGACTGCCGATGTCTGGTGTGATCATTTGTTTGGCCATGGCAGCCAATTCTTCCTTGCTGGCTGTAGTGGTGTCTGTTTTATCATTAATGGTCGTGTATTTATTTACGCCAAGCGGTAATGAATCCAGCTCCTTAAGATCGGCATTGATGTTTCCTGCAATGGGAAAAAAGCTGACATCTTTATTGTCATAGGTTTTATCATTCTTGCAGGCAAGAAAACAAATGCAAAGGAATACTGCTAAGGATTTTTTCATCCGATAAAATTACACAAAACAGGGTGGTCAACCCAAGAAGAAGTCGTTAAACTAAGGTTCCTACCAAAGTGTTCTGGTCATGCCCACTTTGAAACCGTATTCCATCAGGTGTTCTTTGATGGGATATTCGCTTTTGTAGGATGACATCAGCTGGTAACGTAGTTGTGGGCCGATGTTCCATTTGGTGGCTCCTGTCCGGAAGGTGATAAAGGCTTCAAATCCGGTATTGAGGTTGAAGTTGCGATATAGTGAAGGACTCTGGGCATAATTCTTAAGGTCCGATGAGACCATGTAAGACTGGTTGTTGATCACATAAGTAGGTTGTATGCTACCCGCAACATTGAATTGAATTCGATTTTTGTTGATCACCGTCCACTCGGCACCAATAGGGATAGATAACATCATTCGCTGGTTGCGGAGAGTGGATCTGACACCGGAACCGGTGCTGCGGAAGACAGAGATTGCATTGACCTGTGAGTGACCTATGCCTGCGGCGGTCATTGGAACCAGTTCTGCAGAATTCTGGTAAGCACGTACTTCATACTGCGACATATTAAACTGCAGACCTGTTTTGAAGCGAAGTTTTTTGTTCATGGAGAAAACCAATGCGGCACCGGCTTCCACACCTGTCATGGCTTGTTGATCCACCACATTGTTCACATCATCTGAGTAGTTATAGTTACCTGTTGGTGAGTTAAATGTTTTGATGCCCTGACCGGAAAGACGACGGTAACTCACAGAGGGGGCAACATAGAACTGCAGGCCGAACATGTTCTTGTAAGGCTTCATTACCCGGATCGCGGTGGTCTTGGGAATATCTTTTTTATTTCCAGCAATCAGTTTACGATCACTATTGGCTGCATTTTTTGAAACGGTTGCAAGAAGGTGCAACTGGTTATTCATCACCAGCGATCCTGATTCCAGGTCAGTCGTTGAAGGGGTGGTTACCTCGGTTTCAAGGGAACCGTTGATATTTTCCTTGACATGTTCTTCCACAGATGCCAAATGAGCATGCACAGGCTTTAGTTTATTGCCGAGATCGATCCTGGCATCAACTGCTTCCTGCTTGCCATTCACATGCACAATACGGAGTGAAGGCGAAACCGGTGATTTTCCCAATGCTTCAGTTATCCCTGAATGATTGCTGCCTGTTGGAGGAATGACAGTTTCAGCACCTGGGACAGAACCCTCGGCAATAAGCGAAGGAACAACGGCTGTTGTCTGTGGAAAACGATTGGATAAATCTTTGGTATTGTTGTTTTGATGACCCCCGGCGATCAAGCTGTCATGAATGTTTCCGCCTATACCTAAGCCGATGAAGATCGCGGCTACTAGTACATATGGCCATTTTTTGCGGGGATGGAGCTTCTCATTTACTGCGGCCCACACCCGGTCAGATGGATACAGGTTGTACTGATCCGCCTTCTCCCGAAGGAAGTGCTCAAAGCCACTGTTGTACTCGTTGCTCTCCATACGCAGTTAAAAAAGCCGGGTGATAGGTTTCAAAGGATGCCGGACTATCATTTAAAGACATCGAAACAATCGGTTTCGATGCTTTTCACCTTACTGAATTGCCGCTAACCATACGTTTTTCTCGGTATTTCTGGTAAGGATGTTCTTTCTGACTAGGATATCTTCCAACATGGCTTTTGCTCTGGTATATTGGGAGCGACTTGTGCTTTCTTCTATATCCAGGATCGCGGCTATTTCCTTATGGGAATAACCCTCAATAGCATAAAGGTTAAGAACGGTCCTGTAACCCATGGGCAATAGCCGAATGCATTCCACCACTTGTTTCGCCTGCAGGATGGAAGGAATATTCTCTTCCCGCACAGGCACACTTGCTGCATGGATGATATCTACACTATCTGAAAACTTCTTATTCTTTTTGAGATTGTTGATACAGGTATGGACGATGATCCGCCTGATCCAGCCCTCGAGGGCACCCCTATTCTGGAACTGATGAATTTGTGTGAAGACCTTAATAAAGCCTTCCTGAAGCATGTCTTCAGCGTCTTCCCGGCTTTTTGCATACCGGTAGCAGACAGACAACATCTTGGGGCTGTATCGGTAATACAACTCCTGTTGCGCTGACGCTTCGTTCCTAAGACATCCCTGAATCAAAAGGTCTTCAGTCATCCAACTAGGTTGATTATCTGTAAGTTAAGATATTTCCCAACGAAAAAATACAAACTCCCTTGTTAATTTTTGCAATATATTGATATTCAATATTTTACAAAAAAAAGAGCCCCGTTTCTGTAGCCATTGCCTATCTGTTTCCTTTCGCATTTCGGATGCGCCGGGGATTTATCCATAGCCAAAAGCCTGAAAAGCACAACAAAAGCAGACCCATGCCCACCACCGTTGTAAAGATCAATTTGGTAGGGGTACCCTTTGCATCAATATAGTAATCAAGCAGCGACCCATCATGTAGTTTTTCAATCCAGTCTGATCTTCTGACTTCAATGCCAAGCACTTTGCCGCTCGTAAGATCCATCTGCACGGATTGAAAATGATGCAGGTAAACAAATTTGGCGATACCCTTGTCTGGCCGGATATCGATCCTGTCGATTGTCAGATCCAAAGACTGGCCCATGCTATCTTTCAAAACCTTACCTGCAAGGGAGATCAAAGTATCGATGGGCAACCAACGGGCAGGGTCAGCCGAAGTACCTTTTGCCGTAGCTGCCTGGAGATAACCCATACTGTTCTTTTTCCAGCCCAGCAGGATTCCGGTTGATGCTGATACAAGGATCAGCAAGAGTAGAATGATGCCTGCCTTGTTATGCAGGCTTCTGTACATTCTCGTGCTGCTGGAAATGCGGGAAATCTTGTTCATCAGAATGCTGCTCTAAGTGAAAAAATGAAATTTGAACCTGCTGCAACGATGCCTGACGAATAAGGCCTGTACCGTTGGTTGGTTATGTTTTCCCATCCTGCATTCAAGGTAAAGTTTTTGTGCAGCGCATATGCCAATTTCATATTTACGGTATACCAACTTGGCGAGTAGGGATTACCGTTAGCGTCCTTCGCAAAGATATCTGTTTTTGCCTGCTCCGATGGTGCCATGTCTTCATAGCTAATCTCTCCATTGTAAAACGCAGAGACCTCCGCAGTCAACTTGCCCCAGGTATACTTTAGGTTGGTATTGCCATAAAATGGAGGCGCATGTGGAAGCGGCACCTGCTCATTTTGGGTATTATCTGTTTCCTTGCCCTGGATCCAGTTTGCATTCAGCTGCCAGATCAGATTGGGAGCGAAATAGATTTCTGAGGCAAATTGAACGCCCCATACCGTTGCTTTTGCAACATTTTGCAAAGCTTCAACGGCCAGCTTGTTACCATCAATGGTTACACTGTCTTGCCCGTTGATCGTGAATGGTCTTTTTACGATAGCATTCTTGAGGATGCTGTAAAATCCAGTCAATTCCACATTGATCTTTCGATTCAGTCTTTTGGCAAAACCCAATTCAACATTCCATGCATATTCGGATTGTAAATCCGGATTAGGCACAGTCAGGAAGCCTGGGGTACTCTCAAAGACCTTACCGATGTCATCAATGTTAGGCATCCGGAATCCGGTAGCGATGTTTCCGTTGATCTGCCATGTGGGTGCAGGTCTGAAGACCAATCCAAGATTTCCGGTAGGCGCTCCATCCTTAAGGCTTACAGACTGGTAAGGGAACTTAATGAAAGTGGTATCAAACTCCGCTTTCACTGTACTGTAACTGAATCGCAACCCGGTTTGTAGCGTGAGCTTTTCACTGATGTTTCTTTTGTAGCTTCCATATAAACCAATGGAACTTGTGAAACTTCCATCCGGATATCTAGTCACTGAAGGGTTGGATGCTCCTGTAACAATGTTGGTGGTAGTGCCAATGGAGTTAACCCTGTTCATCACGCCTTCAATACCATAAAATAATTCACCCTTCCCCAGTTTTTTGTTTGCATCCCAATTCAGTGTGTATACAGCCACACGCTCGGCCTGCTGGTTCTTGTTGTTGTTGCCAAAGGCCCTCTCAAACCGGCTTTCATCATAATCCTGGTATCCGATAATCAGCCTTTGCACATCGTACATTTTTGTTGGGGCGATGGATGTCAGCGAAAGCTGATGCATGCGCCAGATCATCGGTCCATAATACCATTCGGCATAACGAAGTTTATCTTGCCGATACTGGATCAGCCTGTCGTACCGTGGCGCGGTGCCCGTATTGGCATAAGTGAAAGCATACTGGAGTTCTGTTTTATCGCTGAGTTTGTAGCCCAGTTTGGCCAGTACGTTCCATTGATTATATCCGGAAAATCGCTGAACCCTTGGATCTGCATTTTTTACAATGCTATCCACGTTGTTGATCCTTTCCACATACTCCGGACGGAGGTAGCTGTCCTGCCCGCCTTTGGTTCCCATGCGCAGGTCATCAAATGCGCTGAAGCTGACGGAACCGAGGACAGACCATCGTTTCCAACCGAGGTTGAGATCTGAATGACCCGTTTTTTCTTGATTGGCCGTAGCATAACGTACAACAGCAGAGCCTTTGGAGAACATTTTTTCATCTTGCGAATAACGGGGCTTAAGGCTATGAAAATCCATCACACCGCCGATGGCATCGCTTCCATAGATCGTAGAACCTGGGCCAAAGATCACTTCTGCATTTTCCAATGCAAGCGGATCGATGCTGATCACATTTTGGAGGTTTCCGCTTCTGTAAATCGCATTGTTCATGCGCACCCCATCGGCAACAATTAATACACGGTTGGAAGCAAAGCCCCTGATCATGGGGCTTCCACCACCGAGTTGACTTTTTTGCACAAACACTGCACCACTAAATGCCAGCAGGTCAGCCGTAGTTTGCGGGTTTCGGAGCCGGGCCTCCCGCATATTCAAGTTCACGATCTTATTGGGAACCTCATTGATTTTCTGTTCCCATTTATTAAATGAGATGATAACGTTTTCAAGATTCTTTACGGAATCTGGCTGGTCCTTTTCCTGCCCTGAAGCATGGTACATGCTCATGCATGCGCAAAGGACCATGATCCTTTCCTTCATGATAAAAATTTAAGCAGTGATCAAAAAAATAAAAGCGAAACACTGCTCAGGATTCCGGCGGGGGCGTGAGGATGGTTTTGATGGAAGTAGGTAGTACCGATGGTTTTAATTGTTGCCAGCCACTTGCGTCTGTTACTAAATACACTGGTACAATTGTTTGACAGGAATGAACGGTCACCGCTTGTGCAAATGTAGCCATGATGGTAACTGCTTTTTTATTTTCACCTGTACTATTCCTGGAAATATTGTTTTCGATTTCTGTTTCCTTTTCATCATACAAGCCGGTGAGGCGCAGGTATTCTCCGTCTTCAATGATTTGTTTGACGTCAAACATTTTCCCATCAATGCGGCATTCTTTATGAAGAAAGGTCCAGGTCAGTTCCGATGTCTTTACGCGAATGGTCTGGAGCTGCTCATTTTCGAGCTTCTCTTTCATCTCCCATCGCGCATACATTTTTTGTAAAGCGAGAACACAAGGATATGCAACGGGCAACAAACTTACCACCAGTAAGAAAGCACAGGTAATATGTAAGCTCGACTTTTTCATTACAGGAGTTCATCGCCCGTCATCTCTTTGGGCTTTGCGATACCCATGACTTTTAGCATTGTGGGTGCCAGGTCTCCCAGCTTACCGGTCTTCACTTCTCCGTTCCATTCATTGCTAACAACGATCAGGGGAACGGGATTCATGGTATGCGCAGTATTAGGAGTGCCATCGGCATTGATCATATAATCTGCATTGCCATGATCAGCGATGATAAAGATGGTATAGTCTTGCGGCAGTGCGGCCGTTACGAGTCTTTTCACACAGGCGTCCACGGTTTCAACCGCTTTGATCACGGCTTCCCACACGCCGGTATGGCCCACCATATCCGCATTGGCGTAGTTGATACAGATGAAGCCTGCTTCGCCTTTGTTGATCTCAGGAACCAGGGCATCTGTCAGTTCTACTGCGCTCATTTCAGGTTTGAGGTCATAGGTGGCTACCTTGGGCGACGGCACCATGATCCTGGATTCTCCTTCAAAAGGAACTTCCCTGCCACCATTGAAGAAAAAAGTCACGTGCGGATATTTTTCTGTTTCGGCGATGCGGATCTGTTTTACGCCGGCTTTTTCCAACACTTCCCCAATGGTGTTTACCAGATTATCCGTTTCAAAAATCACGTTTACACCTTTGTAAGTCTTATCGTATTCCGTCATCGTGGTATAGTGCAGTTTCAGGGTATGCATGCCATGGTCAGGCATTTCTTCCTGTGTCAGCACCTGGGTGATCTCCCGGCATCGGTCTGTCCTGAAATTGAAACAGATCACCGCATCTCCTTCCTTGAGGGTTGCAAGGGGTTGGCCGTTAGCACTTGTCTGGATGATGGGTTTGATGAATTCGTCAGTGACGTTCTGCGCATAGGATTGTTCAATGGCCGGGAGGATCTCTGAAACTTTTTCACCCATGCCCAAGACCAATGCATCATAAGCCAGTTTCACCCTTTCCCAACGCTTATCCCGGTC
>Ga0207941_1000489_pt1 | contig 11770 bp, 10 predicted proteins | sample LakMenEpi13Sep12_FD_150695 | JGI IMG/M metagenome (GOLD analysis project Ga0207941, IMG submission 150695) | Freshwater microbial communities from Lake Mendota, WI - 13SEP2012 deep hole epilimnion (SPAdes) | ecosystem: Environmental > Aquatic > Freshwater > Lake > Epilimnion/Euphotic zone ...
CATTTCACGAATGCCGATACATCCTGGATACCACTTTGGCCGGCCAGTGTTCCGGCAGATGCCTTCGTCCACACATAAGGCACAGCAACCATCACATTCAGGTCATTGGTGATACCGTAGTTGCCGCCGATAACTACAGACTGACTGGTAACGGTACCCAGGTTCAGGTTATCGCGCTTCAGCGTTCCTTCCCAGTAGTTTTTCCATGAGGAATGTGTGTACATCGGTCCGATGCACAATTGGTTTTTATTCATCATAATGGCATCCCACTCCGTTTGCGCTTTTACACTTCCAAAAGACACACACAATATGAATACCATCATGAATTTCTTGGTTGTCATGATGACTGAGGTTTGAGTTTTTAAGTAGAGGCCTACTAATTTTTTCGCATCCTGATGCGGTTCACCACCATCACTCCCACCTTTGTACCCAGCAGATTACCTTCTTCCAGATCAAAGCGATAATGAATACCGCCGTACAACCTGGAGAAGCTGGCTTCTAATGCAGCTTCCTTGAAGCTTTTGATCTCCCTGCTGGCAATACCGAATTCCTTCGATGATGTGTCCGTAAAGGATACTTTGCCAAAATAAGAGGTCATCACTTCCGCCGCAGCATTGGAGATGGTTGAATGTCCACTCACATAAGAAGGGAATGGTGGTGTTTGTATGTAAGGCTGCCAGTTGGGATCAACGAGTTGGTTGATCACCGTTTCTGGCCTGATGTAGTTGCTTCTGTATTTTTCATCCCAGCACGCAATGAAACCATCAAACAGGGCGATGGATGTTTGTGCATATGCAGCAATGGTGGTGTGCAAATCTGCACCTGCCTTTTGTGCACCTATGCCTACAATGTTCATCCAATGACCTGCCGGAGAGAATTTTTTGGTTGCGTACATCACATGTCCCGTCACGTTCATCTTAAACGGATTATCGTCCCAGAAATCTGCGATGTGCTTCTGCTCTTCGGTGAGGCTGTCCCCGATCTTCTTTACTTCCATCAACGCTTTGTAATACACACTGTTCTTATTCTTCACATCGTACACCGGTGGTCTTTTGCACATCACTGCTGATGCTGAATCCAGCACCATCGGCCGGATGGTCATCCAGTGTGGTTCCAGTCCGGTGGTATAAGTGGGAGGTGTGGGAACCCATCTGCCGGGCGCTTCATTCACTTCATATCGGGAAGCACCGCGCGTCTGGCTGTAATTATCCCCTTTGCTCCATGTGAGAATCGCTTGTGCAATGGTATCGGCAAAAACCTTTGTATTGTTGAGCATGTCTCCAGAGATCCCCAAGCTGTCTGCCTCATGAACCAGTTTGTTGTAGTGCGTCATCATGCTGCCTTCCGGGAAGGTAACGGCATTGCCTACCTTCACAAAAGCCAATAGTGACGCCAGATTATAATCGATCGGTGTACCCTCCGGAAGCCTGGGCATCGCGGGCATATGGCGGACCTGGCCGGCGAGAGACTGCCATTTCCCGTCTCCAGCAACCATACACTCGTATGCGGCAATATTGGCATACACATAATTACGGGCAGCAATCATGGGCGCAAAATTGTTTTCCAGAACGATGTTGTTCAACTCCTTCACCGTTTTGCTATAGGTGAGGGCATCATTGGTGAACGTGGTATACGCTGATCCATTGTTCCTGCAACCGATGGCTGCCAGGACAACTACAAACAAAAACTTTTTCATGATGTACATTCAAACATGGAGAGATCCCGCGGAAACGAAGAACAAGCTTCATTTCAACTGAAACAATAAAATTAGATTGACCGAGGGATGAAAAATACTGCCGATCAGGCTCGTGGGGGTTGGAATGGTTGGTCTGCAAAAACGGACAAAGGAATAGTGCTGTGTGTCACTATGAACCGGCTTCCTTCTACCGTTGGACACGAGAAGGCGATCTCGTAGCGATCGTCCTGGTATTCAGAAGTGATTGTCTTGATCACAGCCGGTTTAACGGGCTGTGGCGCATTCTTCTGCTCTGCGGAAATATCATTCACCAGTGAAAAGAACTGCTCTTTTGCACTGTTGAGTTTCATCTTGCTGTGGTTGGGAATACACATCAGAATCAGCGTATCGTTATACACTTTACGCTTCACATAACTATAGTGCACCCCATCGATCTCAATCTCCCCATCATACCTCTCAAACTCAGCCCAGTTGGTCTGGTAAGGCATGGGGAGAGGAACCTTCATCTCAATCAGTTGAGCATCATCGTATTTAGCCTCATCCAGCTCTTGAACAAAAGCAGCCGTGGCATGGGTTTCCATGACATCAAACAATAAGCGGTAGCCGCCGATGTTGAAGGCATGAATGATGAGCAACGATATGGTAACAAAGAAACGCAAATGGCTACTGGCTAATGGTTATTGGGTTATTTGTTATTATGTTATTAAGCGCAATAATAGTAATAAATCTTCAACCTCCCCCTAACTCCTCACCCTGATCTTCAGGCTTTTCCACTTCGCAGGTAAATTCTGCTTTCCCTGTTTCAATCCTTTCTCCGTGATTTCCAGCCCTCCGAAGCCCATCAATACACTCTGGATAATGCCCCCCGCGCCCGTAGCGAAATAAGGATTTGTACCTCCCTTGGTTTCAGCAATCACCCTGAATGGTGGAAGCAGGTTCGGTACATAAGAGTCCCTGAACCACTTATACGCTGCTTCACCATCGCCAATCCTGGCATATAATAAGGTGAATACAGCCTGCGTCATGGCCGGCGTACCTTCATCAGGCACTCTTTTACTGTAATACTCCAGATCGGCCCGGATGGCCTTGGGATCTGTGACTTCTTTGAGCGGATAAGATAAAAGATTCACGTCGGCCTGTTTAATGCCTTCGCCATTGTAAGTAGCATGTTCCCGCGTGATGCCGTCCGGGAACTTCAGGATGGGAATATTTTTAGCCACATTCATCCAATCCGGATCCGCCTTGGTTTTCAGAATGATCGCAGCCTTGGTTGCAAATTCCAGATTGGCCCTTGCCGCCGCATTGGTAAAGGCGTTATTGTCTACGTTCTCTGCCCATTCATCAGCAGCCACAACATTCTTGATGTCATAACGCCCTGGTCCGTTCCGTTCAACCCTCGATGCCCAGAAATCTGCGGTGGCCTGAAGGATCGGCCAGCCCCTGTCTCTGAGCCAGGCTGTGTCTTGCGTAACACAGTAATAATTCCATGCCGCAATGGCTACGCAGGCCGTAATATGATGTTCAAACGGTCCACTGAGGGCCCAGACAGGTGTCTCTTCCACGCCAGTAGCCGCACTCTCCCAGGGAAACATCGCTCCGCGATATCCTTTGGAAAATGCATTTCGTTTTGCCGCCTCCAACCGCTGGTATCGGTATTCCATCATCGATTTTGCCATCTTGGGTTGCATAACCAGCAATGCGGGATACATCCACAGCTCTGTATCCCAGAAGACATGTCCATTATATCCCAGTCCACTCAGGCCCATGGGCGACGGGCTCATAGCCGTGCCTTCGCGGGAGAAGGAATATAGATGATAGAGCATGCTCCGCACGTCTTTCTGGCTCTCCGGATCCCCATCGATCTCAATATCACTTTTCCACAATTCTGCCCAGGCGTTTTCATGAAACTGCAACAGCCTTTCTCTTCCTTCCAGTTTTGCGAAGATGGTCATCCGCTCCGCTTCATTGAGCGGATCATCATGATGCGCCGAGGTGATGGATGATCCCGCGATGGAAAACCGATAGGTCTCTCCGGCTTTCAGCTTACGCGAAAACTTCATCAGGTGCATATTGTTATCCCACATCTCATGGATCACCCGGGGCTCCTCGCCATGTTTTTCCGGGAACAAAAATGTATTGGATGCGCACATGGTGAGTTTACCCGTAGGGCTCTTGGCTGTTGATGTCAACAGACTGATCACCACATGCGGCCTGTCGATCTCATTATAATAATTCTCAACGTCACGCAGTGCATCAGGCGCTTCCATCACGGATGCTCCACCCATGGTAAGGTCTTTCTTGGCTTTGACGGTTACATCCATCAACACAGTAAAAGGAAGATGCCGAAGCGCATAGTAAGTATATTCAACACTTGCCTTATCGCCCATATCAAAACTTGCTCGGAACGCACCACTGCGCATATTCAGCTCCTGCGTGAACTGCTGCACACTGTTGGCATCCACTCGCTTTCCATCGATGTCCAGCGTCATGTTGAGCAGGTTGAAGCTTCGTAAAAAATTACTCACCCTACCTCGTCCATAAGTGTCATATGCACCCGCAAGCACTACATCTTTTACTTTGAAGGGGTCCGGTGCCGAGACAATGCCGATCATCCCGTTGGCAACAGTAATGCCATAGTATTTGGAAGGATCAGGCTTCCCGGCTTTGATCACCCATTCATCCTGTGAGCGTAATGAGAAAGAGATGAAGAGACTGAGAGATAGAGAGATTAAGGTTCGCATAAATAACCGATTAACTAATAACAACCAAAATAGCTATTAGCTACTAGCTATTAGCTAAATATAGGCAATCATGGATATCTCCACGTTCACTCCTTTCGGCAGTCCCTTCACCGCTACCGTTTCCCTTGCAGGAAATTTTCCGGAAAAATACTTTCCGTAGATCTCATTGACGGTACCAAACAGCGCCATATCGGTCAAAAAAATCGTGGTCTTCACCACCTGATCAAAGCTGATGCCCGCCTCGCGGAGAATGGCGTCAAGGTTTTTCATGACCTGTTCGGTTTCTTCTGCCGGCGTTTTGGCGTCAATTTCGTTGTTTGCCGGATTGATGGCTACTTGTCCGGAAATGAAAAGGAGGTTCCCTGTTTTAACCGCCTGGCTGTATGGACCAATGGGTGCGGGTGCTCCGCTTGTCTGAATGATTGCCTTGCTCATAAGAAAAATTGATGGCCATAAAATTGCGCTGATTATTGCAGTTTGCCAACCTAATTTTGTACCATTGGAATCATGAGAATTTGTGTATTGTGTGAAGATGAGGCCTGGAAATCACTATTTACGGGCCAGGCGGTAACCTTGCTGGATGCAGACCATGCAACGGATGTTTTGTCCGATGACGTGTTGTTTGATCTGCGGGATGAAGCATGGGACCTGGAGCGTTATCAACAATACCACGGTCCTGTTTTTCTTGCTGCCGTTATTGGCACAAGGGCGGAACACAAGGCACCTGCACATGTGGTTAGGATCAATGCATGGCCGGGTATGCTAACCCGCCCGGCTGTTGAAGCAGTAGGAGATCCATCTACCCGCCCGGCAGCCGAGTTTATACTGGCAAATCTGGGAAAAACCGTTGCCTGGGTTGATGATCTCGTTGGCATGGTTTCACCAAGGGTGATTGCGATGATTATCAATGAAGCAGGATTTGCCTGGGAAGAGGGGGTCAGCCAAAAGGCATCCATAGATGTGGCCATGAGACTGGGCACCAATTATCCGCTCGGTCCCTTTGAGTGGGGAACGATGATCGGGTGGCATAGGCTAAAACAACTGCAAAAGGCGCTGGCCAAAGAAGCAGGTCTTTATCAACCCTCACAAACCCTTTCCTCCTGATGAGTGGAATTCAATTGCATATCAATACCGCGCTGGACAAAGCCTATGTAGCGGTTTCTCAGGATGGCCAGATCCTTGGCTATATGGAGAACCTACAACAAAAAGAACATGCGTCTTTTCTGCAACCTGCCATAAGGGATATATTAGCTTCCTTGCGCAAGAAGGTCCGGGATCTATCATCTATTTCAGTCATTCATGGGCCGGGTTCTTATACGGGTTTAAGGGTTGGGCTGGCGGCCGCCAAAGGCATTTGCTATGCATGTGAGATTCCATTAATATGCATTTCAACGCTGGAATGGCTTGTAGTTCCTCACTTGAATAAAGGTTTTGATTGTATTATTCCGATGATTGATGCGAGAAGGATGGAAGTGTTTACAGCGGCTTTTAACAATTTCTTGCAACCTTTGCTGTTACCCTGCGCTATGGTATTGGATGACGACAGTTTTAAAGATATCCTACCTGAAAAGAAGACTATGTTCACAGGAAATGGTGCGTTCAAAGTTTCACAACACATTAGAGATCAATATGATTGTGAATGTAGCCCGGTCTGTTCCGGGGCGGAAGAGCAGGCAAAAATAGCAAAAATGATGTTTGAACAAGGATTATTTGCTGACCTCGTTTATGCCGAGCCATACTATTTGAAAGCATTCTTTACAACATCCAACATATAAGAAAATAGCCGTATCCGTTTAAATGATGATCGTGTTCAACCAGTTTATCGTATAATAGACGGATGCTTTATACCTTCGTATTGTTATCTTTAATCATAACCAAGTTATATTATCACTTTTAATCCTATGTCCAAGGTAAATTCTATTAACATCGATTACCTGAATGTCAAGAAAGCATCACTGGTGCTGCGCGCGCTTAACCATAAGTTGCGTCAGCAAATGGTCAAAATGCTGGACGAAAAGCAGCGCATGACCGTTACGGAAATCTATGTTGCATTAAGACTTGAGCAATCTGTTGCCTCTCAACACCTTGCCATCCTCAGAAGGGCCGGCATTGTTAAAACGGAGCGCGACGGAAAATTCATTTACTATCATGTCAACTATGACCGTCTGGATCAGATCAACCAACTGATCAGTGAACTGCTTGGCTAAAGCTCTGTTTATCAAAGGGAAGAGGCCGCCCAGTCGGGCGGCTTCTTCATTTCAACCCTTTTGTATCTTTGCACTATGTATATACAACAGCTTTACACTGGCTGCCTGAGCGAAGCGGCCTATTATATTGAAAGCAACGGAGAGGCTGCCATCATAGACCCCATCCGGGACATCGATGAATATATGACCCTCCTTTCCAGCCGCGGCGCTACCCTGAAATATATCTTTGAAACCCATTTTCATGCTGACTTTGTCAGTGGTCACCTGGAGCTTTCAAAGGCTACCGGAGCACCCATCGTGTTTGGACCAGAAACCGAAACCAGCTACCCGGTAACTATTGCCCGTGACGGACAAGTGTTTTCCGTTGGCGCCTGCACCCTAAAAGTTCTCCATACACCGGGCCATACCCTGGAATCCTGCTGCTACCTGCTGCAGAAAGAAAACGGCAAGCCCTATGCCGTCTTTACCGGTGATACCTTATTTGTGGGCGATGTGGGCCGTCCGGACCTTAGTTCTGGTAACCTCAGCTCCGAAGAACTGGCCGCATTACTCTATCAGTCCCTGGAAGAAAAGATCAAAACACTTCCAGACGATGTCATCGTTTACCCCGCCCACGGCCCCGGAAGCGCCTGCGGGAAAAACATCGGCCCCAAAACAGAAAGCACCATCGGTGAAGAAAAAGCAGGAAACTATGCCTTGAAAGCTGAAAACAAAGAAGCTTTCATTACAGCAGTGACCGAAGGGCTATTGGCACCTCCGGACTATTTCATGCTCAATGCGAGGATCAACAAGGAAGGCTATGAGCAACTGCATGCCATCCGCGGAAAGGGTCTTACACCCATCACCGCCGAGGAATTGCAGGGGTGGATTAAATCCGATCGAAAGCTCATCATCCTGGATACCAGGCCCTCCAACCAATTTGAAGAAGGTTTTGTTCCCGGATCCATATTCATCGGCCTGGAAGGACGGTTTGCAGAATGGTCCGGCTCCCTCCTGCCCTACGACACAGACATCCTTCTCATCACAGAACCGGGCAAAGAAGAAGAAGCCGTGATCAGGCTGGCCAGGGTTGGTTTTTCCCGAATGATCGGCTGCCTGCAGGGTGGTTATGATGCATGGGTAAATGCAGGATATGCAAAAGATCTGCTGATCACCATAGAGCCCGATGAACTGATGATGGATCTGCCTTTCGATGAACACTTGCTGGTACTGGATGTTCGCAAAGCTACGGAGTACGACGATGGCCATCTGGAAGAGGCAGAAAACCTTCCGCTTGAATTGATGAAAGACCCGGGAAATTTGGCGATGATCGAGGATACAGATAACGTCTATGTTTACTGCGCCGGCGGCTACCGCAGCATGATCGCCTGCTCCCTTTTAAAAAAAGAAGGCATTCATAATATCCGGAACATTGCGGGAGGATATAAGGCAATTAGTCAATTGGGCAATTAGATAATGCGGCAGACGCTTCGCGAGGCATTGGGCATTGGACACTGGGCATTGCCGGCCTGCGCAGAAACACTCGGAGTGACCGCGGGCGCGCCGCTACGCAGGGCGCGCCTTCCTTCATTACCGCACTGCCGCATTGCCACATTTACTTCGCGTATTTCCATCTCCTGTGTGTCCACAAATAATTAGCGGGCTGTTCACGAATACAGGCTTCGCAGTATTCCTTAAACAAACGGGTGATCTCTCCATCCGGATATGAACGGGGATCATCTGTAATGAACTGGTATTTGAATGAATATTTCCCCCTGCTTACCGGGAAAAAATATCCGAACACAATAGACGTATTCTGCAACTTGGCACCGGTTTCAGGGCCCTTGATAAAGGGTACTTCCTTACTGAAAAACGGAAACCAATAGCCTACTTCCTTCCTTGGCGGGTTTTGGTCAGCTACAAGCGCAAGCATATATAGCTTATCCTTCCAGTCTTCAAAATCTTTTTTAAACTCGGTTGCCGGAATAAGAATGGTGCCATATCTGGCCCTTATCTTCCTGAACATCCGCTCAAAAATCGGACTGCTCAACGGCCCATATACCCCCAAAAAAGGATAATTAGATTGTAAGGCCAGATTGAGGTTTATGATCTCCCAGTTGAAATTATGCAGCGCCATCACCTGTACACTTTGTCCCTTCGCCATGATTTCATTGACAGGCGTAAAATCGCCCACAAATTTCTTCATAACCCCTTTCTTGCCTAATGAGATCAACTTGATGCTTTCCACCAGGGTATCACAGAACAAGAGGTAAAAATCCCTGGCGATCTTTACTCGCTCCTCATTCGTCTTTTCCGGGAAGGCGATGGCAAGATTGTTCATCACCACATCTTTCCGATACTTGAAAACATTCCAGACCAGGAATCGCAAAAATTCAGACAGCCGATACATCACAAACCAGGGCAGCAATGAGATCAGGTATAACGGTATATAAACGAGGTAGTACATGCGGCGCTAAAGTACGATATCCTGTATCAATTCATGCTTATACGGATGGTCCGTATTAAAATGAAGACCCCTGCTTTCCGTCCGGAATTGTGCACTCTTTACCACCAAATAAGAGACGGTGATCATGTTGCGGAGCTCGCAAAGTTGCGGACTCAGTACGGTGTGCCGATAAAGGTCCTCGATCTCCTCATGCAAAAGATCCAACCTTCTACTCGCCCTTTGTAAACGAACATTGGTGCGCACTATACCCACGTAGTCCGTCATCAGCAACTGCATCTCTTTCAGGCTCTGGGTGATCAGGATCATCTCCTTCGGCGCCGTTGTACCCGCCGTGTTCCAGTCTGGTATGCCTTCTTTCACTGGAATATCATCCACTAAAATCAATGAATTGAGATATGCGCGATGTGCAAACACCATGGCCTCCAATAGTGAATTGCTGGCCAGCCTGTTGGCACCGTGAAGTCCTGTTGACGCACATTCGCCTACAGCATATAAATTATGGATACTCGTTCGGCCCCATTCGTCCGTTTTCACGCCACCACAGCTGTAGTGCGCCGCAGGTGCAACAGGGATCATATCCTTGGCTACATCGATCCCTATCGACTTACATTTCTCGTAGATGTTGGGGAAATGATGCAGAAATTTCTCAAGAGGCATATGCCTGCAGTCTAGCCATACATGTTCCGTACCGTTGATCTTCATCTCACTGTCAATGGCCCTGGCCACAATATCCCTCGGGGCAAGGTCCTTCCGTTCATCATATCGCTCCATGAACGCTTCGCCGGTTTTATTCCGAAGTATGCCGCCGTCTCCCCTCACCGCTTCGGTGATCAGGAATGCCTGTCCTTTGGTATTGGGTTCATACAAGGCTGTGGGATGGAACTGGATGAACTCCATATTTTCAATTCTTCCTTTTGCCCGATACACCATCGCCACACCATCGCCGGTAGCGATAGACGGATTGGTAGTGGTTCGATAAATCTGTCCATTGCCCCCTGTTGCAAGAACGGTGATCCTCGCATGGATGGTTTCTATCTGGTTTGTTTGCTGATTCAAGGCATATACGCCATAGCAGTTAATGTCTGTGGTAGACTTCATGACAAGATAACCGAGGTGGTGCTGCGTGATCAGATCAACCACAAAACAATGATTGATCATCTTTACATTGGGACGCTTCATCACAGCCTCCAGCAAAGCCCTTTCCATCTCCTTACCGGTGACATCTTTGTAATGAAGTATCCTGCTTTCGCTGTGCCCACCTTCCTTACCTAATGCATAGTCTCCATCATCCTCCTTGTCAAATCTCGCTCCCCACTCAATCAGTTCACGAACCCGTTGCGGACCTTCTTTCACTACGATCTTAACTACGTTCTCATCGCAAAGACCATCTCCTGCAATCAGGGTGTCCTCAATATGCTTTTCGAAATTATCCGTTTCGTCATCCCATACTGCCGCCACACCACCCTGTGCATACTTGGTGTTGGTTTCGTCAGAACTTGTTTTGGTCATGACGATCACTTGGCAATCTGGCTTGGCCTCGGAAATCTTCAATGCGTAAGTCAATCCGGCAATGCCGGAACCGATGACCAGAAAATCTGTTTGCATGTAACGATAATTTATGGTTCGATCCATGCACCGCTTTCTTTCAGCAGCAGGATCAATTCTTCCACCGCAACTTCACTGTCAACGCTTCGTTTGACCACCTCTTTCCCTTTGTAAAGAGTGATCTTACCGGGGCCACTGCCCACGTATCCGAAATCAGCATCCGCCATCTCTCCGGGACCGTTCACGATGCACCCCATGATCGCGATCTTCACGCCTTTCAGGTGATGGGTTACATTGCGGATCTTGGCCGTGGTTTCCTGGAGATCAAACAAGGTTCTGCCACAACTGGGACAGGAAATATATTCTGTCTTGGAGATGCGGGTCCTTGTTGCCTGTAGAATAGAGAATGCCGTATTGTTGAGAAACTGATAATTGTCTTTTACTTCGAGGTAGGTTCTGCCGCTGACTTTAATGTTCTCAAACTCTTCAGCATTGTTCGATAACCACAATCCATCGCCCATTCCATCCAATAGCAATGCACCAGCTTCTGTTGAAAAATGGATCAGTTGCTGATCGATGGTTCCCTGCTGTGTTTCAACTGAAATGATCACAGGGCGTTGTACACCTTGTGCCATCATTTCTATCATGAACCTACGGATATGCATCATAGAAGGCGATGCACTGCTTTTAAGACAACAGACTACTGACCCGTCTTTCAGCATCAGTTCAATCATGGCCGTCCAGGTTGCAATGTCTGCTGCATCCATCACCACAAAGTTCATTTGCGCAGAACGCGGACCCGTGCTGTTATAATAGTCGGCAAATGAAAAAACAGGATAGTACTTATCCTTATCCGGCGCATCTATCCATGTCTTGTGGTCAACCAATACTTTCAGGGTACCTGGCAAAGCAAATTCCAGCATGTTACTTCCTGTATATACATAGTCTGCCGCACCATCTGCAATGTTCCACTTATCCGTCACGGCATCATAACGGTAACCAATAGACGAAAAATCTTCCGATCTAAGATCTTGCTTTGCCTTCATATCTGCCACCACTACCGGAACATGCCCCTCGCCAATATTGGAAACAGGACGGGTGGTCCTTCTTCTGTATTGATAGGGATCATAAGGCA
>Ga0207941_1000496_pt1 | contig 11676 bp, 13 predicted proteins | sample LakMenEpi13Sep12_FD_150695 | JGI IMG/M metagenome (GOLD analysis project Ga0207941, IMG submission 150695) | Freshwater microbial communities from Lake Mendota, WI - 13SEP2012 deep hole epilimnion (SPAdes) | ecosystem: Environmental > Aquatic > Freshwater > Lake > Epilimnion/Euphotic zone ...
CTGGAACTGGATGGCATTGCGCGACATGGGCTCACTGGTATGTGCGTACCAGTCTATGCAGCCAGTCTGCCGTGCGCGGAGCGAGCTGGGTAATCAAGTAAGTTTTCACACTTAATGCAATCAAAATGGGCTATTTCGAGGGCTGCAGGCCTTCGATGCCTACTTTTTCATCTTCATCGTGATTGAGAAAATGCATACTCCCCATTCACAAGCTGTTCAGTTAATGGACCAAAGGAAATATACTTTCCTTCTAGCTTGCCTCCTGTAGAAGGAAGCTTAAGGAGGAGGGTTCCAAACTCTATAACACCCGGATCACGCGAGACATAATCGAGGCGGAGATAGCTGCTCGCGACCATGTTACCGGATAGACTGTATGAGATTTCCTTGTGTTCTATGATGACGGGTTCTGAGGGCTTTCCTGTGCTGCCAGTAGCACGCTTGTCGCTATCGGCATACTTAATGTTTAGAATATCTAGGGTACCGCTAATTGTTCTTCCTTTTACCAAAAGGTTAAGGTGGGCGGGAAATATCTTGATATTGGATTGTGTGCCGACTTTCTGTTTATCTACTGCGGAAAGGATCTGGGTGCCATACCCTTCCCATCTACCCTCCAGAGTTTTTCGTCGCATGTCTGAGATTGCAGGCAACTGATTCTGATTAAACATTTGGACGGCAAGTGGTGAAGCGATAAAAGTGCCGATCAAGCCAAGTACTGCTATCCAGATCTGTGTATCCGTTTTTCCAATTCGTGAAATCAGTTTTTTGGCTTGTGTCAACATTGAAACCCTACAATTGATGCCTTAACTTAGCAGCTTCTGAGGGAGAGCCGTAACCCGGGGGGATCAGCACCGGCTGAGCCGCTGCTACCGGTTCGTCTCCCACATGCATCAGTTGTGGCATCGAGTGGGCCGGACTATGGCCCAGTTGGGAGCAATGCCACCAAACCAAACACAGACCATGACCCTCACCCATAGTGGTGGCTGCAAGCTGAGCTCGCTCCTGGAGGGCACCACCCGCTCGCGCACTGATCTCGAAGTTTGTTCATAGAGGCTTCCAGGACCTTCACAGAACCGCAGGTTTGTAATACAATAGCCAATTCGCCGAAAGAATTCGTGCACTTTCAGGTTGTCTCATGAACAAAGCGAGCCTTATCTGCATAAAGAATATTCATGAGTTGGATGTCTCCAGTGAGATGCAAGTGGAGTATGCAGAATGGGTAAAAATGAGGCTTGCAGAGGTTCATGCTTGCCGTCTCTCAAGTACTAATGTAAACCATTTCAGGAATGAAGTACAGTCAAATTTCCATTTATATAGCGGCCATCTTGGAAGGTTCTTCGTGGCCGTTAGCGAAAGTAGAGCACAAGGAATGGCCGGCTTGAAATACGCATCAAAAGGTGTTTGTGAGCTAAAAAGGCTGTACGTTTCCCCTCCTTATCGCCGAGCTGGTCTGGCAAGACTTTTGGTTGAGAGGCTAATTGATGAAGCGCGCACGCTTGGCTACAATAGGATCAGGATTGAAACCTTGGACTTCATGGTGGAAGCCATTCAACTATATGAATCTTTCGGCTTTCTCAGAACGACAGAGTTTGATAGTTCCGAGGGGCTTGGCTATGGAATCAATGGACATGAGGTTTACTTTTCCCTGGATCTATAGGGTGGCTCGATCAAGCCAGACAATCTCAAATGGGACGTTCGACGAAATTCAGCTCCTGCATGCATCGCAAGAAGCAACCCAGGGGCCGCTGCGGTGCTGTTCATCTATCATGAGTTGATGTACTGATTGCAGTCCTACCAGCCAAGAGCTGGGCCCCACTCACTGGATCGCTCCAGCAGTCCCTCGATGCCTTTGCTCACCCTGTCGCTCTCGCTTACCGCGCTGCTTGCCGCCGCAGCCCCCGCCGTGCTGCCGGGAGAACTGAGCCAATCCCAGAGCCCACCACAAGAGGCTCCCCAAATCGCCCGCGACGAGTGGAAGGATTGCCTCTACAACAAGGAAGTCATCCGCTGCCGGGATGAGCAGACGGCAGATGGTCTTCGGATTATCTGGGTGGATGGGCTCCGCACTCGCCTTGAGCGCAGGCCACCGGCCCGCCCGGGCCTGCCCAGCTATTGGGGAGACCGCTACGGCGGGCTATGGCGCCGGGAATTATTAATCCAAGGCAACACCTTGCTCACCAATCTCGGCACGGGCAATCGCATCCTGATTCCCCTTCGCTTTCCCTGCAAACCTCCCCTCAAGGGGGAGGTGGGCTACTGCCGCTACTGACAAGCACGCTACTGACAAGCATCGCGTGGGGGATTCAGCCAGGGGCATCAGGCCAAGACGGATTCCACAATGATTGCCCAGCCCCGACCAGGCACGTAGGCGTAGTTGTTCGTTTCATCCACCATCCAGCGGCGGCCGAAGTTTTTGCGACTGTATTGCAATCCGGCCCCAGCGCGGCTGCCGTACACCCCCGAAATCAGATCGAGATCGCCATTGGGATCATTAACAATCACTGATTTTGGATTGTAACCCACCACGCACAGCCAGTGACCGTTGCCAAATGGGGCTTCCACGGGCCCCTTGTGAATGAACCCGCAGGCAACGGGAAAGCCGCGATCAATTTGCTCCTCCAGGGTGGAAAAATCGGCGTTGGGTTCGAAACGGGCCTTGATGCCCAGGCTTTCGAGGGCCTGGATCTGGGCGGCATTGCTGGTGGTGTCGCCGAATTGATTCACAATCTTCAGATATTGATCATCGGTGCCCGGCAGGGCTTTCGGCTTGATGGCAGCAACGAGCATGGCGCAGCTGGAGCTGAAGCACATGCGGGAGGCCTGATCTGTGCTGGAATCGAGTTGGGAGAAATAAGGAACGTTCAGGGTCTTGCTTGCCCCCACAGGCTGCACGATGGCGGTGGCGCTGAAGATCTGGGTGGCCTTGGCGAAATAGTTCTCTCGATCATTCAGACCTTTTGCAGGATCACTGCCGTTCACAAGCCGTGAGATGCGGCGGCAGCTGGCGCCACCATCCACCTCCTCGTTCATGTGGTTGTTGTGCCACCACAAACCCGCCGAGGTGAAGGGGTAGCGGCTGGCGACATAGGAGCATCCCTCCATCACCTGTGGATCACCGATGAATTCACTGAAGGCTTCATAGTTCGCACGGCCTGTGAGCTGGATCACCCCCGCGCCCTTGAAGCGTTTGCCATCCCCAGGCTGGGTGTTGCCGAGGTCAAAGCGGCCTTCATAGGCGCTCCCATCAGCGATTTCCTCCATCCATTGCAGCCCTCCCGATTCATGGGCGATCTGGGCCATGAAGTGGGCGATGCGGGCGGGTGTGTCGATCTCAAAGCGTTTCAGGCAGGCATTCAGATCCGTCAGCTGGGCTGGGGTGACATCCCGGCCAAACACGTCTTTGCACTGGGCGGCCGTCACCAGATCGGCAGTTGCGGGGGGAGGTGGCGCCGCGCGGAAGCGCTCGGCGAACCCTTCCAGCTCTGGCTCGCCGAGCTGCTGCTGCAGCCATTCCCAAGCGTCCTTCTGGTGGGGCATGCCCCGGGTGTAACGGGCGGCATCTGCCAGAGAAATCACGGCCATGGTGGAAAATAGCCAACAACTATGTCTAGCTACTCGCGTCTGGGAGGGCAGGAATGCTGATAAATCTTGATGCTCTTGTGCCGCTATTCAATCGCTGTGCCGATAGTGCTGTTGTCTCTTGGATTTTCCCGGCAGCCTCTCAAGCCACCTTGACTCAGGGATCCTCCTCCTCCCGTACGGGCTCCCAGCGCAGCGCATCCTGGAAGTCGGCGATGACCGGCTGCAGGGCATCCAGCCAGGTCTTGGCCCGACCCTGAAAGCCCAGCAGCACCTCCTGGCGGCCAGCCCTCCAGCTGCTGGCACGGCCGCCGTTGGAGGGGCGCCCGCCAGCGAGGCGCTGGCCGTCGCTACTGATAACTTCGAGTTGATCCACTCCGGTGCCGGTGTTGGCGTTGAGGGTGGTGATCTGTTCGTGATTGTCGAGGTCGAGTTCGAGCATGCCGCGATCGTCGCCACCTCCGCCTCCATAGGCCTCGGTCCACTCGTTGGCGAGGCCGTCGCCGCCCACCGGATCGCTCTCCTGCCGATAGGTGAGGCGGATTCGATCGATCAGCCGCCCCGCGTTCAGTCCCACCTTCCACAGCCGACGTCGACGCTGGATGGCCCGGGAGCGGTCGCTGAAGGCGAAGGGTTCGCCCCCCTCACCGCCGAGGCGGTGGCCATCGCGGATCATGGGCACCAGGCGTGGGCTGCCTTGAAGGAGCGCCGGTAGCTCCGGAACCTGCAACGTTGAGGAGGCTGATCGCGCGAAGGCTTCCGCGAGCTCATCGATGGCCGCGATGTCCGCACGCACCTGGCGCCCCTGGTTCTGCAGCGCCGGTTCGGGCGGTTGGCCATACAAACGGCATGTTTCCTCCACCCAGCTGCACTGGTTGGCGATCTCCAGCAGCCGCTCCTTCCGCCGTAGCAGGCCCTGCTTGGAACCGCTGCCACAGAACAGCTGGCGGTTCGCCACCACGGGCTGGAACACCGTCATCAGCTCGGGGATTTCCTCGTAGCCGCGGGTCTCAGCGCTGAGAACCACCGGAGCATCGATGGTCAGGCCGCCGAAGCCGCTGGTCAGGGCGACGAGTTCATCGGCGCTCCCCACGGCGGGCACCTGGCTCAGGCCGAGCACCCGCACCCGCAAGCTGCTATTGACCGACGTTTCGCGCCGGATCCGGCTCAGCTGGCTGCCGAGCTCCGGCGAGAGCGTGAGCCCTTCGAGGGGGAGAGTGAGGCCGATGCTGCGCACCATCGCCTCCGCCTCCTCACGCGACTGGGCATAGAGCGTGAATATGCCCTGCACCTCCCCGCCAAGTTGAACGCTGCGCACCCAGCAATCGCCAAGTTGCGCCACGAAACGATCCAGCCCGGAGGGGTCCGTCGGCGGCGCCACATCGCCGCGCAGGTGCGGTTCCTGGGCCTTGATGCCCTCCAGCACCCGCCGCGCCTGCACCACCAGCGACACGCTGAAGACGGTGGTGTGTAGCGATTCGAGAAATTCCTGGCGGTAGCGCAGCAGTGGCACCGGCAGTGGCCCCAGGCCGGCCGCCACGCCCGCTTGTCCCTGCAGCGTCTGACTCAGTTCCCGCAGCGTTCGGCAGAGCTTCACCTCCGTGACGCAGCCCACCGGCGCCGAAGCATCGGGCCCGATGGGGCCCTCGAGGGCGGACCGCAGTTCCCGATCCGGCCGGAGAACGCTGTTGCGGCCAGCCAGGACCAGGCTGCGCGAAGCATCGCCGCTGAGTGGCTGGATCATCGCTCCTCCTGGGTGGCCCCCCTCTCCATAGCCACGTGCGCAGCTGGGCCCCGGAATCGGCCCACGATTCTTTGCATGCCGCGGCGGTTGCCCTGCGGGAAAAGATGCGGTACGCAGCAGACAATCTTGCTCGCCTAGGTTGCGAATAGTCAAACCACGCTGGACCAGCGCTGGACCATCGTTAGATAGCAGCAGGCCCTTCCAATGCCCTGAGGTCTGCCGGTGACCTTCACCTCCGCCTTCTGCCGCCCCCACGCCTTTGTGGTGATGCCGTTCGGCACCAAGACGGCGGCTGACGGCAGCAACATCGACTTCAACCGCATCTACGCGGAGCTAATCCAGCCGGCGCTCAAACAGGCCGGACTGGATCCCTTCCGCGCCGATCAGGAGGTGCGCGCCGGCGACATCCGCACCGACATGTTTCAGGAGCTGCTGCTCGCCGATCTGGTGCTGGCTGATCTGACGATTGACAACCCCAACGTCTGGTACGAGCTCGGGGTGCGGCATGCCCTGCGCAGTCGCGGCGTGGTGCTGATCAGCGGTGGCCATGTCACCACGGCCTTTGATCTCTATACCGACCGCAAGGTGCGATACGGCCTCCGGGAGGGTGGGCCCGATCCGGTCACGCTGGCCAACGACCGCGAGGTGCTGGCGGGTGTCGTGCGCGCCACCATGGAATCCTGGAAAGGGCGCCGCATCAGTCCGGTCTACGCGCTGCTGCCGCAACTGCAGGAACCCGAGTGGGAGAAGCTGCGGGTGGGTGACGTGCGCGAATTCTGGGAGGCGCATGACGCCTGGAAGAACCGCATCGACCTGGCCCGTAAGGCGGAGCGGATCGGCGACGTGCTCGTTCTGGCGGATGAGGCGCCAGTGGCGGCGTTCCGATCCTTGGCCTGGATCGAGGCCGGGGTTTCGCTGCGGAAGGGCGAGCGCTATCGCTTCGCGATCGAGCAGCTCGAACGCGGTCTCGCCATCGAGCCCGACAATCTCCTAGCCCTGCGGGAGAAGGGCTGTTGCCTGCAGCGGCTCGCCCAGGCCGGAGAGCAGGGCTACAGCCTTGATCAAGCCCTGCAGCACTACGACAGCATCCTGGCGGCCCATCCGATGGATGCCGAGACCTGGGCCCTCGCCGCTCGCGTGCAGAAGGATGCCTGGCAGGCCTGCTGGCGCAATGGCGACGCTCCCCCGGAGCGCCAGCGGGAGGAGGCGCTGGACAGCATCGACTTGCTGCTGGAAGCGCAGAACCGCTACCTGCGCGGCTTCCGCGCCAACCCGGCCCACTACTACTACGGAATCAATGCCCTCACTCTGATGCATCTCGCGCGCCATCTGGGCGCTGGCACCAATCCCGAGGAGGCGTTGCGCACCCTCGCCGGCGCCGTGCGCTTCGCCGCCGAATCCGAGAACGAACGCGCGTCATCCTTCTGGGCCCTCACCACCCTCGCTGATCTGGCGGTGCTTGAGGGCTCCTGCGAGGAGACCAAGGCCGCCTACCGAAGGGCGATCGCCAAGCTGGAGATGGATCGTTTTGCGCTCAATTCGTGCCGCGACAACCTGCTGCTGCTGCAGGCACTCGGCTTTCGGCCCGAGGTGGTGTCAGCCGCCATCGCCACGCTGGACCGGGCGATTGAGCGCACGGCTCAAAGCCAGCAACCCTGGCGGCCTCGCCTGGCGCTCCTGTTCAGCGGTCACATGATGGATGGCCCCGATCGTGCGGAGCCCCGCTTCCCGCCGTCCAAGGAAGCGGCCGCTCTCGAGAAGATCGAAGCGGCGCTCGCGGAACTCGACGCCGGAGAGCAGGACATCGCCTTCTGTCAGGCGTCCGCCGGCGGGGATCTGCTCTTCCTGGAGGCCTGCCAGCGGCGGGGGGTGCGCTGTCAGGTGTTGCTTCCCTTCGAGGAACCGATCTTTCTGCAGAAGTCGGTGCTGCCTTCCTGTGATGGCGAGCGCTGGCGAGATCGCTACTACGCCATGAAGGACCGGCTCACTCTGCCGGTGCGCATCATGGCCGAGGAACTGGGGGCTGGGCCGCCAGAGCGCAGCCCCTACGAACGCTGCAACCTCTGGTTGCTGTACTCCGTCCTCGCCTGCGGTATCTCCCACGTGCGCTTTCTCTGCCTCTGGGACGGCAAGCGTGGCGATGGCCCTGGCGGCACAGCCCACATGAAAGAGGAACTGGCAAGTCGCACGGGCCGGATTCAGTGGATCGACACCCGTTCTCTCGCCACCACCTGAAGCACTTCGCCATGAATGACACCAGCACGAATCCCATCCTCACCCGCATGCGCCAACCGGGGCCGAAGAAGATCCTCGCCTGTGATGGCGGCGGTATCCGCGGATTGATCAGCGTTGAAATTCTCGCTCGGCTCGAAGCACAGCTCCGGCATCACTTCGCTCAGCCCGATCTGCTGCTAGGCGACTATTTCGATTTCATCTGCGGCACCAGCACAGGGGCAATCATCGCCAGCCGCCTTTCCTGCGGCATGGACATGGCGACAATCCGCAACTTCTATCTCGATCATGGTGTCAGCATGTTCCATGCGTGCCCGCTGGTATCTGCAGCTGCACGAGAAGTATGAGGCGGAGCCGCTAGCGGGCATTCTCCGCCAAGCTTTTTACAACCAGCTCCAGGGCCATCCATCTGAGCAGCAGCACGGCGATGCGTTGGTCGAGCTGGGCGACCCGCGTCTGAAGGGACTGCTGATGCTCATGCTCCGCAACCACAGCACCGATTCACCCTGGCCCGTCTGCAATAACCCCCTCGCCCGCTACAACCAGCCTGATCGTAAAGATTGCAATCTTCGCCTTCCCCTCTGGCAGTTGGTCCGCGCCAGCACGGCGGCACCCACCTTCTTCCCTCCCGAGGTGGTCACCCTGGCTCCCGGTACCACTCAGGAGTATTCCTTTGTCTTCGTTGACGGAGGCATGACCACCTACAACAATCCGGCCTGGATGGCGGTGCAGATGGCCACGGCGAGCCCCTACCGGATCAATTGGCGCACCGGAGCCGATCAGCTGCTGGTGGTCTCGGTGGGAACCGGCAACGCGCCCGCCGCCAGGCCAGACCTCCGGCCCGAAGAGCTGTAGCTTCTGGATCACGCGAAAAGCGTACCCCTGGCGTTGATGAACTCCGCCACCGCCGGCTGGGACATGGTGTGTCGGATCGTGGGGGAGTGCCGTTTCGGGGGGCAGGTCGACCGGGAATTCGGCACGATGATGCAGGCTCAAGGCATGCCGGAGGATCAGGGCAACTGGAGCGGTGCGAAGCAGTTCGCCTATGTGCGCTACGACCCCCTCACCAATCGCGAGGGTCTCGATGCACTAGGACTCAGCCAGATTCCCGAGCAAGACCTAGCCGCAATGGATGATGTGCGCAAGATTCCGCAGTTGCGGGAGGTGGGCAGCGCCTTTGCAAAACGCTATGTTTTGCTTGATCATTTGAGTGGATTTGTCTAAATATTTTCGTGCATCTATGCTTCTGCCGCTCGCGTCCACCAATTGGGCCAGGCGGCCTCAGGGCAGGGTGAAGCCTGAGGTGTTGAGGTGCTTGAGGTCGAGCATCACGATCGTGACCCACGCCACCAGTGCCAGCCCGCCAGCGCCGGCGAGCAGGATCAATGCACTCGAAATCGCAGAAGATGGGGGTTTTTGGTTATTTGCCACGGTGAAAATACTATTTCAATATTCACTTTAGCATGCTTCGACAGCCCGCCCCTTGCTGCGGATGGGCTACGACGGCAATGGATTGCTGGAAGGTGGCGCTGCCTGGGCGCCCCCCTACTCCCCCAGATAGAGAGCCTGCAGCTCGGGGTCGTGGCGCAGTTCGGCGGCGCTACCCGCCAGACGCAAGCAAGCCCAGGCTCGGTTTATCGAGCAGCAGGGTGGGACGGCCCATCAGGGCGCGGGCGATCGCCAGCATCTGCTGCTTCAGGCGCTTCACCCTGATCGGGCCCAGCGCCCTCGCCCAAACGAACAGCATGGGCAGCATCGGTGGTCAGAAGAAAGAGCTGAGAGACCTGATGCGCCGCCCACCGTGCACTGAGCGACTGGCAGCAACGGACTCTGTACCGCCGCCACGAGAATCAGCGATGTGGTGCTCGCGTTATGGACCGTCGGCGACAGTGACTCCAGACCCCCAACTTTACTGTGAGGCGTGCTTTGTGGTTTCTGATCATGGTTGCATACGGCCAATGATGTATGCGCGCGTCCTTATTCATGGGGCAATGGATGTCACCAGTCCGCCAGGTTTTCTGTAAAGAAATCGAAATGAGCCTCCGGCGATACCGGGTCCGTATAAAATCCCCAGGTCCCCACCGTACAATCCCCCAGTTGTATTGCACCGCATGCCCTTAGGAGTAAGTTGCCGGCTTCCCACCGGCTGCATAGGCCGACAACGACACCCACCGCAGAGCGAATACCGGACTCGCCCATGCAGCGTTAGGCCTCAAGCTGTCGATGAGGCAGTAGTTGAAGATTATTTGCCTACCTTCCAAGCACTAAACTAGCTTAAGTCTATTTATCAGAGTCAAGTTCGTTTGGAAATTTTCGAGGCGCCCTGAAGCTCCGGGATTGCCTCGCTTCACATCTTACCAAGATTCCGGAGAAAGATGCAATTAATGCTATTCTTTATGAAAGATTCTTTTTAATGACTTCACTTAGAAGCCATTCTAGGTTGGCATCTGGATATAATTCTTGCAACTCTCTCACCTGTTGTTTCAACGATTTCCAAAGCGGAGACAGCAAGGTTGATCGACCAGCACCTTTGTGCTTGGAAATCCAGCGAGGAGCCATAAAAGTGATAGCTTTGGATTCCAAAAGACGCAGAAAGTATTCATTGAATAAGGGTAGGTAAGATTCACTGCGTAGAATCAATGGCAACTGATACTTGTTCATGGCAAGCTTAAAAAGCTCAATCGCAAGTTTGGGTGTCGGACTGTCGGAAAGGCCCCAAGCCAAACATCGCTGCAACTTGCTATCTATTAACAAGGCAGCAAAGCGCACCGCATTGTGACAGGGCCAAAAGGCAATATCAAAGACCCACTGCTCTTCTATCATTTCGGCTTCCTCTTGTTGTAATGGGAAAACAGGGATCTGGATTAAGCCATTGCAGGCTGATTTTATCAATTTTCGCTCAAACGCAGCATAACCCATGCCGCATAACTGATTATGAAGACTACTTTTAGAAATCACATGATTATTGGCCTGTAAATATTGCATCAAAGCCGGATAGCTAGCTCGTTCATTACCTTCGCAGAATCCATCGATTAAGTGCATAGTTTCTAATATTTTTTGCTTAGCTGGGCGCTGCCGATAATAATAGCCTGACCTTGTAATGCCAAGCAACTCACATTGACGACGTAATGAGATACGTGGATTGTCGGGCTCCGTAACAGACCTCAAGGTGTTCTGATTGAAGGTGTAGAAGTTTTTTTTTAACCAATCAAGTTCTTGAATTAACTTGCCATTTATGTCCTTGAGCTTAGCCAAGTTCTCCTTGCTTTGGTTTATATCTTTTTTGGGGCTGGCCGCACCCGTCTTACAGTAAAGCTCTGGTAAACGTTTTGCCAGTTGTTGCTTCCATTGGCAAACCTGTACTGGATGTACATCATATATATCTGCAATGTCAGCCAATGTCTTGTGCCCAATGAGGGCTTGCAAGGCAACCTGAGTCTTGAACTCAGGAGAATGATTTCGACGCTTTGAACCCATTGCTCTGTTGATTTAGTCATGCCGAGAGTATGACAGGACAGAACTTTAATGATGATACTGGTCCGAATTAAATGAAACACCTGAATCTCACTTGACCCGACAGATTGTCCTGGGGTAGAAAGCAGGAGCCCCTCAAAAGGCACTTTTTCAATCGCTCTCTTTCCATGAAAAACAAGTTTGCATTTGCAGCTGTTCTGGCCCTTGTCTGCGCTCCTGCGGCTAGCTTTGCTGGCACATCAGCAGACATCAATGCTTCTGGCCAAGCCAGCTCTTTCTGTGACATCTCCAACACTGGTGGACCTATTTCCATGTCAATTTCAGCCAACAAGGACAAGCTGAGCGGCACAGGCGGCTACTCGTTTACGGCCAACGGTGATGCCTTTGTTTCCCTCAGTGCCCTGACCCCGTCTGCACCCCAAGGGGCCGCTGGCTTCACTCAGTCGGTCAACCTTGCCAACTTGGTGTCTAGCACTTCCTCGACCCAGGCCGTGGATGGTGCTGCCAAAACGGGAGTGAACAAACTCAACGGCACAATTACCACTGAAATTATCCAAAGCAACGCTAGCGAACTGCTTTCTGCTGGGGCATATTCACTGGCGACCACTGCCACCTGCACCGCACTCTGATTCATGAAGCGTTGTTTTCTG